>OGYG01000341.1_pt1 | contig 50790 bp, 40 predicted proteins | sample 1576481 | NCBI WGS metagenome assembly OGYG01 (sample SAMEA3541497, study PRJEB24748) | human gut metagenome | biome: human gut; feature: human-associated habitat; material: faeces | place: China | collected 2012 | reverse complement strand
CCGTAGGTGTCTACCCTCTTGCCCCGCCGCGGGGCGCGGCGAATCCCCGCGCTCCGCAGAGCGCAACTCCTCGCTTGATTTCAAGCGAAAAACCTCCCGCCCGTTAGGGACGAACACGCTAACGCAGTTCGCGCACCCCGCTCAGCCGGTGCAGAGAAAGGAGCCGCCCCGTCAGGGCGAACACGCCTGCGGCAGTTCGAGTACCCCGCTCAGCCGGTGCCGAATAGAGAAAAAACCGATTTTTAACCGAAAAAATCTGCGGAAACCCGCTTGGACTGATTGCGCATCCCATCTACATTTGCTATAATAAACAGTAAAGCAAAAACCAAAACGGCATGGCAGGACAAACCGGAGCCTGCTCCCGGTGCCGGACCTTCGATGCGCCGCCGTATGACGCGGCAGGAATTCCGAGGGTATACCACTTAAACTTTTTATATAGATTTTTGGAGGACTAAACGCCTTATGGAGCATATTAAGGATTGCATCGCGGCATTGCGAGAGGCCGCACCTGAAATAGATATTGCAGAAAACGAACTCATGCGCCGCCATACTACATTCGCCATCGGCGGACCGGCCGACCTGTTCGTGCAGCCGAAGACCCGCAGGGAACTGACCGCGGCACTTGCCGTACTGCGCGAGCGCAATATTCCGTTCCTGCTGCTCGGCAACGGCTCCAACATGCTGGTGGCCGATGCGGGCATCCGCGGTGCGGTTGTCTGCACATCCGAGCTGGATGAAGTCCGCGTAAACGAGGATAACACCGTCTCTGCCGAAGCGGGCGCGCTGCTCAGCCGCATTGCCCGCCGCGCACAGCGTTCCGGTCTGACCGGAGCCGAGTTCGCCGGCGGCATTCCGGGCAGTCTGGGCGGCGCTGTTTACATGAATGCGGGTGCGTATGACGGCACGATGGCCGGCATTGTGCAGGAGACCGAGTTTGTGGACGGCGAAGGCAACATTTGTACACTCAAGGGCGATGAGCACGGCTTCGACTACCGCACGAGCGTGTTCCGCAAGCATCCGGACTGGACGGTGCTCCGTTCGACCATGCAGCTGCAGAACGGCGATTCGGCGGCGATTCTGGATAAGATGAACGATTTCGCGCAGCGCAGACGCGACAAACAGCCGCTCAATTTCCCGTCGGCAGGCTCGACCTTTAAGCGTCCCGTGGGACACTTTGCGGGCCAGCTTATCGAGCAGGCCGGTCTCAAGGGCACGAGCGTCGGCGCGGCACAGGTTTCGGAAAAACACGCGGGATTTCTCATCAACCGCGGCGGTGCAACATGCGATGACATGCTGCGTCTGATCGAACTGGTGCAGAACAGGGTGCGTGAGCAGTTCGGCGTGGAGCTGGAGTGCGAGGTGCGCATCGTAAAATAAGCAGCAGCGCCGCTCGGCGGCGTTATCACAGCAGAACCACAGGGCAGGGGGAAAGGTAACATGTATTTTTTGATCGTTTCCGGTATGTCGGGCGCAGGCAAGAGCCGCGCGGTCGCCACGCTTGAGGACTTAGGCTATTACTGCGTCGATAATCTGCCGATCTCCCTCATACCGCGCTTCGCGGAGATCTGTCTGGCGGCAACCGAACGCTATGAACGTGTGGCGCTCGTCACCGATGTGCGTGCAGGCGGCGATTTTCAGCAGCTGTTTGATTCTCTGGATTCGATCAAGAGCATGGGCTGCGATTACCGCATCCTGTTCCTCAACACGGACACGCCGACGCTCATCCGCCGCTACAAGGAGACGCGCCGCAAGCATCCGCTGATGGAAAAGGGCATGTCCATGACAGCCGCCATTGAAAAGGAGCGCGAAATGCTGTCCGGTCTGCGCGACCGTGCCGACTTTGTGGTGGACACCACCGGACTGTCTGCCGCCGGTCTGCGCGAGCGTCTGCTGACGCTGTTTTCCGGCACCGAGAGCGGAGAGGTGTTTGAGGTCATCGTGCAGTCGTTCGGCTTCAAGTACGGCATTCCGCCCGAGAGCGACCTTGTGTTCGATGTGCGTTTCCTGCCCAATCCCTATTACGAAATGAGCCTGCGCGAGCGCAACGGCACCGATCCGGAGGTGCGCGATTATGTGTTCCGCGGTGGTACGGCGGATGTGCTGATGCGCTACCTGACGGGCATGATCGACTTTCTGCTGCCGCGCTATATCGCGGAAGGCAAGGCGAATCTGATCATCAGCATCGGATGCACCGGCGGCAAGCACCGCTCGGTCGCTATCACCGAGGCGCTGAGCGAACACCTGCGCAGGAAGGAATACGGTGTAGTAACCATGCACCGCGATTACCAGAGATAAAACCGCTTCGTTCCGGACAGGCGAAGCGTGCTGTACAGAACGGAGAGAATATATGTCTTTTTCAACCGAGGTTAAAAACGAGCTGTGCCGGGTATCCATGCAGCGCGCCTGCTGCACGCGTGCCGAGGTTTACGGCGCACTGCTCCATGCCTCGGTTTTTTCGCACAAGGAGATACGGCTGTCGGCGGAAAACATGACCGTTGTCCGTCGCCTGCAGGCGCTGCTGCAGCGCGCGTTTTTTGTCGAGTGCGAGCCGCAGAAGGCAGGCCGCAAGCAGCAGCTTGTGCTCACCGAACCGGCGCAGATCGGACGCGTGTTTGATGCGCTCGGCTACGACTGCAAGAGCCATATCACCTATCATATCAATCGCAATCTGCTCGAGGAGGACTGCTGCATTGCGTCCTTTCTGCGCGGCGCCTTCCTCATGGGCGGCACGGTCGCGGGACCGGACAAGAAAAGCCATCTCGAGCTGAAAACCACCCACCAGAGTCTGTCGGGTGAGGAGACAAGCCTGATGCTTGATTTAGGTTTATCGCCCAAGCAGGCACGGCGCGGCAGCGCGTATCTGCTGTACTTTAAGGACGGCGCAAGCGCGGAGGATTTCCTTACGCGCATCGGTGCGCCGCACGCGGCGATGGAGCTGATGCAGGCGAAGGTAGAGAAGAATCTGCGCAACACGATCAACCGGCAGGTCAACTGCGAGACTGCGAACATGATGAAGGCCGCCGATGCATCGGCACGGCAGATCGCGGCGATTCAGGCGCTGATCGACAGCCGGGGGGAGGACGCATTTCCGGGCAACCTGTGGGAGACCGTGCGACTGCGTCTGGAATACCCGACGGACAGCCTGTCCGAGCTGGCGCAGCGGTTCGACCCGCCCATCTCCAAACCGGGACTGAGCCACCGCTTGAAAAAGATCATCGAGCTTGCGGAGAAGGAGGACTAAATTGGTACCATTTGCACATCTGCATGTCCACAGCGAATACAGCCTGCTGGACGGCGCCTGCCGTATCGAAAAGCTGGTGGACCGTGTGGCAGAGCTGGGGCAGACCTCTTGCGCGCTGACCGACCATGGCGTCATGTACGGCGTGATCGACTTTTACCGCGCCTGCAAGGCCAAGGGGATCCATCCGGTCATCGGCTGCGAGGTGTATCTGGCGCCGCATTCGCGCTTTGACCGCAGCTACATCAACGGCGAGTGGCACACGCACCTCATTCTGCTGTGCGAGAACATGACCGGCTACCGCAACCTCATCCACATGGTGTCGTGCGGTTTCTCGGAAGGCTTTTACATGAAGCCGCGTATCGACATGGAGCTGCTGCGCGCGCACAGCGAAGGTCTGATTTGTCTGTCTGCGTGTCTGGCGGGCGCGATTCCGCGTGCGCTGGCGGACGGTGATATGGACGGCGCGTATGACCTCTGCGAGCAGTTCCTCGATATTTTTGACCGGGAGCATTTCTACCTTGAAATTCAGGACCACGGCATTCCGCTGCAGCAGAAAGTCAATGAGGGTCTGTACCAGCTTTCCAGGGAGCTGAACATCGGTCTGGTGGCGACCAATGACGCGCATTATCTCACCAAGGCGGATGCGCGCATTCAGGACGTGCTGATGTCCATTCAGATGGGCAAGACCGTGGATGACCCGACCCGCATGAAGTTCGAGACGCAGGAGTTCTACATCAAGGATGCGGACGAAATGGCGGCGCTGTTCCCGGAGCACCCGGAGGCACTCGCCAACACGGTAAAGATCGCAGAACGCTGTCAGGTTGAGTTTGAGTTTGGTAAGTACCACCTGCCAGAATTCGATGTGCCGGACGGCTACACCTCGCTCGAATATCTGCAGAAGCTGTGCGATGAAGGCTTCGCAAGACGCTATCCGAACGACGACGGCACCGTGCGCAAGCGTCTGCAGTATGAGATCGACATGATCGCCAAGATGGGCTTTGTCGATTACTTCCTCATCGTGTCCGACTTTATCGGCTACGCGAAAAGTCAGGGCATTCCGGTCGGCCCCGGACGCGGCTCGGCAGCAGGCTCGATCGTGTCGTACTGCCTCGCTATCACTGACCTTGACCCGATTCACTACTCGCTGTACTTCGAGCGATTTTTGAATCCGGAGCGTGTCTCCATGCCGGATATCGACGTGGACTTCTGCTATGTTCGCCGTCCGGAGGTCATCGAGTACGTTACCCGCAAGTACGGCAAGGACCGCGTAGCGCAGATCGTCACATTCGGCACGATGGCTGCCCGCGGTGCCATCCGCGATGTCGGCCGTGCGCTCAACATTCCGTACAACGACGTTGACGCGGTTGCCAAGCAGGTGCCGAACGAGCTGCACATTACGATCGACAAGGCGCTGACCATCAACGCGGAACTCAAGAAAATGTATGACGAGCAGCCGCAGGTGCGCGAGCTGATCGACACTGCGCGTGCGCTCGAGGGCATGCCGCGCAACGCATCAACGCATGCCGCAGGCGTGGTTATCACCAAAAACCCCGTGGACACCTACGTTCCGCTTTCGCGCAACGGCGACCAGATGGTAACGCAGTTTACGATGGTGACCATCGAGGAACTTGGTCTGCTCAAGATGGACTTCCTCGGTCTGCGCAACCTGACCGTTATCGCGGACGCGGAAAAGCTGATTCGCCGTCACACGCCGGATTTTTCCATCGAAAACGTGGATATGAGCGACCCCGCGACCTATGAAATGCTCGGCAAGGGCTCGACCATGGGCGTGTTCCAGCTGGAAAGCGCGGGCATTACCAACGTCGTTACCGGCCTGCGGCCGCAGTCCATCGAGGATATTACCGCAGTCGTTGCGCTGTACCGGCCCGGTCCGATGCAGTCCATTCCGCGCTACATCGAGTGCCGCCATCACCCGGAAAAGGTAACGTACAAGCATCCGCTGCTCGAGCCGATTTTAAGCGTTACCTACGGCTGTATGATCTATCAGGAACAGGTTATGCAGGTGTTCCAGAGCCTTGCGGGTTACTCGCTCGGCAAGGCAGATATGGTGCGCCGCGCCATGAGTAAAAAGAAGATGAAGGAGCTGGAAAAGGAGCGCGTCAACTTCATCTACGGCAATGAGGAGCTGGGCATTGACGGCGCCATCAAGCGCGGCGTGCCCGAAGCAGTTGCGGCAAGTCTGTTTGACGAGATCATGGATTTCGCAAACTACGCGTTCAACAAGGCACATGCCGTATGCTACGCAGTCGTATCGTTCCGCACAGCGTATCTCAAGTGCCATTACCCGAGAGAATATCTGGCGGCGCTGCTGACGAGCGTTCTGGATGTTTCGGATAAGATCTCCGAGTATATTCAGGCGGCGCGTGATATGGGTATCGCGGTGCTTCCGCCGGACGTAAACGAATCCTATGATGAGTTTTCGGTTGCGGGCGAGAATATCCGCTTCGGTCTGGCAGCCGTCAAGGGTGTGGGACGCTCGTTTATGAAGCAGCTTGTTGAGGAGCGGGAAGCGAACGGCCTGTTTACCTCGTTCCAGGATTTCTGCGAGCGCATGTATGACCGCGAACTCAACCGCAGAGCGCTCGAAAGTCTCATCAAGGCGGGTTCGTTCGATTCCATGCATTACTACCGCAGTCAGCTTTTGAAAATTGTCAATCCCGTAGTAGATGCCATTGCCCAGAACCGCAAGAAGAACATCGAGGGTCAGATGGACCTGTTCGGCATGGGCAACGACGAGGTGCGCGACACGCAGATTGCGATGCCGAACATTCCGGAAGTACCCAAGCGGGAACTGCTGGCGATGGAGAAGGAGACCACCGGTCTGTACCTTTCCGGTCACCCGATGGACGAGTACCGCAGCCTGACGCAGAAGGCGCAGGCGGCCTCTGTCAAGCAGATCATCGACGACCTGACGGGCGAGAGCAGCAGGCCGGTCTACAAGGACGGCATGACCGTACGGCTTGCTTGTGTTATCACGGCGGTGCGTCTGAAATCGACCAGGAACGGCTCGATGATGGCATATGTCACCGCAGAGGACGACACGGCGGCGATTGAACTTGTCGTGTTCCCGCGTTCGCTGCAGCAGTGCGGCGCATATCTCACCGAGGACAGCGCAGTCCTGCTTACCGGTAAGATCGACGCACGAGAGGACGAGGCGCCCAAGGTGCTGCTCAACGAGGCGCAGCCGCTCACTGAGAGTGCAGTGGAGAGCCTGCAGCAGCCGAAAAAGAGCACACAGAAGTCGGTCTACACCGATGCGCAGGCGGCAAAGCTGGCGCCGCAAAAGCTGTTTCTGCGTATTTCCAGTCTGCAGAGTGATGAATGGACGCAGATTAAAGAGGTTTTGTGCACGCAGCCTGGTGATACGCCGGTCTATCTCTACCCGATGGACACGAAGAAAAAGACGCTCGCTGCCCGTCGGTACTGGTGCAAACCGGATATTGCATTTTTAACAAAATTACGCTTTCTCTTGCGCGAGGAAGATGTTATAATACAATAGGAGACTGTGTTTATCCTTGGGGAGAGAGACGGTTTCCGCAGAGGGAAACAGAACTGTAATACAGAGGTCAGTGCGGCATCGATCGTGCCGCCAAGAAAGAAAACAGAACCGACAACAGGGAGGCTTTATCATGGATAAACAAATTCGCAGAATCGGCGTACTTACCAGCGGCGGCGACGCACCCGGCATGAACGCACTTATTCGCTCGGTAGTCCGCAGCGCAAGCGCAAACGATATTTCCGTTCTCGGCATTCGCCGCGGTTACAGCGGTCTTATCAACGGCGACATCATCGAGATGGGTGCCCGCAGTGTAGACGGCATTATCCGCAAGGGCGGCACCATGCTGTACACCGCACGCTGCAAGGAGATGCTGACCGAGGAAGGTCTGCAGAAGGCGGCTGACACCTGCCGCTACCTTGGTATTGACGGCCTGATCTGCTGCGGCGGCGACGGTACATTCCGCGGTGCACAGGCGCTTTCCCGCAAGGGAGTTCCGTGCATCGGCGTTCCGGGTACCATTGATAATGATATCGGCTGCTCGGATTACACCATCGGTTTTGACACCGCCTGCAATACTGCGATCGAGTGCATCGATAAGCTGCGCGATACCATGCAGTCCCACGAGCGTTGCTCTGTTGTAGAGGTTATGGGCCGCCGTGCAGGTCATCTGGCATTGCAGGTTGGCTGTGCAGTCGGCGCGACCGCGATCTGCCTGCCCGAGCGTCAGCTGGATTTCGACACCGAGATCGTAGAGAGAATGCGCATCGGCCGTATCAAGGGCCGCAACCACCATATCATCATCGTAGCCGAGGGCTATGGCTCCGCACAGGACGTTGCAGACCAGATTCACGAGGCGACCGGCATCGATACCCGTGTTACCATCCTCGGCCATATCCAGCGCGGCGGCTCTCCGTCTGCTATGGATCGTGTTATGGCGACCCGCATGGGCTATGCTGCAGTTCGCGCTCTGATGGAGGGCAAGACCAACCGCGTTGTTGTTTCGGATAACAACATTGTTACCGATATCGACATTGAGGAGGGTCTGGCACAGAGCAAGGATCTGAACCAGTGTCTGTTCGAGGCACAGCAGACGGTTGCCATCTAACATGGCGCAGACTGTTCTCATCACCGGAGGCTCGCGCGGCATCGGTGCCGCCTGTGTGCGCGTGTTTGCCGAAAACGGATGGAATACCGCGTTTACTTACAGCAAAAGCAGGGAAGCGGCGGACAGGCTCGCTGGGGAGACCGGCGCACTTGCACTTTCAGCCGATCAGCAGGATACCGCGGCAGTGGAACTCGCGGTCGCGGAAGTGAAGGCACGGTTCGGCACGATCGACGCGGTGGTCTGCAACGCAGGCATTGCCGAACAGAAGCTGTTCCAGAACATCACGGACGCGGACTGGATGCACATGTTGGATGTCAATCTCATGGGTACGGTGCGCACGATTCGCGCCGTGCTGCCCGAAATGCTGCACAACCACAAGGGAAGCATCGTTACGGTGTCGTCCATGTGGGGAGAATGCGGCGCATCCTGCGAGAGCCATTATTCCGCGAGCAAGGCGGCGATCATCGGCCTGAGCAAGTCGCTCGCGCAGGAGCTTGGCCCGAGCAATATCCGGGTCAACTGCATTGCACCGGGCGTGATCGACACCGACATGAACGCCATGCACAGTGCGGATACCATGCAGGAGCTTGCCGATCAGACACCGCTCGGAAGAGTCGGCACGGCAGCCGAGGTCGCGGACAGCATTCTGTATCTGTGCTCGGATAAGTCGTCTTTCATTACCGGACAGGTGCTCGGTGTGACTGGCGGTTTCTAATAAAATAAGCGCAAAGCGAGAGGTAAAACCTCTCGCTTTTTTTCGTTAATACGGTTCCAAGTCAAAATAACTGAGCAGACCGTTATAAATGCCCTGTGCAAACCCGAACGGATCGTTTTCCAGCTTCATCGCATCGGAAGCATTGGTCAGGTATGCCAGCTCGACCAGAATCGAAGGCATCTGTGTCCGCCGCAGGACATACAGGCTTGGACGGATGCGCACGCCGTTATCGCGTGTGCCGACACGCGCAACAATGCCGGCGAGCACATGCTGCGCCAGCCAGTACGCCTGCGTATTTTCCTGATATACATACACCTCAGTGCCGTTGACGGCGGGATTTACGTTCGCGTTGCAGTGGATGCTGATGAAGTAATCCGCAGGCCACTCATTCGCCAGCCGCACGCGCTCGGCCAGACTGGTGGCATTGCTTGTGCCGAGGATTTCCTCGGGTGAGGTGCGGCTCAGCCGCACCTCAAACCGCGGGTCTGCCCGCAGAAGATCAGCCAGATACACGCCGACAGCGTAGGTCACATCCTGTTCGAGCAGACCGCTGCCTTCCGCGCCGGTGTTCGGACCGGACGGATTGTGTCCCTGATCGATAAAAATCTTGATCGCCAAAGTATCACCTCCTCGTGTCAGCCTATGCGGCGGTGCAGCGAAGCGTCCGTGCTTGACGGTCAGCACACGCCGTGTTATTCTGTAAGAAAAGAGAGGTGGGATCAATATGAAATTATATATCAAACAAAAGGTATTCTCCTGGGTGGATCGGTTTACCGTTTTTGATGAAACCGGCGCCGACAAATACCATGTCGAGGGTGAGTTTTTCTCGTGGGGCAAGAAGCTGTATGTCACCGACTTGACCGGACACGAGACTGCGTTTATCCAGCAGAAGGTGTTCAGTATGATGCCGCGGTTCTTCGTGTACATCGACGGCGTGGAACGCGCGGAAATCGTCAAGCGGCTTACATTTTTCTACGAAAAATACGAGATCGAGGGTCTCGACTGGACAATCGAGGGTGATTTCTGGGCGCATGAGTACCGCATCACGCAGAACGGACGCGAGATCGTGTCTATCTCCAAGGAGTGGTTCACCTGGGGTGACTGCTATCAGCTGGACATTGCCGATTCCGCAGACGAAACACTTGCGCTGGCGGTCGTCCTCGCGATCGACGCAGTGCACGCGCAGGCGAACGCGGCAGCGGCTTCGACTTGAAAGGAAACGATATGATTGAGATAAACCAGGACTTCGCGGACGGCGTACTGCATTCGCGCAAGCCGGAGACAAATAAAAACGACTACGGCCGCATTCTGTGCGTGTGCGGCTCGGCAGGATATACAGGTGCGGCATATTTTTCGGCACAGGGCGCGGTCCGCATGGGAAGCGGCGTTGTGACGCTGGCAGTTCCGCAGGGTGCGTGGCCGGTGCTGGCGGTCAAGCTGAATGAGCCGGTCGTGCGGCCCATGCCGCAGGATGAAAACGGGCTGTTTTCCATGGATGCACTGCCGAAGCTGCTTGCGCTTGCCGAAAAGGCGGACGCGCTGCTCATCGGGTGCGGACTCGGCCGTTCGGATACGCTGACCGAAATCGTGTGTACTCTGCTCGAAAAAGCTGCCTGCCAGATTGTACTCGATGCGGACGGCATAAATTCGATTACCGGGCATAAGGATATATTGCGGCGAACGGCAAAGCCGGTCGTGCTCACGCCGCACGCAGGCGAGTTCGCACGGCTCAGCGGCAAGCCGGACGCGACCGCTGCGGACGCGGCACAGTTCGCGCAGGACGATCGGTGCATTGTGCTCTATAAGGGACACCGCACCCGCATTTTTACGCCGGACGGCGGCTGCTATCGCAATACCTCGGGCAATCCCGGCATGGCGAAAGGCGGCAGCGGGGATGTTCTGGCAGGCATGCTGGTTTCGCTGTGCGGACAGGGCATTGACGCGGTTCCGGCGGCATGTACGGCGGCGTGGCTGCACGGCAGAGCCGGAGATCTGGCTGCGAACGCGCTGAGCGAATACGGCATGACACCGAGCGATATGCTGGCGCAGCTGCCGATTCTGCTGAAACGATATAACTCGAAAACATGGTGATAAACCGGTCAAAGGAGTGGTAATCTGAACAGGCTGCTGTGTGGTTTGGCGGCGCTTGTTCTGCTCTGCGGCTGCGGCCGCTCGGCGGAAATGAGTGCCGAGGATGTGCGTGCGCATTTCGCATCGCTGGACAGCTGTACGGCGCATTTGAAAATAATCTCGGATTTGGACGAATCTGTACTGGAATTTGAAAGCGACTATGTCTATAATAGAGAGGACAGCGATTCCTTCACGCTGACCGCACCGGAGTCGGTCGCCGGTATCGGCGGGCGCATCTCAGGTGAGGAGAACGGCGCGTTCACGCTGCAGTACAACGACTTGCAGCTGGATGATATTGCTCCTCGGCATACCGGACTGACACCGGCAGACGCGTGGTTCTGCCTGCTGAACGATCTGCGGTATGCTGTGCCTGCGCAGGTGTGGAGCGAGCGCACGAACGGCGAGAGCCTGCTCGTGCTGCGCTATGAAAATGCAGACGACAGCGTGGAAAAGCAGGTGTGGCTGCGGCAGAGCGATCTGCAGCCGGTCTATGCCGAGCTGTATGAGAACGGTGCGCGCGTGCTGACCATACAGGTGGAATCCTGTCAGTAAATCAGGAGCCAAACGGTTCTGTTGGAGTGACGAAAACAATGGAAGTAAATCAACACCGCACTTGGGCGGAGATCGACCTCGGTGCGATCGAGCATAATTATCGCGTGATTTGTGAGCAGGCGCAGGCGCCGGTCCTGTGTGTCGTTAAGGCGGACGCATACGGTCACGGTGCTGTGCAGGTGGCTAAGCGGCTGGAGAAGATGGACGCACCGTATTTTGCGGTAGCGACCATTCCGGAGGGTGTGGAGCTGCGAGAAGCAGGCATCGAAACGCCCATCATCATCCTTGGCTATGTGGACGAGAAGGATATGGACACGGCGGTACAGTACGGCATCACCGTGCCGGTGTACGACCGCGAGACCGCAGAACTTATCAGCGCGGCGGCTGTCCGCACGGGAAAGCCCGTTACCGTACACTACAAGCTGGATACCGGCATGACGCGGCTCGGCTTCCCGTCGTGGGAGTGTGAGCAGACCGTGCAGGATATCCTTGCGTGCTCCAAGCTGCCGGGTCTGATCAGCAAAGGCATTTTCACGCATTTTGCGGTTGCCGATGTGCCCTCGGGCGAGGAATACACCGAGCTGCAGTACAAGCGCTTCTCGGATGTGTGCGAGGGTCTGCAAGCGGCCGGTCTTGACTTGCCGCTGCGCCACTGTGCGAACAGCGGCGCCATCCAGACCTACGAGAAGATGCACTGCACGATGACGCGCGCGGGCATTATCCTGTACGGCTATCGCCCGGATGCCTCCGTGCCGCCGGTGCTCGATCTGAGACCCGCCATGACCGTCAAGGCGCGTGTGGTGCAGGTGCGCGATATTCCGGCGAATACGACCATCAGCTATGGACGCACCTTCGAGACGGCAGAGCCGACCCATATGGCAGTTATCTCAATGGGTTATGCGGACGGCTATCTGCGTACAGGCTCGGGCAAGGCGCAGGTGCTGCTCGGCGGCGTGAAAGCGCCCGTGCTCGGCCGCATCTGCATGGATATGTGCATGGTGCGTATTCCGGAGGGCGTAGACGTACATCGCGGTGACGAAGTGACCGTGTTCGGCCCGGAGGGCTGGACGGCAGAGGACGCAGCAGACGCGGCGGGCACCATCTCGTACGAGGTGCTGTGCGCCATCAGCCGGCGCGTGCCGCGTTTCTATCGGTAATTTACTGGCATTGCGTGCATAAGATGAAGCGAGGGATTTTCCCTCGCTTCATTTGTCTCCCAAAGTCGGTATCCTGTTAGTTTGATAGTATCGCGCGGCAGCGCTATTAAAACAGCATTTGCGTTGCAAATGCAAGAAAACCGGGAGCATGTATCACGGTTTTCTTACTTCTGGAGGGAGAAAGTTTCTGAACAGGAACTTTCGGACGACTTTGGAACGGCCTGCGGTCCGTTCCTGCTTGTCGGCGAAACTGTAGTTTCGCGACAGCTTTGAAGCGGAGGAGATTTTTCTCTCTCCGCTTTTCTGCATTATACAGTTATAATTTTGTGTGACACGGGGAAAATAGGTTTGCGGGAAAACCATCAGGCAGCACCGTAAATCTATTTCATCGGAGTGTGAACCAAAGTGGATAGCAACATCAAACGAGGCGATATTTACTATGCCGATCTCAGTCCGGTGGTTGGCAGTGAGCAGGGCGGCATCCGACCGGTGCTGATCGTGCAGAACAACGTCGGCAATCGGTACAGTCCGACCGTGATCGCCGCCGCTATTACATCGCAGATCAACAAGGCGAAAATGCCGACGCATATCACGGTCGGTGCGCCGAACTACGGACTGACCAAGGATTCCATCATCCTCACCGAGCAGATCCGCACGCTGGACAAACGCCGCCTGCGCGAGAAAATGGGCTCGCTTGACGAAAAAGCCATGCGGCACGTCGATGAAGCACTGGCGGTCAGTTTCGGACTCGGCTCGGTGCAGGGGTAAGCCGTATAACGGCGGGAGAAAGCGCATATCCTTTTATGGGGTATGCGCTTTTTGCGTATAGACTGGGATTTGCCGTCTGCGGACGGCAGGAACGGTGCCGCGCCCCGCGGCAAGGGCAAGAGGGTAGACACCTACGGTTTCTACCCTCTTAACTCCCTTTTCCCTTTGTTTCTTAGCTTGACGCAGACCAGAGACCGGCGACCGCTTCGAAAAGGAGAACGGCAGTCGGCCTACCCTTACACGCTGACAAGGGTCTCTTCTGCGTCAGACAGCGCGTGCCACACTGCAATCGCAGGCGTAATCTTTGGGCGGCATAGCCGTGCCGCCCTCTGCGTAGGCTTTTTGATATGTGTAGCAGTACGCTGTCTGTGAACTGCGAATATTTCGCGAAAGAAACGCTGTGGTAACCCGACTGCCGTTCCTCCTTTTCGGAGCGGTCACATATAGAAAATCGGCGCCAGACTAACAAGCAAAGGAAACTGGAGTCCCAAGAGGATAGTACTCATTTAATCCGCGCACGGCGCGGGAACAAGGTTTAGTGGCCTACGGGCAAACCTTGGTGTCTATCCTTTTGGACCTCCCAGCCAAAGGTTGGCTCCCATTCTATATGCTTTAGCAAGTAGTAAAATTCAAATTTGCACAGAAAGGAGAACCGCCCATGCGCGCAGACGTATTCTGTAACAACAACCCAATCGGTACGATCGACTGGACCCCGGATGCCTGCGGCGTACAGGTCAATCTCGACTGCGCCGTCTGCGGGAACGAACTGCTGCGCTGCTATGCGGTTGTGAACGGAAACATCCTGCGGGTCGGTCTGCCTGCACCGGAGCATGGCCGTCTGCGTTTGCGCCGGCATCTTTCGCGGCAAATGCTGCATGAGACTGGCTGTGAGGGCGAACCCGAACGGTTCTATCTCGCGTCTGCGCCGGAGCCTTTGCCGCAGAGCAATGCGCCGCCTAAGCCGCCGCTTGTCACCGGAGATACGGTCCTGGACGCGCTTCTATCCAGCGAAAACGTGCAGATTCAGCCGACCGAGACCGGACTGCGTCTGCAATGTCTGTTCGATCCGAAAAAGCCGTTCGCGCTGGCACCCGCTTTTGTACTTTGCCGCACAGAAGGAAATACGGCAGTTCTGGAATGGAAAAAGGACGCAGCCGATGCGGCTGCGTCCTCTGAAAAAGCGTAACTTTACTTTACGATGGTCTTTGCCTCCATGTAGTAGCGCTTCTCGTGCGCCTCGCCCATGGAGAAGGTCTTGCGCGGCAGAACGCCGTCGAAAACAACGCCGCGGAACAGGTCGTTCTTGGCGATATCCGGCAGGATGAAGCCGAGGTTGCCCGGCTTTTCCGCCAGCGAAACAACAACGTCCGTGCCGTGGATGTAGTCGATCTTCGCGGAGGTGTGAGTCTCGAGATAAGCGTCCAGACCGGTCTGGATGGTAGCGACCGGAATGGCCCACTTCGGGTTCTCAACAACGAACACGCCGGACTTGTTTGCCGAGCAGAACGGGAAGAAGTGCGCGGTCTCGTTCTTGGGAGCCTCATCGGCAACGTAAGCCTTGCAGCCCTCGCCGTTGTAGAAGTCGGTCAGAGCACCGAGCAGCTCATCTGCGTCTACGCCGAACAGGGCACGGTGGATTGGCTCGATGATCAGGCTCTCGTCATGGATGTTGACAACCTCAACGAGTGCAAAACGTGCCGGATGGTTCTCCTGCTCCTCTGCAGTCAGGCCCTTCTTAACCTCTTCCCAGTACGCCTTTGCGGTGGCCATGGAGTGGTTGCCGTCGCCTACTGCATACGGCAGCAGCGCCTGTGCGTCCGTGCAGCCGTACTTCTTGTTGAAGGTCTCGCGGTCGCAGAGTGCTTCGAGCTTGGCCTCGATGGCCTCGGTCTCCGGACCGTTCGGCAGGAACCAGCCGGTGATATGGCCGCCGTTCTGCATTAGGTCGGTATCGTACAGCTTGTCATAAGAGGCGGTCTGCTCGAACAGCGGCTCGATGATCTGACGGTCGGGATCGTCGATCAGGATCATGATGTGCGGCAGCTCCAGGCATGCGCCCTGACGAACCTTGAGACGGGGCGGAATACGCTCGACAACCGTCTTTTCGGTCGGGCGGATGAGGGATGCGGAACCGGGCGTGTATTCATACGCTTCCAGATCGACCGACAGCACGATGCCGCGGCGCGGGCACGAGCCGCCGGACCAGCGCTCGGTCAGCACGACGCCGGCGGGCAGGGTGCGCAGCGTGCCGTCCTGCACATACTGCTGCATGGTCTGATGGATTTTCTCCGTGCGGGCAGCAACGTCCGCGTCCTCCAGATAAACCTCCGGCAGGGTCAGACGCAGGGTAGAGGGTGCGTCACCGACGGTCTTGTCAGTCTCGGCCCAGTAGTCCGGCTGAGAGGTGTACTGGTCGCAGGCGATGACTGCCCACTTGGACAGGTCCACGCCTTCACGCGGAAACATGATCTCGGGAATACGAGTGCAGCGATTAGCCATAATTATCCTTCCTCCAGTAGAAGTAGTGTGGAATGCCTCTATTATAGCAGACAAATCTCAAGTACGGCACTCGTTTTCCAAAAATAAATGTCGGTTTGCAGAAAAAACTTTATTTGCTTGACGAAAGTATGGGGATGTTGTACAATATAATATAGGTTTGGTTGCGAAATTTGTATAAAAATACAATCGTAAAAACGGAGGAAAACCCATGGTTAAATTCAAGGCTATCGGCGTTTCGGAGGGTCTGGCGAAGGCAAAGGCTCTCGTGATCAAGGAAGAAGATCTTTCGGTCGTTAAGGAGACCGTTGCCGATGCGGAAGCCGAATGCAAGCGCGTTCTTGACGCAGTGGAAAAAGCCAAGCAGCAGATTGAAGTGCTGCGTGATGATGCGGAAAAGAATATCGGTGCGGCTGAGGCGGAAATTTTTGACGCACATCTGATGATGCTCGACGACCCTGATTTTGTCGAGGGCATGACAAACATTGTAACGGATGAGAAGGTTTGCGCGGAGTACGCGTGCTTTGTCAACTGTGAGAACTTTCAGGCGATGTTCCGCGCACTCGACGACGAGTATATGCAGGCGCGTGCAGCAGACATCGGTGATATTTCTCAGCGGGTCATTAAGAATCTGAAGGGCATTGCGGATAACGCGATCGACACGATCACCGAGCCGTGCATTATTGTGGCGAACGACCTTACGCCGTCCGACACGGCGAAGATCGGCGGCAAGCCGGTTGCCGGTTTTATCACGAAGATCGGCGGCCGCACGAGCCATTCGGCGATCATGGCGCGTTCGATGGGTATTCCGGCGATTGTCGGTGCCGGCGAGAAGGCGGACGAGATCGAGGACGGCGACCTGCTGCTGATCGACGGCGCGGCAGGTGAAGTAGTCGCGCAGCCGGATGAGCAGACGCTTGCCGACTTTGCGGAGCGCCAGAAGGCCGATGCGGCGCATCGTGCCATGCTCGCGCAGTACAAGGATAAGGAGGGCGCGACCTCGGACGGCCGCCGTGTAATTATCGAGGGCAACATCGGTACGCCGGATGACGCAGTCCGCGTAGCGGAGCTTGGCGGTGAAGGCGTCGGCCTGTTCCGCTCGGAGTTCCTGTTCATGGATCGTACCGACCTGCCGAGCGAGGAAGAGCAGTTCGCCGCCTACAAGAAGGCGTGTGAGATCATGCAGGGCAAGCCGGTTATCATCCGCACGCTGGACATCGGCGGCGACAAGGAAGTGCCCGCACTGGCGCTGGAGAAGGAACAGAATCCGTTCCTCGGCTACCGCGCGATCCGCATTTGCTTGAATCAGCCGGAGCTGTTTCTGATTCAGCTTCGCGCGCTGCTGCGTGCCGCGCAGTACGGCGATCTGCGCATTATGTTCCCGATGATTTCGTCGGTGGATGAAGTGCGTGGTGCAAAGCAGGTGCTCGAGCAGGCGAAGGACATGCTGACCGCGGAAGGCGTACCCTTCAACCCGAACGTCAAGGTAGGCATTATGGTCGAGATTCCGGTGGCGGCTGTCTGCGCGGATGTGCTGGCGAAGGAGGTTGACTTCTTCTCAATCGGCACGAATGACCTGATTCAGTATTCCTGCGCGGTGGACCGCATCAACGAGAAGATTTCCTACCTGTACCGTCCGCTGCATCCGGGCGTGCTGCGCCTGATCGCCATGACGGCCAAAGCAGCGAATGAGAACGGTATCGAAGTCGGCGTATGCGGCGAGATGGCAGGCACGGCCGGCATGGCGCCGGTGCTGTGCGGTCTCGGCGTGACCAATCTGTCCATGTCGGCATCCGCAATGCTGGCAGCAAAGGCAGACCTTGCAAAGCACTCCTACGACGAATGCAGGGAACTGGCTGACAAGCTGCTCGCGTGCGCAAGCGCGTCTGACGCAGAGCGTATTTTCACGGACTGGAGAGAGTCCTGAGCAAGAGTAAAAAGCCGTCGTTTCCCTGTGAAGCGGCGGCTTTACACTGTTCGGATGGATAGAAATTGACTTGTATCGGAAAACGATATTGTTTATCAGGATAACAAGCATTATCTGAGCAAATCCATGTCGTTTTCCTCGCCCAGTGCGGCGGCCTGCTTCGTTTTGGGCGCAAGCGCGAACGGCTGGACGAAATGGAAAGACAAGTGCGGCAGAACACTTGATGAGCTGTTCCGCAGACAGGCAGAGAAAGCATAAGTAAAGGGACACGGAATGATTCTGTGTCCCTTTTTTCGCAGGAAAGAGAAGCGTTTAGCCCTGGTTTGCCATATTCTGCTCGTAGGATTCGATCATCTTCTTTACCATCTGACCGCCTACGGAGCCGGCCTGACGGCTGGTCAGATCGCCGTTATAGCCCTGCTTGAGGTTTACGCCGACCTCCTTTGGCGTTTTTTCACCTCAAAACATACACTATTTTGTACATAGAACGCACTCATTTACATAAGATAAATCGTCTGTTTTGCACAGACGATTTTCTTTTGCTTAAAAATAGAAAAGAAAGGAAAAAAGATGCAGACCATAGCAATCGTGAACCAAAAGGGCGGCGTGGGAAAAAGCACTACGGCGGTCAATCTGGGCGCTGGACTGGTGCGGCAGGGCAAGCGCGTGCTGCTCATCGACGCAGACAGTCAGGCGAATCTGACAGAAATGCTCGGCTGGCAGCAGCCGGACGAGTTATCGCCAACACTGGCCACCATGCTGGAGCGCATTATCTCAGACCGCCCTATCGAACCGCAGGCAGGTATCCTGCACCACTCAGAGGGCATGGACTTACTGCCCGCCAACATCGAACTATCTGGCCTGGAGGTGTCCCTTGTGAACACCATGAGCCGTGAAACCGTACTCCGTACCTATCTGAGCGAGGTCAAGCGGCAGTACGACTACATTCTGGTGGATTGCAGTCCGTCCCTCGGTATGCTGACGCTGAACGCGCTGACGGCGGCAGATCGGGTCATTATCCCGGTTCAGTCGCACTACTTACCCGTCAAAGGTTTGGAACAGCTTCTCCGCACAGTGAGCAAGGTGCAGCGCCAACTGAATTCCAATCTGAAAATCAGCGGTATCCTCATCACCATGACAGAGAGCCGCACGAACTTTTCTAAGGAGATCAGCCAGCTTGTGCGGAACGCCTACGGCAAGGCGATACGGGTCTACGATACCGAGATACCGCGCGGTATCAAGGCAGCAGAAATGAGCGCCAGAGGCACCAGCATTTTCAGCTTTGACCCGCGCAGTCCCGTAGCGACCGCCTATGAGAAATTTACGAAGGAGGTGCTGGAGCATGAAAAGTGCCGCGAAAAATATCCAACTCGCCAGCTATGACGACCTGTTCAAGACGGACGAGGAACGGCAGGCGGACGCGCAGGAGCGTGTGCAGAGCCTTCCGCTGGACAAGATGGAGCCGTTCCCGAATCATCCATTCAAGGTGATAGACGATGATAAAATGCTGGAAACAGTTGAGAGTATCAAGGAACGGGGCGTTTTGGTTCCCATTCTGGTACGCCCGAAAAATGACGGCAATTTTGAAATCGTATCTGGACACCGCCGTCATCACGCCAGTCAGCTTGCGGGTCTGACCGAGATTCCTGCTATCGTGCGGGAGATGGACGATGATACTGCAATCCTGCTCATGGTGGATAGCAACTTACAGCGTGAGGAGCTGTTACCGTCTGAAAAAGCCTTTGCCTATAAGATGAAGCTGGACGCGATGAAACGACAGGGACAACGGACGGATTTAACTTCCGCCCAAATTGGGCGGAAGTTCGATGGCAAAGAATCAAGAGAACTCTTAGCAGAACAAGTAGGTGAAAGTCGTAATCAGATTTCACGCTTTATTCGCCTAACTAACCTTGTCCCCGACCTGTTAGACCGCGTGGACAACAAGACGATGGCATTTAACGCCGCTGTGGAGGTGTCATATCTCACCGAGCCGGAACAGCTTATGCTCTGCGATGCTATTGAGCGCGAGGAGTGTACGCCTAATCTCAGTCAGGCCAAGCGGCTCAAACAGTACAGTCAGGATGGAAAACTGGACGAGAATGTGATAGATGCCATTATGACCGAGGAGAAACCCATCGAGGACAAGCTGGTGCTGAAAGGTGATGTGCTGGCGAAATATTTTCCCAGAACTTATACGCCGTCACAAAAACAGAAGATTATCGTCAAGCTGCTGGAGGACTGGCACAAACGGCAGCTTCGGCAGCAGGAGCGTTAGGCTTTGCATGGGTTTTCCCCTTACAATCCCTTTTCCTAACTAAGCCGAAAGAGAGAAGAAAACTACTGTGCCGAGAAAGAATATTCTTCTTTCGGCTAAGTAAATCCAGGGAGGTCTGAGTGTGAACGAGCAAAATCAAGTCAATGAAGGCTATACCATCATCGAAAGCATGACAGTCGGCAATGCCCGATTCGTCATTGGTGAGAACCTGAACAATCCAGCCGCGCCCTATGTCACATGGCAGGCGAACATCAAAAACGCCCCGGATAATTTCTTCTGGGGACACTACTGTGCGACCAAACTGGGTGCAGTTGCGGACTTCGGCAGGCGTATCACGGAAGAAGCCGAATTTCTCCGTGAACGGGCAAAATCCAAAGCGCCGCAGATACCAGAACGAGGTGATGAACGATGAGCAGACACGATGCAAACCGCCTGACCTACGATGAGGTGACGATTTTCGACGTACCGGCCCTGTTCACCGACCTGCGTGTTGACCGCTCTACCGTGCCGGATGGTGTGTACCGCTACGAAGTCCGGTACAGCGACGAATACGGCGGTGAGCCGGTAGAACTGGCACGAGGTATCATGGTGGACTTTTTCGGCACTGTCCTGACGCGGGAGCCGATCCAGTTACCCATCAGCGGCGGTCTGGAACTGAACGACGGTGATCTTGAATTTCAACCTGACGGTGGAACACTGGCAGAGTTTCAGCAGAAGTACCCCGCCAGTGAAAAGCGGGTCATTGATTTTTTCATAGCGGAAGACACTGTGCTTCATGACCTTTGCCACTCCCAGACCGAGGAACAGGACAAGGTCACTGGCTGTATCGGCCATCTGCGCGGCGACTTTGGCAGCGGCAAGCAATTCTTCACAACTTGGTGGCCGCACCAGAACGATATGCTGAACACGCCAGAGTTCAAGGCAGATATTGAGCGCACCGTAAACTGGCTGAGAGAACAGCCGGATTCCCCGCTGCGGGATTTTGACACCATGAAACGCTGCTGCACTTACTATCAGCGAAACTGCGCCATCAAAGATGCTATTTTTCCATCCTGCGCGTTTCTGGTGGAAAGCAAGCAGTATGTGTATATGCTGCGCTGTACGCCGACACAGGGCGATTATAATTTTTATATGTACTGCTATCAGCGTGCTACCTTCGAGAAATACCGCGCACAGCTGAAAAACAAAGCGCGCTCCCATGCTAAAAAGCGAGCGGAGCCGGAACGATAAGTCATATCGCCTCTGAATATCTATAAAGTTTTTACGGTTAGACCAGAAAAACTCATTGCATATCCTGATTTTTCTGGTTATACTAATAGCTATAGGGGAGGCGATATCATGATTAACAGACCGGACTATATCGAAGCTATCGAGCCGTTTATTGATAAACCGCTTGTCAAGATACTGGCTGGCGTTCGCCGCTGCGGCAAGTCAACCATTTTTGAAATGCTGAAAGAAGAATTCCTGCGCCGTGGCATATCCGAGGACCATATTATCTCCAAGCGATACACGGAGATGGACATTCCTGAAAATATCACCGCTAAGCAGATGTATGATGAACTGCTGGAAGCTATGAAAGGAAAAGACCATTGCTACCTTCTGTTGGACGAGATTCAGGAGATTGACGGATGGGAAAAAGCGGTCAACAGTCTGCTGGAGGGTGCAGATGCCGACATCTATGTAACCGGCTCCAATTCCAAACTGATGTCCAGCGAAATCTCAACCTATCTGACAGGGCGCTATGTTTCCATTCCCGTCTATACGCTGTCGTTCAAGGAGTATCTGGACTTTAAGGCAGACAGCACCCTATCACGCAAGGAACTGCTGGAGGAATATATTCGCTTTGGCGGCTTTCCCATTATTGCGCTGAGTGAGTATGATGAGCAGAGTGCCTATCAGATCGTCAACGGCATTTATCACACCGTAGTTTCCCGCGATATTGTAAAGCGCCACCGTATCAACAAGCAAGACCTTTTTGATCGCGTGGTGAAATACATCATCGAGAATATGGGCAAGACCTTTTCGGCTAACTCTATCTCTACTTTTTTGAAAAGTGAGCACCGTAAAGTTTCGGTGGAGAGCATTTACAATTATCTGCGCTGGCTGGAGCAGGCGTTCATCATTTATCCATGCGAACGCTATGACTTGCAAGGCAAGAGCATTTTGAAAACGCAGGAGAAGTATTATCTTTCCGATGTATCGCTCAAATATGCTCTGCTGGGCTATAATCGAAAGATGCTGGATGGTGCGATGGAAAACATCGTCTTTCTGGAATTGAAGCGCCGCGGTTACGATGTTTTTATCGGCAAGAACGATACGAAGGAGATCGACTTTGTAGCAACGCGCCGTGACGAAAAGATTTATGTGCAGGTCTGTGTCCAGATTCCGGCAACTTCAGACCGAGAGGTCGGAAATCTGATGGAGATTCGTGACCATTATCCTAAATATGTCGTTACGCTCAACGAAATGGATACCGGCATTGAAAACGGTATTAAAATCGTTCATCTTGTCGATTTCCTGCTTGCCGAAACATGGTGAGTAATACTTCCATATCGTAAAATTAAATCATCCGCTGAAAGCAGTCCATAAGGGCTGCTTTTTTCATACCTTTGGAAAGGAGGACAACACATTTGCCAACCAAATTTCAGTTCATCACCGAACTGTACGACCAGACCGTGCGAAGCGTCACCAGCAGCTATAAAAGCTGGACAGGCTTTCTTCGTGCGGCCTGCTATAACTACAAATGCCCGTTTGATGAGCAAATCCTGATTTATGCCCAGCGCCCGGACGCAACTGCCGTTCTGGAAATGGAACGCTGGAACCGGAAGTTTGGCCGCTGGGTCAATCGCGGTGCAAAAAGCATTGCCGTGTTCGGTGACGATGGACAGCACATGTTAAAACTCTACTTCGATGTGTCGGATACGCACGAATCCCGATTTGCCCATCCGCTGCCGATCTGGACAATGCAGCCCGCCTTTGAACCGGCTGTCATTGAAACGCTGGAAGCTACCTTCGGGAACCTTGCCGAGAAAGAAAATCTCGCAGAGGCGGTGCGCTCTGCCAGCCATAACGCCGTGGCAGATAACATCACGGACTATCTGCATGACCTACTGGATTGCCGCGAGGACAGTCTGCTGGAAGAACTGGACGACCTCAATCTGGAGGTATTCTACCGGGATGCATTGGAAGTCAGCGTTTCCTATATGCTGCTGACTCGTCTGGGCCTGCGGGCAGATGATTACTTTTCACCTGATGAATTCGGCCATATCTATGAATTCAACACGCCTACTACCATCAACGCCCTTGGCATCGCTACCAGTGACATCGCAGAAATGGGACTGCGCGAAATCAGCCGAACCGTCATGCAGGCTCAGCGAGAGCAGTTATTTGCAAAGGACAGCAAAAACCGGTATGATTCCAATACCGAACGAAATATTGACGCTGAAAGGAGCGATGAACATGGAAATCACCTATCACGAGCAGAACGGCTTTCAGATTCCGAACCTGCTGCTTCCGCAGGAGCCGGAAGTCCATCTGGGCAAGTACGCGGAACTGCGGCGGCAGTACCTCAAGCAGCGCCGCCGCGTGCTGTACATCAACTTGAAAACGAGCTGCCGATTGACGGAGCATCTGGCGGAGATCGAGCAGACCGCGCAGAAGATGATAACACAGGCCGTGACGCAGATGGCGAAAGCCGAGGGCGTGACGGAGGAGTTGAAAGCGACCGATCCGCTGCGCTGGACGGGTCTGATGAACAATCTCCGGCACAGCGCGGAGGAGCAGGTACTGAACGATCTGATTTACAGCTAAACAAAACCAACGAAAGCGTCACAGCCACCGAATTTCCTCCATTCTTGGATACTCACCTCATCGAAGCAAATCTGCTGGACGATGGTGGACGCAGCCTTAATCGGCAGGCAATTTTTGAGTATTTTCAGAACCACAAGAGCCTTGCAGAACGCACAGAGTTCTTGAAAAACAGCTACAACGATATATGGGTGGAAGTCGTGACCGACGGTGTTCGGACAGGCTACCACGCTGAGAAAGACGGACTTCTGATGTGGGAGGGTGGTTACCTCTCCCGTACTTCGGAGTCCGTTTTTTCGTGGTCAGTCATTACTGAAATGACAGAAAATCTTATTGAACGCGGCGAGTATAAGATCAAGCTGGGTCTGCAAAATGCCCCTGTCATGGCAGAACAGCTCGCCCTATTCGACATGGGCGGCGATGCGCCGGTGTATGAGATACCCGAGGGTGGGGTGTCCGGCGTTCCTACATCCGCACGCACGGTGTCGCAGGAGGTCATTGACCAGGTACTCTGCACAGGCGGAAATGAATTCAATAGCGCAGAACGCATCGCGGTGTTTTATATGCGGGAACGCTCTGAACAGGATAATGCAGCGTTTCTGCGCCGGGAATTTGGCACAGAGAATGGGCGCGGCATTGAATATGAAGGCCGCAAATATGCCGTGTGGTTCATGGAAGATGGTATCCATCTTGCTCAAGGTGATAGTATCCACACCGGGTACAGCAAAACTGTGGTCATATGGGAGCAGGTTTCAACTCGTATTTTGGAACTGCTGGAGGTAGGTACTTACCTGTCGGCGGCAGAGTTGGAGCAGGCCCCGGACAAGGTGCTGCACGAAGCAATGGAAGCTCTGCTGATGACCGCCCGTGACCTGAACGAAGAAGGGCGCGCACAGGGCCTATTCCCACAGACATTGGCGATCCATGACCAACACAAGGGCTATCCAGACCTGAACGACGATATGGTGGCGTTTGCAAAAAACGAAGGCGGATTGCAGACGCTCTCACAGGAATACCACAATTTTCTCGATGCCTATGCCGCAGATCAGAGTATCACGAGATTCCACTTAAGCGGTTATAACACACACCGTATCGGCGTTGTGCTGGACGGTCTGAACCTGCCGGAGCGCCACTTCACCGCACAGCCAAACTTCCTGCGCCAGTGCAAAATGTTCATCACGCAGGATGAAATTGACCGATATTTTCTTCGTCAGTCCACAGATACCAGACTGGCAGTTTACTCGCATTTCTGCAATTCTAACGATACAGCCGAACACCAGAAGTTTATCAAATCCCTTTTTGGCGAGTACAGCGGTTCGGCTATGGATGGTTATGATTACGAGGAAACGCACGCGGGCTTTAGAATGCGCCGCCGCTATGCACGCAAGAACTATGATGAAGTCAAGCTGACAATCCCCAAGGTGGTCAAAGAGTACGAGCAGCTGATTGCACAGAAGCGGTTTCCCGGCGAGGATGCTATCGCACAAATCCCGAAATATGAGCGTGGACAGCTGGCACGAATTGTTTATCACGGTTTTTGCAATGCGTCTGACGATGTTCCGCGGCCCTATCCCAAAAGTGCGGATTTCTACGAAGCTGTCCCTGTTATCGAAGCACAGCTCCCGGATAGAGCAAAAGCGGCTGAGATGCAGGCGGCGTTAACCTCTCGGTTGGACAGCATGGACGAGAATGACCGGTATTTTGATTCCGTCCGCCGCGCAAAAGAGCGGCTTTCGGAGTATGTGGACGGCACTTTCAGCCTGTTCAACCATCGGCACGATACGCCACAGCAGGAACAAGCTGAATTTTCTGCTAAACCCGAACCCGTGCCGCAGGAAATCCCACCGACTATCGAACCAGAGCCACCGCAGGCAGACGAACCCACCGTGGTACTTACGCCGCCGAACAAGAAAAAGCAAAACGCGCTTGCCTATCCGCTGGACGCGAACGGCAGCAACTATCGCATCACCGATGACCACATCGGAGAGGGCGCACCGCTGGAGCGTTTTCAGCGCAATCTGGACGCGATCCGTACTCTGAAAACCGTGGAGGCAGAGAACCGAGCCGCCACAGCGGAGGAACAGGCGGTGCTGGCACAGTATGTGGGCTGGGGCGGTCTGGCGGACTTCTTTGACGAGAAAAATCCTCGTTACGCTGAACTGAAAGGACTGCTTACCGATGCCGAGTATGCCGCCGCCCGTGAATCCACGCTTACGGCATTTTACACGCCGCCTGCAGTGATTCGCAGTGTTTACACCGCACTGGGACAAATGGGCTTCACGCAGGGCAACATTCTGGAGCCAGCCTGCGGCATTGGTAATTTTCTCGGTATGCTGCCGGAAAATATGAGCAGCAGCAAGCTCTACGGCGTGGAGCTGGACGATCTTTCTGGCCGCATCGCCCGCCAGCTTTATCAGAAAAGCAGTATCGCGGTGCAGGGCTATGAGAAAACTGCCTTCCCGGATAACTTTTTCGATGTTGCCATCGGCAATGTCCCCTTCGGCCAGTTCCATGTGCCGGACAAACGCTATGACCGGCTGAATTTCCCCATCCACGAGTATTTCATCGCCAAGGCGCTGGACCAGGTCAGACCGGGCGGCGTTATCGCCGTTGTGACCTCCAGTTACACCATGGACAAGCGCACTGCCAGCGTGCGAAAATACATCGCGCAGCGCTCGGAGCTGCTGGGGGCGATTCGCCTGCCCAACAATGCGTTCAAGGCCGCGGCAGGAACCGAGGTCGTTTCAGACATTCTGTTCCTTCAAAAGCGGGAACGAATGGTGGATATAGAACCCGAATGGGTACACCTTGCCACCAACGAGGACGGCATCCAGATGAACAGCTACTTCATCGACCACCCCGACATGGTGCTGGGCGAAATGAAGATGGTGTCCGGGCCGTTCGGCCCCACGCCTACCTGTGAGCCGTACCCGGAGCATCCGCTGGAAGCACTGCTGGCGGAGGCCGTTCAAAATATCCACGGCGAGATCGCCGCCTATGACCGGAAGGAAGAATTGGAGGGTGAGGATCATTCCATCGAGGCCGACCCCGCTGTCCGCAACTTCTCCTATACGCTGGTGGACGGTCAGATCTATTACCGGGAAAACAGCCGCATGAACCCGGTGGAGGTATCCAAGACCGCCGAAAGCCGCATCAAGGGAATGATCGAGCTGCGGGACTGTGTGCGGACACTGCTGGAGTATCAGACCGAGGACTATCCCGATGAAGAAATCAAGGAGCAGCAGGCCAAGCTGAATACCCTCTACGACGCCTTCACCCGGAAATACGGCCTCATCAATTCCCGCGGCAACGCCATCGCCTTCGATCAGGACAGTTCCTATTTCCTGCTGTGCTCACTGGAAATTCTGGACGAGGACCGGAACCTGAAAAGAAAGGCGGACCTGTTCACCAAACGCACCATCCGCAGCCACAAGCCCGCTGAAAAGGTAGACACAGCGGTGGAGGCCCTGGCCCTGTCCATCGGGGAGAAAGCCCATGTGGATATGGACTATATGAGCAGGCTCACCGGCAAGGACGAGGAAACGCTGTTTGCCGAGCTGACCGGCGTGGTATTTCTCAACCCTGACTACGCCGAGGGCGTAAATGAAAAGTACCTGCCCGCGGACGAATACCTTTCCGGCAATGTGCGTCAGAAATGGGCGGTTGCCCAAGGCAAGGCGGAACAGGACCCGCAGTATCAGATCAACGCTGATGCGCTCGCGCAGGTGCAGCCCACCGACCTCACTGCCAGCGAGATCTCCGTCCGGTTGGGCGCTACATGGCTGGACACCGAATATGTCCGCCGGTTTATCTTCGAAACGTTGGGAACACCCCGCAGCGCCCAGTGGAGCATGAAGGTCCACTATTCCGGTATCACCGGCGAGTGGCGCATTGAAGGTAAAAGCACGGATCGTGGCAATGTGAAGGCCATCAGTACCTACGGCACCAAACGCATTAACGCCTATGAAATCATCGAGGACACTTTGAACCTGAAAGATGTCCGCATTTTTGATTATGTGTACGATGCCGATGGCAGGAAAACCGCTGTCCTCAACAAGAAGGAAACGGCCATCGCCCAGAGCAAGCAGGAACTCATTAAAGAGGCTTTTGCCGAGTGGATTTGGAAAGACCCTGACCGGCGCGAGGCCATCTGTAAGACCTATAATATTCTGTTCAACAGCAACCGTCCCCGTGAGTATGATGGCAGTCACATCAGCTTTTCAGGCATGAACCCGGAAATCACGCTCCGCAAGCACCAGGTCAACGCCATCGCCCATATCTTGTATGGCGGCAATACTCTGTTGGCTCATGTAGTGGGTGCTGGCAAGACTTTCGAGATGGTGGCCGCCGCCATGGAGAGCAAGCGACTGGGCCTGTGTCAAAAATCTCTCTTTGTGGTGCCCAACCACCTGACAGAGCAGTGGGCCACTGAGTTTTTGCAGCTCTATCCGGCAGCGAACATCCTTGTCGCTACCCGTAAGGACTTTGAAACCAAGAATCGCAAGAAATTCTGCGGCAGGATTGCCACCGGCGACTATGACGCTGTTATTATCGGCCATTCGCAGTTCGAGAAGATACCCATGAGCGTAGAGCGCCAGCGGGCCATTTTAGAGCGGCAGATCGACGAGATCATGATGGGAATTTCCGAAGCCAAGCGAGAAAAAGCGGAGAATTTCACGATCAAACAGATGATGAAAACCCAAAAGGGCCTGCAAGCCAAGATTGACAAGCTGAATGACCAGAGCCGTAAGGATGATGTCGTTACCTTTGAAGAACTGGGCGTTGACCGCATATTCATTGACGAGTCACATTATTTTAAGAACCTCTTTTTATACACGAAAATGCGGAATGTGGGCGGTATTGCACAGACCGAGGCGCAGAAAAGCTCAGACCTTTTTATGAAGTGCCGCTATTTGGACGAGATCACCGGAGGACGCGGCATTATCTTTGCCACCGGCACTCCCATTTCTAACAGCATGGTGGAGCTTTACACCATACAGCGGTATTTGCAGATGAACGCCTTGCAGGAACAGGGCTTGCAGCACTTCGATAGCTGGGCGGCGAACTACGGTGAAACCGTCACCGCCATTGAACTGTCCCCGGAGGGCACCGGTTACCGGGCCAAGACAAGGTTTGCCAAGTTTTATAACCTGCCGGAGTTGATGAGCGTATTCAAAAATGTGGCGGACATCCAGACGGCGGATATGCTCAAACTCCCCGTGCCGGAGGCGCATTACCACAACATCGCCTTGAAGCCATCGGAGTATCAGAAGGAGATCGTGGCGTCGCTGGCGGAGCGCGCTGAGAAAGTCCGCAACCGCGAGGTGGACAGCAGCGTGGACAATATGCTGATGATAACCAACGATGGCCGCAAGCTGGCGCTGGATCAGCGGCTGGTCAACCCCATGCTTCCCAGCGACCCTGACAGCAAAGCCGCCAAGTGCGCGGAAAATGTGTTTGAGATCTGGCAGCGCACCGCAGACCAACGTTCCACCCAAATGATCTTTTGCGACCTCAGCACACCGAAGGATGACGGCACATTCAGCGTCTATGACGACATTCGCGCGAAGCTGCTGGAATTGGGCGTTCCCGAAAATGAGATTGCCTTCATCCACAACGCCAAGAGCGAAACTCAGAAGAAAGACCTGTTCGGCAAGGTGCGAAGCGGTCAGGTGCGTATCCTGTTGGGCAGCACCCAGCGTATGGGAGCAGGCACCAACTGCCAGCAAAAGCTCATCGCCTTGCACCATCTCGACTGCCCGTGGCGTCCGTCCGATTTGCAGCAGCGGGAGGGGCGTATCATCCGCCAGGGCAACGAAAACCCGGAGGTAGACATTTATAGCTATGTCACCGAGGGCACCTTCGACGCCTATCTTTATCAACTTGTGGAGAGCAAGCAGAAATTTATCAGCCAAATCATGACCAGCAAATCGCCTGTTCGCTCTGCCGAAGATGTGGATGAACAGGCGCTTTCCTACGCCGAGATCAAGGCGCTGGCCAGCGGCAACCCCATGATAAAGGAAAAGATGGATCTGGACATTGAGGTGTCCAAGCTGAAGCTGCTAAAAGCCAACCATCTTTCACAGAAATACGCACTGGAGGACAGCATCAGCAAGAGTTTTCCGAAACAAATCGCGGAAGCGCAGGCGCGGATCGCCGGTTATAGTGCGGATATTGCTGCCGTCAAGGAGAATACCCATCCAAATGCGGACGGTTTCTCTCCGCTCACGCTGATGGGCGTCACCCATGCCGACAAGAAGGAGGCGGGCGCGGCGCTGCTGACCATGTGCCAGAATATGCTCTCGCCAGAGGCAACGCAGGTAGGCTCCTATCGCGGTTTGACACTGGAATTGTCCTTTAGCAGTTTTGAGCAGGAATATCGCCTGACCATGATCGGGCAGCTCCGCCATACCGTTACGCTGGGAACTGATGTGTTCGGCAATTTGCAACGCATGGACAATGCGCTGGAGGGCCTGCCCATCAAGGAGCAGGCTTGCCGGGAGCAGCTTTCCAACCTAAAAACGCAGTTGGAAACCGCAAAGGCAGAGGTACAAAAGCCATTTCCCCGTGAGGAGGAGTTGAAAGCCAAGTCCGCCAGATTGGAGGAACTGAACGCCCTGCTGAACATGGATAATAAAGCGCCAGAACCGGTGCAGGAAGAAAAATACAAACGCAAGGAGGAACTTGAACGATGAGTACGAACGAAGAACGTGCCCAGATGCTTTACGACAAGGCGCTGGCCGAACTGAACACTTATCTGGAGAACTTGAAAACCAAACCGCCGCAGGAGATCATCAACAGTGCCTATCAAATCGTGAATAAGCAGGACTTGCTGATGATTTTGGAAAGCGCAGAGTTTACGCCGGCGGAACTCAGTGTATTGAGCGAACTGGAGCACCCCCTGCAAGTGCTGTACGAGGAATGGCTGCCTGTGGAGGACAGGCACATGGAGGAGCTGCGCGACTCTGTGCAGAGCTATCTCGATACCCGTCTGCAATATCGAGCCGAGAAGCTATACGCTGACCCGTCCATCCCCCGCTACGAAGGCTCGTATTTGGAAGCACGCGAAAAGGGCGAGGTACATCTCTACCGCGCCAGCCGAAAACGCGACCGTGCGTGCATCGACGCTTTCACAGAGAATATCAGCGATGCCAACGAAAAGCGTAGAATGCGCGAGTTTGTGCAGGAGTGGACACAGGAATTTGGACATGACCGCTGTAAATTTCTTCTTGGATACACGGTGCAGTGCGCCGACTGGGACGGACGATACTCTGCTGCATCCAAGCGTGAAGCCGCCAAAACGGACTATCACATTACGCCGGAACATGACCCGCTTTCGGAGTTCCATACGAACGCACATCCCTGTCTGGTGAATTATGCCTATGAATTGTTGATTGAGCAGGAGCGCGACAAGAAAAAATCCGCACCGAAGCGCGATGAGCCGGAGAGGTGACGAGATGGGGTATCAAGAAAGCTGGCTATATATTCAGCCGCAATGGTGTTTTCCCAAGCTGCTCCGCGCCTACGAAAAGACTGCGCAGAGCGACTATTATCGCATTATGGACATCGAACCAATGTCGGTCATCATTTTGAAGCATCCGTTCGGATATATACCGCAAGGCGCTAAAATCCTCTGGGTGTGCGGTGATAGAGGATTTCACAATCTGAACGGTGTGTTCGACGGCAATCTCAAAATAATGGCCAAAGTCCGCTTTATTCCCGTGGAATGGGTACTTGCCCCAGAGGACAGCCGCCTAAGTGGTATCGACCTGGACAGCCGAATGCCCAGTGAAAATGCCTATATGAAGCGATACAGCGTGAAAGACTACGCAGAGAAAATAAGAAATGACCGAGAACGATAGGAGTTGATTTCATGCCTTACGCAACCAAATCACAGATTGAGCGCGCCCGTCAGCCTGACCTGCTGACCTTTCTGCGCCGATACAAGCCGGACGAGCTGATCCCCACCGGTCCAAACGCCTACAAACTTCGCAGCCATGACAGTCTGAAAATCTCCAACGGAAAATGGTGTTGGTGGTCGCATGACAAAATGGGCGGCGTCAATGCGTTGGAGTACCTTATCAAAGTTGAAAATATGAAATTTCCTGACGCCGTGCAGCTCATCAATGAGCAGTGCGGCGTTTCTGCGTCCCACGAAGAACGACCCGTGTCCGTACCTAAAGCTGAACGGCCCAAGGCGGAATTTCTTCTGCCGGTGCGGTTCCAGAACAACCGCCGTGTGATTGCCTATCTGCTCTCACGCGGCATTGATATGACGATACTAGACTACTGCTTTCAGCATGGTCTGCTATACGAAGCCGCAGACTACCACAATGCCGTGTTTGTCGGTTACGATGGCAAAACACCGCGTTACGCCACGCTGCGCGGCACACTCTCCGGCAGCGGCTTCAAGCGCGATGTGACCGGCAGCAACAAGCGGTTCTGCTTCTCCATCACCGGACAGAATGGCAGCAAGCTGAATGTGTTCGAGTGTGCCATTGACGCGCTTTCCTATCTCACACAGGTAAAAATGCAGGGTGCGGACTGGCAGCACGAATCCGTTCTTTCTCTCGGCGGCGTTTACCAGTCCAGGCCGAATGAAACACCTAAGGTACCTACTGCTCTGCAAGGCTATCTGGAGCGTCACGCCGATATGCAGGAAATTGTGCTGCGGCTGGACAACGATGCGGTAGGACGCGGCGCGGCCGGTGCTATTTCGCAGGCAATCAGCGACCTGCCTGTATCGGTGGAACTGCCCGCTGAGGGTAAGGACTACAATGAATGGCTCATGCGGCAGAAAGGCATTTCTCCTCGGCAGAGGGCGAGGAACGAGCCGGAACGGTGAGCCGCAGGCGGCTCAAAATTCGGTGTGGCTGCGGCCGCTCCGAATATTTTTGCAAGCATAGCAAAATGACAGCATTTTGCGAAAAGCGCCGTTCGTCACCGAACAGCGCCGCCTGTTAGGGAGTGCCCTAATACCCTAAATTGGAGGAATAACGAATGAAACTCAGAGAACGAAAAATCACCGTCCGTCTAACGGACGCGGAGCGCGATCACCTGTTGGCGCAGGCGGAACTGGCCGGATTGAAAATCGAGCCGTTTGTCCGCAATGTGATCCTCGGCGTGCAGATGCAGCCCCGGCCTAAAGAGGAATGGGCGGAGCTGCTGCGGCAGACCTCCGGCATTGCGAACAACATCAACCAGATCACCAAGCGTGCCAACTCCGGTGAGCCGGTAACGGAGGAAACGCTCCGGCTCATCGCAGATATGCAGGTGCAGATTTGGGACAAACTCAAATCATTCTGATATGGCCATTACCAAAGTTTTTGCGATTCGGATAGACTTTAAGCAAACTGTCCGATATGCCGTCAATGAGCAGAAGACCTCACTGGACGGCATGATCGACTACGCTGTAAACCCAGATAAGACCGAGCAGCGATTGTTTGAAAGCTGTCTGAATTGCAGCAGCGTGGAAAACGCCAGCCGTGATATGGAGCGCACTAAACGGCGTTACAACAAGACGGGCGGCGTGCAGGGCTATCATATCATCCAGTCGTTCAAGCCGGGTGAGTTGACCCCAGAGCAGACCCATACCATCGGCGTGGAGTTTGCCAAACGGCTGTTCGGTGAGCGGTTTGAGGTGGTCATCGGCACCCATCTGGATAAACATCACCTGCATAACCACATCGCAGTCAATTCTGTGTCCTTTCTGGACGGCAAGAAGCTGCGTTGCAACATGAAAACCTACTTTCAGGAGATACAGAAAATTTCCGATGAACTGTGCCGGGAGTATGGATTATCCGTCATCGAGCCGAAAGGCAAAGGCAAAAGCCATCAGGAATGGCAGGCGGTCAAATCCAGACAGCCGACCATTCGCGAACAGGTACGACGGGATATTGACGGTATTATCGTCAAGTCGCTAAACTTCACGACCTTTCTGGACGAATTGAGAAAAGTCGGGTATCAAGTTCGCAGCGGCAACCGAAAGCATACCGCCGTCAAGCCGCCCTATGGCAAGAAATTCATCCGATTGGACAGTCTGGGTGAGAATTACACCGATAGCGCCATTGAGCAGCGGATTTTATCTCAGCGGTCATGGAACCGACCAAAGCAGTTACCTGTTCAAAGACATTACACCTGCAAGGGCAGTTTCAAGAAGCACCCCAAGGTACATGGTTTTCGTGCGCTGTATTTTCACTATGTTTATCTGTTGCGTGGTGCAGCCAACGGGCGCGGTTCCCAAAAGGTCAGCCGGTATCTGCTGGAGGACACGATACAATTCCGAAAATATCTGGCACAGCACAGGTTTCTGGCAGAACACCGAATCGAAACCACCGAGGAACTGCAATTCACCAACAACCGGCTCACCGCGCAGCTTGATACTGCCGTGCGGGAGCGAAAGTCACTCTACGAAGAAAGGAGGCGCGCTGATGAAGAACAGAAAGAGGTGCTGTCGCTGGAGATCAGCACGCGCACCGCCCAGATCAAACAACTTCGCCGAGAACTGCGGCTCTGCCAGCAGATCGAAGCGGATGCTGAACGGGTGCAGACCCGTGTTCACGATGTACAAACTATCAAGAAGGAGGAGCGATACCATGAGTATCGGCAGCGAAACCGCCGAGCAAATGACGCGCGAGGCTATCCAAATCTCCGAAGCAGCGGTGAAGCTGGCCGCACTGGGAGCCAAGAACCTTGCGGCCCTGTGTCTGGCGCTGGCGAACGAGAATCAGAAGCTGCGGGGCAAGACACACATGAACGCCCTGCTTCGCAGCGGTAAGGAACTGCGGGTGTTCGACCTGCAAGAACAGGACTTAGCCGCCTTTAAGCGCGAAGCGAAAAAGTACGGTATTCTGTTCAGCGTTATCAAGGACACCGCTAGCGACAGCGGCCATGTGGATATTCTGGCGAAAGCCGAGGATGTTTCCAAGCTGAATCGTGTTTTCGAGCGTCTGCATTATGCCGCGCCGGAAAATAAGCCGACGGAGGACGAGCCGTTAAAAAAAGCCGAGTCCCGTGTTCCGCAAGAGAACAGATCCGCAGAGCGCGGGACTGGCTGGCCGCAAGAGATGATGGAGAGTGAACCGATCTCCATCATCGACCGGATACGGCAGCATAAGAGGCAGTCGCGGCAGTCGCCGCCTCGGCCCGGAAAGGATAAAGAGAGATGAAGAAACCTATCACCATTCTGGCGGTGCTGCTGCTTCTCAGCACCACCGCATTTGCGGCAGAATATCCGTCACAAGTCAGCTATAACCTTAATAACGGAATCTTTGAAGTCCGAAAACCTATGAGATGCAGGTGGATGAAGAGCCGTCCGCACAGGCGAAGCAAAGTTTTGAGCAGGACGGCTATTCGTTTGTCCTCACGGATATGCTCCGGCAAGAACTGCCCGAACAGCAGGCCAAGGAATACACTGAAACCGTAACGGTCAGCAGCGAAAGCAAGGAACTGACTGCTATTCTGCCGCTTCTGGCGGATACCAAGGCAGTCACCACCGAGGACGGCTTCACTGGCACGCTGAAGCTGGATACCGGTTCCATTACCGTAGAGCCTGCCGGATACAAAAACAATTCGTGGACAGTATCCGCGACCCGCACCTATCCCAATCTCAGCAGCATGGATTTGGAGTACATCCCCAAGACCACGACCGAGAACGGGCGGACGCTGAATTTCTCCACGGTGGACTGGCAGACCGACAACACAGAAAATGTGGACGATGATGCCATCGGAGATCGTTTCTCCGCTATCGTAACCTACACGGGAACCGCGTCCAGTCGCAATGTGACTGGGTATACCGTCACCGCACAATACAGCGGTGAGGTGGAAAAGGTATCGCTGAACAAGGTGCAGTATGTGGCGGTGTTCCACGGCACGCCGCTTGTCGTGCCGGAGGTGGAAGTCCCCAAAGTTCAGACGATGGACTGGCGGTATTTTGCCATTCCGGGCGGACTGATGTTGCTCTGCCTTGCCGGTTTTACTGCCGCAAAAATCAAGAACAGGAAGAAAGGAAAGCACGATGATGAAACAATTCTGGACGCAGATTATACCTCTGCCGAGAACGGCAAAACGGCTGGGACTGACGCTTCTGACAGCGACCGTTCTGACCGCTACCCCGGCGTTGGCTCTTGAGTACACCGAAGCAGACGCAGCCGCAGGCAGCTTCGGCAAGCCGACCAGTGTGGAGCTGGTGACGGTAGTCGGCGGCTCGAACATCTACGAAACTGATGTGAGCAAGAACGCCGCCTATATTCCGCCTGCATTTGGCAGTCCGATGGCGGATATGCCCGGTTCCGGTGAGCGGCTGACTCCCAATCTGCTGACCGGAGGGTATCTGGAAAGCGGCACGGCCAGCAGCGGCACTACTGGCACTGCTACGGTCATGCCGCCCGCCGCAGAAATGCCCTCGAACAGCGGCACTACTTGGAGCAGCGGTTATACTGCTGTGACCAGCAGCCTGTATTACAAGGATGGTTCCCTCGGCACGCTCTCTGCGCCTGCCATTGGACTGAGTGCAAAAATCTATCAGGGCACGGACAATGCCGCCATGCGGAAAGGTGCCGGACACTTTACTGAAACCTCTATCTGGGACGGCAATGTGGCATTCGCCGGACACAATCGCGGCTCCAGCAACTACTTCGGAAAGATCCACACCTTGAAAAACGGCAATACCATCAAACTGACGACCCGACTCGGCGCAAGAACCTATTCGGTGTACTCGGTGCGAAAGGTATCCGTGAACGATGTGAGCGTGCTGAACCCAACCACGGATAATGTGGTAACGCTGGTGACCTGTGTGATGAACCAGCCGCAGTACCGCTGGTGTGTGCAGGCGCGGCAGAAATAACAGTTGATTTCATGATAAAATACTGATAATATAATGATAGGAGTGATATAATAATTTCATGCGAGGAGGTAGTGTTATGATCAACATCAGACCAGTTTCCGATCTGAGAAACAAATTTCCCGAAATCGAAAAAATCGTCATGGAAACCGGTGAACCTGTTTATCTGACCAAAAACGGTTATGGTTCGATGGTCGTTATGAGCATTGAGCAGTATTCTGCACTCACGGATGAAGTAGAACTGAAATTGGATGAAGCAGATCGTATGGCAGATTCCACCGATGTTCGCTACTCCGGCGATGAAGTGTTCAAACGAGTAAGAGGTCGTATTCATGGCAGAAAAGTATTATAAACTGCGTATCCTGCCACTTTTTGAAGATGACCTGAATGAAATTGTTGATTATATCAGCATTCATCTTCAAAACCCAATCGCCGCAGAAAATTTCGTTGATGCGGTTGAAACGGCGATTTACGAGCGGCTTTCCTGTGCAGAAGCATTTGAACCTTATTCATCTGCTAAAGAGCGCAGGTACCCATACTATCGTATTTCTGTGAAAAACTACACTATTTTCTATGTAGTGATTGGTGATACAATGGAAATTCGCCGTATCATTTACAGCCGCAGAGATTTAGACAAACAGATATAGTCTACCGATCCGTCCTGAACTTTCAGGGCGGATTTTTTGCGATTAGGGAAGGGGAGAGGCACCGAAATCTAATTGATATGTAATAATCTAATAACCACTTCACAGCAGCGCAAGCCTGAACACGGTTTGCGCTGCTGCTGTTTTTCAGGAGGTTTTTATGCGAAAAAGACTGATAGCGATACTTTTGTGTATCTCCACCATGCTGAGCCTTTGCACAGGCTTTGCTTCTGCCGCCAGCAGCACCATCGGCGGTGCGCTAGGCGAGGTGAATATCACCAACGGCGGCTATAAAATGTCCTACCTCAGCATGAACGGCGTTGTCCGTTCCCAGTCCTATACCTACTTCAACTTTAAGTCGGCTAGCGGCGCGATCAAGGAAATCCCGGCCTACTGCATCAATCCTACGACAAAGGGCGTACCGCAATCGGTAAATCCCGGCGAGAGTATCAAATACATCGCCAACGAAGCCAGCAGCGATCCGAAAATCATGGGTATCATTGCTAACGGCTATCCGCACAAAGGTTTATCTGAACTCAAGTTGGATAATAAGCAGCAAGCCTATTACGCTACGAAAATGGCGCTTTGGTGCTACCTGATAGACGATTGGAGTATTGACCGGCTAACACTTAATCCTTCACTGTCCGGTGCAGAAAAGGAGCGCGGTGAGAAAATCCTCGCGGCTGCAAAGAACATCTATAAAAACGGTATCTGGTGGAACCGCGTTCCCCAGCCTACCATCACCGTAACGGCGGACAAGGACTCCGCCTATCCCGTCACCGTGGATGACAAAGAATACTTGCAGCAGGTGTTCACGGCGGATTCGGAAACATGGGTATGCGATTACGACATTGACATTGGTTTCACAATGCCCGATGAAGTGCCGGATGGCACCCGTATCGTAGACATAAATAACAACGACATCACCAAAATCAGAACCTCGCCCAACGGGGCCAGCTATGCCGGTCAGTTCAAGGTGCTGTATCCCAAGGACAGCGTAAATGACCAGACCGGCGCGGTGCAGATGTCGCTGCACGCTAATGTCTACAAATACGCCATTTACTACGCTCTGTGCGCGGAAACCAACAAATACGGCACCTTGCAGCGGTATATGTGCGACACCGACCCTACCACTGAAATTCGGCAGTCCACTTTCAGCCGCTATTCCGCTGCGCCGTCCGATACCCCGGACGAGCCGGAAACGCCCACTGAAACCACGCTCATCATCAACAAGGTAGAAACCGGCACGAACACACCGCTTTCCGGCGCGACTTTTGAGGTGAAATCCCCGGATGGAACTGTCCTCGGCAGCTTTGTTTCGGATGCAAGCGGAAAGATCATCATTCCGCTGACCCTTTCCGGTCAGTATGTCATTACGGAGAAATCGGCTCCCAAGTGGCACCTGCTGGGCACGGAAACTACCAAGACCGTTTCTGTGGACTATGGAAATACTGCGACTGTTACCTTTGAAAATGCACCCTACGGCAATCTGCGCGTGGACAAGATCGACGCGGACAGCGGCGCTTCTCTCGCTGGTGCGACTGTGGAGATTAAGCACATCGAAAGCGGCGTCACCCAGACCGGCACCACCGACCTCGGCGGCAGCGTGTACTTCGACAAGCTGAAGCTCGGTGCATATCAAGTGCGCGAGGTGTCTGCCCCCGGCGGCTATGTCAAGGACGACCAGATCTACACTGTGAATGTGACTTCCGGCACAGAAACCAGTTTTGTGCTGAAAAATCAAGCCAAACCGGGTCTTATCATCACTAAATATGATGAGCAGACCCACGAAGTTCTGCCTGATGTGACCTTTGAAGTTTACCGCGATACCGTCCTCATCGGCTCGTTCTCCACAGATGAGATGGGCCAGATCCGCCTGACCGACCTCCAGCCGGGAACCTATCTGGTAAAGGAGGTTTCCACCAGTGCAGGCTATGTGCTGGACAGCACGCCGCAGCAGATCGAACTGACCGCAGGCGGCGGTATCAAAACACTGACCTTCTTCAACACTGTCAAGCCCGGTATCCACATCATCAAGGTGGACAGCCGCACGATGGAGCCACTGGCCAATGTCAAGTTCCGCATTTCTCTGGTAGGCGGCACTTTCTCCAAGGAATATGTGACCGACAAGAACGGCGAGATCGACCTGACCGCGTTGGAGCCGGGCGCATATACCGTGGAGGAAATTACCGCGCCGAATGGTTATCTGATGGATGATGACAAGCGCGTTATCCGGATCAATGCCGAAGAAAACGCCCGTTTCGTGTTCACCAACACGGAAAAGCCGGTCCTGTCCGTGGTGAAATACGACGCGGAGAACGACACCTATCTTGCCGGTGCAACTTTCCGTATCGCAAAGATCGAGGACGGCAGTCACTACCTCGACCGCGTGACCGACACCAACGGGCGCATTTCCATATCTGATTTGGAACCGGGCGTGTACTCAGTCAAGGAGATCGCAGCGCCCAGCGGCTATGTGCTGAACGGTACCGAATACCATGTGGAACTGTTCCCCGGCAAGGACAGCACGCTGGTGGTGAACAACGAGAAGAAGCCCAACCTCAAAATTGTAAAAACCGATGCTGTGACCGGCGTACCGCTCTCTGGTGTAACTTTTACCGTCAACAAGGCGGACAGCAGCACGCTCACCACCGTCAAGACCGACGCCAACGGCGAGGCTCTGCTCACTGCCCTTGACCCCGGCGTGTATGTGGTGCGTGAAACCAGTGTGCCGGACGGCTACCTTCTGGACGGTGAACCGCAGACCATCACCCTCGTTCCCAACAAAACCGGCACGGTGCGTTTCCACAATTATCCCAAGCCTACGCTAACCATTGACAAGGTGGACAGCATCACCAAAGACCCTATCAAAGGCGCAAAGTTCCACATCACCTATGCCAGCAACAACAGCTTTACCGGCGAGTTGAACGACCTCGGCACTTATTTCACCGATGAAAAAGGTCAGATCAAACTCACCAAGCTACGCGACGGCTGGTATCGTGTGACCGAAGTGGAACCGGCAGCGGGCTACGCCATCAAAGACCCGGCCACGCAGGACTGTTTCATTCAGGCAGGCACCGGTAAGACGCTGACCTTTGAGAACACGCCGCTTTCGGCGCTCATCATCAAAAAGGTGGACGCAGACAGCAGCGCTATGCTGCAAGGCGCGAAGTTCCGTGTACGTTATCTGGGCGGGACCTCTGGCACCGGCGGTACGGTCATCGGAGAATACACCACCTCGGTCAACGGCACTATCGTTATCACCGGACTGAAAGCCGGAACCTATATCGTGGAGGAAACCAAGGCTCCCGCAGGCTATGAGATCGACGACACGCCGCAGACCGTCTATCTCTCCGGTAAGGAGCAGGATGTGGTGACAGTAGAGTTTTCCAACGGCAAACACGGCAATCTTATTATCGACAAGATCGACAGCGTGACTAAGCAGCCGCTTCCCGGCGCGCAGTTCAAGATCACGACCTCAGATGGTTCGTTTGTCGGAAACTACGGCGGCGCCGTCACTTCCAACGGCATTTACACCACGGACAGCAACGGCCAGATCAAGCTGGTCAACCTCAAACCGGATACCTATGTGGTAACGGAGATCAAGGCTCCGGACGGTTATGTACTGGACAGCACCTCGCAGACCGTCAAGGTTGACCGAAACGACACGCAGACACTGACCTTTACCAACACACCTATCGGCGGCGGCCAGATCATCAAGGTGGATGCGGACAGCGGCAAGCGCATCAAGGGGGTGAAGTTTGAGATCGCCAAGATGAACGGCGAGCGCATCGGCACTTATACCACGGACAGCAACGGCATTATCACGCTCCCGCAGCTTGCGGACGGCTGGTACACCGCCACCGAGATTAAAGCCGCAAAGGGGTATCTGCTGGACAGTACGCCCCACAATTTCGAGGTAAAGGCTGGTAGGACGACCTCGCTGACCGTCGAGAACACACAGGCCAGCTCCATGCTCATCCACAAGATCGACAGTGTGACCGGCAAGGGCATTTACGGCGTGACCTTCCTCGTTTCGGACAGCAAGGGCAACCCCATCGGTCAGTACACCTCCGACCAGAACGGCTATGTCTATATCGACAAGACGCTGACGGACGGAAAGTACCTGGTGCGGGAAATCCAGGCGGGGGACGGTTATGTGCTAGACACCACGGTTCGCACCTTTTATGTGGAATATGGTGCGACTTCTACGATTACTTGGAAAAACACGCCCATGATGGGGCAGATCCAAATCACGAAAAAATCCGCAGATGATAACCCATTCAATGCGCTTGCGGCCGGAACTCTTTTGCCCGGTGCGACCTTTGAAATTTATAATCGTGCCGGTGATTTGGTAAATACCGTTGTTACTGATAAGAACGGTGTTGCGAAATCGGATACCCTGCCTTTGGGTCGCTACACCATCCGCGAAACCAAAGCACCGGTATTCTACAGCGCCACCACACAGCCAATCGAGGTGGAGATTGAATTCTCCGGCCAGATCGTGCGCGTGGAGGTACTGAACCAGAGCGTGTACACTAATGTTTCCGTGACCAAGCGCGGCTACAAGCAGGTCACGCCGTCCCAGACCATCCGCTACGACTTCAAGAACATCGCCAACAACTCCACCGTACCGCTGAACAGCTTTTACTGGCGCGACACACTGCCGACTTCGGCGATACGCCTGACCAAGATCATTACCGGCACATGGAACCAGAAACTCAGTTATAAGGTGGTCTACAAGACCAATCTGCATGACTACCGCACGCTGGCGGACAACCTATCCACTATGAAGAACTATTCGCTGGACGCTTCGCCTGCGGCACTGGGACTGGCCTCCAACGAGTATGTGACCGACTTCATGTTTGTTTTCGGCACGGTCAAGGCTGGCTTTGCACAGGTGGATGCACCCTATATTCTCTGCTGGACAAATAGCTGGCTGAACAACGGTTACCAGTTTGCAAATCGCACCGATGTAGGCGGCCTGCACGGCGGACAGTGGATCATGGCGACAGACCGCTGGGTAACAACGGTCTACAAGCCGGGTGTTACTACTCTGCCTAAGACCGGCTACTAAGCCGTGAAGCGCGATTCCAACGGAAGTGCCGTCCTGCTTTGGGCGGCGCTTGCCGTTTTCGTGGTCTGGCTGGCACTGCTGGGCGGTGGGTGCTGTGGTGAAGGCCTTGGGCTGTTTGAATGGCTGAACGCCTTTTCCGCTGCATTGGAAACCCCGTTTTCCATCCACATTACGCCATACACAAAGAAATTTGTGCTGATTGCGCTGGCGTTCTATGGCTTTGCCGTGGCGTGGTACTACTCCGAAAAGGGCAACCGCCGACCGGGTGAGGAACACGGCTCTGCCTACTGGGGGCGTCCGAAAGAGGTGTGCGCCCACTTCCGAACCAAGAAGAACGACCGCTATCTGCTCATTTCCAAGCATATCCGTATCAGCATGAATGTCCGGGCACTGCCGCCACAGCATCAAGTGAACGCAAACATTCTGGTGATTGGCGGCTCCGGCGCAGGCAAGACACGCTTTTTCATCAAGCCTAATCTCATGCAGGCGGAATGTTCCTACATCGTATGTGACCCAAAGGGCGAAACCTACCGCGCTGTGGGCGGTCTGCTTGAGAAGATGGGCTACGAGGTGACGATCTTCAACCTCATCGACATGAAGCAGTCCGACTGCTACAACCCGTTTGCCTACCTGCACACGGATATTGACGCCTTTCGGCTTATCAACACACTGATCCAGAACACCACACCGCAGAAGTCGCAAACCTCTGACCCATTCTGGGACAAGGCGGAAACAGCGTTCCTTTCGGCGCTGATTTTGTACCTGTTCCACGAAGCACCGGAAAGCGAGCGCAACTTCGGCACACTGATGTACATGGTCATCAACGCCGAGGCCCGCGAGGAGGATGAAAGCTACCGCAGTCCGGTGGATCTGCTGTTCGACGATTTAGAGCGTGTGGACGAGGATCACATCGCAGTGAAGAACTGGAAGGTGTTCAAGCAGGCCGGACCGAAAACCGCAAAATCCATTCTGGTATCTGCATCCACCCGACTGGCGGCGTTCAACACGGAAGAAATGGCGCACCTGACCAGCCGCGATGACCTGTCGCTCGGCACACTGGGCGACCGCAAGCGCGTCATTTTCGCCGTTATTCCCGATGAGGATACCACTTTCAACTATCTTGTGGGTCTGATGTACTCGCAGGCGTTCCGCGAACTGTACCATGCCGCAGACAATAAATACGGCGGCAGACTGCCGGTTCCGGTGCGCGTGCTGATGGACGAGTTCGCCAATGTCGCACTGCCGGAGGACTTTGAGCGCGTGCTGGCAACCTGCCGCAGCCGTGAAATCTCCATCAATATCGTCATTCAGAACATGGCGCAGCTCAAGAAGCTGTTCAAGGACAGCTGGGAGAATGTGACCGGCAACTGCGACACACTGCTCTATCTGGGCGGCAACGAGGCCAGCACCCACGAATACATTTCTAAGCTGCTGGGCAAGGCCACCATCGACACCCGCACGCGCGGCGTGACGAAAGGACGCAGCGGCTCCAGCAGCACCAACTACCAGAACGCAGGTCGCGAACTGCTCATGCCGGACGAGGTGCGGATGTTGGATAACCGCAAGGCGCTTATCTTTATTCGCGGTGAACGCCCGGTGATGGACGACAAATATCCTATTCAGAAGCATCCGAACTACCGTTTGACCGCTGACGGCGGCAAGCCGCCCTATCAAAAGAAGTTTGACATTCCCAGCTATGAGCAGAATGACCTGCCGCATGAGATCAACATCGAAAATCTTGAAATCTTGGAGGAAACTGAACATGAAGAAGAAATCCACTCTGAACCCCATCGACCGGACGCGCAAGGCAAAACGGCGTTACTTCGCCGCTGTGCTGACTTGCGTGCTGGCCTGCGCCGTCTGTACGCCCGCTTTCGCCGCAGGTGAAGATCCGCTGACCGCTATCAACAACCTGTCCACCTTTGTCTTTTCCGCCATCAAAGCCATCGGCGTGATCCTGCTGGGTTGGGGCGTGGTGCAGATCGGTCTGAGCTTGCAGTCCCACGACCCTTCGCAGCGCAGCACCGGCTTTCTGACCTTTTTCGGCGGTTTGGTCATTGCGTTCGCAAAGGAAATCCTCGACCTGATTTTGAAGTAAACTGCATGAACTACAACAGCCGCCTGTTCCCAGTGAAGCAGGCGGCTGTCCTTTTCGGAGGTGATATATTTGGACGATAACTGGATTGTAGAAAACTTAGAGGGTGCCTTTGCCACATGGAACTCGAAGCTGACCGAGATATGGTCACTGGTGAGCGAAACGCCGCAGCACTTCAAGAACGGTGCGATTTGGGCGGTATGCCAGAACATCAACACCGCATTGCAGGCCATCGGCTATGGACTGCTGATTTTGTTCTTTGCTATCAGCATTTTCCGCAGCACAGCGAATTTTCAGGACTTCCGCAGACCAGAACAGGCATTGCGGCACTTTATCCGCTTCGTGGCGGCAAAAACCGCCGTGACCTACGGCATGGACATTATGACCACGCTTTTCACCATCTGCGGCGGTATCGTCAGCACGGTGGCGGGCAATCTCGGAAATCTCACGGGTGCGTCTGTGGCGCTCCCGGAGGAAATCAAGACTGCCATTGACGAGGTAGGCTTTCTGGCGAGTATCCCGCTGTGGCTGGTGACGATTTTAGGCAGCGTGTTCATCACGGCACTGTCTTTCGTGATGATAATGACCGTGTACAGCCGTTTCTTTCGGCTCTATATGTACACGGCGCTTGCGCCTATCCCACTGTCCACCTTTGCAGGCGATGTGACCTCGAATACCGGACGCACCTTTATCAAAAGTTACCTCGGCGTGTGCATGGAGGGCGCAGTCATTGTACTGGCCTGCATGATATTTGCCGCCTTTACCGGCGGCGGCGCACCGGGTATCGCAGACCCGGACGCTTCGGCGGTGACGATGGTGTGGAGCTATCTGGCGGAAACCATCTTCAATATGCTGGTGCTCGTAGGGCTGGTAAAGGGCGCAGACCGCATTGTGAAAGAGATGATGGCACTGTAAATTGTCCGTTTTTTCGGACAGAAGTTTTACTATGATTTTATCAGAACAGCAAAGCTGATTTTTTGCACGAAACCCCAGACTGCGTTACACTGGTACCATCAAGGAGGTGCTGACCATGTTCAGACAAATTATTTTCCCCATCTTATTTTTTCTGCTGCTCCCGTTGTGGTTCAAGCTGCTCATCAAGCTGAGGCTGGGGCCTGCGCTGGTTTATGTGATCCTCGGCAACACCGTCTGGCTGGACTGGGCGGCACACCACACGTCGCTGGCGGATGGTATCCTGTTCGCCATTCTCGGTGTAACGGCACTAAGCTGGCTCGTGACCTTTTACCGCAAAATCCGTGACCATCAAATCGAATAAACCCTGTGAGGAGTGCAAACGCACTCCTCTTTTTCTTGGAGGTGACTATGGAAATCCGTATCAATCGTGAAGTGCGAAACTATCACGAATCCATCTTCTTCGGACTGTCTGCAAGGCAGTTCGGCTGCTCCCTCGGCGCTGTTGCAGTTGCCGTGGGAGTTTATTTTTTGCTCAAAGACCCCATCGGAAAGGAGAACGCAAGCTGGCTGTGTATGCTCTGTGCCGCACCGCTGGCGGTCGCTGGATTTTTCAAATACAATGGTCTTTCCTTTGAGCGGCTGCTTTGGGCGATGTTCAAGACCCACATTCTGTATGCCGGACGGCGGCTGTATAAAAGCGAAAACCTATATGAACAGCTTCTGCACATTCCAGAAAAGAAAGCGAGGAAACGCAAGTGAAGAAATTCGGACGAAAGAAAGAGCGTGCTTCTGTACGCCTGCCGAAAACGGCCCAGCAGTCCATTCCCATCCGCCGCATCCACCGGGATGGTATCTGGGAGGTGGACGGCAAATTCAGCCGTTGCTGGCGCTTCACCGACATCAACTACGCTGTGGCGGACGAGGAAGATAAAAAGGAAATGCTCATCCAGTATTGTGCGCTGGAAAAGGCGTTGCCGACCGACGCTATCACGAAAATCTCCATCGTCAACAAACGGTTGAATCCGCTGGAATTTCAGAAAGAAATGCTCATGCCGTCCAAACAGGACGGGCGCGACGATTACCGTAAGGAGTACAACCGTATGCTGCTCGACAAAGCCGCAGAGGGCAACGGCATTGTGCAGGAGCGGTACATCACGGTTTCCGTGGAGCGCCGCAGCATTGAGGAGGCGCGCAGCTTTTTTGCCCGTGTGGGCAGCGACCTGTCCGCCAACATGAAAAAGCTGAACTCCAAGCTGTACGAACTGGACAACAAGGAGCGGCTGGGTATCCTGCATGACTTTTTCCGTATTGGTGAGGAGGATTCGTTCCGCTTTGATTTCGATACTGTGGCCAAGCGCGGACACTCATTCAAGGATTCCATCTGTCCGGACAGTATCCAGTTCCATTCCAACTACTTTGAACTTTCGGACAGCAAAGTAGGCCGCGTACTGTTTCTTAAGGACTACCCGGCCTATCTGGAGGACAGCTTTGTAAAGGAATTGACCGAGCTCAACCGCAATCTGATTTTGTCCATCGACATCCAGCCTATTCCCACGGATAAGGCGCTGAAAGAGATACAGAACCAGTCCCTTGCGGTGGAAACCGACATTACCCGCTGGCAGAACAAGCAGAATCAGAACAACAATTTCTCCGCCATTCCGCCCATGCAGCTTACCGATGCACGGGACACGATGCGTTCCATGTTGGACGATCTGACCATGCGCGACCAGCGCATGACTCTGTGCGTGATGACCCTCGTTCATGTGGCGGACAGCAAAGCACAGCTTGACGCTGACACCGACACCATCCGCAGCATTGCAGGCGGCAAGAACTGTGAAATGAGCGTGCTGACCTACCAGCAGGAGGATGCGCTGAACACCGTTTTGCCTTACGGTTTGCGGCGAATTGACACCTTGCGGACACTGACCACCGAGAGCGCCGCCGGTCTGGTGCCGTTTTCCTCGCAGGAGATTCGACACCGCGGTGGCGTGTACTACGGTGTGAACGCCACCAGCCGCAATCTGATCGTCTGCGACCGCCGACAGCTTTTGAACAGTAATGGTTTCATTCTGGGTGTGTCCGGCTCGGGCAAATCCTTTGCGGCCAAGGAAGAGATCACCTCTATCGCGCTTTCTACCGACGACGATATTATCATCGTTGACCCGGAACGCGAGTATGCGCCGCTGGTGCGGGCACTGGGCGGCGAGGTCGTGCAGATTTCGGCAGGCAGTCCCAATCACATCAACGCGATGGATATGACTAGCGGTTACGGCGAGGAGGAAGGCAAAGCAGACGACCCTCTGATTTTGAAAAGCCAGTTTGTCATGTCCCTGTGCGAGCAGTTGATGAAGCCGGAGCCGGTGGGCGCGAAAGAGCGTTCCATCATTGGGCGGTGCGTGGGCAATGTGTACCGCGAGTACATCAAGGACTACCGCAATCCACCCACGCTGAAAGACTTCCGTGAGGAACTGCTGCGCCAGCCGGAGCCGCAGGCCCAGTCCATCGCACTGGCACTGGAACTGTTCGTGGATGGTACACTGGATGTATTCGCCTATCAGACCAATGTGGATATGAGCAACCGCATTATGCTGTTCGATATTTTTGACCTCGGCAGTCAGCTGAAAACCGTGGGCATGCTGGTCATGCTGGACGCGATTCTGAACCGTGTCATTGAAAACCACAAGCGCGGACGGCGCACATGGATCTATATTGACGAGATTTATCTGTTCTTCGCCAATGAGTACAGCAGCAATTTCCTTGAAGAAAGCTGGAAGCGTTTCCGCAAGAAAAACGCCGCCGCGACCGGCATTACACAGAATGTCACCGACTGTCTGCGTTCTCCCACAGCAAAGAATATGTTGGCGAACTCCGAGTTCCTGCTCATGCTGTCGCAGGCTCCCACCGACCAGCAGGAGCTTGTGAAAATGCTCCGCATTTCGGAAGAACAGCTTTCCTATATCAGCAATGCGGAGTCGGGGCATGGCCTTATCAAAGTCGGCGGCGCAAAGGTGCCGTTCATCAATCAGTTTCCGCGCAATACAGCGCTGTACCGCCTTATGACGACCAAGCCGGGTGAATCGCTGTGAAAGAGATACGGACACGTCCGAAAAAACGGGATATTCAAACCCGGCAGACCACCGCCTTTCTGCCCAAACAGGCGGCAAAGGTGCTGCGGGAGCAGGCTGTCCGGCGGCAGTTCAAGAGCAAGAACAATATGCCGGAGGAAGAACAGACTTCACCTTATCAAGAGCCGATAGAACGGTTTCAGACCAAGGAACAGCGTGCGGCGGAGATCAGCAGCCGCACGGCGTTCCGCTCCGGCAAGGCGCTGGCGCAAAAGCAATTCGACCGCAAATTCAGTGCCACAAAGCCGAAAGAACAAGGTGTTTCACCCTCTGCAACGGTACAAACTGAACCGCCGCAAGTCACCCGTGCCAAGCAGAGATTCTGGCAGACACAGGCCAAGAGGCAGACCGAACGCCGTCGAGAAACTGCGACTATCATCGAAAAGCATGAAGCCACACAGGTGCAGGCGGACATTGCAACGCTGGAGCAGCAGGTAGAATTACCATCCCTCAATGGCGATACACCAAAGTATACCGAACAGCATCGTACTCCAAAACAACGAAAATCATCCGCCACAGCGCCGAAAGAGAAAAAGCCGCTCCGCGAACAGTTATTCACGGGGCGGCAGGATACTGTTGTGCGCCAACAGGCGGCGGCAAAGGCGCAGGCACAGGTCACAGCAAGAGCCAAGCAGCGCGTGCAGCAGCAGGTCATGCAGGAAACCGCGCAAAAGACAGCACAGACCGCCAAAAGCACAGTAAAACTTTTTGAGCGGGTCAAGAAAGCCGTCATCCGCGCAGGACAGGCTGTCGCACGGGCGGCAGTCGGACTGCTGGGCGGTGCCGGTGCGCTCATTGCGCTGATTTTGATAATTGGCGGTGCGGCGGCTGTTATTGGCACGCCGTTTGGTGTGTTCTGGTCTGGCAACGACAGCGATGCACAATCTGTCCCGCAGGCCGTCGCACTCATCAACAGTGAGTTTTCTGCGAAAATCAATCAGATACAGACCGAGAACCCTACGGACAGTGTGGTAATTCATCGAGAGCCGGATGGCGGCAGCGACCTTTCCATCACCAACTGGACAGATGTTGTCGCTGTGTTTGCAGTCAAAACGGCTGGGGCCGATGCCGATGCTACTGATGTTGTGACCATCGATGAGGAGCGCATCGACCTAATCCGGCAGGTGTTCTGGGATATGAACGCGGTGAGCTGGTATGTGCAGACCATCGAGCATGAGGACAGTACGAAAACCATTCTGCATATTACCCTCACCAGCAAGAAAGCAACGGATATGCCGGACTTCTACCACTTCAATAAGAACCAGCGTGAAGCCTTGGAGGAAGTGCTGAAGCCGGAGTACGCGCAAATGCTGGCAGAATTGGTGGGCACCTACGGCGGCGAAGTTACGCTGGACGAAGCGCAAATCCGCGCCATGCTTGCCGCCATGCCCAAGGACATTTCCGAGCGGCGGCGTGCTGTGGTGGAAAAAGCCTATTCGCTTCTCGGCAAAGTGAATTACTTCTGGGGCGGCAAAAGCAGCGCCATCGGTTGGGATTCCCATTGGGGCAAACCCACTCGCGTCACCGCCGTCGGAAGCAGAACGACCGGAACAATCCGCCCTTACGGACTGGACTGTTCCGGTTTCGTCGATTGGGTATTCAACAATTCACTGGGCTATGTGATTGGACATGGCGGCGGCGCAGCCAGTCAGCATGACCATTGCAAATCCATCTCATGGAGCGAAGCACAGCCGGGTGATCTGGTGTTTTGCCCCGGTGATACTCATGTGGGCGTGTTTGTAGGCAAGGACAGCAACGGTGATCCGCTTATCATCCACTGCGCCAGTTCGCAGAATAATGTGGTGCTGACAGGTTTGCAGGGATTTGTGAGCATTGGCAGGCCGGATTGTTTTTAATCAAAAAGTACAAAAAATCCCGGTACGGTGCAACTACCGTACCGGGACTTACTCATTTAAGAGGTTTACTACTCTGATTCGTCAACAATTTGTGACGCAGAAACATCTGTTATACTAAAGTTGCCAGGATTCTCTGATTTTCAAGTGTGACATCAACTGTTAAAAGGAGTGTTAATCATCGCAGAAATCTACGCATATGTCCGTGTTTCCACACGGGAACAAAATGAGGATAGGCAACTTATCGCAATGAACGAATTACAAGTGCCGAAAAAGAATATTTTTATTGATAAACAATCCGGCAAGGATTTTGAACGACCGCGCTACAAAAAACTGATAAAGCGACTGAAAAAAGACGATTTGCTTTACATCAAGAGCATTGACCGACTTGGACGCAATTATAACGAAATTCAGGAGCAATGGCGTATTCTGACGAAAGAGAAAGCCGTTGATATTGTCGTGCTGGATATGCCACTGCTAGACACCCGGCGTGGAAAGGATCTGATGGGAACCTTCCTCAGCGATATCGTATTACAAGTGTTGTCCT
>OGYG01000333.1_pt1 | contig 51267 bp, 41 predicted proteins | sample 1576481 | NCBI WGS metagenome assembly OGYG01 (sample SAMEA3541497, study PRJEB24748) | human gut metagenome | biome: human gut; feature: human-associated habitat; material: faeces | place: China | collected 2012 | reverse complement strand
GGGGCAAGAGGGTAGACACCTACGGTTTCTACCCTCTTAACTCCCGTTTCCCTTTGTTTCGCAGTCTGGCGCAGACCAGAGAGCGGTGACCGCTTCGAAAAAGGGGAACGGCAGAGGATTTTTTCTACCGCAGGGGAGCACAGTGTGCTCCCATTTCGTTACCTCTACGCAGTGCCGGATTCCTTGCTGCTACACAGGTGGTTTAATCAACGCAGGCGCAACACAAGGTGAATTGCCCGCAGGGCAAGAGAAGGTCCCCTGGGGGATAACAGTGTTGCGCAACTTTTTCACACGTTGTAACGCACAGCACCTACGAAGATAAATGGTATTAAAAATATCTAAATTCGCAGGTGCTGTCTATTATATAACGTGCTAACGAATTGTGCGGCACTATTATGCCGCACCCAGCGTAGACTAAACGCATGTGTAGCAGTACGAAAACAGCTTGAGCGGCTAAGAAAAAGAAATGGGCGGACCCAAAGGTCCGCCCTGCGGAAGAGAAACAGTACGCTCGTTCCTTTATAGTCTCAGTTCTGAACAGCCGCCGTGCTATCCCAAAAGGGAAATGGGAGATTCACAAGAGGGTAAAAACCGTAGGTTGTTATCCTCTTGTGCCCTCAGCGGGCAGCGTTCATCTGCCATGCGAAATGGTCGCAATGCAGCAGCTCCTCCGCTCTGTGCGAGCACGGCTCATCCAGATACTCGCGGTACAGCGCCTGAACCGCCGGATTTTCATGCGAAAAACGCAGCGGTGCATTCTGATCGAGTCGGAACAGAACCTTGCCGCGGTCGGCGGCCTTTTCGCGGTCGGTGCCGTCCACCGGCTGACCGCCGCCGCCGGCACAGCCGCCCGGGCATGCCATGATCTCCACAAACTCATAGTGTACCTCACGGCGCTGCAGCGAGCGCAGAAGCTGACGCGCGTTGCCCAGTCCGCTCGCTACCGCGCAGCGCACAGTCCGGCCTGCCAGCTCGAACGTCGCTTCGCGCCACGGCAGCGGAGAGATCGTGCCGTCGTCACGTACCTCGCGGAACGCATCCGGCGACGGATTTTCGCCGGTGGTGAGGAAGTACGCCGAACGCAGCGCAGCCTCCATGACGCCGCCGGTCGCGCCGAAAATAACGCCTGCGCCGGTGCCGTCACCCAGCGGAGAATCAAACGCGGATTCCGCGATGTTTTCCACATCGAGGTGCTCGGCACGCGCCATGCGCGCCAGCTCTCGGGTGGTGATGACCAGATCGACATCGCTGCCGTGACCGGCTGAATCCATGCTCGGCAGCTCACGCTCGGCCTTTTTTGCGATGCACGGCATGATGGAGATGCTGTAAATTTTGTCCGCGTCTACGCCGAGATTGTGCGCCAGCCAGGTCTTGCCGACCGCGCCGAACATCTGCTGCGGCGACTTGGCGGTGGACAGGCGGCCGGTCATTTCCGGAAACTGCGACTTCAAAAAGCGCACCCAGCCCGGGCAGCACGAGGTAAACATCGGCTGGTTGTCCAGATCACCCGCCTGCAGGCGCTGGAGCAGCTCGGTGCCTTCCTCCATGATGGTCAGATCGGCGGAAAACGTGGTGTCGAACACATAATCCGCGCCTAATTTGCGCAGAACGGACACCAGCTGACCGACGGTTGCCTTGCCGGTCGGCATGCCGAAGGCTTCGCCCCATGCAGCGCGCACAGCCGGAGCAATCTGCACAATGGTCACGCGGTCCGGATCACCGAGCGCAGCATACGCCTTCTGCGTGTCATCGCGCTCGCGCAGAGCGCCGGTCGGGCAGTGCGTAATGCACTGACCGCACAGCGAGCAGTCCGCCTGCTTGATCACGCGGTTTTCCGAAACATCAATGGTGGTGCGCGCACCAGAGCCGCTGATATCCCAGACGGACAGCGACTGCACCTTGTCGCATACCTGAATGCAGCGCATGCACTTGATGCACTTATTTACATCGCGGTAGAGCGGGAACGTGGTCGTCCAGTCTGCCTTTTTGCCGCGTGCGAGGTCGGTGGGGTAGGAAACACCCAGAATGCCCATATCGTTTGCAATCTTCTGCAGCTGGCAGGTGCCCGAGCGGATACAGGTCGCGCACTTGTTGTCGTGCTGCGAGAGGATAAGCTCCATATTGACACGGCGCGCCTCGAGTGCACGCGGAGAATTGGTGCGGATGACCATGCCTTCACGCACGACGTTGTTGCACGAGGGAACCAGCTTGCCCTCGCCCTCTACCTCGACACAGCAGACGCGGCAGGCGGAGATTTCGTTCAGCTCTTTTAAGTAGCACAGGCTGGGGATTTCGATATCGACAGAGGCGGCGGCATCCAGAATGGTGGTGCCTTCCGGTACAGTCACCGGGATAGAATTGATCGTCAGATTTACCATTTAGAAGAACGCCCTCCCTTGAAAATACCGTAGCCGAAGTGATCACAGCGCAGGCAGCGGGAGGTCTCCTGATGAACCTCCTGCTCGGTCATGCCGCACTTTACCAGATCAAAGTTGCCGACGCACTCCTCGGCGGGTCTGCTGCGCAGCTCGATGCGGCCACAGGCCGGCATATTGGTCAGATGCGGTGCCGGAATCTCAACATCGCTCTTGATAACGTGACGGAAGCCGAGGTGCGCGTCAATGTTGGCTGCAGCTACCTTGCCGGCGGCTACCGCGCGGATAACGGTCGCCGGACCGGTAACGGCATCGCCGCCCGCGAATACATGCGGGGTGTTCGGCACGAAGGCGTCGGACTCGGCCTGAATCTTGCCGCGTACGACCGGAGCGATCTGCTCGAACGGCTTTGCGTCGATGGACTGGCCGATGGCTACGATAACGACATCGCACGGTGTGCGGAGCAGCGGCTGATCGGCATCGTAGGGACGCGGACGACCGTCCTTGCCGTAGGCGCCGATGACCTGCGGACGTGTCCATAGAGCGGTAACGCGGCCCGTTTCATCGGTCTCAATGTGATCGGGCGCCTGCAGCGAGAGGATCTGGCAGCCTTCGCTCTGTGCTTCCTCGATCTCCTCTGCGAGTGCGGTCATATCGGTCACGCGTCGGCGGTAGACGCACGTTACTGCGGAGGCACCGAGACGGATTGCGGTTCGGGTTGCATCCATCGACACGTTGCCGCCGCCGATGACGCAGACGCGCTTGCCCTTGAAGTCCGGCACGCGGCCCTCGCCGATGTCGCGGAGCAGCTGCACCGCGGAGTGTACGCCGACTGCGTCTTCGCCGGGAATGCCAATCTTCTTGTCGTTATGCGCACCGATGGAGATGTAAACCGCGTCGTACTGATTCTCAATCTCAGCGAACGAAATATCGCGGCCGATGGAAACGCCGGTGTGCACCTCAATGCCGGTGGACAGGATGAAGTCGATATCCGCATCCAGCTTGTCCTGCGGCAGACGATAATCCGGAATGCCGTAGCGCAGCATGCCGCCGAGCTTGGGACGCTGGTCATAGACTACGACCTGGTGACCCATCAGCGACAGAAAATACGCCGCCGACAGACCGCCTGGTCCGCCGCCGATGATGCCGATGCGCTTGCCGGTCGAGGGTGCGGAATCCGGCGGCGTGGTGTTGTCCGCGTGGTCGCACGCGAAACGCTTGATGCCGCAGATGTTGACCGCATCGTCCACCATACTGCGGCGGCAGTGTGCCTCGCACGGGTGCTCGCAGACATAGCCGCATACGGTCGGGAAGGGGTTGTCCTTGCGGATCAGGCGCACGGCGTCATTGTAACGGCCGGCACGCACGAGTGCAATGTAGCCCGGAATATCCACTCCGGCCGGGCACAGTGCCACACACGGCACCGGATGATCCCAGCCGAACAGGCAGCGGCCGCTCTCCACATGGGAGAGGTAGTCATCGCGAAAGCCCTGCACGCCCTGCAGAACCATGCGGGCAGCCTCATAGCCGATGGCGCAGTCCGCCGTATCCTGAATAACACGGGCGGTTTTCTCGATCAGGTCAATGGTCTCCGGTGTTGCGGTGGAGTCCAGCACCTGCTCGAGCAGAGTGGTCAGCTGCCCCAGACCGATGCGGCACGGAACACATTTGCCGCAGGTCTGTGCATGGCACAGACGCAGGAACGACAGCGACATATCCACCGGACACAGACCCGGAGGACTGGCGCTGATGCGCCGCTCGATATCGCGGTACAAGCCGGCAATGACGGTCTCAGCCTTGCCCGGCGTTTCAATGGATAAACGACTCAAAAAAGTCCCCTCCCTTTCTTGTAGAAACATATTAAAATAATAGAACTTTTTGGCAGATAAGTCAATTGTAACTCAGCGATTTTGGAGAAAATACCAATAAAAAGCTGCTTGTAGTGGCGGCTGGAGGACGGATATGCTATACTGACAGAAAAAGAGAAGGAGAGCGAAGCTATGCGCATCATCAATTTCGGTTCGCTGAATATAGATAAGGTATATCAGGTGGAGCAGTTTGTACGGCCGGGACAGATCATCACCGCGAAGGACTATGCCGTGGCTGCGGGCGGCAAGGGGCTCAACCAGTCACTGGCGGCGGCTCGAGCGGGCGCAGAGGTGCTGCACGCGGGCGCGATCGGCGCGGAAGGCCGCTTTATGGCCGATCTGCTGCGGGAATCCGGTGCGGATACCTCGCTGCTGCGCGAGGTGGACGGCCCGTCCGGACATGCCGTTATCGAGATAAACGCCGCCGGTCAGAACCGGATTATCGTGTTCGGCGGCGCAAACCGCAGCATGACGAGCGAGTATATCGAGCGGGTGCTCGACACCGCGCAGCCGGACGACTGGGTGCTGCTGCAGAATGAGGTCAACCTCGTGCCGGAGATCATCTGCCGTGCGCATGAAAAGGGACTGCGGGTGGTGTTCAATCCGTCTCCCATGCCGGAAAACCTCGATGCACTGCCGTTTGCGCGCGTCAGCCTGTTTATGGTGAATGAAATCGAAGCGGCACAGCTTGCGGGAACGGATGCAAATGCAGATTTCGAGGATACGCTGACGGCTTTGCGGGCAAAATACCCGAATGCGTCGGTCGTTATGACCGTCGGCGCGGACGGTGTGCTGTATGATGGAGAGGAAGGTCGGTTTCAGCTTCCTGCATTTAAGGTAAAGGCCGTGGACACCACCGCTGCCGGAGATACCTTCTGCGGATACTTTCTTGCGGCGGTCAGCGCAGGGGAATCGGTGCAGACCGCGCTGCAGGAGGCTTCGGCGGCATCCGCTCTCGCAGTCTCGCGCACAGGCGCGGCTCCCTCGGTGCCGACAGCAGGCGAAGTACGGGAATTTCTGCGCAGGAACGCATAAATCATCGGAAACGGGACAAACTGAATCTCCGAAAGGAGTGTATCGGTATGCACATTACAATCGAACGAGGCGGCTGTATTTCCTGCGGCCTGTGTGAAGGAACCTGTCCTTCCGTGTTCCGCATTGCGGAGGACGGCCTTGCCGAAGTCCATCATCAGCCGGAAACCGCAGAGGAGCAGGCGGGCGCGCAGGAGGCCGCAGGCGGCTGTCCGGTGGCCGTCATTCATGTCAGCTGAACAACGTAAGTGTAAAGGCAGACCGTCGGGTCTGCCTTTTTGCATCGACCGCAAGAATTTGAAAGTTTGCCCGGGAGCCCCGCTCATATCCCGCGAATAGGGGCGTTCTTTTCGCAAGAATGCTCTGTTTTTTCAGCCCCCGAAACGCTACAATAAAATCATCAAATGGAGAGCGGCAAAACCGCCGCGTAAGAGTGAGAGTTACATATAAAAGGAGAGAATATACCATGAAAACTGTTAAGGTTGGTTCGGTAGGTCTGGGTCGTCTGGGTTATGAGCACGCGAAGAACCTTGCAACGCAGGTTCCGGGCTGCGAACTGTCAGCCATCTGCGACGTAGATGCGAACCGTGTAAAGGAAGTTGCGGCAGAGCTCGGCGTGCCGAATACTTACACCGATTTTGAGGAAATGTGCAAGAATCCGGAGCTGGACGCGATCGTTATCGTTTCCCCGTCCTTCCTGCACTGCCAGCAGATTGAAATTGCCATGAACCACGGCAAGCATGTGTTCTGCGAGAAGCCGCTCGGCACCGATGTTGCACAGTGCAAGGCTGCCGAGAAGGTCATCGAAGCACATCCCGACCTGATCTTCCAGCTTGGTTTCATGCGCCGCTTTGACAAGTCCTACGCCGAGGCAAAGCGCAAGATCGACAACGGCGATATCGGCAAGGTAGTTCTGGTTCGTTCCTACACGCAGGACCCGCGCTCCACTATCGAGTCCACCCTCAAGTTTGCACCGCACTCCGGCGGTCAGTACCTCGATATGTGCGTACATGATATCGACCTTATCCGCTGGTTTACCGGCTCGGATGTCAAGAATGTATGGGCAATCGGCGGCGTATTCGAGTTCGACCTGTATAAGGAGCTGAACGATGCGGACAACGCAGCTGCTACCATCCAGATGGAGAACGGCGCAATGGGCTTCATGTTCACTAACCGCACCCATGCCGCAGGCTCCAATGTCGAGACCGAGATTATCGGCACCCACGGCACGCTGCGCATTGCAAACGTCGGCGCAAAGAACCTGCTGAATATCGTGGATGAGCACGGCTCCCGCGAGGAGTATTATCCGGACTTCATGAGCCGCTGGCACGAGGCTTTCGTAGCCGAGATGGTTGCCTTCACCGGCCATGTCCGCGACAACACCAAGCCGGCTGACCTCACCGTTTATGACGGCACCGCCGTTTCCGAGGCTGCTTACCGCTGCAAGGAATCCTTCGAGACCGGCAAGATGCTGCCGATTCGATAAAATCAGCATAGAGAAAGCCTGTCACCATAGGTGGCAGGCTTTCTGTTATGCAGCCCTGCCGGACCGCAGCGGGCGAAGCGCTGCATTGAGTTTTCATCGCAGGAGCGCTATAATAAGTTTATCTGATTATATGTACCGCGCTCTGACAAAAGGCAGTATCGCCAAAGGTTTGATCTGGTTTGCACTGGCAGGGCCGGTCGGTGAGGTTGGTATCCGGATTGCTATCCCGACTGGCTGGTTTTTCGCGGATACTATCTCCGCCGCAGAAAGGCGATTTTGCCGCGAAATTGAGGGAAAAGGAGCGTTTTTATGATTCAATGCTTTGTGAAAAAGGAATATGAAGCGCCATTCGGCCTGACGCAGATGCCGCGTCTGTTTTCGGTCAGCCGCACAGATGAGAAGGCGTCGGCGCATCCGCGTGTTATGCACGCGCATGACGATTTAGTGGAAATTGTACTCGTGCGAGGCGGCGAGAGCCGCTATTTTGTCGGCGGCACGCCGTATGAGGCACGCCGCGGCGATCTGTTCATCTTCAACAGCCGCGTCGTGCACGATGAGCCGTCCGGACCGGATCGTCCGGTGGCAACCTCGAGTCTGGCGCTTGGCGGACTGGCTGTGCCCGGACTGCGCGAAAATACGCTGATCGCGGAGGATTCGTGTCCGGTGTGCCGCCTGACCGAGCCGCAGACCGTGCGGCTGGAGCATCTGTACGACGTGCTTTACGATGAGCTGACCGAGGGCAACGACGACGGTGCACATCATCTTCTGCTTGCGATCCTGACGCTTGTGCAGCAGTTCCGCGCAACCGCAGCCGAAGGCAGTACGCACAGCGGCAACGCCTTTGCACAGCGCATCAAGGATTACATCGACAAGCATTTTGCGGACGAATTTTCTCTGCAGCAGATGGCGGATGCGCTGCATGTCAGTCCGTACTATCTGGCGCATATCTGCAAGGAAGTGACCGGATATTCGCCGCTGCAGTATGTTCTGCGTCGCAGGATTGGCGAAGCGCAGACGCTGCTCATCACAACTGATTTGCCGGTAACGCGGATTGCATCGCAGGTGGGGTATGACAACCCGAGCCATTTCAATGCGCAGTTTTCCAAGGCGGTTGGTATGGCGCCGAGGACTTTCAGAAAAGAGTATGTTTTCCATAAGTAACCGCCATACCCACGGCGGTGGGCAAGAGGATAGACACCTGTGGTTTCTACTCTCTTGTGCGCACCGCCGCGCAGGCGAGTTCTATTTGCCTCTCAGGTGGAAACCCTGCGTATCAGCACAGACTATATGGTATACAAAAGGCTCCCATTCCAACCGGAACGGGAGCCTTTCTATATAAGAGGTGCAAAGAGTATGTGTTATTCGGTCTTCATATACAGCATGCGGATCGAATTGAGCACGCACAGCATAGCCACGCCGGTATCGGCGAATACGGCCAACCACATGGATGCGATACCGAACAGACCGAGGATCATAACGAGGATCTTGACCGCGAGTGCAAACACGATGTTTTCCTTGGAGACGATATTCGCCTTGCGGGCGATCTTGATCGAGATCGGGATGGAGGTCAGGTCGGCGTTCATGAACACCACGTCTGCAGCCTCGATTGCCGCGTCTGCGCCGCTGCCCATTGCCGCGCCGACATCTGCACCGGCGAGTACGGGAGCATCGTTGATGCCGTCACCGACGAACATAACCGCACCGCGCTTCTCGCGGATATCGGTCAGCGCCGACAGCTTATCCTGCGGGAGCAGGCGGGCACGTACTTCGTCAATGCCGACTTCCTGTGCAACCGCGTCCGCACTGGCCTGACCGTCACCGGTCAGCATGGCGGTGGTGAGTCCCTGAGCCTTCATGCGGCTGATTGCGGATTTGGCATCTGCCTTAATGGTATCGGCAATGTCAACATGACCGAGGAAGTGACCGTCCATCGCCAGCAGCACTTCCGTGCTGCCCGGGGTACCGTGGTAGCCGGAAAGGTCGATGTTATTGCGCTCCATCAGTTTTACGTTGCCGCAGAGTATAGTTTTGCCTTCCAGCTCGGCGGAAATGCCTTCGCCGGCCTGCTCGCGGATGTTCTCAACCGTTGCACCAACGGCAACAAGAGAAAAGTCGCCGGCCTTTGCCGCGGACGTTTTGCGCTCCTCGTAGGAGTTGATGATGGACTTGGCGATCGGGTGGGTGGAAGCGCCCTCGCAGGCGGCAGCCAGCCACAGAAGCTCATTCTCATCGAGCGGAACGCCCTGCGCCGGAACGACCTTCTGTACTACAAAGTTGCCCTTGGTGATGGTGCCGGTCTTATCCATAACAATGGTTTTAACGTTATTCAGTGCTTCCAGAGAAGCGCCGCCCTTGAACAGGATACCGCGCCTGGAGCCTGCGCCGATGCCGGAGAAGTAGGTCAGCGGTACGCTGAGCACCAGTGCGCACGGGCAGGAAATTACAAGGAAGGTCATCGCGGTGTAGACCCACTTGTGCCACTCGCCGGTAACAAGGCTCGGGATAATGGCGGTCAGCAGGGCAATCGCAACAACAGCCGGGGTGTAAACGCGGGAGAAACGGGTGATAAAGCGGTCGATCTTCGGCTTGCGGGCCGCTGCATTCTCCACGCTGTCGAGAATGCGCTGTACCATGCTTTCAGCGAGAATGTGGGTGACGCGCAGCTTGATCGCGCCGTCAGTGTTGACACAGCCGGAGGTTGCCTTGTCGCCGGCAGCGACACGAACCGGAACCGGCTCACCGGTAACAGCCGAGGTATCCAGACGGCTTTCGCCTTCGACAACCTCGCCGTCCAGCGGAACGCGGTCGCCCGGGCGCACCAGAACAATGTCGCCCTCCTGTGCGTCCTCGGCCGGAATAACCTCGATTTCGCCGTTGTCCTTGATCAGATTTACCGTCTCGGGACGCAGGTCGATCGCGTCCATGATCTGCTTGCGCGAACGGTCAACCGCACGGTCCTCAAAGTATTCGCCGACTCGGTAGAACAGCATAACGCCGACAGCCTCGTCGAACGAGCCGACCGCCCATGCACCGATGGTTGCAACAGCCATCAGAAAGTTTTCGTCAAATACCTGACCGCGGCCGATGTTCTTGACAGCCGTCAGCAGGACATGGCGGCCGAGCAGCAGGTAAGCCGCGATGAGCAGCACCAGCTTGACAGCCATGGCCGGAATGAGCAGACCGGCAACGAACAGCGCTGCACCGATGAGCATTTCGGCAAGCGGATGGCTGCTGCTCTCTTCCTTTTCCTCCTCGGGGGCGATTACCTTGACTTCGCTCTCGATATTTGAGCAGATTTTACGGATTTCGGGAAGCAGTGCATCAGGATTGTCGCCCTTGACGCGCAGCTGCTTGGTCTCGTAGACCAGCACGCAATCGTCGATGCCGTCCAGCTGGCTGATCTGGTGCTGCATTTTCGCAGCGCAGTGTGCGCAGCCGAGGTTTTCGAGCGTGTAAACGCGCTGACCGTCCTTGCCGTAGTGCTTGGGTTTGGGCGCAATGACCTTGGCTTCGCTCTCGATGGACGAGCAGATCTCGCGGATTTCCGGCAGGAGCGCATCCGGGTTTTCGCCGGTTACGCGCAGCTGCTTGGTCTCAAACACGAGAACGCAGTCCTCTACGCCCTCGAGTTCGCTGATGCGCTGCTCCATTTTTGCCGCGCAGTGTGCACAGCCGACATTCTGCAGCGTGTAAACGCGCTTGACGCTGTGCGCGCCTGCAGAATGTTCGTGGTGGTGGTGCTCGTGCTCCTCATCCTCGTCGTGGTGATGGTGTCCGCAGCCGCAATCGCAGTCATCGTCGTCATGATGATGGTGGTGGTGCTCGTGCTCCGCGTCCTCATCGTGATGGTGATGGTGACCGCAGCCGCAGTCGCAGTCATCGTCATGATGATGGTGGTGGTGCTCGTGCTCCTCGTCCTCATCGTGGTGATGATGGTGTCCGCAGCCGCAGTCGCAGTCATCGTCATGATGATGGTGGTGCTCGTGCTCTTCGTCCTCATCGTGGTGGTGATGGTGACCGCAGCCGCAGTCGCAGTCATCGTCATGATGGTGGTGATGCTCGTGCTCCTCGTCCTCATCGTGGTGGTGATGGTGTCCGCAGCCGCAATCGCAGTCATCGTCATGATGATGGTGGTGCTCGCGTTCGTCCTCATCATGGTGGTGATGATGTCTGCAGCCGCAGTCGCATTCATCTTCATCATGTTCGTGATGATGATGTTCGTGCTCATGCACTTCTTCATTTAATAAGGTATCCTCATGCTTGTGTTCGTCTGCCATTTCGGATCGCCTCCTGTCGGTGATGGTTGATGATATATGAACAATTGCTCATATGTTCATGTATTCATATTATAACCGAAGAAAGGGAAAGTCAATAGCGGTATACGAAAAAAGTGCACAAAAGGCAGAGGGCAAAACTTCGCATTTTGCGCGCAGTTCAGCCGGTTTTGCGAAAAATGCAAGCCGGAAAGGGAATACCTGCATCCGTTTAAACTGACCGAACCCGAGCGTTATTCACAAAGAAAAAGCGGATAAAAATGATAGACTTAACAAGATGTACAAAGTTTCTCTGTATTTTATTCGATTTTTTTTTGCTTTTGGTCTTGCCAATACTGTACAAAAAACAGTATAATCTATACTGTAAGGCTATGCTCCACGCATAGCCAGCCAATTTCTGAAGAAGAGGAAGCCGGGCGCGCGTCCGGTTCTTCTTGCGCAAAATATTAGAGAGGTGAAAGAAATGGCGTATTCGTTCCGTGGCGGCATACACCCGGGTACTCACGCAGACCCGGGCTATAAATCCGCGACAAACACCAAGCCGATCGAGAAGCTGGCATTGCCTGATGAGGTAATCCTGCCGGTTTCCATGCACATCGGCGCACCGGCAAAGCCGATCGTTTCGGTTGGCGACACCGTGGACCTGGGACAGCCTATCGCGGAAGCCGGCGGCTTTGTCAGCGCTCCTGTCCATGCTACCGTTTCCGGCAAGGTAAAGGCAATCGAGCCTCGCCTGCATCCGAACGGCAGCAAGGTTCTGTCCATCGTAATTGAAAATGATGGCGAGGACCGCAAGCACGAGTCCGTGCATCCCTACGACTTCGCTTCCATGAGCAATGAGGAGCGTATCGAGTGCATCCGTTCTGCCGGCATCGTCGGCCATGGCGGTGCAACCTTCCCGACCCATGTCAAGATCCAGTCCGGTATCGGCAAGTGCGACACGGTCATCATCAACGCTGCAGAGTGTGAGCCGTACATCACGTCCGACCATCGCCTGCTGCTCGAGCGTCCGGAAGAGACCATCGGCGGCCTGAAGATGCTGGCCGACATCATGGGCGTACAGACCGCAATCATTGCGATCGAGGAAAACAAGAAGGATACCTTCGCCAAGATCGAAGAGCTGATCGCGGACGATTCCCGCCTCAAGCTGTATCCACTGACCTGCAAGTACCCGCAGGGCGCTGAGAAGCAGCTGATCAATGCCTGCACCGGCCGTGAAGTTCCGTCCGGCAAGCTGCCGGCAGACGCCGGCTGCGCGGTATTCAACGTAGATACCGCAGGTGCGGTTTACCGTCGCTTCACCACCGGCATGCCGGTCATCCGTCGTATCGTTACCATCTCCGGTTCCGCTGTTGCCGAGCCGAAGAACCTCGAAGCACGCATCGGCACCCCGATCGAAAAGCTGATCGATGCCTGCGGCGGCTTCAAGGAAGCTCCGAACAAGCTCCTTGCCGGCGGCCCGATGATGGGCAACGCCCAGTTCTCTCTGGATGCCCCGGTTGTCAAGGGCACCAACGCATTCCTCGCCTTTGCAGGTAATGAGGATAAGCGCGTTAAGGATCCCCAGTGTATCCGCTGCGGCAAGTGCATCAACGCCTGCCCGATGCATCTCCTGCCGATCTACATGAATGTATACGGCAAGCAGGAGGATCTGGACAACGCCGTTGACTGCGGCATGATGGACTGCATCGAGTGCGGCTCCTGCGCTTACGTCTGCCCGGCTCGTATCCCGCTGGTTGCACAGTTCCGTCTGACCAAGGGCAAGATCCAGGCTAAGCGTGCTGCAGAGCGCGCCAAGGCTGAGGCTGAGAAGAAAAAGGCCGAGGCGGAGGCTGCTGCAAAGGCAGAGGCTGAAAAGCCCGCAGAGAACAAGTAAGGAGGAAAACGAAAATGGCTTATGATCTTAGCAAAGTAGTCGTAACCTCCTCGCCGCATATCAAGGCGGATGATGACACCCGGAGCCTTATGCTCGATGTGCTCATCGCACTTGTTCCGGCACTGGCGGTTGCAGTTTACACCTTCGGCGCTCGTGCGCTGATCCATGTTGTTATCGCAATGGTGGCAAGCCTTGTGTTTGAGACCATTTACAACAAAATCGTTCATCACCCGAACACCGTAGGCGACCTGTCCTGCCTGGTTACGGGCGTACTTATCGCATTCAACATTCCGGTTGCAGCTCCGCTGTGGCTGAGCGCTTTCGGTGCCCTGTTCGGCATCATCGTTGTTAAGATGCTGTTCGGCGGCATCGGCAAGAACTTTATGAACCCGGCACTCGGTGCCCGTGCGTTCATGATGGCATCCTGGGCCGGTTTCATGACCACCTGGACTGCTCCGCATGCAAACCTGCCGCTGTTCGGCAACGTAACCGTTACCGACGCAATCTCCACCGCAACTCCGCTGGCTACCCTTAAGACCGGTGCTGTACCGGCTGATACCGGCCTGCTGGAGATGCTGCTCGGTCAGACCGGCGGCGTTATCGGTGAGACCTCCGCGCTGGCTCTGCTGGCAGGCGGCGTTTATCTGCTGTGGCGCAAGGTTATCACCATCAACATTCCGGCAGCTTACATCCTTACTGTTGCTGTCATCACCTTCCTGTTCCCGCTGTCCGGCGATGTTTCCCGCGTACAGTGGATGCTCAGCCAGGTACTGTCCGGCGGCCTGATGCTCGGCGCGATCTTCATGGCTACCGACTACGTTACCAGCCCGGTTACCCCGAAGGGCCAGATCATCTTCGGCGTTGGCTGCGGTCTGCTGACGGTATTCATCCGCTACTTCGGCGGTCTGCCGGAGGGCGTATCCTACTCCATTCTGATCATGAACACGCTGGTTTGGGCAATCGACAAGAAGACCCATCCGCGCAAGTTCGGCTATCAGCTTGACAAGGCTAAGAAGGAGGCGCAGTAAATCATGGATAACAGCAAAAAGGAAGGCGGCATCGTACAGCTTGTCGTCGTACTGGGCCTCATCACGTTCATCTGTGCACTGCTGCTGGGCGTTATCAACGGTGTAACCGCGGATAAGATCACCCAGAACGGTATCGAAACCCGCAACGCAGCAATGGCAGAGATCATCCCGGACGCTGATTTCGAGGATCTCGGCACCGCACTGTCCGCTGAGGACGTTGCAGCCGCTGGCGTAACCCTGCCGGCAGGCCGTACCGCTGCTCAGATCGACGGCGTTTACAAGGCAACCAAGGACGGCGAAGAGATTGGCTACTGCGTACAGGTAGAGCCGAAGGGCTTCGGCGGCAACCTGACGATGATCGTCGGCATCAATGCGGACGGCACCGTTGCAGGCGCAAAGGTAACCTCTCACGCTGAGACCCCGGGCCTCGGTGCGAAGAGCCAGGCAGACCCGAACTGGATCACTCAGTTTGCAGGTCAGACTGCTGACGGTCAACTCAAGGTGGCCAAGGACGGCGGCACGATCAATGCGATCACCGGCGCTACCATCACCTCCCGTGCTGTAACCGACGGCGTTAATACTGCGGCAGCATATGTCGCTACTCTGGGTTAAGGAGGAAAAGCCAAATGAAATTTTCTGAACAGCTGAAATCGGGCGTTATCCTCGATAACCCGGTTTTCATGCAGACGATCGGTCTTTGCCCGACGCTGGCAACCACCACTTCTCTGCAGAATGCGATCGGCATGGGCGCGGCGGCTACCGTCGTTCTCATCTGCTCCAATATCGTTATTTCCGCGATGCGCAGAATTATCCCGGATAAGATCCGTATCGCAGCATTCATCACGATCATCGCAACCTTCGTAACCATGATCGACCTGTCCATGCAGGCATTCCTGCCGTCGCTGGCATCGTCTCTTGGTCTGTTCCTGCCGCTGATCGTAGTAAACTGCATCATCCTCGGCCGTGCCGAGGCGTATGCTTCCAAGAACAAGGTTCTGCCGTCCGCACTCGACGGTGTTGTAATGGGTCTGGGCTTCACCTTCGCTCTGGTACTCATGGGCTTCTTCCGTGAGCTGCTCGGCGCAGGCACCATCCTGTCCGGTTACGTTAACGGCGTAAACGGCATCGCAGTTCCGTTCTTCCACTCCAACCCGATGGTCATGATGATCCTGCCGGCAGGCGGCTTCCTCATGATGGGCTTCATCCTGGCTGCGATCCAGAAGATCATGGCTCGAAAGGAGGACAAGTAAGTGTTTAATTTACCTGCCTCTATGGGTTTGACCGATATCCTGTCGCTCGCAATCGCGGCAATCCTGGTCAATAACTACATTCTCGTTCAGTTCCTCGGCTGCTGCTCGTTCTTCGGCGTATCCAAGAAGACCGACACCGCGCTCGGCATGGGCATGGCGGTTATCTTCGTTATGGCGATCGCTTCCGCAGCATCCTGGGCTGTACAGTACTTCATTCTCGAACCCCTGGGTCTGGGCTACATGCAGACCATCGCGTTCATTCTCGTAATTGCAACGCTGGTTCAGTTCGTCGAGATGTTCATGAAGAAGGCTATGCCGTCGCTGTACTCTGCGCTCGGTATCTTCCTGCCGCTGATCACCACCAACTGTGCGGTGCTCGGTGCTGCTAAGACCAACATTTCCAACAGCTATTCTTTCATCGGCTCTCTGGTATACGGCGTTGCAGCCGGTGTCGGCTACACGCTGGCAATCGTGCTGTTCGCTTCCATCCGTGAGCGTCTGGACGCTACTTCCAAGTGTCCGAAGTGCTTTGAAGGCTTCCCGATCTCGCTGGTTGCAGCAGCGCTGCTGGCTATGTCCTTCATGGGCTTCTCCGGCCTGTCGATTTGGTAAGGGAGGACACAAGAAATGGATATGCAAAATGTTATTTACGCGGTAGCGGTACTGTTCATCATGGGTATCGTTTTCGCAATCCTGCTCGGCGTTGCCGCTAAGGTTTTCGCCGTAGAGGTTGACGAGCGCGTCCCGCTGGTACGCGAGTGCCTGCCGGGCGCTAACTGCGGCGGCTGCGGCTTCCCGGGCTGTGACGGTCTGGCGGCTGCAATCGTAGAGGGCCGTGCGCCGGTAAACGGCTGCCCGGTCGGCGGTGCTGCTGCGGCTGAGAAGATCGCAAAGGTACTCGGCGTTGAGGTTGCTGCCGGCGACCGTCAGGTTGCACACGTTTACTGCAACGGTGGCTGCAACGCAAAGGACAAGGCAAACTACGAGGGTCTGCAGGACTGCAACGCTGCAATGCGTGTAGCAAGCGGCCCGAAGGCTTGCTCCTTTGGCTGCATGGGCCTCGGCTCCTGCGTAAAGGCCTGCGCATTCGACGCAATCCACATTGTGGACGGCGTTGCAAAGGTTGACACCGACAAGTGTGTTGCCTGCGGCAAGTGTGTTTCCACCTGCCCGAAGAAGATCATCAACCTGGTATCCGAGGTCAAGAAGGTTCACGTTAACTGCGTGAACAAGGACAAGGGTCCGGAAGTAATGAAGGTTTGCTCCAACGGCTGTATCGGCTGTAAGATGTGCGAGAAGACCTGTAAGTTCGATGCAATTCACGTAGTAGACGGCGTTGCCAAGATCGACTACGACAAGTGCAAGAACTGCAAGATGTGCACCAAGGTTTGCCCGAAGGGCTGCATCGAGCCGGTTCCGACCGAGGAAGAGAAGGCCAAGTTCAAGGAAATGCAGGCTAAGCAGGCTGCTGCTGCCAAGGCTAAGGCTGAGGCTGCAAAGCAGGCCGCTGAAGCAAAGGCTGCTGAGGACAAGTAATGACCGATCATCTGCACCCTGTGCTGGATGACGCTGCGATCGCCCGCATGACGAGTCTTGCACTCGCCCATGTGGGCGACGCTGTTTATGAGATACTCGTGCGCACGCATCTGGCGTGCGGCGGCACTCAGACCGCGAAAAACCTGCACAGCCGTACGATCCAGCTCGTTCGTGCGTCCGCGCAGGCGGAAGCGGTAAAGCGCATTCAGCCTATGCTCGATGAAGACGAGCAGACCGTTCTGCGTCACGGACGCAACGCAAAGCCGAAATCCGTGCCGAAGTCGGCCTCCGTGGCAGAGTATGCCTACGCGACCGCACTCGAGGCGCTGTTCGGCTGGCTGTACCTCAAGGGACGCTATGAGCGTATCAATGAGCTGTTTGAGGTTATCTGTCAAGGGTTTGACGCGAAATGAACAGAGAGAACCGCGGAAGCGGTTCTCTTTTTGTTTGCAGTAATTGAGAATGGAAAATGAAGAATGGAGAATTGACCAGATGGTTTTCATTCTCCATTTTTGCATTTTACGGGTGTTTTTTCGTTAGAAAAGGTACGCCGAGTCGGCACACCCTACGGTATAACATTTATCATCAGATGAAATTCGCAGGTGCTGTCTGTAGCTGCCAGGCCAATGAGTTGCGCGACACGGGTATCCCCCAGGGGACCTTCTCTTGCCTTTCGGGCAATTCACCTCGTGTCGCGCCTGCGGAGAGTAAACCGCCTGTGTAGCAGTAAGCTATCTGTGAACCGCGAATATTTCACGAAAGATACGCAAGAGTAACCCGACTGCCGTTCTCCTTCTCGAAGCGGTCGCCGGTCTCCGGTCTGCGCCGGGCTAAGAAACAAAGGGAAACGGGAGTCAAGAGGGTAGAAACCGCAGGTGTCTACCCTTTTGCCCCCGCGGCGTGGGTACGCCGTCCCCAGCGGGCAGCGAAATTTGTGATGATTCTGTGTTTTCGCTTGTGCCTGTTCCGAAATAGTGTTATACTGATAGCGTTCGTAAAATACAGAAAAGGGAGCATAGTAATATGAGCAAGTTAGTGCAGCGCATCGTTGCGCTGGTCGTTATGCTGGCTGTCGTTATGAGCGCAACTGCATACGGCGCATCCACCTTTGTGGTGGATTATCAGGAGCTGAAAAGCGATGCACCGGTCGTTATGACGGTCAACGGTGAGGAAATCCACGCAGATGAGTATGCAAGCTATATGATGAGCCAGATCATCAATTATCAGCAGATGTACGCTATGTACGGTCTCTCTGAGAAGAATATGGCATCTACATTCGGCGATGCCGCAAAGGAGTCCGCAAAGCAGCAGGTCGCTCTGATCCATATCGTTAAGCAGAAGATGGATGAGCTGGGCCTGTCCCTGTCGTACAGCCAGAAGAAGAACATTGTTACGGCAAACAAGCAGAATGCGGAGCAGCTCGGCGGCGAGGACGCTTATCTGCAGCGTCTGGCTTCGATCGGCTTTGACATGGATAACTACAATAACTACCAGTATGTCAGCGCATGCGCACAGGTGCTGAAGGATTACTACTTCGGTGAGAACGGCGTAAATGTTCCGAGTGATGACGAGCTGCAGAAGTATTTCGATGACAACTTCATCACTGCAAAGCACATCCTCATTCTGACTACGAATCCGTCCACCGGCGAGACCACCCGCACCGATGAGGAAGCCAAGAAGGAAGCACAGGCGGTTCTGGATCGTCTGAACAACGGCGAGGACTTTGACGCGCTGCTGACCGAGAAGAACGAGGATGCAGGCGAAGCACAGTATGCCAAGGGCTATACCTTCACCGAGGGTCAGATGGTAGACGAGTTCTACAACGCTGCCAAGGCGCTGCAGGAAGGCGAAGTTTCCGGCCTGGTTAAGAGCAAGTACGGCTACCACATCATCAAGCGCTGCGAGCTGAATCAGGATGAGTTCGAGAATATGCGCGACGCGATCATCGCAGCGGTTGCTTCCGAAAAGGGAACTGCCGGCTCGATCGACGAGATGATGCAGCAGTGGATCGACGAGGCTGACATCCAGACCACCGATGCTTACGACGAGATCACCTATGATAACACCAAGGACTATCTGCCGGCTGACGTGCAGACTGTTCTGAACAGCAATACATCGGATGATGACGGTAATGCGCAGACTGAGGACGCGCAGAGCGAAGACCAGACCTCGACCGACAGCCAGACCGCGACTGACGAGGCGCAGACGGCTACTACCGAGTCCGCTCAGTAAAACTGCAAAAACAGAAAGGACGCTCAAGGAGCGTCCTTTCTTCATGTCTGCGTGAGGTTTAGAACCCAAACGCCGCATAATCCTCCGGCGTAAAGCGGTGATAGACGGCGTCACCGTCATCATCCAGCTTGATGCAGTAGCGGTAGCTGTCCGGTGTGCCGTCCTCGAAGTATACGAGGTAGTCAAACTCCTCGTTGCCCTCGAGCTTCTCGCAGTGCACTTTGTCGGAAAACTGATGGAACACCGCAAGAATATCGTCAAAGCTGACCGTCAGACCGCGCATTACCTGCAGAAATGCACGCAGAAACGCGGGATCCGGCAGCTGTTCATGCACATACTGTGTGCCTTCTGCGGAAATGTGGAAGCAGAAGCGCTTGTCATCGCGGGTGACTTCGATTGCGCCGAGCGTGTCGGCGGTGTGCGCGGAAAGGGAAGCGAGCGCACGCTCGGTGCTGTCCGCGTCCTCCTCCGGTGTGCCGAGCAGACGCGCCACGGATTCCGTGGGATAATACAGCGTGATCGGGTGGTGGTCGTAGCCGATTTTGATCTGTGCCTCCTGAATGACATCGGTCAGGCTCTTTTCCAGTCGTTTATAATTCACAGAGTTCATAGAGAACACCTCGATAGTTTTTGATTCTATACGATTATAGCATACGATAAGAGAACGCGCAATATCCCATCAAATGCCGGAAAAGTGTCGAATACGCACGAATATGCTTGCATATTTCCGGAAAATTCGATATAATATAAGCCTGCGACGCTTATCCGAACAAAAATGGCGGGTAAGCGCCTTCTCTTGTCCGAAAGAGAAGAAAAGTGAGGAAGGAATCGGATACATGGAAGTATTTGTTGCATTAATGAACAAAATCGACAGCTGGATCTGGGGGCTGCCCATGCTGGTGCTGCTGTGCGGTACGCATATTTTTATGACGTTCCGCACGGGCTTCATCCAGCGCAAAACCTTCACTGGCATTCGCTTGTCGGTGACAAAGGACCCGGATTCGCCGGGTGACGTCAGTCAGTTTCAGGCGCTGACGACTGCACTCGCATCGACCATCGGCACGGGCAACATCATCGGTGTCGGCACGGCCATCTATCTCGGCGGACCGGGTGCCGTGCTGTGGTGCTGGCTGACCGGCGTGTTCGGCATTGCCACAAAGTACGCGGAGAGCCTGATCGCGGTCAAGTACCGCGTGCAGACTGCGGACGGCCGCATGATGGGCGGTGCGATGTACGCGCTTGAGCGCGGCCTCAAGTGGAAGAAGTTCGGCAAGGTGATGGCGGTGCTGTTTGCGCTGTTCGCCATGCTCGCCTCGTTTGGCATCGGCTGCGGCACGCAGATCAATGCCATTGCCGAGGTACTGGAGACCAACCTTCCCATCAGCCTGCCGCGTATCGCAATCGGCATTGTTTTCGGCATTATCACCGCGATTATCATTATTGGCGGCATTGAATCCATTGCAGTTGTGTGCGAAAAGCTGGTGCCGCTGATGGCGCTGTTCTATGTGGTCGGCTGCATCGTTATTCTATGCGCCAACTACGATTTTCTGCTGCCGGCTCTCAAGGCCATTTTCGTGCTGGCGTTCAAGCCGGGCGCGGTGACCGGCGGACTGGTCGGCGGCGGTATCCGTCTGGCGCTGCAGTACGGCGTGGCACGCGGCCTGTTCTCGAATGAGTCCGGCATGGGTTCGGCGCCGCTGGTTGCCAGCGCGGCACAGACGCGCAATCCGGTGCGGCAGGCGCTCGTTTCCGCGACCGGCACCTTCTGGACGACGGTTGTCGTGTGCCTGATGACCGGTCTGGTGCTCATCTCCTCGATGATGAAAAATCCGGCGGTCAGCGTGGAAAACATGGCAAACGGCGGTCAGATGACCACGGCGGCATTCGCACAGATTCCGTATATCGGTCCGCTGATTTTGATGATCAGCATCGTTACGTTCGCGTACTCCACCATCCTCGGATGGTCGTACTACGGCGAGCGTGCCGCTGAGTATCTGCTCGGCAAAAAGGCAATTCTGCCGTATAAGGTGCTGTTTATCGCGGTCGTTGTGTGCGCACCCGTGCTTGCGCTCGACCTTGTGTGGACCATTGCGGACGTGCTCAATGCCTTCATGGCCATCCCGAACCTGATCGCTGTGCTGCTGCTCTCCGGCGTGATCGCGGCAGAGACAAAGCATTATCTGAAGCATCTGGATGAAAAGGATGAGTCCGAGATTCCGGTTGTCGATCGGTAAGTCATTGAAAATGGAGAATGAAATCATTTCATTCTCCATTTTTTCGTTTTGCGATTCGTTTTCGCCCACCATATGTACGAATGAATAACATGGACAAATGCAATTCGTAGGTGCCGTCCGTAATATCCAGATAAACGAGTTGCGCGACACGGGTATGTCGCGCCTGCGTGGAGTAGCCGATATGTGTAGCAGAATGGTATCTGACACTGCGTATAGGTAGAGAAATGGGCGCACACTGTGCGCCCCTACGGTAGAAAAGCTCCTCTGCCGTTCCCCGTTTCGAAGCGGTCGCCGGTCTCTGGTCTGCGTCAGATTAAGAAATAAAGGGAAACGGGAGTCAAGAGGGTAGAAACCGTAGGTGTCTACCCTTTTGCCCCCACGCCGTGGGTACGGCGAACTCCCGCCGCCCGCAGGCGGTAACTCTTCGCTCGGAAACAACATACCGCTTGCGCGCTTCGCGTACCCAGTCTTGTGGGTGCACAAGTTTTCTTCTGAGGGCATTTCCCTTGCGTAAACGCGCAAAAAGAGGTATACTAACTCTATCTGGACTATTCCACTGGAAGGAGCATCATCGATGCGAGATGGATTTATCAAAATTGCCGCGGCAACGCCTGATCTGCACGTCGCGGACTGTGCATATAATACCTCTGAGATTGTAAAGCTGGCGAAGGAGGCCGCTGCCAAAGGCGCGAAGCTCATCACGTTCCCTGAGCTGTGCCTGACCGGCTATACCTGCGGCGACCTGTTTTTGCAGGAAACGCTGCTCGAGGGCGCGATGCAGGCGCTCGAGACCGTCTGCCGCGAGACCGCAGAGCTTGCGGCTGTCATCGTAGTCGGTCTGCCGCTGCGCGTGCGCGGTAAGCTATATAATGTGGCCGCTGTCGTCAATGCCGGTGACGTGCTGGCGTTCGTGCCGAAAACCCATCTTCCGAACTACTCCGAGTTCTACGAGCAGCGCCATTTCGTATCGGCAGATGCGTTGGGTTCGATCGAGAGCGTAACGCTTACTGATACAGCCGGTGAGCCGCGCTATGTACCGATTGTGACCGACAGCATTTTTCAGTGCGATGAGCAGTCGCTGTTCACCTTCGGCGTAGAAATTTGCGAGGATCTGTGGGTGCCGAATCCGCCGTCTACTACGCTGGCGCAGATGGGCGCGCACATTATCGTCAACCTGTCCGCATCGGATGAGATCATCGGCAAGGCAGGCTACCGCCGCGACCTCGTGCGTCAGCAGTCCGGCCGACTGCTGTGCGCGTACCTGTACGCGGATGCCGGTTTCGGTGAGTCCACGCAGGACCTCGTTTTTGCGGGCCACGACCTCATCGCCGAGAACGGCGCACTGCTTGCTGAGAGCAAAATGTTCTCGCAGGGCATCATTTACGCGGATATCGACCTCCAGCGTCTGGCGCACGAGCGTCAGCGCATGAACACATTCGAGTCTATCGAGGGCAGCGTGTTCTCGTTCTCGCTCGAGCCGGTGGAGAACGACCTTGTTGACCGGACCTTCCCGCGCACGCCATTCGTTCCGGCGAACAAGGCGCTCCGCGACGAGCGCTGCGAGGAGATCCTGACGCTGCAGGCAACCGGTCTGGCGACCCGTCTGCGCCATACGCACGCCAAGACGGCAGTTGTCGGCCTGTCCGGCGGCCTGGATTCCACGCTGGCTCTCATCGTGCTCGTACATGCGTTTGATATGCTCGAACTCGACCGCAGGGGCATTCTGGCCGTCACGATGCCGTGCTTCGGCACGACCGCCCGCACCAAGGGCAATGCGGAAAAACTGGCGGAAGCCTACGGCGTTACGCTCAAGACCGTGGATATCAAGGCGGCGGTCGATCAGCATTTCATGGACATCGGTCAGTCCAAGGACGATCTTTCCGTTACCTTTGAAAACGGTCAGGCGCGCATGCGCACGCTGGTGCTGATGAACCTCGCTAACAAGAACGGCGGCATGGTTGTCGGTACGGGCGACCTGTCCGAACTGGCGCTCGGCTGGGCGACCTACAACGGCGACCACATGAGCATGTACGGCGTTAACGGTTCGATTCCGAAAACACTGGTGCGCTACCTTGTCGCTTACGAGGCAGACCGCACCCTCGGTGAGCTGTCCGACGTGCTGCAGGATGTGCTCGATACCCCGGTATCACCCGAGCTGCTGCCGCCTAAGGACGGCGAGATCAGCCAGAAGACCGAGGATCTGGTCGGCCCGTACGAACTGCACGACTTTTTCCTGTATTACATGCTGCGTTTCGGCTATCCGCCGCGCAAGATCTTCCGTGCCGCACACAAGACCTTCGAGGGCGTGTACGATGACGCGACCATCAAGAAGTGGCTGACGACCTTTATGCGCCGCTTCTTTACGCAGCAGTTCAAGCGCTCCTGCCTGCCGGACGGCCCGAAGGTCGGCACCGTAACGCTTTCGCCGCGCGGCGACTGGCGTATGCCGTCGGACGCAGTGTCCGCGCTGTGGCTCAGAGAAGCGGAGAGCCTGTAACAGAATTTATGACATAGGGCGGGTACTCCCGCCCTATGATATTCCAATACAAAGGAGAATCTCCTTTTGAAGAATTTAATTCGCGGCATAGCGGTACTGCTGACAGCGGTATTTCTGTGCTTCAACATCTATTATGAGTTAGCACCCGGAATCACTGTTGCACCCGAGCAGAAATTCATGTTTGCAGCGATTTTTGCGGTGCTTTTGCGTGCTGCGCTGTTCTGCGGCGTGCCGGACAATACGCGTCCGACACGGCGGCGGCTGTACATGCTGGTGCTGTTTCTGTACTACATATGGGTGCTGCTGAATGTGCTGTTTTTCGATAACGCATTCGGCCGCGGATTTGGCCATACCTCGCTCGATATGGTAAATCTGGAGCCGCTCCGTACGGTGAAAAATTACCTGTTAGCCTACGGCTACGGCAATATCTCACTGCGGCTTGTGGTGCTCAATCTGGCAGGCAACCTGATTGCGTTTGCGCCGATGGGCGTATTCCTGCCCGCACTGTTCCGCTGGCAGAGAAGCATTTTCTTCTTCACGGCGTCGCTCACGCTGAGCATCACGGCAGTGGAGGTGCTGCAGATCTACACCGGCACCGGCTCGTGCGATGTGGATGATCTCATCCTCAATCTGGCAGGTGCGCTGCTTGTGTTCGTTATCTGCCGGATTACGCCGTTGTGGCACCGGATTTGCAGTGTCAATCCAAGACCAAAGAAATGATGAAATAACAACCGGCTGCAAAGGCAGTCGGTTTTTCATTGACAAACCCTGTCTGCCGTTATAAACTTTAACTGAATAAAAAACAAAAGACAGGGGGAACCCATTCATGTTTGATACCGTACTCATCGCCGGTCTGGGCCTGATGGGCGGCTCGATGGCGAAAACCATCAAGGCGCGCACGCTCAGCCGCGTTTTGGGCTGGAACCGCACGCGTGCAACCGCAGAGCAGGCACTGGCTGACGGCTCGATTGACGCGATTGCGACCGAAGCGCTGTACAAGGAGGCTGACCTTGTTATCATCGGTCTGTATCCGCAGGCAACGGTAGACTGGCTGCTCGAGAACATGCCGAAGATGAAAAAGGGCTGCGTGATCGTGGATATGGTCGGCGTCAAGCAGTTTATGGTCGATCGTCTGGAGCAGGCGGCGCTCGATGCCGGTGTGCACTACGTCGGCGGCCATCCGATGGCGGGCCGTGAGTTCTCCGGTCTGGATTTTGCCCTGTCGACCCTGTTTGACGGTGCGAGCATGATCTTTGTGCCGACAAAGAGCAGCACCGAGCGTGTGCTTGAGCAGCTGGAAGCGTACTTCATGTCGCTCGGCTTCGGTCAGACCGTGCGCTGTACCGCGCAGCAGCACGATCACATGATCGCGTTTACCTCGCAGCTGGCGCATGTGGTTTCCTCGGCGTACATCAAAAGTCCGGAGGCGGACAAGCACAACGGCTATTCGGCGGGCAGCTACAAGGATCTGACGCGTGTTGCCAAGCTGAATGAGACCATGTGGAGCGAGCTGTTCCTGTGCAACGCAGAGCCGCTCGCGCAGGAGATTGACGAGGTCATCAAGCACCTTGACGAATACCGCAAGGCCATCCGTGCAGGAGACCGCGAGGAACTGACCATTCTGCTGAGAGACGGACGCGAGCGCAAGGAAAGACTGGGTTAATCAGAAATTCGAAACGATACGAAAAGGGACAATGCCTGTGTGCGTTGTTCCTTTCCTTTTGCGCGGATTCGGGAAATTGTTAAGGAAACAGGTCGCAGAACGTAAATTTTTGCGCATACCTCCAAAATCCTGCGTCTGTCTGCGCAATCCATTTACATAGGAATTTGTTTTTGTTATAATTTATTTGCATGAAATCAGAAAGTGTTTTGCTAAGGGGAATGAATGGCACGACACTTTACAGGACAACACAAAGGAGTGTGGGTATGCAAGAGAAAATTTCTATGGACGCAGCGCACGATTTTGAGGCGAAAATGCCTTTGTCGCGCAAGATTCCGCTGGGACTGCAGCACGTTTTTGCGATGTTCGTCGGCAACCTGACGCCGCTGCTCATCATCATGGGTGCGTGCGGCATTGCAGGCGGCGAGTTCGCGGACCTGCAGGTAAGCGTTCTGCAGAACGCGATGTTCGTGGCCGGCGTGGTAACGCTGGTGCAGCTGTTTTCCATCGGCCCGATCGGCGGCAAGGTGCCGATTATCATGGGTACAAGCTCGGGCTTTATCGGCGTGTTCAACAGCGTTGCGGCTACCATGGGCGGCGGTGTAATTGCGTATGGCGCGATTATGGGCGCGTCCATTCTCGGCGGTCTGTTTGAAACCGTTCTCGGCTTCTTCCTCAAGCCGCTGCGCAAGTTTTTCCCGGCGGTCGTTACCGGCACGGTCGTGCTGAGTATCGGTCTGTCGCTGATCTCGGTCGGCATCAATTCCTTCGGCGGCGGCAACTCTGCGAAGGATTTCGGCTCGATGGAAAATCTGCTGCTGGCGCTGTTCGTGCTGGTGGTTATTCTGGTCGTCAAGCACGGCTGCAAGGGCTTCCTTGGTTCGTCCGCGATCTTTGTCGGCATTATTGCAGGCTACATTGCGGCAATCATCATGGGTCTGGTTCTGCCGACCACCGCAGTTGACGCGGACGGTGTAGAATTCACCAAGGCATGGGTACTCAACTGGGATAAGGTAGCACAGGCCAGCTGGTTTGCCATCCCGAAGCTGATGCCGGTAAAGCCGGTGTTTGATCTGCGTGCCATCCTGCCGGTACTGGTTATGTTTATTGTTACCGCAGTCGAGACCGTCGGCGATATTTCGGGCGTTATGGAAGGCGGCATGGGCCGTGAGGCAACCGACAAGGAGCTGTCCGGTGGTGTAGCCTGCGACGGTATCGGCTCGTCGTTTGCGGCGCTGTTCGGCGTACTGCCGAACACCTCGTTCAGCCAGAACGTAGGCCTTGTTACCATGACCAAGGTTGTCAACCGCGGTGCACTGTCCGTCGGCGCAATCTTCCTCATTTTGTGCGGCCTGATTCCGAAGCTGGGCGCGATCGTGTCCATTATGCCGCAGTCCGTGCTCGGCGGTGCGGCTGTTATGATGTTCTCGTCCATCGTTATCAGCGGTATCCAGCTGATCACCAAGGAGGAGATGACGCCGCGTAATCTGACCATCGTGTCGGTTGCTCTGGGTGTCGGCTACGGCATGGGTGCCAATATGACCATTCTGGCACAGGCGCCGCAGGCGGTTCAGCTGATTTTCGGCGGTTCCGGTATTGTACCGGCAGCGTTTGTTGCGATTCTGCTCAATATCGTGCTCCCGAAGGATAAGAAAACCGAAGCATAATGCAAAACCCCGGAAAGAAGTTCTTTCCGGGGTTTTTAACTGCAAATGGAGAATTGAGGATGGAAAATGATTGTAACGGTCAACCATTCGCCATTCCGATTGAGAGAGGCGTAAAATGATACTGTAGGGTGCGACGACCTCGGCGCACCGTGTAAACCGACTGCACAAACGTAACCGTAGGGACGCACAAGGTGCGCTCATGTAATGCCACATCAAATGGTTGGCATTACCGATAAAATGAATCGTTTTGAAAAATCATTTTTAATTCTGCGAGAACGTCCGGCGTATCCGCGTCCATCAATTCCGCCGGATGCTTTACGGGAAACAGCGTAACCTTTTCCGCATGCCGATTGGCGACCGCGCCGCCGCCCTTGCCTTCGGGAAGAGAGTGCAATTCCTCAAAATAATCCGCGCCGAACAGCACGGGACTGCCCGGCGTACCGCTTTGCGGCTCGCATAGACGGAAAATCTGCGATTTCCGGTCGGGTTCCGCGCAGAATGCCGAAACCATACCGCAGAGCGTTTTCCTCGTCAGCAGCGGCTGATCACCCGGCAGAAACACGCAGCCGGACATGGCAGGAAACCGCGGCAGCAGGTACTCCAGTCCAAGCCGCACGGTGTCGCTGCGAAAGGGAAGGGTATGGTGCAGGACGGGAATGCCGTATTTTTCACACAATGCCTGCACCTCGGTCGAGCGGGTAACAACCACGCGGTGCAACCCCTCTGTCACGGTAAACGCACGGCAGAGCAGCGGTTTTCCGTCAAATTCGGCGAGCAGCTTGTTGGAGCCAAACCGTTTTGCCAGGCCAGATGCCATGATCACACATCCGATTTCACTTTTCGTCGGGGAAAAACTGCGGGTAGAGCTGTTTTCCTGCTTGTTTGCAGGCGTCACGATACTGCTCATAGCGATAGAGAAACTCCTTTGCTTCATCGGTAAGTACGCTGCCGCCGCCGCCTTTGCCGCCGATTTTGCGCTCGGTGAGCGCAAACCCAAGCACCTGTTCGGCGTGGCGGACGAGTCCGAGCGCCTTGGTGTATGCCATCTGCATGGATTGCGCGGCGGCGCGAAGCGATCCGGTCTGCTCGATGGCATGCAGCAGGCGGCACGGTCCCTCACCGAAAAAGCGTTCGCCGTCCTCATCGAACAGCATCACGCGGATATTTGGCTGCATGGCGGCTCCTTTCCCACAACTTTTTCTTTTCCGTTGTATTTTGATATTCACAACGGCATTATAGCAGATTTTGTGGTAAAATAAAAGTAGTATACTGAAAAGATAACACATTCCCCTGAAAGAGAGAGGATATAACGTATGTTGACGATACGGGAATACAAAAAAGCCGAGTCGCTCGAGGAAGCGTATACGCTCAACCAGAAAAAGTCCAACCGCGTGATCGGCGGCATGATCTGGCTCAAAATGGAGACGCTGAATGTCGGCACGGCAATCGACCTGTCCGGTCTGGGACTGGACACCATCGAGGAGACCGACACCGAGTTCCGGATCGGTGCGATGGCCTCGCTGCGCGCGCTGGAGCTGCACGAAGGACTGGCAGCCTACACGAACGGTGCTATGCGCGAATCCGTGCGCCACATTGTCGGCGTGCAGCTGCGCAATCTTGCGACGGTCGGCGGCAGCCTGTACAGCCGGTTCGGCTTTTCCGATGTGCTGACCATGTTCCTCGTGCTGGACGCACAGGTAGAGCTGTACAAGGGCGGCATTGTGCCGCTTTCCGAGTACGCCGAAAGACCCAAGGACCGCGATATTCTGGTGCGCGTGATCGTTCCCAAGCGAAAGGCGAAGTTCAATTACCAGTCTGTGCGCATCAGCCAGACCGACATTCCGGTGCTGACCTGCGCGTCTGTCAAGGATGAGAACGGCTATCGGTTCGCCATCGGTGCCCGTCCGGCGCGCGCACAGATTTATGCACAGCCTGTGGATAAAACGGCGGAGCAGATGGCGGAAGTTGTTCGGGCGGAAATCAAGACCGGCAGCAGTCTGCGCGGCAGTGCGGAATATCGCAGACACCTCGCGGGTGTGCTGGTGCGCCGCGCGGCACACGCGCTCGATGCAGAGTAAGGGGGAACGGATATGCTGATCATAATGACATTGAATGGAAAGAAAGTAGCAGACGATGTGGCGGCGGACACGCTGCTCATCGACTTTGTTCGAAATCATGGCTGCCTGAGCGTCAAGCGCGGCTGCGAGACCGCAAACTGCGGTCTGTGCACCGTATTTATGGACGAAAAGCCGGTGCTGTCCTGCTCGGTGCTGGCAGCGCGTGCAAGCGGACATACGATCACGACCTTGGAGGGCTTGCAGGGCGAAGCCGCCGAATTCGGCGCGTTCATCGCGGATCAGGGTGCGGAGCAGTGCGGCTTCTGCAATCCCGGCTTTATGATGAACGCGATCGCGCTGTTCCGCGAAAAGCAGGACCCGACCGATGAGGAGATCAAGGAATATCTGGCGGGCAATCTGTGCCGCTGCTCGGGTTATGAGGGACAGCTGCGCGGTATCCGCGCCTATCTTGACTGGAAAAAGCAGAGAGAGGAGGACGCACAGTGAAGGTAGTCAATCAGCCGCTCCGCAAAAAGGATGCGATGCAGCTCGTCACCGGCCGGCCGGTGTATGTGGACGATGTAACGCCGCGCGACTGCCTGTGCGTCAAGCTGCTGCGTTCGCCGCACGCGAACGCCATCGTCAAGTCTATCAACAAGACCGCCGCGATGAAAGTCCCCGGCATGGAGGCCATCTTCACATGGGAGGACGTAGACCAGGACGGCCGCCGCTACACGCAGGCCGGCCAGACCTATCCGGAGGCCAGCCCGTATGACCGCCTTGTTATCGACCGCCATGTGCGCTTTGTCGGCGATGTGGTGGCGATTCTCGCCGGTGCGGACGAAAAATGCGTGGATAAGGCGATGAAGCTGGTCAAGGTGGAGTACGAGGTGCTCGAGCCGGTGCTCGATTTCCACACCGCAAAGGACAATCCGGTGCTCGTGCATCCGGAGGACAACTGGGAGAGCCTTGCGCCGGTCGGCGCGGACAACAGGCGCAACCTGTGCGCGCACGACGAGTGCGGCAACGGCGATATCGATGCGGTCCTCGCGGACTGCGATGTCGTTATCGACCGCGTGTATCACACGCAGGCATGCCAGCAGGCGATGATGGAAACCTTCCGCACCTACTGCGAGATCGACACCTACGGTCGCCTGCATATCATCAGCTCAACGCAGATCGTGTTCCACACCCGCCGAATCGTGGCGAACGCACTGCATATCCCGAAAAGCAAGGTGCGCGTCACCAAGCCGCGCATCGGCGGCGGCTTCGGCGCCAAGCAGACCGCGGTCAGCGCGGTGTATCCGGCGTTTGTCACCTGGATGACGAAAAAGCCGTCCAAGATTATCTTCAGCCGCGTGGAGAGCCAGATTGCATCCTCGCCGCGCCATGAGATGGAAATGCACGTCCGTCTGGGCGCAAACAAGGACGGCATCGTGCGCGGCATCGACCTGCACACGCTGTCCAACACCGGCGCGTACGGTGAGCACGGCCCGACAACGGTCGGTCTGTCCGGTCATAAGTCGATTCCGCTGTACGGCAAGGCCGAGGCGTTCCGCTTTACGAGTGACGTTGTGTACACCAATCACATGTCGGCGGGCGCGTACCGCGGCTACGGCGCAACGCAGGGCCTGTTCGCGGTGGAGAGCGCGGTAAACGAGCTGGCGAACATCCTCGGCATGGACCCGTTCAAAATCCGTGAGATGAATATTACGCACGAGGGTGAGATTATGCCCGCGTACTACGGTCAGCTGAACACAAGCTGTGCGCTCGACCGCTGTCTGGCGCGCGTGCACGACATGATCGACTGGGATAACAAGTATCCGTGCCGGGACATGGGAAACGGCAAGATTCGTGCGGTCGGCATGGGCATGGCAATGCAGGGCTCGGGCATCACGAGCATGGACGTTGGCAGTGCGACGCTCAAGGTCAACGATGAGGGCTTTTACACGCTGCTCATCGGCGCGGCTGACATGGGCACCGGCTGTGATACCACGCTTGCGCAGATCGCGGCAGAGGTGCTTGAGTGTCCGCTTGACAACATCACCACGCTGAGTGCGGACACCGACTGGTCGCCGTATGATTCCGGCTCGTATGCCTCGAGTACGATCTATGTCACCGGCAAGGCGACCGAGAAGTGCGCGCTCGAGCTGCGCGGCAAAATCTGTGCGCTTGGCGCAAAGCTGCTCGGCTGCGATAAGGAGCAGGTCAGCTTCGACGGCAGGGAAGTCCGCGTAGAGGAAGGCGAAAATGCAGGCAAGACCATTAGCCTGAGTGATATTGCGACGGCTTCCATGAACGGCAACAGCATCGAGCTGCAGGCGACGGTTACGCATTCGTCCGAGATTTCGCCTCCGCCGTATATGGTCGGTGCGGCTGAGATCGAGGTGGATACCGAAACCGGCGAGGTAACCCTACTGGATTACGCTGCGGCAGTGGACTGCGGTACGCCCATCAACCCGAATCTGACGCGCGTGCAGGCCGAGGGCGGCATTGCGCAGGGCATCGGCATGACGCTGACCGAGAGCGTCACCTATGACGACCGCGGCTATCCGATGGAAAATTCGCTTTTCCAGTACAAGATTCCCGCACGCGTGGACATCGGCAAGATCCGCGTGGAGTTCGAGAACAGCTACGAGGGCGAAGGCCCGTTCGGTGCGAAATCCATCGGCGAGGTTGTTATCAATACACCGCTGCCGGCGATTTCGGATGCAATCCGAAATGCCGTAGGCAAGCGGTTCTATGAGCTTCCCATTACGCCGGAAAAGATTGCGATGGCAGCGCTGGAGAAGAAATAAGCATGAAAAAAGGACGTATGCACCCATAACGAAGTATTATATAAGCAGTGGCACAGTTTCACATTTGTGGACTGTGCCGCTGCTGTCAAAATGCGTGCTCACCTCGTATTCGGTGCCGCTGATATTCATTCGGAAATTGTTTTCCTGCGCAGTCCATAACTCGTTCATGCTGCACCTCATCGTTCCTGTTCGCGCGCCGCTGAAATTTCCGATAATGTTCACATGCCTTGATCACATGATCTTCGGTTTCCGCTGCGTTCAGTCCTTGCGGAAGAACCGCCTGCAAGCGTTCGGCAGAGATTTTCATGACCTCTTGCTGATTTGGCTTTTCTTCGGACCAAATCTGCTGAATGTCCAATGACGTAAGCTGTTGGTTCTGAAACAGCTTTTTCAGCCGAACCGCCTGCGAGTAGGATGGGGTACAGGCGTTGATTTCGCACTGTTCCAGAACATCACGCTGCCTCTGCTCATTGAGATAGGAAAGCTCTACACCAATAGACAGTGCCATTTCTCCGGTGTCCAGTTTGTTCAACAATTCGGGAATAAGACAGGTCAGCCGAATGTAACGCTGTACCTGCCTGCCGCTGTCGGTATCGGAAACCGCATCGCGGGACTTGTGGCCAGCCTGTCCACAAGAACGATAGCGGCGGCGTTGCGGTCCAGATCCGTGGTCACTGTCGGGAGTTCGGTCAGACCCAGCTTGTGTGCTGCGTACAGCCTGCGGTGGCCGGAAATAACCTCATATTCCTCTGCTGCACCGATTTTCCGAACAAGCAATGGCGACAGAACCCCATTCTCCCGAATGCTCTCGCACAGGAACTGCATTTCCTCGTTGCCCTGCACCTTGTACGGGGTGTCCTCGAATGGGTGGATATTCGCGATGGGAATGGTTGTAACAAAGTTTACGATGGCGTTCATGATGCTGCTCCTCTCTTCTGAATTTTGCTGGATTTGTCCCTCTGCTAATCAACTGCAACCTTTGCCCTCAAAAACCGACAAAAACTTTTTAGAAATTTTTATGAACGCCAATCTAAGCAGCAAAAACCGGAGCGTACAGCCTGAAATTCAGCTGTGCGCTCCGGTTTGTTTTGCTGGTGCCAATATTGCGTTTTTTGCGTAGAAGATGTCGTAATAAGCAACGGATTTGATTGTTCAAATCCAGCCCCGCAGGGAATTTTCCTGTGACCCTTACTGCCTTTTTGCAGCGACTCGATATTTTTCTTCATTTTGCGCGACGGCACATCGGGTAAAAACGAAAGAAAGCAGCAATGCAGCCTCCAAATACGAGGCGCATCACTGCTTTGGTTTTCTGTTTTTTTTGAAAATCGGTGTGGTTTACAGCTCTTCCACCGACACAATTCCCTCGCACCTGCCGACAAGTGTCAGTAGCTTTTCTACGCCGCAGCTGCGCGGCAGGCGCAGCGAAAAGATAGCGCAGGCGTTATGCTCACCGTTTTCTGCCGAGCGCGTAATCTGGATGTTCAGCACTTTAATATTGCAGCTGCGGTAGAGCTGAAGCACATCATCCAGACAGTGCTTGTCCTCGTATTCCATATACAGATTGATCTCCGGCACATTTTCGAGTACGCGGTACTCGATACGCGAGAACACAAGCTCGGCGAGCATGATGAACACGGTCGCGAGAATGCCGCCCTCGTAGAAGCCGCCGCCAAAGGTGAGGCCGATGATGGCCGAGGTCCAGAGACCAGCCGCCGTGGTCAGACCCTTGACGCGCTGCCGCTTGGTAACGATGATGGTGCCCGCACCGATGAAGCCAATACCCGCAACAACTTGTGCACCGAGGCGCGCCATATCTGTAAAATAGTGCATATTCAGATACAGATACTGACTCGTCAGCGTGGTGATGGCCGCGCCGATGCAGATGAGGATGTGCGTGCGGAAGCCGGCCGGGCGGCGCTTGTACGAGCGCTCGATACCGATAATGCCGCCGCAGATGAGCGCGCAGGCCAGACGCACGAACACGGAAAGCGTCGTCACGTCGCGCAGGCCGTCAAAAACAGATAACATAGCAGTCCACTCCTTACAGCTCTTCGATCACGCAAAAGCAGTCCAACTCCGCCAGATCGGAGAGAAGCTGCGTGTGCGGTATTTTTTCATTGAGGCGGATCGAGAAGATCGCACTTGGGTGCAGCGCCTCGCCACTTTTGTTCCGCTCGATATCGATGTCGTAGATCTGCACGTTCTGCGATTTCAGCTGATTGATGATGGTACTGATGTCCCCGAGCGAATAGAACTCCATGTACAGATTGATGTCACGCGCGTTCTCCTGTATGTACGCATCCACAATTGGGAACAGGCGGATGCTGAGAAATATCATCGCGAATGCGATGAGCACGCACTCGTAAAATCCTGCGCCGACCGCAAGGCCGGTGCAGGCCGACGCCCACAGACCAGCGGCAGTGGTCAGGCCCTTGACCTGCTGGCGGCCGGTAACGAGAATGGTTCCTGCGCCCAGAAAGCCGATGCCGTTGATGACCTGTGCACCGAAACGCGAAACGTCGGTTTTTATGCCGATCTCTGCGCAAATATCCGACCACGGCCCTGTCACCATGGTAAATTCGTACAGGCTGAGCAGCACGGTCAGCGCCGCGCCGAGACAGACGAGCATATAGGTGCGGAAACCGGCCGGACGGCGCTTGCGTCCACGCTCCAGACCGATGCAGCCGCCGAGCAGCATCGCAAGGGCGAGCCGCACTACGACCGAGGCGAAATGAAGTTCGCGCAGGTATTGTATCATTCCACTCATTTGATGTAGGTTCTCCTCACTCGATAAAAAGTGCACACGCTGTCAATATGTATGCAGCGTGTGCAGCTTTCTACAATAGATTTTAGTAGTTACTTTGCGAATCGACAGTCTGCCCAGCAGGCGTTGTGGTCGGACAGCTCGGGACCTGTGAACTTCGCCAGCGCGCTGCCCGGCTCAGCCCAGGTGCAGTCCTTCGTCTCAGTCGAGACCGTGCCGTGGTCGACGCATTCCATGCCGCGCGCCATCAGCCAGTCCAGCTTGAGCAGCATGCTCTTGCCGCCCGGCATCGGCTTGCGGCGCGTGCCTTCGGTGCTGCTGAACTCGCGGTAGGAGAAGCCGTTCTCCTCTGCCTGCGGCAGGACGCGCTCGTACTTTTCGACCGCCGCCATGTGCTTGGCAAGGCGCTCCGGGTCGTTGAACAGCTTGGTGAAGCCCGGGATGTCGTTGCCGTCAAACGTATTGGTGTTCAGGTCGCCGCCGATCATGACCGGCGTGTCCGGCGCGAACGACTTTTTGATCTCATCATACACGACTGCCATCTGGGCTTCGCGGCCCTCGCTGTCCGCGCGGTTCTCCAGATGGACGCTGACCGCGCCGACTTCCCGGCCGCCGATGTCGAGCGAGCAGACAATGGCAACGCGCGCGCCGATGCGCTTCTGACGGTCATAGTACCAGTTGTACTGCTCGGGCATGTGAACGACCTTCGCCCAGCGGATCGGCCAGCGCGAGAACAGGGCGTTGCCGTGGAAACCCTTGTTGTCGTTCGGGTTGACCAGCTCGATGAACTCCAGACCATAGGCATAGTTCATGCCGATGGACTTGGCGATCTCATACGCCACATTGCAGTTGCCCGAGCGGACCGCGCCGTCATCGAGCTCGTTCGCGTAGATGATGTCCATTTTCTTGAAGTCCGGACACATGTTGAGGAAGTCGATGGTCTCGTGCAGCGTCTGACCACGTTCGATGTTGAACACGACATGACGCAGCACCTCGGGCACCTCAGCCGGTGCCTCGACCAGATTGTGCACCTCGCACTGCTGGTACTGCGGAATTTTATCCATTACCTTGAACTGACCGATCGTCGGTACCAGATTGCCGAGGGCGATACGGTTTTCATAGGACATAGTTTCCATTTGTTTGTTACACGCCTTTCAAGTTTGTTATGCGCCGGGATAGGGCCATGCGTAATAAGGGGCAGCCGGCAGAATACATGACTCCGCCGGCTGTTGCCATATAAGGGAAGAAAAAGATGATTAATGAGTGTCAGAGTATGTCTGAGTTATGCGTTTGCAGCGGCCTTTTCTGCCTCAGCAGCCTCGCGCTGCTTCATCTCGGTAATAATGCGCGGATAGATCTTATCGAGCTTGTAGAAGATCAGCAGAACGCCGATGCCGCCCCAGGCAATGATGTTGCCGATGATGTAGATACCAATCAGCATCTGAGACTGTGCTGCGTTGATCGTCACGGTGCCGGCGAAACCTACGAGGCTCATCAGAGCGCCGAAGATTGCGCTGGTCATGCCGGAGCCGAACTTCTGGCCGGCGGTGGTAGCAGATACCATCAGGCCCTGTACACGGATGCCGCTCTTCCATGCGCCGTACTCGATAACGTCAGCGAGCATGGAGTACTTGACGCCGCGGAAGCAGCCCTTGCCGATGCCGCGCATGACGCAGGCAAACAGTGCAAGATTGAGGGCGCTCGGGTTGATGAACAGGGAGACCGTGCCGATAACGGCGACGATCGCACCGATCAGCGCTACGTTGCGCTTGCCGAACTTTGCGATGAACGGAGACAGAACAAGAACGGTAACAATCTGCGGAATGGACTCGAACGATGCGAGTGCGCCGAGCAGGTCGCGGTTGCCGAGAATGTACTGTGCGTAGTATGCGTTGCAGGTGCCGGTAACTGCCTCATAGAAGGACAGGAACACAGCGAGCATGAAGAACATGATGAAGTACTTGTTGGTGACGCAGAGCTTGATGCCCATCCAGAGCGGAACGTTCTTGCCGTCCTTGGTCTTGGTCTCTTCCTTGACACGCTCGTGGCAGTTCTTGAAGCAGATGAACAGCATGATGATGGAAACGATGGCGTAGAGGATGGAAACCTCAATCCATGCCTGCTGGGTGTCACCCAGACGGGTAACCAGCGGGAAGGTTACTGCGGTGATGACCATGTTGCCGAGGGCGGACATGCCGGTACGGAACAGGTTGACAACGGCGCGCTGGTCGGTGTCGCGGGTCATCAGAGTTGCCAGCGTTGCATACGGGAGGTTCAGTGCGGTGTAAACAACGGTGGTGCAGAAGTTATAAGTAATGAAAACGTAAATGCCCTTTACGATCGGCGTAGCAGGCGGAACGGTGAACAGCAGGATTGCTGCGATGCCGTACGGAATCATCATCCAGAGGATCCATGCACGGGACTTGCCGTGCTTGGAATGCGTGCGGTCAACCAGGTGACCGATCAGTACGTCGGAAATACCATCGAAGAAACGCGAGAACAGCATGATGGTACCGATCATTGCTGCGGAGATGCCGACTACGTTGGTGTAGAAGTAAATCAGCAGCGAGGTTGTCAGGGCGTAGACAACGTTACAGGCAACGTCGCCGAGGCCGTAGGAAAACTTTTCTTTGAGATGGATCTTCTCAAATTCCTTATCACCCGCGAAAGTCGGGTTACTGGATTTGCCCATGGTTTTGCTCAGTCCTTTTTTTATTTTTCTTTTTTGCCAGTTGGAGCTGCGCGGCCCTTTATCGAGCACTGAACGTGCTTTTTCGGGGAACCGCAGTTTGAGAAGTTGTCCGGACGTAATCTCTTGCTTCAGCTTTTACCCTTCCAATGGAACTCCAATCCATTGACTGTAATCAAGTATAGCACCGCGTGAAATAAAATTCAATAATTCATCTTGTAAAAAGAATAATGTTCATTTTTGTACATTCTTCACAAACCGGAAGAATTGTGTTACAATGAAAACATAATAGACACAGATACAAGGTGAGCGTATGGATAAAAACGTTTATGCTGCAATTCAGTCGCAATATGCGACTTTTTCCAAGGTTGGAAAGCGGATTGCCGACCATATCATAGCCGATCCGGTACATATTACCTCGATCAGCATTCAGCAGATGGCCGCCGAGCTGGACATCGCAGAATCGAGTATTATTCGATTTTGCAAGATCCTCGGCTGCGCCGGGTTCAGCGAGATGAAGCTGATGCTCGCGAAGTATTCGCCCAAATCAGTTCGAACAATATTCGAAGATTTGTCTGAAACCGACAGTATTCAGACCATTTCCGAGAGCGTGTTTGGCCGCAACATCGACACGCTCGAGCGTGCGCTCCAGCTGCTTGACTTCCAGAAGATCGAGCAGGCGGTCGATGTGCTCAGTCGCGCCGAAAACATCCTCATTCTCGGTGTCGGCGCATCCGGCACCATCGCAGAGGACTTCTACATCCGTCTGATGCGCATCGGCTTCCGTGCGGTGTCGTTGACCGACTCGCATCTGATGCAGATTCAAGCGAGCCTGTGTATGCCGAATACCGCCGTGATCGCTATCTCGCATACCGGCAAGACATGTGAGATCGTTTCCGCCGTCCGTACGGCGAAAGCGCACGGCGCGCAGACCATCGGCATCACCGGTTACCCGGATACGCCACTTAAGCAGGTGTGTGATATCTGCCTGGAACTGTATTCTCCGGAACAGCTTTTTGTTTCGCCGCGTGTTGCACAGTTCTCGCTGATCGATTCGCTGTATGTCAGCCTTGCTGTTCGCCGCAAGGATAGCGTTGTGCAGAATATTCAGCGCATGAATGAGGCGCTCCAGCCGCTCCGCATGGAGTAAAGACGAGAAAACACGGCTTTCTACAAACAAAAATTCAAATGTAACGCCGACGAATGAACACGGAACCTCTGAGATATGTTGCAGCGATAGTAATTGGCGGCAAAGGCAATAAGATCACGCCGACCGGTGCAGTTGTACCCGAGAATACGGATTCACGCTGTCTATCGGTCAGAGTGTTACCGACAAAAACGTTCGTCTGCTGTACGTGCTGGACAACAATGGTTCGAGTAAAATTGCAAGCGGCAGGTTTACAACGCGGCGAACAGCGTGGTAGAAGTGATTGCAGGTATATTATCCTCACGGAGGATAAGGCATCTTCAGGCCATCACAGCTCCGCTTTTGTCGATGTGTCTGCTGATGCTTATCGCGAAGACGCTGTCCTCTGAGCGACTGTGTGTTGTCAGCGGTATGAACGCAAGCCATTGTGCAGCGGACGCAAGCTGCATCAGAGCGCGGATTATGACTTTCCTGTGGAGATTGCACACAGGTAAATGATAAAATAAGGGGCACAGGGATTTCCATGCGGGTTGGATTTGCTGGGGCAAATCCGTTGCTTGTTAGACCGATACTGCACGATTTTGCCCTAAAGCGAACCCGGAGTTCAGGCCGCAAACGGCAGTCTGAACTCCGGGTTCTACTCAGTTGTAAATCAGTTCTGAATTGACGATTTCTCTGACGCGGTTTCGGATGCTGTTCGTGCGGCGCACCCATTCCATCCGGCCGGCTGCTTTGAGTGCTTCGGTGACACCTTCGGCTGCCGTCATCCGTTATGAATTTTCCCATTGTAACAACCTCCGCTTTGTTTTGTGATTTTATGATAGCGGAGATTGCTCAAATAGGCGATGTGCGAAAATCCCCTGCCGAGAAATATTCTCAGCAGGGGATTCGTGTCTTTACGGCCCTTGTGCGCTAATTTTGAATTGCTTCGTTATCAGCGCTGTTCATTGGATACGTTCTTTTTCTTTGGGTTAGCTGAGTGTGATATTTGTAGGGCGGGATGACCTCATCCCGTCGCACATAACGGCATTCGCTTTGTTAACGACTACGCATACTGCGTAAATCACTATCCGTCACTGGTGCATCATTCGCATAAACGGTGTAGTTTATTGGGGGAACGGCGGGATGAGGTCACCTCGCCCTGTACGTTGCGTTGGTGCATATCCAATCACGTTAAGATGTCAACCCACAAATCATTATAGTATTGGTTGATTTCCGTCGGCAGATTGGTATAGGCCTCGGTCGGATACTGCGTAATATCCGGGAAATACAGCGGGTCGCTGGTGATTTCCTCGTCCAGTTCCTTATAAACCTCGGTCTGCGGGCTGGAATAGCCGACATACTCCCAGTTTGCCATCGCCGCCTCGGTCGAGCACATGAAGTTGATGAACTTCTCCGCACCCGAAACGTTCTTCGCGTTTTTCGGGATGCACATGGCATCGACAAACAGGTTGGTACCCTCCTTCGGAACGTAGAATGCGAGGTCAGGATTTTCGTCGATCATGGTGACGGCATCGCCGTTATAGTACGGTGCAGCCACAATTTCCTCACTCGGCAGCTTCTCGAGAATCTGGTCCATCCAGATGCCCTGATACACCGGCTTCCCGGCGATAATGAGGTCGGCTGCCTGCCGAAGCTCAGCCTTATCGGTGGTATTGAGGGAGCAGCCAAGGTACATCAGCGCAATGCCGAGCGCATCGCGCGAGTTGTTGAACATCGCGGTGCGGTTGGTGTATTTGGGATTCCACAGCAAATCCCACGAGCCGATATCCGCTTCATCAACGTACTTGGTGTTGTACACGATGCCGACCACGCCCCAGGTATAGGGCACGGAATACTTCTGCTCCGGATCGAAGTCCAGATGCGTGTATTTCTCGTCGATCAGCTTCATATTCGGAATATGATCGTAGTTGAGCGGCTGGAGCATATCCTCGTCGATAAAGCGCGAAATCGCGTAGTCGGACGGGATAATGACGTCGTAGCTCGTGGTCTGGATGCGCGAATACAGGTTTTCGTTGGAATCAAAGGTGTTGTAAATAACCTTGATGCCGGTTTCCTCCTCGAACCGGTCGATAAGGTCGGTGTCGATGTACTCACCCCAGTTGTATACGTTGAGCACCTCTGCCGAGGAGGCATTGCCGCAGCCGGAGAGCAGTCCGGCGCACATCGCGCCGCACAGCAGCAGGGAAAGCATACGTTTTTTCACGGCTGCATCGCTCCTTTCCGGCGGGCGGCCTCGTGGCGCTTTTCGTCGCGGGACTGGCGCATATTGATGACGATGAGCAGCGCCAGCACGATCAGGAACAGAATAGTCGAGATGGCGTTGATCTTGGGTGTCATGCGGTGGCGGGTCATGGAGTAGATAACGACCGACAGCGGCTGACTGGTCGTGCCGGCGGTGAAGTAGGACACCACAAAATCGTCGATTGACATGGTGAATGCCATGATAGCGCCCGTGACGATGCCCGGCATAATCTCCGGCAGGATGACCTTGTGGAGCGCCTGATGCGGCGTAGCGCCGAGGTCGAGTGCGGCTTCATAGGCGTTTTTGTCCAACTGGCGCAGCTTGGGCATGACGTTGAGAACGACATACGGTGTGCAGAACGTAACGTGCGCGAGGATAAGGGTCAGGTAGCCCTTGTCCAGACCGATGGCGGCAAACAGCAGCATGAACGTCACGCCCATGATGGTATCCGAGGAAGACATCGGGATGTTGTTGACGGTCAGATAGGCCGCTTTGGCTCTGCGGCCCATGTTGTGGATGCCGATGGCGGCAATCGTGCCGAGCACGGTTGCAATCGCGGCAGCGACAACAGCTACGAGCAGCGTTACATACAGTGAATGGAGAATATCCGCATCCTGAAACAGCTCGACATACCAGCGGGTGGTAAAGCCGTTCCACAGGCGGCGCGATTTGGAATCGTTGAACGAAAAGATCATCAGCACAACGATAGGCGCGTACAGGAACAGGAAGATCAGCAGCAGATAGAAGTTCTTGAAAAACTTTTTCACAGCAGCAGCCCTCCTTCCTCGGAGGAGCCATCATCGAACTTGTTCATGATCCACATACAGATAAAGATGAGGATGATCATGACGAGCGCGATTGCCGAGCCGAGGTGCGGGTTGTACGCACCGCCCATGAACTGAAGGTCGATCAGGTCGCCGACGAGCAGGTTTTTGCCGCTGCCGAGCATCTGCGAGATAACGAACGTGGACACGGACGGCACGAACACCATCGTGATGCCTGAGATAACGCCGGGAATGCTCAGCGGGAAGATCACACGGCGGAATACAAGGTGCGTCGGCGCGCCGAGGTCCTGCGCGGCTTCGACCAGCTTGCGGTCGAGCTTGATGAGCACGGTGTAGATCGGCAGCACCATGAACGGCAGAAAGTTGTACACCATGCCGAGCACGATCGCGCCCTGCGTGTTGATAAGCGGAATATAATCCAGCGAATAGCCGAAATGGTTTTGCAGGAACGAGATAAGCCCGATGGAGCGGAAAAACTGGTTGATAAAGCCGTTGTTCTCCAGAATGGACATCCATGCGTAGGTGCGGAGCAGGAAGTTGATCCACATCGGCAGCATAATCAGCATCATGCAAAGGCTCTGTTTGCTGGCGGACAGGCGGCTCATCAGATACGCCATCGGGTAGCCGAGCGCAAGGCACACCACGGTAGAGAGAAACGCCAGCCAGAACGACCGTCCGAAAATCGGCAGGTAGCCGGGCAGATAGCTGAAATTATGCAGCGTAAAGCCGCCGTCCGCGTTAAGGAACGCATAGACAACGACCATGAGTATGGGCGCGAGGATGAACACCGCCAGCCACACGCCGTAGGGATAGGCAAAGGATTTTTTCACGCTTCCGCCTCCGCACTCTTGTGCATGATGTGGATATCAAACGGAATGACGGACAGACCGACCGTCTTGCCGACCGACTCCGCCATGGTGGAATGCACCATGAAGGTGAAGAACTGGGTGCGAACCATCATCTCGTAGTGCACGCCCTTGAATACGATGGACTCAACAACGCCCTGCAGCAGACCGTCGCCGGCGTAGACGATCTTGAGATCCTCCGGACGGATAACGACATCGACCGGCGTATTCCGGCCGAAGCCCTTGTCCACGCACTCGAACGTGCGGCCGCAGAACTCGACCTTGCAGTCCTCGAGCATCACGCCGTCAATGATATTGGATTCGCCGATGAAATCTGCGACAAAGGCGTTGACCGGCTCGTTGTAGATGTCGGTCGGGCTGCCGACCTGCTGGATAACGCCGTGGTTCATAACGACAACGCGGTCACTCATCGTCAGCGCCTCTTCCTGGTCGTGGGTGACGTAGATAAAGGTGATGCCGGTACGCTGCTGAATGCGCTTCAGCTCGATCTGCATGTCCTTGCGCAGCTTGAGGTCGAGGGCGCCGAGCGGCTCGTCGAGCAGCAGCACACGCGGCTCGCACACCAGTGCACGCGCGATGGCGACACGCTGCTGCTGACCGCCGGAAAGACTGGTCACATCGCGGTTTTCAAAGCCGCGCAGACCAACCAGCTCGAGCATTTCTGCGGTTTTGCGCTTGATGTCTGCGCGGTCCAGCTTTTTGATGTGCAGACCGAATGCAATATTCTCCGCAACATTCAGGTGCGGGAACAGCGCATAACGCTGGAATACGGTGTTGATCTCGCGCTGATACGGCGGAACATCGTTCAGGCGCTTACCGTCGAAGAATACATCGCCGGAATCCGGCTGCTCAAAGCCGCCGATGATGCGCAGCGTGGTCGTTTTGCCGCAGCCGGACGGACCGAGCAGGGTCACGAACTCGCGGCGCTTGATGGACAGCGAAATGCCGCGTAGCACAGGCGTTCCGTCAAATTCTTTTTTCAGGTTTTGCAGATCGACCAGATTTTGATTCAATCCTCATCACTCTCCCCAAACAGGTAGCAGCCCCAAACCGAGCGGGTCAGGCTCTGTTTGGGGTTGCTCTATATCTATATTATAGCAAATAATTTTTATCATATAAATAGTATAGGGAAATGCCGTAAAAGTCAAGGTGATACGCAGATTCTGCTCGCAAAAAAGCAGGGAAATTCGAGGGGAGGATGCTCGATTTGGAGAATTTGCCAGCTTTGTTATGTAAAGCGTACAAGCTAAAATGGTTTGATTTGTACACTTCGCAAATAGATACTGTTAAATGTGCACAAAAAGATAATGCTTCGATTAGTAAATATTCATAAAATATAGCTCTTGTAACAGAGGCGGTTATCGTGTATTATAATACCTGTGATCAGGAAATGATCCAAACACAAAAACGTAATTTAGTCATTAACTTTTAAGGAGTTGTATATATCATGATGAAGGGTTTCTTTAATGGTCTGGTAAGCGCACGCATGATGGAGCTGGATAACGACCGTTCTTTCTCTAAGGCTCGCAAGGCAGAGCGCACTGCTAAGTAAGCGGTAATCAAACCGAATTTATAAAGGCTTCCCGGAACAGATGGCCGGGAAGCCTTTTTCTTTGTGTGACAGGATTGTGTTGGCTTTTACCGATAGAATGTGGTACACTTAAAAACATACGGTATTCAGGGGTAAAGGGGATAGGACGTTGCAGTTTATCAAACGGTTTCGGGTAGGCCAGCGTGCCATCAAGACTGCGATATCGGTCGGTCTGGCGCTTGCACTGGCGATGGTGCTGGGTTCCAGCCTGCCTATTTTTGCAGCTATTGGTGCGATCTCGGTGATGAGCCGTACCTGGGTGGATTCACTCAAGGAGAGCCTTAATCAGATAGCGGGTACATTTCTCGGCTATCTGATCGCATGTGTGTTTGTTACCGTGCTGCCCAATCCAACGTTTTTCGTGTGGATGGCGCTCGGCGTGCTGTGTGTGATTTCACTGTGTATCGGTCTCAAGCTGAATTTTGCGATTCCGCTGGCGAGCATTGTGTTTGCGGATGTGTGCCTGTATACCGGCGGAGATTCAATCGTGTATGGCTTCCACCGCTTCACGGATACGCTGGTCGGTCTGGTGGTGGCGCTGCTCGTCAATGTGGTGATTCGGCCGTATAACAACCGTCAGAAGATCATCAATATGATGAACGAGATTCAGAAAATGTTTCTGCCGTTGCTGCAGTCGCGCGTGCTCGAGCATCGTTATCCGGATCTGACGCCGCTGACCGAGAGAATGACCTCGCTTGCGTCCGAGCTGCGTATTTTCGAGAAGCAGCCGGTAGCGCTGTGGCAGCATGCAGTCCGCGTGGCGGCCCGACGGCAGGAGGCGGCTTATCTGCGCGGCTGTGAGCAGCTGCTTGCTAAAATGTGCGGTGAGCTGGCGGCGCTGTGCAATATGGATTCCAATCCAGCACCGGGTGAGAAAAGCATAGAGCGGCTGACCGCGCACGGCCTTACCGCACCGGAAAACCTCAAGGATTACTGCCGGTGCTCGCCGGTGGATGCACAAGTTATGGATTTCCATATCGGCAATCTGCTCGATGCGTATGATTTTCTGACTGCGTTTCATCATGTGTAGGGCGAGTGTGTCTTGACAAATGAGCGGTCAGGCGCGTATAATAAAGGTACAAAAAGGACGCTGTTTTAGCAGTCAGCCCTTTACTTGGTCAACTTTTTTTGATGACCGTTCGGTGGCCGCCGGACGGTCATCGCGCTTTTATAAAGAAGATGTACAGTACGATGACCGCACAAATAAAAAGCTGGAGTGCTTTCCTCTTCATCTGCGCTCACCTCCTTTCACCCACAGACTGTGGGGAGGGAGAAGGGCTGACCGCCGTTGCAACAGCGTCCTGTGGAATGACAGGCATTCCACGAGTTCATTATAGCATGAATTGTCGAACTTTGTCTATATAGGTGAACAGGTAAGAACGCCTTCTGCACCGGTCGGCTTGACTTCTCCTCACAAAATGGTTATAATAAAATCATTATAATCGTTATTTATGCGATGACGCAGGAAAAGTAACCGGCTCGCCTTGCGCGAAAGAGAGAGGCTCCTCGGCTGAAAGGGCTTTGCGCGGGAAACGGTGAAGTGCGCCTGCTGAGCAACAGGGTCAAACGCCTTGCGGGAAGTGCCCGTTACCGCACTGCACGAGCGAAAAATCGGAGTGGAACCGCGTTTGTACGCCTCCCGAGGGAAGAATATCCCCTGGGAGGCTTTTTTGTTCCCGAAACTCCGCATAGCTTTCCTGAAAACCATCAAAAGGAGATAAAAATCATGAAACTCTACAACACGCTGACCCGTCAGAAGGAGGAATTCGTTCCGATCACGCCGGGCGAGGTAAAGATGTATTCCTGCGGCCCGACTGTGTACAACTACTTCCATGTCGGCAACGCACGTCCGTTCATCATTTTCGATCTGCTGCGCCGTTACTTCGAGTACCGCGGCTACAAGGTTGAGTTCGTGCAGAACTTCACTGACATTGACGACAAGGTAATCAACAAGGCGAACGAGGAAGGCGTGGACTTCAATACCATCGCCGAGCGTTATATTAAGGAATACTTTGTTGATGCACAGGGTCTGGGCGTCAAGAAGGCGACCGTGCACCCGCGTGCGACCGAGACCATGGGCGCGATTATCGATATTGTTGAGCGCCTGATCGAGAACGGCCACGCTTACGTTGCTGAGAACGGTGACGTATACTTCCGCACCAAGTCCTTCCCGGAGTATGGCAAGCTGTGCCATCAGCCGATGGAGGAGCTGCAGGCTGGCGCCCGCATTTCTGTCGGTGAGGTGAAGGAAGATCCGATGGACTTCGCGGTCTGGAAGGCTGCAAAGCCGGGCGAGCCGGCTTGGGATACGCCGTGGGGCAGCAAGGGCCGTCCGGGCTGGCACATTGAGTGCTCGGCTATGGCGAACAAGTACCTCGGCAAGACCATCGACATCCATTCCGGCGGTCTTGATCTGATTTTCCCGCATCACGAGAACGAGATCGCACAGTCCGAGTGTGCAAACGGCTGCACCTTTGCGCATTATTGGCTGCACAACGGCTTCCTGACCATCGACAATGAGAAAATGTCCAAGTCCAAGGGCAACTTCTTCATGGTCCGCGACGCAGCAAAGCAGTTCGGCTATGAGACCATCCGCATGTTTATGCTGAGCGCGCACTACCGCACTCCGCTTAACTACTCCGCTGAGTCGCTTGAGATGAACAAGGCCTCCCTTGCCCGTCTGTACGAGGCCCGCAATAATATGGAGTTCCGCATCGAAAAGGCATCCGGCGACACCATGACCGCCGAGGAGACCGAGAAGCTGGAGGCTCTGAAGGGTTACAAGCAGAAGTTCATCGACGCAATGGACGACGACCTGAACACCGCAGACGCACTGTCCGCCATCTTCGAGCTGACCCGTGAGATCAATGCGTACAACGGTGCACATCAGGATGCAACCAAGGCATTCCTGACCGCAGCGCATGATCTGTTCATGGAACTGACCGGTGTGCTCAATCTGGTGCAGAACCGTGACGATGCGGTTGATCCGGACGCAGAGAAGATCGAGGAGCTGATCGCGCAGCGCGCCGCAGCTAAGAAGGAGAAGAACTTCGCTGAGGCAGACCGTATCCGCGGTGTGCTGGCTGATATGGGCGTTACCATTAAGGATACCCGTCAGGGCACGCAGTGGAGCCGCAATTAAATCGCAAATCCTGACTATTTGATAGAGAAAGTCCTCTGTTCGTGTGTGGATAGAGGACTTTTTGCGTGTTTCCGCACTGGCAGAGCATCTTGCTGACGCAGCCTGCATGTGCCGGTCAACCGGTACTAAGGAACGCTGCTGGTGACTTTTTCACTTCAAATTGATAAAATCTTTGCACGCCGCGCACAAAAAACTTGCGTGATATCAGGATGAACAAGCGGAAAACCTGCGAAAAAGCGGTTTTTGTCGGTTTATACAAGTGTCGTTGATTGACATTTTTGCAGGATTGCGGTACAATATATTCATTATCTGATTTATTGGGACGGAAAGGAGAAGGCGGAATGACGATTCAGCCTGATTATGTAAAGGAAGAACTTTTGCATGAACTGAGTGAGAGCTTTCGTATGCACAACCAGCTCCCACCTGATCTGTTTACGCGCTACCGCATCAAGCGCGGCTTGCGTAACGCAGACGGTACCGGTGTTCTGGTCGGCGCATCGCATCTGGGCAACGTACACGGCTATATTCTGAACGAGGGCGAGCGCGAGCCGATCGAAGGCCGCCTGACCTATCGCGGATATAATGTATACGATCTGATTCACGGTCTGGAGCAGGAAAACCGCTTCGGCTTTGAGGAGATCGGTTATCTGCTTATGTGCGGCAAGCTGCCGAGCCGCCGTCAGCTGGCGGAATTTCAGCACACCATCGGTCTGGAGCGTGCCCTGCCGGACAACTTCACCGAGGATATGATCATGCGTGCGCCGAGCCGCGACATCATGAACAAGCTGGCAAGCGCAACGCTGGCACTGTATTCCTATGATGCGAACCCGGATGAAACCACGGTCGAGAACATTATGCGTCAGGGCATCAGCCTGATGGCCAAGTTCCCGGTTATCATTTCGCATGCGTATCAGGCAAAACGCCGCTACTTTGATAATGATTCCATGTTTCTGCATGTGCCGGATCCGAACCGTTCGACTGCAGAGAATATTCTGCACCTCATCCGTCCGACCGGCGAATTCAACGATGACGAGGCTAAGCTGCTCGACCGCTGTCTGATCCTGCACGCCGAGCATGGCGGCGGTAACAACTCGTCTTTCACCGTGCGTGTTACTTCTTCGTCCGGTACGGATACCTATTCGGCGATCGCGGCTGCGGTTTCCTCGCTGAAGGGCCCGCGCCACGGCGGTGCAAACCTGCACGTCGTCAAGCAGTTTGAGGAGATGAAGGAGAATATCCACAACTGGAAGGACGAGACCGAGGTCGGCAATTATCTGCGCAAGATCCTCAATAAGGAAGCAGGCGACGGCTCCGGCCTGATCTACGGCATGGGTCATGCAATTTACACCTTGAGCGACCCGCGTGCCGTTGCACTGAAAAAGGCTGCTCGTCCGCTGGCGGAAAAGACCGGCTATTCGGACGAGATGGATTTGATCGAGCTGGTAGAAAAACTGACGCCGGGTGTCTTTGCTGAAATCAAGGGCAGTGACAAGCCGATGTGTGCAAACGTCGATATGTATTCCGGCTTTGTTTACAAAATGCTCGGACTGCCCAAGTCGCTGTATACGCCGCTGTTCGCTACCGCGCGTATCGTCGGCTGGATGGCACACCGCCTTGAGGAAGTTACCACCGGCGGTAAGATCATCCGTCCGGCGTATAAGCCTGTTGCGAAGAATATCGAGTATGTTAATATTGATGAGCGGAATGACGGTCCGATCAACGACTGATTTTCAATTAAATTAGCAGTTAGTAATTGGAGTGGAGGGTATAGTGCTCTCCGCTCTATTTATATTGTGCAGAGGATAATTATATGGGAATGCTCAGCTTAGCAGATATCCTATTAACAGATGCGCAGGTATCTTATAAAGAAAACCGTATTATCCTATATTTCAAGTCGGATGCGGAAGTGAATCCGATATTCAAGGAGCACGTCAGATCGCTGTATGCCAAATTCGTTAAACAGGAAAGCGTTTCGGTGACTATCGGGGAACATTCCTTTGAATCTCATATTATTTCACTGGCCAGTGCTGCGTCTCCGGAGGAATATGTATCGGACGATCCCGTTGAACGGCTTATGTGCGGTGATGAATTTACCATTACAGTTGAAAACAATGGTCATATCGCAGAGAATACCGCGGAACAGAGGGTATCAAAAGCCGGCACTGCACCTCTAATCCTGAAGGAATGATATTTAATAAAAAATTTGAAAAAAGTGTTGACAACCTGCTCTATATGCGTTATACTAAATGAGCTTGGTCAAAGACAGCTGGCGCCGCAAGGCTTAAATGGCGATTTGTTCGCCGCCCGCCGAGGTCAACACAGACATGTTTATTATCATATTTGATTATGTTTTCTGTGTACCCTCCCTGTGTCTTTGCACCGGGAGGGTACTTTTATTTTACAGGAGGTGAAAATGATGCCGAACGCAAAGATTCTGGAAGAGAAGAAGGCTCTGGTCGCTTCCCTGGTAGAGAAGATCAAGAATTCTCCGGCAGGTGTACTGGTCGACTACAAGGGCATCAACGTAGAGGATGATACCAAGCTCCGCAAGCAGCTCCGTGAAGCTGGCGTTGAGTATGCTGTCATCAAGAACACTCTGATCCGCTTTGCAGCTAAGGAACTGGGTTTTGACGAGCTGGATGCGTGCCTGCACGGTACCACCGCTCTGGCAATCTCCACCACCGACGACGTTGTCGCTCCGGCGAAGATCCTGGCTGACTTTGCTAAGACCCACGAGAACTTCACCCTGAAGGCTGGTTACCTGGAAGGTAAGGCCATCGGTGAGGACGAGGTCAAGAAGCTGGCTGCTATGCCGAGCAAGGAAACCCTTATCGCTCAGGTACTGTACAGCTTCAACTACCCCATTATGCAGCTCGCTATTGCTTGCGATGCTATCGTTAAGAAGGCAGAGGGCAATGAGGAAATGAAGGTTGCTGAACTGGTAGCCCCGAAGGAAGCTGCAGCAGAAGAAGCTGCTGAGTAATTTCCCCGCACTGGCTGATTTATTCGGTCAGGAACACATTTTAACTTAAAAATTATCTAAAATTGGAGGTTTAATCCCATGACTGTTGCTGAGATTATGGAAGCTGTAAAAGAGCTCAAGGTTATGGAGCTCTCTGAGCTGGTAAAGGCTCTCGAGGAAGAATTTGGTGTATCCGCTACGCCGGTAGCTGTTGCAGGTGCTGTAGCAGGCGGCGACGGCGCAGCTGCTGCTGACGCTAAGACCGACTTCGACGTAGTTCTGGTTGACGCTGGCTCTTCCAAGATCAACGTTATCAAGGCTGTTCGCGAGATCACCGGCCTGGGCCTGAAGGAAGCTAAGGAGAAGGTTGACACCGCTCCGCAGACCATCAAGGAGGCTGCTCCGGAGGCTGAGGCTAACGAGATCAAGGAGAAGCTCGAGGCTGCTGGCGCTAAGGTTGAGCTGAAGTAAGGTTTCCTTACCGAACCAACTGCTTGCAATCAAGCAATTCCAAAGACGCAGAGCGTTTGCTCTGCGTCTTTTTCTATGCCAAATTTTCCGTCAGTCAGTGGTGACAAACCCGAAATTGTGCGGTATAATAAAATAGAATAATAATGTGGACAAGAAGGAGAATCTCATGCCGAAATTAGGACTTATTTCGCTCGGCTGTGCGAAAAACCTCGTAGACAGCGAGCACATGCTGGCCCGGCTGCGGGACGCAGGCTGGGAGATCACCGAGGATATGACCGAAGCAGACGTTGGCGTTGTCAACACCTGCGGCTTCATCGAGGCCGCTAAGACCGAGGCTATCGAAACCATTCTGGAGACCGCCCAGAACAAGCAGACCGGCAATATGAAGGGTCTGGTCGTGACCGGCTGTCTGGTGCAGCGCTATGCTGACGAGATGCGCGCTGAGCTGCCCGAGATCGACGTATTCTGCGGAACGGGCAGCTATGATGACATCGTGGACGCGGCCAATGCGGCGCTCAAGGGGCAGCAGGCGGCGTACATGGCCGATATGACCTCTGCTGCACTCGACGGCAGCCGTGACCGCCTGACACCCTCGTACACCGCATACTTTAAGATTGCGGAGGGCTGCTCGAACACCTGCGCGTACTGTATCATCCCCAAGCTGCGCGGCCGTTACCGCAGCCGTGAGATGGCATCGCTGCTCGAGGAAGCGCGTGCGCTCTCTGACGCAGGCGT
>OGYG01000330.1_pt1 | contig 51698 bp, 75 predicted proteins | sample 1576481 | NCBI WGS metagenome assembly OGYG01 (sample SAMEA3541497, study PRJEB24748) | human gut metagenome | biome: human gut; feature: human-associated habitat; material: faeces | place: China | collected 2012 | reverse complement strand
GGAACAGAAAGAGTATGCAGAAGTGTTCGACTACTCTAAGATTACTGAAAAGAGCGGTGTCATCACAGACTATTGGACGAACAATCTTTTGGATTTGATTTTGCGAAAGGAGAATCTTAATGGAGCCTATAAGCAAGTCAAAAGAAACAAGGGAAAAGGGGGAATCGATGGTATGCAGGTAGATGAACTTCTGCCCTTTCTAAGAGAAAACCAAGAAACCCTAATCCAAGAGATAAGGGAAGGCAAATATAAGCCGAACCCCGTTCGAAGGGTAGAAATACCCAAAGAAACAAAAGGCGAGTTTCGAAAGCTGGGAGTACCTACGGTTGTCGATAGAGTCATTCAACAGGCAATCGCACAGGAACTCTCGCCAATCTTTGAGGAGCAATTCTCAGAGAACAGTTTTGGTTTTAGACCGAAAAGAGGAGCACACGATGCTCTTAGACAATGCCAAAAGAATGTAAATGATGGCTATGTGTATGTAGTGGATATGGATTTGGAGAAGTTCTTTGATACCGTATGTCAGAGTAAGCTAATTGAGGTATTGTCACGAACTATCAAGGACGGCAGAGTGATTTCACTGATACACAAATATCTGAATGCTGGGGTTATAGCAAACGAAAAGTTTGAGCGTACAGAAATCGGAATGCCACAAGGAGGACCATTGAGTCCGTTGCTCAGTAATGTAATGCTAAACGAGATGGACAAGGAACTGGAACGCAGAGGACATAGATTTGTCCGTTATGCAGATGACTGTATGATATTCTGTAAGAGCAGAAAGAGTGCGGAAAGAACCTTGAAGAACATTATTCCGTTTATTGAAGGAAAGCTTTTCCTAAAAGTGAATAGGAAGAAAACAGAAGTGGCTCACATCAGCAAAGTCAAGTATCTCGGTTATACTTTTTATAGATACAAAGGCAAATGCAGATTCAGAGTACATCAAAAGGCAGTAGTCAAGATGAGAAATAAAATCAGAGAGCTTACTGATAGGAACAAAGGCATTAGCAATGCAGAACGAGAAAGAAAATATCAGGGGTATGTGCGAGGATGGGTAGAATACTTTAGACTTGCAGATATGAAAGGACTTCTTAAAACAACGGACAAATGGGCAAGGCGTAGGATACGAGCAGTCTATTGGAAACAATGGAAGAAAATTAAAACAAAGTATCGAATGCTGAAAGCATTGGGAATGGAACATTGGAAAGCAAAGGAACTTGCTTGTAGTAGAAAAGGATATTGGAGAATGGCGAAAGTCTTGAACCAAATCTTTTCCAAGAAAATAATAGCCAAGCTGGGATATACGTCCATGCTTGACTATTATCTGGTAGTTTGTGAAAACTAAGGAACCGCCGTATACGGAACCGTATGTACGGTGGTGTGGGAGGACGGTAAATAAAATAATTATTAGGAAAGAAAACATACTAACATTTTTTCTATAAAAGATAGTGGTATTCACAAAGAAAAGTTAGTTGGTCCTATGTCAAGAAAAAGTACAAATTAAATGTAACCAATTTTTCCTTTTTTTGTAATTGTTAACTCGCTAAGTTTGTTACGTCCGTTTCCAAGTTTTTCAGATATTGTTCCTCATATTCATTTGGAGACAAATATCCACAATGACTATGAATACGGACTGTATTATAGAATGTTTCAATATATTCAAAAATTAGTTTATATGCATGAGTGTAGTTGAAAATTTTGAATCGATTAATCCACTCTCGTTTCAGAAGAGCATGGAACGATTCTATGCAGGCATTGTCCCATGGATAAGCTTTCTTGGAATAGCTGTGAATCATTCCAGCGGTTGCCTTGTGGAATGTCTCTGATACATATTGGCATCCTCTGTCACAATGAAAAATCAGCGGATTTTCAATATGTCTGGACTGTTTTGCTTTTTCAATACATTTTACTACATGAGATGCCTCCAGCGTTTCACTTAGTACCCAGGAAACAATTTTTCTGGAATATAAATCCATAATGCTTGTGAGATATACAAATCCTTCAAACGTCCAAATATAAGTGATATCAGAGCACCATACCGCATCGGGATGTTCTGGGTTAAATTGTTCATTTAAAATATTTTTTAGTTTCTGGCTTAGGTCGGAATCAATAGTTGTTTGAATATATGGTTTAACCCATTGTGCTTTTATTCCCATTTGACGCATATAATTTCCTACTGTTTTTTCAGCGACATGTTCTCCGGATTTCCGTAATTCTGCTGTAATTTTAGGAGCACCATAATTTTGATGCGAATCCTCATAAATCTTTTGGATTTTCTCTTCTAAAACAGTTCGACGAATAGACGTGTCCGAAGGAACCCGCTTCTTCCATGCATTATAACCAGATCGTGAAACGTCTAATTTTTTCAGTATTCCGCTGACAGAAACTTGACGTTTCACAGGCAGCTTGTTAATTTCGCCTACATACGCAGATGTAGCAGCATAAAGAGTTTTTGTCATTTTCCCAGAATACCGATTGCTTTTTTTAATACTTCAAGTGCATCCTTTGTATCTCGTAATTCTCGCTGCAAACGAGCAATTTCTTTTGCCTCATCACTTGCATAATTGCCTGATCCACGAGTCGGAACAGCTCCTTCATGATTCTTTGCTGATTTCATCCAATTCTTCAGTGCCGACTCACTGATTCCGAGATTTTCAGCACATTTACGGAGTGCCATCTCTGGATGCTCTAATCGATACCTTACTGCATCTTCTTTAAACTCCTGTGAATATTTTGTACCTTTTGCCATAACCATTCTCCTCCTTGCTCTATGACTATCATATAATATTTATTGAAAATGGTCATGTTTATTTTGTACTATTTATATTCTACCACCATAGTTATAAATATGGAGGTTGGATTTACAATGGACATTACAAAAGAAATTTTAAGACGTGCAACTATACAAGGTATTACAGAATATTTGCTCTATGGATCCGCAATCGAGGCAAAACAGACAGAATTAGATTATAACAAAAAGTTAGAAGAAAGTTATAGTAAAAATGAAGAGGTATTAAGAGAACATGAAAACAAAACAGTTTCAGAACTGATAGATTCAGCAAATGAAATGGCAAGTGAGGTTTCCGAAGTTTATACTGCGCTTGGTCTACAAGCGGGTATGAAAATCATGCAGGAATTGTTGAAAGGCATGAATAAATAGCAAATTTCCTTGTTTGTTTACATTCAAAAAACAGTGTCTTGCAGGATGCCCCGAGCAACGGCTTCTAACAGGTTGGTGGGGCATCGGGGCAAGCGTTACACTGACAGAATATTACGGGTTTTTTCTATTTGACAATCCGAGCATATAATCAGCAGATACATTGTAAAATTTGCATAACGCTATCAGATAATCAATAGGCATTGGTCGCTTTTCTAATTCATATTGAGAATAAGTTGTTTGAGCAACTCCTAGCATATCAGCTACTTTCTTTTGAGAAAGATCGTTATCTTGTCTTAAATTCCTCATTCGTTCCGCATAATTCAAAGTTATCACCTCAAATTGATTTTATTATAGAAATAATTTGAGGATTGACTTTCAAGTCGGTGCGAGTTAGAATAAAAATATAACTCGGAATGAGTTATAAATGCGTTGGATTTAAGGATAATAGAAGAGGGGATAGAATTCGGGTTCTTAAATATTGTCTTTAGATTCATGAAGGCAAATTTTAGGAGGAGATACAAATGAGAAAGAAATTTGTTGTTGCGTTGGTTGCTGCTATGTCTTTGACTGTTGCAGGAACGGGAACAGTATTTGCGATGGATAAAGTATCAGCAATAGCAAGCGAAAAAGAGCATGTACATGGGGATAATTGCGAGTGGGTAGTGGATAAGGAAGCGTGGCAGGAAACTATTCACCACGAAGCAGAATACAAGACGGTTCATCATGAAGCTGAAGGATATTATGAAAAACAACAAGTACAAGTAGGTACTAAGCCTATTTACGAAAAACAGAAGCATGCAATTTGTCAAACATGTGGTGGTATAGATATAGGTCTTTACGAAGATCCTGTAGAAGGCGGTTTATCTAAAGAGTATGGAGAACATATCGGATATCATGCGGATCGTGGTGAATTCCGTATAACAATAAAGGCTAAATGGGTTGATGTACAAGTTGGTGAGGAGCCTATTTATGAAGAAAAGGATATCTGGATTGAAACAAAGCCGGCATGGGATGAACAAGTTCTTGTAAAAGAAGCATATGATGAGGTGATTAATCACCCGGAAGAGGGACATTGGGTATGTAATGGAGAATCACAAGAGCCGGATCAGAAACCGGAACAGCCGGAGAATCCGGATCAAAAGCCAGAACAGCCGGAGAACCCAGATCAAAAGCCGGAACAGCCAGAGAACCCAGATCAGAAACCGGAACAGCCAGAGAATCCAGATGTAGAAACACCAGAAGTACCGGAACAGAAGCCAGAAGCACCAACAACACCAGAAGAAAATAAGGAAAATGTTCAGACACAAGCAGCAGAAACAAAGAAAGAGGGAACAACACCAAAAACTGGTGACACAGCTTCCTCACTTCCGGTTGCAGGAGCAGGAATTGTTTCACTCGGAGTTGCTCTTGCAACAATCTTAAAGAAACGGAAATAATTTGATAATTTTATTTGATCGAAGCCTAATCGCTTATGCGTGAGGGCTTCTTTGTATGGGACGTTGTTTACTAAAAAATAGATGAGCATAGGAAAGAAAGAGCGGACGTATGATTACACCCACTTGTTTTTCTATTTTAATTAAAACAGCAGGCAAGATACGACCGGAAAGTTTCTGTGATAAAAAGGTTTCCTTTTTTTTACATATGCGGTATAATAGGGCATGTGAAATAACGTAAAAGAAGCGGAGGAAGAAACATGTTAGTATCAGCAAAAGAAATGTTAGAAAAAGCAAAAGCAGGTCACTATGCAGTTGGACAGTTCAACATTAACAACCTGGAATGGACAAAATCTATCTTATTAACAGCTCAGGAATGTAATTCACCGGTAATTCTCGGAGTATCTGAAGGTGCCGGAAAATATATGACAGGTTATAAGACAGTAGTAGGTATGGTAAATGGAATGTTAGAAGAACTGAACATCACTGTTCCGGTAGCACTTCACTTAGACCACGGAAGCTTTGAAGGATGTATGAAGTGTATCGAAGCAGGATTTTCTTCTATTATGTTCGACGGTTCTCACTACCCGATCGAAGAGAACGTTGCAAAGACAAAAGAGTTAGTAGCAATCTGTGCTGAAAAAGGAATGTCTCTGGAAGCGGAAGTAGGTTCTATCGGAGGAGAAGAAGACGGAGTTGTAGGAAAAGGCGAGTGTGCAGACCCTCAAGAATGTAAGGCAATCGCAGATTTAGGCGTAACAATGCTTGCAGCAGGTATCGGTAATATCCACGGAAAATATCCGGAAAACTGGGAAGGACTTAGCTTTGAGACACTAGATGCGATTCAGCAGCTTACAGGGGCAATGCCACTTGTACTTCACGGAGGAACAGGAATTCCGGAAGATATGATCAAAAAAGCAATTGACCTTGGTGTAGCGAAGATCAATGTAAATACAGAGTGTCAGTTAGCATTTGCAGCAGCAACTCGTGAGTATGTGGAAGCAGGAAAAGACCTTCAGGGAAAAGGATTCGATCCTCGTAAATTATTAGCTCCGGGAGCAGAAGCAATCAAAGCAACTGTAAAAGAGAAAATGGAATTATTCGGATCTGTAAACAAAGCTTAATATTTGCAGAAGAATTGTTCAGAGATAATTGAAAAGAGATTTCGGAAAAAAGATCAGTGTGACTGCACCGATCTTTTTTCCTTATCAATATTTATAAGAAATTACAAGTGTTAGGAACCTTGCTTTTTTTCTGAAATTAGAGTATCGTATTAAAGTGTATTTGAAAACGAAAACAAAAGCGAAACAAATATTTGGAAGGATGGGAATATGAGTGAAGTAATGAAGGTAACGGAAATCTTTGGGGAAAATGTCTTTAATGATGCTGTCATGCAGGAACGTCTGCCGAAGAAAGTATATAGAGAATTAAAGAAGACGATTCAGGAAGGAAAGGAGTTAGAGACTTCCATTGCTGATGTTGTCGCACATGAGATGAAAGAGTGGGCGATTGAGAAGGGGGCAACACACTACTCTCATTGGTTCCAGCCTCTGACAGGAGCGACGGCAGAAAAGCATGATGCATTTATTTCTGCACCGAAGCAGGACGGAAAAGTACTGATGGAATTCTCGGGCAAGGAACTTGTCAAAGGGGAACCAGATGCTTCCTCCTTTCCTTCCGGAGGATTGCGCGCCACATTTGAGGCGAGAGGATATACGGCATGGGATTGTACTTCTCCTGCATTTGTGAAAAAAGATGCGGAGGGAAATGGAGCAATTTTATATATTCCGACAGCATTCTGTTCGTACAATGGAGAGGCGCTCGATCAAAAGACTCCGCTGCTGCGCTCGATGGAGGCAATCGATAAGGAGGCAATGCGTCTCCTTCGTCTGTTTGGAAATACGACCTCTTCTAAAGTAATCCCATCGGTAGGGGCAGAGCAGGAATACTTTCTTGTAGATCGGGAAAAGTATTTAAAGAGAAAGGATCTTGTATTCACAGGAAGAACACTGTTCGGAGCAATGCCGCCGAAAGGACAAGAACTTGACGATCACTATTTTGGTGCGATCAGAGAACGAATTGCAGCGTTTATGAAAGATGTGAACAAGGAACTGTGGAAGCTTGGGGTATCTGCAAAGACGCAGCACAATGAGGTGGCTCCTGCTCAGCATGAACTTGCTCCGATCTATGCACAGTGCAATGTGGCAGTGGATCATAATCAGCTTGTCATGGAGACATTAAAGCAGGTGGCATACAAACATAACCTTCAGTGCCTGCTTCATGAAAAGCCGTTTGCAGGAGTGAATGGATCAGGAAAACATAATAACTGGTCGCTGACGACTGATGATGGAATCAATTTGCTGGATCCAGGAAAGACGCCGCACGATAATATCCAGTTTCTTCTTGTGCTCACTTGCGTATTAAGAGCGGTAGACCGCCATGCGAAACTTTTGAGAGAGTCAGCAGCAGATGTAGGAAATGATCAGCGTCTCGGGGCAAATGAGGCGCCGCCGGCAATTATTTCTGTCTTTCTTGGAGAACAGCTGGAGGATGTTTTGGAGCAGCTGATCAGTACAGGAGAAGCGACACATAGTCTGAAAGGCGAACGACTGCACACTGGCGTGTCGACACTTCCTGATTTTACGAAAGATGCAACAGACCGAAATCGTACTTCACCATTTGCGTTTACTGGGAACAAATTTGAGTTCCGTATGGTTGGTTCCAGAGATTCGGTTGCAGCGCCAAATGTCATTTTAAATACAATTGTGGCGGAAGCATTTGCGGAGGCATGTGATTATCTGGAAGAGGCAGAAGATTTTGACAGAGGTGTCCATGATCTGATCAAAAAATATGCTTACGAACACCAGAGAATCGTTTTCAGCGGAAATGGGTACTCAGATGAGTGGGTTGAGGAAGCAAAGCGGAGAGGGCTTCCGAATTTAAAAACAATGGTAGATACGATTCCGGCATTGGTAGAAGAGGAATCGGTTGAAGTCTTTGAAAAATTCGGTGTATTTACAAGAGCAGAATTAGAGTCAAGAGCGGAAATCAAATATGAGGCATATGCTAAAGCGGTAAATATTGAGGCGAGAGCAATGATCGATATTGCAAGCAAACATATCATTCCGGCAGTGATCACCTATATTACATCGCTTGCGAAGTCTATCAATGAAGTGCGTCAGGCATGTGCAGTAGCGGTGATCGATGTGCAGGAAGAACTTCTTACCCAGTCATCGAATCTTCTTGCAGAGACAAAGAATGCGCTAAAAGAGCTGGAGAAAGTAACAGAAGAAGCTGCAAAGAAAGAGGAAGGAATGGAGCAGGCATGCTTTTTTGAACGTCATGTTGTGCCTGCGATGGAGCATCTGCGTCGTCCGGTCGATCAGCTGGAGATGATTGTTGATAAAAATATTTGGCCGATGCCATCTTATGGAGACCTTCTGTTTGAGGTATAGTACAGATCTTTTGTTGTGAAGATAGAATAGTGGAAATTGTAAAAATTCTTAGATTCTTTTAATAAAATATTAAAATAGAAGTATTTAAAAGGAATGGCTTAAAATCAATTAAAGTGATGAAAAACGTTGATTTTAAGCCGTTTTTTGACTATTTAGTTAGTTAAAATAAAGCAAATAAAAATAGAGATAATACGATCCCGTTAGTAACAAATTAGTAACAAACTTTTATTTTCTCAATCTCACTTCTCAAGTCCTCAACGGTACGGTGTCCATAAAGAGAATTGGTGATGTCGCTGCCAAAGCTGTGGCCAATCAATCGTTTACGGTCATTTTCGTTCACACCGTATTTTTCACATAACATGGAAAAGGTATGTCGACAATCATGTGGTGTATGTTTCTCAATTCCTAATTCAGAAAGCTTTTTATACATGTTATTCCTAAAAATTTGAAGGGTTCCAGAAAGTAAAGCACCATGACTGGAGAGCCTGTTTTCTACTAATTTTAAGATGGCAGAGTGGATCGGAACAATGCGGTCTTTCCCGGCCTTTGTTTTCACGCCACCCTTAAAATATTTCTCTCTCATATTTATTTCCAGTGTCTTATATGCTTTAATACGGAATCCGGAATAACACATAATCAAAATAAACTCTACAATCTCATCGTCTTTGTGATCCCATAATATTTTAAGATCGCTGTCGGTAAACGGAACACCACTTTCATCATCATCCTCTTTGTTAATTTTTACATGAGCAGAGTAGTCCTTGTCGCATAATTCATAGATGTCTGCATAAGCGTACATTTGACGGAATAGATGTGCAATCAACTCTAAAGAGGAGTGCTTTAAAGGACAGTTGTCTATGACAGATTGCAGATCATCATGTCTCAGATCTCTAAAAGGGCGATCGTGGAGTGCTTTGGCATTTTTAAAGGCTGCCTGAATTGATAGCTTACTTGATTCAGATAATTTCTTACCTTTTGCGTTTTCAAATTTGTACTTCCAGAAATCCTTATACACTTCTGCAAAAGTCTTTTCCGGCTCCTTTTCCTCTTCGACAATCCCTTGCGCTTTGTTATAGTCTGCGAGTAAGCGCTGCGTGATGATTTCAAGGCTTTTATGGTCGTTAGGTAAGTCTATATCCCTTTCATCGCCTTTTGTATATGTGCCAGCTCTATAAGATGTCAAGACGATAAACCCTTTCATCCAATCGTCAACATAACAGAGAGCTTTCGGAGTAATTGGCACTCCCTCATCCGTGTATTCCGTGACTGGCGGATGCACGGCATAAGGATTCCGACGGTTCTTTCCGAGGTACTTAATTGAGCCATATCCGTTTGGCAATTTGGGGTGTTTCTTTCTCTTTGGCATAGATTCATCTCCTTTATGGTATAAAAATAACAGCCAACAAAAAGAATGCATGTTCTGATTGTTAAACTGTTTCGAAGATGATACAATATATTTGCTAGATAACTGTACATCTTCGGATGTATATTAAGCCGTTCAGTGCTGGTAACACTGGGCGGTTTTTCGTTATTTATTGCGGAGGGTTACAAATTCCGCAAGGTTCGTAGTAACCGCGAACCTCGGACAAATGTTTTTCTATTTGTGATTTTAAAGTTCTGCATCCGGCTCTATGGTATTTAGTGCCGGTATTTGTTACATATACAATAGGATCTTCTTGGCTTTGTTGTGCAGCCTGTTCTTGTGCTGCTTGTGCGGCAGCCTGTTCTTGCGCGATTCGTTCTTGTTCCGCTAATGCCGCTTCTTGTTGCGCCTGCAACTCAGCTTGTTTCTCTGCTTCTTCTTGTGCTTGCTTTTCTGCTAATTCAGCAGCTTCTCTCTGTGCTTTCTCTTCTTTGCTTATAACTGTAAATTTCTTCTTTTCACTCTTAATATCTTTCCCGGCAGTAAACCAAATTTCTGTTTCCCCAGGATTTTCGAAAGTAAGCACTGCCTTCCCATCTCTGAATTTGAAATCAACCAAATCACTTTTTGGCATTTCTACATCTTTGAGTTTTGCATCACTTGGAATAGCTGCGACTTCAAGCTCAATCGTATCTCCAACAGTGGCTTCCGTGTTCCCCCACGTAACTTCTATGCCACTTAATTTGGTAGGTGCATTAAGGTAGCCAAAAGTAATAAGCGAGGTAATTAGTACCGCTGCGCATATAGTTACGTTTCTCGCACGTTTTTCGGCGAATTTCTTGCTTTTAGCAAGATATATCATAATTGGAATTGCTGGTATCCAAAAATATGAATATATCGTCATTGCAAAGGCGATAAATATTACAAATACAAAGAATCCCAGACACCCCGATCCGCCGCTGTTTGCATTTCTTTTGCTCATTATTAAGTTCCTCTCTTTCCCCTGCATTCCTTCTTTGGTACGCCACATCTATATAAATGCCCAAGCATCTATATCTTTTTCCATTTTTTACCGGTATACCTCCAATATTTTGTATTTTATAATTATGGATATGAAGATATTACTCGATAAGATCATGAGCGACAAAAACCTATCTACTCGGCAAGTTTCAATCATGACCGGCATATCCAAGTCTACGATCAGCCGGATTGCAAATGGTACAGTATCACCATCGGCAGATACACTGGAAATCCTTGCCAAAGGCTTAAAGGTGCGAATTTTTGACCTTATCGATTCTCCATACAAATAAGTGTCCCATATCTGGGACGATTTCCATATTTTGCATAAGTTTCCCTACGTTGCTTTGTTTACTTATATAGATAGGAAAATTTTTCCTATAAATATCAGAACAAATGTTCGAAAAATCTATTGAAATATATTTAGAAGTGTAGTAATATTTCAATAAGGAATTTCGAAAGTTTGTTCGAAAAGCGCGGAGGGATACATAATGGATACAACAGAAATCAGAAAACACTTACACGAATTAATTGACAAATTAGAAGATGTTCAGATTCTTAGGGTTTATCACTTAATCCGTGGAGTGCTCGGGAAGGCTATTTAGCCTTCTTTTTTAATTTCATTATATTGTTCCATAATTTTATCCCATTGATCGTCAGGGACACTGTAAAGCAGTTCTAATAATATAGAAAGAGCTGCTTTTTTTGATGGAGAAGAGTTCTCCATTATGTAACCAAAACGGTTATAAGCCTTGTCGTATGGGGTAGCCTTTATAAACATTTCCCCCTCGCCGTTACGAAGCCATTTTTCATTCACACCAAACTCTCTACATATAGAAAAAACAATAGCATCGCTCGGCGTGGTTCTACCCATTTCATATTGTGCGATAGTGTTTTGCTTCATTCCTATCTTATCGGCGAAAGCTTGTTGAGTCAAATCTAAGTTTTTACGCAACTTTTTCAGTCGCTCTTTCATGCGGTACTCACCTCTTTTCTCATCTGTAATTATACACATAAATAACTCTAATGTCAATATCTCATAAACAACAAAATATCACAAAAACAACAAAAAATGTATTGACAATGTTGATTTTGTGATATACAATAATCTCATAAACAACACAAACGAAAGCGAGGTGTGAAATGCCAGCAAGCATTAAAGTTATTTGTCTGCTATGGGTGCTTGCAATCGTAATGATTCCTATTATGCGCTTGATAAATAGGATTTTCTACGAAGAAGCAGGAGATTGGATGACATTAATCTATGCTATATATTCGCTCATAGTATGCATTATTTTTAGTCGCGTAGTGGTCTATGTCGTCGAAGTTCTTTCCTAGATGAAAAGGAGGCGAGAGTGTTATGGAAATAGCAACAACAGTAATATCATTGCTATCTTTATGCTGCAACATAGCGTTACTATTCTATATCAGAAAAATGGACAAAGAATAACTGATGTTTTTTGAACTGATGTATTCTTTCACTACTTTTAATAGATATCGTTAAGTAATCGCAGTCTATTGGCAAATAATATCTCAACTGCAAATCTTGGTAAGGGTGAAGTACGCAGGAAGATTTTAAGTGATTAGCATGCATATAGTCCGGAATATACGAGAATGGATCATTTTCTGGTTCGTAAATAATTGGAGTGATCGATTTTTTATAAGTATCTAAGAAATCGATCGAATTAAGGGTAACAGGTGACGATCCAATATTGTTGATTTCGAAGCAGTAAATAATATGCTCATTATCTTCCGAATAGCGTTCACAATTACTGATAGTAATATGGCAACGGTTCTGTCTGTGAGTGTAACAAATGCTGTATAAAGCTGCAAGAAATGCAAGAACGGCAATGATAAAGTTTAATAGATCAAAATTAATCATGGCAGAATTCCTTTCATAGTATTATCGATTCAATAGTTGCAATTACAGTATAGGAGATACGCAAACAAATGGCAATAAAACAAAAGAAAGAGAGGTGATAGCATGAGTGAAGCAGTAGAAAAAATCACGAAAGAGCAGGAAGAGAAAAGACTCGAAGATTTTAAAGAAATCGCGGAAAATTGGGACAAGTTACCAGAACGAGTGCAGGGGAAAATCGATGGAATCATTTCGATGGCTGCATCTGCATTTTTAAAAGAAACAAAGAAAGCAGGATGATGAAAGGAGCAGTACGCTATGATCGATTTAGAATTAATTGGATGCATCATTGTTATCGCAACATCGATACTGCAAGTTGTAAACGTAGTGCGTCTTATGAAAATTGAAAATGAACTAAATGAAATGTACAAAAGGAGATCAAATGAAACCAAGAAAAGATTTTTTAACAGATGAACAAGTAGAACAGGAAATCGAAAGATTGAATCAATCCGATGCCGTACAACTTTCCAGACAGGAGCAGCGCATCAAATATAAAAGGAGACAGTATCTGTACCAACTCAGATGGCATGAGAAAAGAGGGAAGCAGTTGATCCGGGATGGAGTAACGATGGAGCAGTTGGAATTGATGGAAAAAGAGATGGATCAGGAGTAGGAGGTAAAAATGAACGAATTAATGATTTTTGATGGACATGAAGTAGAAGCATTCAAACTAAATGGAGAGGTTTTATTTAATCCATATCATGTTGCGGAATGCTTAGAGATTTCAGATGTAAAAAGTAGTATTCGTAATTTCAATAACAAGCAAGTTGTAAAGGTAAAAAATTCAGATGTGCGTAGTATGCACTTCCGAAAATTGAATAACGCAGGCGAGAATTTCCTTACCGAAAGCGGTGTATATAAGTTGGTTTTCAAGAGCCGTAAACCTAACGCAGAAAAATTCACAGACTGGGTTACGGATGAAGTTCTCCCAACACTCCGCAAGACCGGCTCTTACGAGATGCCAAAGAAGAAACAAAGCAACGAACGTCTTGCCAGTGTAAATAATGCAGTAAAGATTTTAACACCAATGCTTCAGGCAGCAGGGTGCAACAGTAAAATCCAGCTTCTGACAGCAAAATCGCTCTACGAAAAGGCAGGTGTCAATCTCCCAATCATGATTGAGGCAGATCAGCAGTATTATGACACCGTACATATCGCAAGGCAGGCAAGACTTTACTATCAGAGTTCTGGCAAACCCGCAGATAAGGCAGTGAACGAGATTATCCGTAGATTGGACTTATCGGAAGAGCTGTACACAGAAACATGGGAATCTAAAGGCAACTGGCAAGGAGCTGTACGCAAGTATGCCCCACAGGTCATTGATATGGTGAAGCAGTGGTATTCAGATCATGGCTACCCGAGAGAGATTGAGTATACGCAGTGTGATGGACAGAAGAAACGGTATCATGTGATTTTTAGAGATTCAGAGGCGGCGTAATCATGACTTGTAAAGATTGCAGAAAACACAATAACTGCCTTGAGAGCAGCAGGATGTATCCGTGTACCGTATTTGTAAGAAAGGAGGCGCCACATGGCAAAAAGGTTAAGCCCAGAAGAAGCAGGGAAGCAGATCGGATGTTCTGCTCACTGCGTAAGGATTAAGATGCAGCGGGGCATATGGGATTTAGGTGAGGCATATCCGCCAAAAAAAGGAGTAAGAAGTACCTGGGAGTATTTTATCTGGCAACATAAGCTTGATAAACTTTTAGGAATTGAGAAAGGAGGTGGACAAGCATGAGCATTCTAGGATTTTTTAATAAGCACGGAAAAATCGAGCAATACGAAAAGAAAAGTGAACCGATGGGGGATATCATTCCGTTTCCGAAGAAAGAAAAGAAAGGACTGGAAGAATTGAAGTTTATTAATATTAACCACCCAGTAAAAAAGAGCGCATGGTCTGCAAACCGGTAACGCGCCCTTATTAAATAATCCAATTACAGGATAAACGATAATAGGAGGAAAATCAAGATGAAAAAATGGGAATTTAATGATGATATACCGGCAGAGGAGGCAGCAGCGATGGTTCGTGCAGCGGAACGCTATGCGAATGTAGTGGACAATCCGGATTTTAAAGTAATATTCGCAATCTTAGGGATTGAGAGAGTGGAGGCTGCTAAAGACCATGATAGAACTTAAAACCTTTCCCAGTCACGAGGCATGGCTTGCTAACCGAAGAAACGGTATTGGTGGATCAGAAATATCTGCGGTAATCGGAGAGAACCCTTATATGTCAAACGTGGAGTTATGGGAACTAAAAACCGGAAGAAGACAAGCTGTTGATATTTCTCAGAAACCTTATGTTTTGTACGGCACAAAGGCAGAAGAACCGCTCCGAGAACTGTTTAAACTGGATTTTCCAAACTACAAGGTTTGCTACAAGGAAAATAACAGCTTTTACAACGACAAATACCCGTGGGCGCAGGCTTCCGTTGATGGCTGGCTGTACGATGAGCAGGGACGGCTTGGGATATGGGAATGTAAGACTACAAATATCTTGAATGCTAGCATGAGGGAGAAGTGGAGAAACCAGATTCCACAGAATTATTACTGTCAGTGTTTGTTTTATATGGCGGTTTTGGAGGCTGATTTCTGTGAATTGAAAGCGCAGCTAAAAAGCGAGTATGACGGAGATATATTCTTACAGACGAAGCATTATTACTTTGAGCGATCAGAGGCGGAAGAGGACATCCGGTATCTGATGGCTGAGGGTGAGAGGTTTTGGGAGTATGTTGCAAAGGACCAGTGTCCACCGGCGAAGTTGCCGGAAATATAAAGGAGGAAAAGAAATGGAATTAAGAATTTTAAGTCCTATGGAAGACGGATTTATAAAGAAAATTGAATGGAACAACGAGGAGTTGAAAGAAGCAATCTCAGCAAAGGTACAGGATTATAAAGGACTCCAGTACACAGAGGAGACCATTAAAGAGGCGAAGAAGGATAAGGCAACCTTGAACAAGCTTAGAGATGCGATTGAAACAGAGAGAAAACGTATTAAGAAGCAGTGTATGGCTCCTTATGAACTATTCGAAAAGCAGGTTAAAGAAGTGTTGGCGATTATCGATGAGCCGATTCAGTTGATTGATTCGCAGATCAAAGAAGTAGAGGAGCAGCGCAGACTTGAGAAGAAACAGAAGGTGCTTGAGATTTATGAGGAAAATATTGGAAATCTGAAAGGAATCCTTCCTTTTGCAAAAGTATTTAAAAATGAGTATCTGAATGTAAGTAAGTCACTAAAGAGCATTACAGAAGAAATCACAGCTCTGATTAGTAAGGTGAATCAGGATATGGATGTAATCGAAGAGCTGGATACAAAGTACGAGTTGCAGGTTAAGGACATGTACGTCAAGACACTGGATCTGTCGATGGCGCTTCGCGAAAATGCAAGACTGGAGGAAGTGGAACGTAAACTTGCGGAAAGAAGAGTGCAGCAGGAAAGAGAACGGGCAGAGGCTGAAAAAAGAGCTGCTGAGGAAGCACAGAAGAGAGCGGAGGTACAACAGCAGGTCGCAGAAAGCATTCCGGAGGAATCTGACAAAAGAGAGATTGTAGAAGAAGCTCAGAAGGAAACTGCTCCGGATCCACAGACGGTTACACTTGAATTTAGAGTAACAGCTACACCGGAGCAGCTTCAAAAGCTGAAAGAATTTTTAAAGGCAAACAATATTGTGTATGGACCAGTAAGAAAATAGGAGGATTAGAAAATGGTAGTACAAAACAGCTTAGTAAACAGAAATCAAAAAGGCGGATTAACCGCATATCTGACGCAGGATGCAGTGAAAAATCAGATTAACAAGGTAGTTGGCGGGAAAAATGGGACAAGATTTGTTTCCAGTATTGTATCCGCAGTGCAGACAACTCCGGCACTTCAGGAGTGTACAAACCCAAGTATTTTATCAGCTGCATTATTAGGAGAGGCGCTGAACCTTTCTCCTTCCCCGCAATTAGGACAGTTTTATATGGTGCCTTTCAAAAATAAAAAGAAAGGCGTCACAGAAGCACAGTTTCAGCTTGGATACAAAGGATACATACAGCTTGCAATCCGGTCAGGGTATTACAAGAAGTTAAATGTCCTTGCAATCAAAGAGGGAGAACTAATCCGCTACAATCCTTTAGAGGAAGAAATCGAAGTCAGTCTGATTGAAGATGATATCGAAAGGGAAGAAACCCCGACAGCAGGATATTACGCCATGTTTGAGTACGAGAACGGCTTTAAGAAGTCAATGTACTGGAGTAAGAAGAAAATGCTCGCTCATGCTGATAAGTATTCTGCAGCGTTTTCCGCAAAGTCGTTGGAACTTTTAGAAGCTGGCAAGATTCCTGATTCCGAAAAGTGGAAATATTCCTCTTTCTGGTACAAGGACTTTGACGGCATGGCGATGAAAACTATGCTGCGCCAGCTGATAAGTAAGTGGGGAATCATGAGTATTGACCTTCAGACAGCGATTGACAAGGATATGGCAATTATCCAGGAAGATGGAACTGCTGATTATGTAGATCACCAGCAGGAGACAGCGGAGGAAGATAGAAACATCGTTGCAGAGCAGGAGATGAAAGAAGTCATTTCTCCGGAACAAAAGGAAACTGAAAAGGAACCTACATCCAGTGTGGAAAGTGACTTTTTTAGTTAATTATTAAGCAGCCTCCGAAACAATATATCACATATATGACACTTGGAAATACTAGATTCATACTCCTGCCGATTACGTCTGTCCGGCAGGAGAGAAAGGGGAAGGAATGGCCGTAAACAGTAAGCAAAAGGGCGCCCGCTTTGAAAGGCAGCTTGCCGGTTTATTTAGAGACTATGGCTATACAGAAGCGCGTAGAACAGCGCAATACTGCGGGAATACCGGCGATGCATCGGATGTCGTGGGACTTCCCGGAATCCATGTCGAAGCAAAGCACCAGGAACGGATGCAGCTTTACGACTGGATGGATCAGGCAAAGCGAGATGCAAAAGCTGGAGGAGCAGGACTTTTGCCAGCAGTGTTTAGCAAAAAGAATAATCACAGCATACTGGTCACGATGGAACTTGATGACTGGATGCAAATATACAGAGAGTTTCAAGCAGGTATGGAACTAAAGGAGCGTGTAGAAGATGGCAAATAAGAGGATGTTTAATATTAAAATCGTTGATTCTGACGCTTTTTTGGATATGCCTTTATCTACGCAGTGCCTATATTTCCATCTTAACATGAGAGCAGATGACGATGGATTTATCGGAAATCCTAAGAAGATTATGCGCATGGTAGGATGCAGTGAAGATGATCTGAAACTGCTGATTGCAAAGCGGTTTGTCCTTACTTTCGAAAATGGCGTAATCGTCATAAAGCACTGGAAAATGCATAACTGCATCCAAACTGATCGATATACTCCAACAGTATATATTGACGAAAAGAACATGCTTTTTATTAAGCAAAATAAGTCTTATACACTGGATGAAGAGAAGAAATATATTCCAGTTTCCAAAACGGAAACAAAGTGGAATCAGAATGGAAACAAAATGGAAACAAATCGTATACAGTCTGTTTACACAGATATAGATATAGATAAAGATATAGATTTAGATAAAAGTATATATATAGGGGCGTTCGCCAGCGAAAAAGTAAAAGATGCTTTTTCTTTGTATATTTTATGCAGAGAGAAGAATGGAGATAAACTTGACCATAATCAAATTAAGCTATTGGCAGATGGACTGAAAGAATTATCTACGGATCCGGAAGAGCAGCTATCAATCATTCAGAAAGCGACCGTGAGTAACTGGAAGAGTTTTTATCCGGTAACGAAGAAGACGGAGAAGAAAGCGACAAGAAAAGCTACCAGTAAGAAAAATGCATTCAATAACTTTGAAGGACGGTCTTATGATAGCAAAGAAATCGATGCAATAGAGGGGAGGTTGTTAAGCAAATGAGATTAGACAAATCCTCTAAGAATGGCGGTATGTCATATTTTATTCATAACCGTTCGAAAAAGAAAAGAAAGAAGAAGGTGAGAGGAAAATGATATTTATGACAACAAACCGTACTGTTGTCCTTAGAGATGAGGACGGCAGTCGCCAAAGGTGCAGATGTGGCTGCGAGAGATTTAAGAGAGTCACTAATGCAGGCAGAAGATATAAGTGTGCGAGGTGCGGGAGGGTATATTTTGTTAGGGAGAAGAAATAGAAACTTGCCGGAAGATCATGCATGGCCAGAAGAGCCGTGTAGTTCCTTTTGGGAAGAGGTAGAGAAGAGAATGAATAGAATTAAGAAAGTAACGAAGAAAAGCTATAAAGGTTGCGAAGCTTGCAGATGGCATAACTTAAATGGCGGCACTTGCAAAGGTGGTAAAGCGAGATGTGGGCAGTTTGTGGCAGAGAGGGAATGAGGTAAAACAGACATGCTAGGCAAATGTAAAGCATCAAACACAAGTATATGCGATTATGAATGTTGCTACATAGAATGTCCGGAAAATGACATTTGCAATATGCAGTGCTCAGACGTGGATAAGTACGAGTATTGTGTGGAGTGCCCGGAGTATGAGGAGGGGAAAATAAATGGACGAAAAGAAAGTTAGAGAAGCGATAGAACTTATTAGAATGGAAATTAATACTCTAGAAGGAATTGAAAATTGCGGGAGAGTAATAGAGGCAAGAAAGAAAAAACATATAGCACTATATAATATCACAATCGAAGCACTGGAAAAGCAGTTGCCGAAGAGAGTAGATTTTGAAGAAGATGTAACAGAAAATATGTGTGTGGAATGCCCTTCTTGCGGTAGTTTTTTGGGATATCAGGTTGATTGTTTGGACGAAAATTATCAGTTTGATTATTGTGAACACTGCGGGCAAAGGCTTGATTGGTCGGAATAGGAGGGTGGCAGAATGAAAGAGCAAACATTTGAAGGTATCCTATACATGATTAAAAGATCGTGCGACAAGAATTTTTACAAAGGCACTGATTACGATGGAATAAAACCAGAAATTGTAAGGTGTGCAACGGATATTTACATCGAGCAGATGAGACAGAATGGAGGGAAGAAAAATGAGCAAGAGATATAAGTGCAAGAAAACTTTCTGCGTAGATAAATACGACGATGCTGGTTTCTTGATTGAAAACGATACAATTGTGATTGAAGAAGGCAAAATTTACGAGCTAAACGAAAGTGGTCACATGATGATTGGTGGCTCTGATCATGTTCATCTTGATGCTGTAGATGATGGATCATGGCTGGAAATTACAAAAGAGACATTAGAAGAATGCTTTGAAATGGATGACAGTGATGATAATTATGAGTGCCCTTATTGTAGGAGTAATTTTGCGTATTAAAGAGAAGTTGTGGTTATATATAACTCTCAACCGATTTCAAAGAATGAGAATATTTTGGAGGTGGAGTAGGGAATGAACGTACTAGAGAAAATCAATGTAACAATTAGTCTTTATTTTGAAGTTAAGGATTCAGAAATGTTTGGAGGTGTTGGAAAAATCGGTTATACAGAAGTTAAGGCAGATTTAGAAGTAGAGGATTTATCGAACATAAAAATACAGGATTTTGCAGAAGATATGATTGCAGGATATGCGGAAATGTTTAAGGTGCCGAAAGAAAATGTGCGAATTATTTCGAGGACAGAGTGTGAAGAAAATATGGAGGAATAGAGAATGAACGTACTAGAGAAGATTTTGGAAGAGATTAAGAAACCGACAAATTACACTATTATGTGCGGAAAGCATTTTACAACTCTTGACAGGGTTGAAGAAATCATCCGCTCTCACATGGATGAAGTTTCAGGCATGCGCGGAAAGAGGTTGATTGATGCGAATGCACTAGATGAAGAAGTGAGAAATTTCTTTCTCGCAATTACAGGTGATCCAAGCCAATCAACAGTAGTCAGAGAATGCAAGGAATCATTTAGGAGAATAATTGATGAGCAGCCGACAGTATATGAAGCTAGTGATTGGATTTCAGTAGAAGAGGAGCCGCCGGAAGAATCAGGATATTATATGGCTTGTATCTATAACGAGGAAGTAGATGATTATGATTTCAGAAAAACATGGTTCGCTCACGTAGATGATTACGACATGGATGAATCAGAGTGGCGAGAACTGTATGATTTTGAGAGAGTAATCGCATGGCAACCACTTCCAGAGCCCTATATTAAGAATCCAAAATAGACACGCCTTTAGCATTATAAGCAGCTTGCAGGAATGTATGTATCATATCACTGGTCATCATCATTCCTTCGGGCAGCTGGAAAGAAAATGGATTGTCTGGGATGGAAAGAAATTCTTGATACAGTAAAAATGTTTCATAAGATTCATATTTTTGATAATCGAACATAGAAATGCCTCCTTGAGATAAAAAAGAATTGATAAGCCAATTATAACATTTAAGGAGCACATGGTAAAGGAGTAAGAAAAACCAAAACAGCATATTATAAAGTATCATGGGAAAGAATGGAGAGAATAAAATGATAGAAGTAATATTTGCAGTAATGCATCTTATTGGAGTAGGGATGATTCTTTTGGTGACGTTGTTCTTTGGCATACTTGCATGGTCCGCTAGAGACGAAAGGGAGTGAAGAGATGGAGCATAGAAGAAACCGCAGGCAGATGAAGATAGACCAAGAGCAGCACTACGACGAAATGGAAAGCCATAAAGCACCGGACAATGCCGTGAAAGCATTTAAACGTCCGGCATATCAAGAGTATAGTGTGAAACAATGTCTGAGAAAATGGGGAGTTGATTTGAGTGGGACGATTGATGGACAAGCAAAGACTGAAAAAGCATAAGGCTAATAAGGAGCGGTTAAAACGACTGGAAGAGAAGATACAAGATCTATGCAGCACAGAAGCAGAGGAAGTGATGGGGAAGGTTCGAGGATCAAGCAAAGATTTCCCTTACACCGAAGTCAGGACATCAGTGGTAATGGCTGATCCTTATGAGCAGGAGAAGATTGATAAGCAGATTAGAAAGGCGGAAGCGGAAAGGATGCTGCTAAAAGCGGATATTGATGAGGTGGATGAGTACATAGAGGCGATAGGAGATCCAGAGATTAAGGAGATATTTGAGCTGGCATTTGTGGAAGGGAAGAAGCAGCAAGAGGTTGCAGACATCGTTGGATATAGCAGAGGAAGAATTTCACAAATAATTAGTGGATATCTGAAAGATTAACACAATTAACATTTTACATATGTTATAATTATTCTAGAATGATTGTATCTAATCATTCACTCTCACAAGTTTTAAATTTTGCTCATGCGAAAGCACCTTGTCGAAAAAGATGGGGTGCTTTTATATGATGGTATATTGATATAAAAAGTGATATACACTAAATGTATAAAAATGCAATATCGGAAAAGTGAACATAAAATACTAGGCAAAACTGCACAAAGTTTGTGTATTTTTGTTTGATTTGTTGATTTTCTTGTAAATATAGAATATAATATCAAATGTAGATAAACATTGATGTTGGCACGTTAGATTGATTTTGCGTGCCATTCTTTAGTTTATACAGGAGGGATACTATGTACAATGTTATAGATGTTGCAAAATATATTATTTTGTATTGCAAACGGAAAGGCTACTCTATAAGTAACTTGAAATTGCAAAAGTTGCTATACTTTGTTCAAGCACAATTCTTGGTAACATATGATTTTCCAGCATTTGATGAGGAAATAGAAGCATGGGATTTTGGACCGGTAGTTCCAGAAGCATATCATTATTTTAAAATGTGGGGGAGTTCGGAAATACCATTTATAGTTGCTAAAGGAGCGGAAAGAAGAATTCGTGTCAATCATCAGAATACGATGGACGATGTGTTAGAACAATGTGCTCACTTTTCAGCACCGTATTTAGTAGAATTAACGCATAATCAAAGTCCTTGGGAGGATAATTATGATGGCTCATATAACAAAGTGATACCGAAAAGTGCAATAAGGAGGTTCTTTGAATAAATGGGAATAAATCCTAATAAACGAACAGATGGACAATCAGGAATGGAATCTGTTGAGAAAACAAAGGAAATGTCGGATAGTACAGATGAATTGTGCGAGTTCTTAGCGACAAAGACTACTAGGTTTTACAGCAGTGAGTTTGTGCAAAAGTTATCTGAGCATATAGAAAAACATGAAAGGCTATTATATGTAGAGATTACGAACTGTATATCTGATTTTGATGAAGGGAAAAGAGCAACATTACAAACTAATATAGAGGATGTTGTTTCGTATGTTTATTCGAAAGAATATGAAGAAAATAATGAGAAAATAAGAAAAGTAGTATTAAAATTATGGGATCATGTGAATTTAGTTAAAAGGCAATTAGATTTATTTACAATAACAGATGAGCATATGCCGCAAGTGATTGAAAATAAAATGAAGGAAGTGTCAAATAATGTATCAAAAAAAGTTATGGAACAATTAATCTCATTAATAGCGATTTTTACGGCTCTTTCGTTTTTGGTTTTTGGAGGAATTAGTTCGTTAGATAATATTTTTATAGGTGCAAAAGATATTCCTGTTTTAAAACTTATGATAGTTGGTTTTATTTGGTGTTTTTGTATTATGAACCTTGTTTTTGCATTTATGTTTTTTGTCGAGAAAATGACAAAATTATCTATAAAATCAACAGATGATATTAATGCAAATCTTGTTCAAAAGTATCCATTAGTTTTTTGGAGTAATTTTGTTGTAGTCTTTGGCTTGATATTATCATGCTGGACATATTATATTAGAAGATATGGACATAGTTTGAAAATTGATAATTTTATAAGCAAATATCCATCGGTCATTAGCATATCAGGGTTTATTATAATATTTTGCATAATGTTTTGGGTTGGAAAGAAAATATATAAAACTTGGTCAGAACATATCGAAGAAAAGAAAAGTTAAGAAATAGGCACCCTCCGGGGTGCTTTTCTAATGCCATGAATGGATAAGTAGGTTCAACTCCTACACATGGCTTCAGGTGCAAAGTAGCGGCTGAGACAGTCCTTAAATGATTAAGCGCGCAATCGGCTTTACATCTGATTGGTACCAAAAGCAGATATCCGCAGATCTGCCAAGTAAACAAGTAGACATGATCTATATTTAGTGTTTTAGTCTCCGAGTGCGGATAGGGGAGAGGATGTCAATAAAAGGCATCCTACGGGCGTATAGCTCAGTTGGTAGAGCGATGGTCTCCAAAACCATATGTCATCGGTTCAATTCCGATTGCGCCTGTTGTGGACTACTGCAACCTCCTTTCTTTTGGTTTTGCGTTTTTGGGTTTTATTATGTTATGCAGTAGTCCTAAAAGTTTAGTGCATCCAGAGATGGGTGATTTTATTATGTTTTAGAGGTGGTGAGTCCAATGACAGAGAAACAGAAAATATTTGCAGATGAATACCTGATTGATTTAAATGCCACACGGGCTTACCGCGCGGCATATCCGTCTGTAAAGAAAGAACAAACGGCAGCACAAGCAGGAAGTAGGATGTTGAGAAATGTCAAGGTTGCCGCATATATTTCTGAGCGAATGGAAGAGAGACAGAAGAGAACAGAGGTAACACAGGATCGAGTTGTACAAGAACTTGCTGCAATTGCATTTGCAAGAGCAACAGATTATGTCGAAGTTAGGTACAATGGTGTAAACAGTACTGTTGTTATAAAACCAACTGCAGAGTTATCGGATGAACAAATATGTGCGATTGCAGGAATTAAAGAAGGGGCAAATGGAATCGAGATAAAGCTGAATGATAAGGAAAAAGCATTGGAACTCCTCGGAAGACATCTAGGTATGTGGAATGACAAGCTGGATATGGCGGGAGATATGGATATGAAGATTGTAGTAGATTACGGTGATGACGATGGAACAAGTTAATGTAGGATTTAACAGAAATTTCAAAGAGTTTAATGAGTGTAAGAAGCGATACCGATTAGCGAAAGGTTCTGCTGGATCCGGAAAGTCGGTAAACATTGCACAGAATTTTATCATCAAACTTGGCGATCCAAAGTACAAAGGTGCAAATCTATTATGTGTCCGGAAAGTAGATATGACAAATAAGGACAGCACTTATGCAGAACTAAAGAGCGCAATTTACAAAATATATGGAGATAAAGCAGGATTGTTTTGGCAGATCAAAAGTAATCCAATGGAGCTGATCTCCAAAATAACTGGAAATAAAGTGATTTTCCGAGGAATGAAAGATGATGGACAGAGAGAAAAAGTAAAGTCTATCACATTTGATGTCGGAAAATTAACATGGATATGGATTGAAGAGGCAACAGAGCTTTACGAAGCGGATGTCGATATTCTCGATGACCGTCTCAGAGGTGATTTGTCATTCAATCCATTTTTGTATTATCAAATCACATTCAGTTTCAATCCAGTGTCGGCAACGCACTGGCTAAAAGCAAAGTATTTTGATATTAAGAGTGATGATATTTACACACACCAGTCAACATACTTACAAAACCGCTTTATTGATGAGGCGTACCACCGGCGCATGATGATGCGTAAAGAGCGAGATCCGGATGGGTACCGAATTTACGGACTCGGAGAATGGGGAGAGACTGGGGGGCTTATCCTTACAAATTATGTAATCGAAGATTTCAACACGTCCTCTGATCGATTTGATTACATGGTAAATTCGCAGGACTTTGGATTTAATCATGCGAATTGCATCGGAGAGGTAGGATTTAAAGACGGAGAGATCTATTTGTGCCGAGAGTTGTATGTATTTGAAAAAGATACATCCGAGATCATACAGCTGGCTGATGGAAAATTTCAGAAGCGAATTACTATGTATTGCGATTCTGCTGAGCCGGACAGAATTAGGATGTGGCAGAAAGCAGGATACAGAGCTTGTCCGGTCAAGAAAGAGCCGAATAGTGTAAAAGCGCAGATTGACTACTTGAAGCAGCATACAATCCATATACATCCGTCCTGCGTAAATACGATTAAGGAGATCCAGCAATGGAAATGGCGAAAAGATGAGAAGACGAACACTTTCACAGATGAGCCAGTGAATTTCTTTGATGATGCGATGGCAATGCTGCGGTATTCGATCGAGCAGGAGAGAAAAGGAAAAGTGAAATTAAAGACCTTTAGAGGAGGAATATAAAATGAATGGGAAAAGACCATACAAATTGCCGGAACCTCTTTTATGTTCCGCTGACAAAGAAATCAATATGGTATTAGTGGATGAATACATTCGAAAACATGAAGAGCGAATGCCGAGATATAGCTATCTTGAGAATTTGTATAAGGGATTTCACGATGTCTTCCGCTTACCGGAAAAAGAAAAATGGAAGCCGGATAACCGACTGGCAGTGAATTTCCCGCGTTATATCACTGAGACTTTTTTAGGATATGCTTATGGGATTTCGATTAAGAAATCACATCCGGATGCAAATATCAAGGACGCGATTCTTGAATTTGACCGGAGTAATGACATATCGGATCAGGAATATGAGCTTGCAAAGAAGTGCTGCATCTACGGACATGCTTTTGAGTATTTTTACCAGGATGAAGAAGCAAAGACAAAAACAGTGATCTGTAATCCAAAAGAACTATTTGTCGTCTACGATGATACTGTAAAGAATCGTGCGCTATTCGCTGTCAGATACGGAAAAAGAGACGATAATGTTACAAGGTATGGCGAGATACTTACAAGGACAGAAATCATCCCATTTGAGGGAGAGAAGATGCAAGAGAGTGCGCCGAATCCCTATGGTCGCATTAATTGCGTGGAATACCTGTTAAACGATGAGAGAATCGGTTTGTATGAGGAAGTCGCCGGCATGGTAGAAACATACAATCGAGTGATCGGAGAAAAGGCGAACGATGTAGATTCTTTCGCAGAAGCATATCTTGCGGTGCTCGGAGCTGAACTGGACGAAGAGGGAGTTTATAAGATTCGGGACAATCGGATTATAAACTTATATGGCACGGATAACGCGAAAGATATTATCGTGCAGTTTCTTGGCAAGCCTACGGCGGATGAAACACAGGAGAATCTTTTGAATCGGCTTGAGAATTTAATCTATCAAACAAGTATGGTAGCGAATATCTCAGATGAATCGTTTGGAAATGCCTCCGGAACCTCTCTTGCGTATAAACTGCAGTCCATGAGCAATCTTGCACTGACATTCGACCGCAAGAATGAGAAATCCATGAGAAAGCGATACAAGCTATTCTGCTCACTTGCAACGAATGTTCCGGATCGTGATGCATGGAAAGATATTGACTTTACAATGAGCCGAAATATCCCAAAGAATCTCCTCGAGGAAGCGCAGACAGCGCAAGCGCTTGAAGGCATTGTATCCAGGGAAACGCAGCTGCAAGTTTTATCCATTGTAAAAGATGCGTCCGAGGAAATCGACAGAATGGAGAAAGAGGACGAAAAGAAGCAGCAAACAATCGTAGAAAAGCGGATGTTCGGAGGTGCGGTAGATGGACAGCAGGACGTACTGGAAGAATAGAGAAGAGGAGCAGAGGAAGAAGAATATTAGGGATGAAGCTGAGTATGCAAAAGAAATTGAGAAGATTTATTTAAATATGATGGATGAAATCCAAAAGGAGATTAATGGATTTTACACACGTTACGCAAAAGCAGAGGGAATTACGATTTCGGAGGCGAAGAAGCGAGTATCTAAAATGGATATTGATGCATACAGTCGGAAAGCAGCGCAGTATGTAAAGGATAAGAATTTTTCGAAGGAAGCCAACGAAGAGATGCGACTCTACAATGCAGCTATGAAGATCAACCGATTGGAAATGTTGAAAGCAAATATCGGCATACATCTTGTTGGGGGATTTGATGAGCTTCAAAAGTATTTTGAGCAGATCCTGACAGACAAAACACTCGAAGAATTTGAACGACAGGCAGGAATCCTCGGAAAGACTATTCAGAACAACGCGAAGATGGCGCATTCGATTGTGAATGCTTCTTTCCACAATGCGAAATATTCGGACCGCATTTGGATGTATCAGGACATGTTGAAAGCTGAATTGTCCAAACTGTTGCAGACTGGTTTGATACAGGGCAAGAATCCAAGAGTACTAGCAAGGCATCTTGAGAGGCGGTTTGGAGTGAGTTTGGCTAACGCAGAACGATTGATGGCAACAGAACTGTCAAGGGTGCAGGCAGAAGCGCAGAAGCAGTCCTATATCCGCAATGGATTTGATGAGTATGAGTTTATCGCAGAGCCTACCGCTTGCCCGATCTGTCGGGCTTTAGACGGAAAACATTTTAAGGTATCGAAGATGATGCCGGGAGAAAATGCGCATCCAATGCATCCTCGCTGCCGGTGCAGTACGGCGGCATATATGGACGATAAAGAGTACCGAGAGTGGTTGGATGGATACCATAAACATGGAATGGATTTCGAGACTTGGAAAAAGAGGGTTGAAAAGAAATCTGCGTTTGGTATAATAAAGGCAGATAAAACTGTCAGCGGACATTCTGGTCCTCCTAAAATGGCAGAGGCGGGAATGGTAATAGATCATATTGGAAAAGATGGAAAAGTAGACGTAAGAGCTTTTTACGGAGAATCAAAGCTGAAGTTTAAAGACATCCATACAACTGCTCACGGAAATCCAAAACAGCACCCTTACGGAAAAACCGGGGAGCATGTACATGATTATATATGGGGAGAAGACGGCAGACTGAAGAATAAGACAACTCGTGAATTAAGCGAAGAGGAAAGAAAGGAGAATGAAGAGATATTATGAATAAAGACGAATTAAGACAAATTTTATCTGAGTGTTGCAATGATATTTCGTTCTCTTATAAAGGATTGCCATCGGGAGTGACAAGCGAAGTTCATAATTATGTTCCAACATATCAAGTATGGCATGGAGATGACGTAAAAGAGTATGATAATGTGGATGAAGTTATGAATGATAAATTTTATAGTGGAAAGTCATTAAACGATCTAGTAAAAGAAGTAGAAATTGATGTAATGTAATACCATCGGCTGAGTTGGCTGGTGGTATTTTTATACCCATTTAGGAGGCTGATCTATTTGATTGTAGTAAATGTAAACGAAGAAAAAATAACATTGGATGGTCATGCAGGTTATGCGGAGCCGGGAAAAGATATTGTGTGCGCAGCTGTTACAGCTCTTACACAAACAATGGTACATAGTATCAAGGCGCTTACCGAAGATAAGCCGGAATACACGGCATGTCCGGGAAAATTTGAAATGGAAATAAAGAATTTATCAGAGAAGTCGAAAACTTTGGTAGATTCTTTTTTTATTGGAGTTTGCGATATAGCGGAGGAATTTCCGGAGCATGTGAAAGTGGGGTGAAAATATGAGTAAAGCAGAGAGTTTTATCAGAGTGGCGACAGTAAGTGAACAAGCATTAGTTCTTGAATTTGCGCATGAGGGAAGAGCATATCTTGTGAAGAATTTTACGGATGGTGATGTATATGTTGGTCTCAAGGATGGTGCGACAAAAGAGGAGAGTATGTTAATTCCCGCTAATACAGCGCAGTGTGTGATTCTAAGGGATAAAATGTACTTTGATAAGGATGGAAACATCGTCCAAATCATCCCCACAGCAACCTCAGAAAAAGGAGTTGAAGTACAATGCTTAAAATGGTAGATGGAACCGGAATCATCGGTGTTGATATGGTATGCCCTCTAGGTGGCGCTGTATCCCCTCCACAGCCGCCAAATTACGATAATGTAGAGATGGAGGGCATGGGTAGCTTAACACTCCAGAACAGCTTAAAGGCGCCGTTTGAGAGGTTGGAATTGATTGGAAATAGTACACAGGGCGAGAATCCATCGCCGGACAATCCGCAGGAGATTAAAAGTGCAGGAAGGTTCGATGAAGCGAGCGGGAAATACTTGTTTGATGTGAAAGTGACTGGGAAGAATTTGTTTGATATCAATAACTATGTTGGCTCAATAAAGAAAATATCTGAATCTGAATTTCACACAGAAGCCAAGTGGGGAACACTAATCGGAGATATTAATTTAAAGACTGGGGGGAAATACAACATTTCTTATACATTTGAAATTGATAGCATAACAAATTCAGATTGTGGAGTTAGAATCAAATGTACAAAGAGTGATGGAACAGTATCATATATATTTGATCTCCCTAAAATGATAGGATATGTTTGTAATTATACAAAGAGTGCCATAGTCCCTGTCGATACTGTTAAGTGCGAGATTCTGTTGTATACAGATGTTAAACTAAAAATCGGTGGTACATTTAAAAAATTAATGATCGCAGAAGATAGTGAAAATGTAGCATTAAACATATACCAACCTTACACCGAACAAACCCTCACCCTCACCTCAGACCGCCCAATTACCAAATGGGATAAGTTAGTCGAGCAGGGTGGGAGTATGGGGTGGCTGTACAGTGGAAAAATAGCGAAAGAATTTACATTCGTATCGAAAGCATCGGACGAGAATATAAGTGGAAGAATTCGAAGACGATTTAAAACTTCTTTAAATGGCAAATTTCCACAGACAGATAAAGTTATGTGTAATTTTCTGACAACGGATAATGTAAGAAACGACTATCCTATTGGTATAGTAGGAAGTGGCGATATTTATATCTATTTCTACGAAAACACAGGGGTTGAAACACTTGAGCAAGCCAACCATTGGCTTAAGAATTTGCCATTCGAGAAAACGATTATATTCGAACGTAAAACCACCGAATTCGTCCCACTCTCGGAATCCGAACAGACACAACTTAGGAATCTGCACAGCTACAATGGCACAACGAATATCACGGTAGACAGCGGAGAAGTACCATGTGGAATCAAATTAACATATCGAAAGGAGAAATAGCATGAACTACGCAAAAATCATGGAAAACGGAACTGTAAGAATTAGCTCCATCAAGAAAGAGGGCTACAAGCCACTCAAAGAAGAAAAGCCGGAGGGATTTAGCAATCTAGTCTTTGTCGGCTATACCGAAACAGAGGAAAATGTAATTAAAGAATACGAGGCAGTCGATGACGGTATGAGCGCCTACGGCAAACTACAAAAGGACTTAAAAGCAACGCAGACGGCGCAGGAAGTCACAGACCAAGCGGTGCAGGAATTAATTTTGGCAACGATGAAAATGGGGGTGTAAGTTATGGCACAGTTTTTAGCCAATAGAATCAAAGGCGGGCATCTGACAATCGGCGAGGTACCGGAAAGCTTAAAAGAGCAGGTGCAGGCATTGCTTTAGGAGGAAAGATATGCTTAAATGGCTGAAACAGAGATTTTGTAAGCACAAGTACCGTAAACACTACGACAAGACTACAAAGGGATATGTGCGACGTTGTGTAAAATGCGGGAAAATTGAATAAGTAAGACATTGGCACATAGAGATATGTGTTATTTTTATGCCTTTTTCCGGCAGGCGGTAAAGAACCGGAAAATATTTTAAAGCAATGGTCTGGACGATGGATGGACTGGGGCGGAAGGAGAAGAATCATGAAAAATAAATTATTTATGACATTACAGTTATTTGCCGAAGACGAAGGAACTGGGGCAGAAAGCAATGGATCCGGCGCAAGTGGTGAAGGAACACAAGGCAACGAGGGAGATCAGGGAACTTCCGGTAATACGTTTGAGAACTTTTTAAAAGATGGGAAGAATCAAGCGGAGTTCGATAGGCGTGTTAGCAAGGCAATCGAAACAGCACTCGGAAACGCAAAGGTAAAATGGCAGGAAGATGCCGACCAAAAGGCGGAAGAAGTTGCTAAAGTTGCGAAGATGAATGCAGAGCAGAAGCAGCAGTATGAGATGGATAAGTTGAAAAGAGAGAATGAGAGATTGCAGGCAGAGTCTGTTAAGAATCAGCTCAGCAGAAATGCGGCAGGAGTCCTCTCGGATAAAGGCATTGAAGCAACGCAAGAGGTGCTTGATTTTGTTGTGGGAACTGATGAAGCAGATACCAATGCAAGGATTGACACTCTCGTGAAAATCGTAGAATCCCAGCTTAAGAAAGCAGAGATCGCTAGAGCAACCGGAACTACACCGAAGACCATGACGAACCAAAGAAACCAGATGTCTGAATTTGACAAGAGACTTGCAAAGTATAAGTAAAGGAGAATGTGAAGATGAAAAACAAAGAATTTATGATGTTACAGTTATTTGCAGATGGAGACAACAATGATATGACGGCAAGGAGCTTTCAGCTTGAGTTTAAAAACCTCTTGCAGGCAGTATTCAAGAAGACAGCTTATTTTGCTGACTTTTTCGGCGGAGAGCTCGAAGCACTTGATGGTGTGAGAGAAAACGAGACAGCATTTTACGTAAAGACATCAGACATCCCAGTTACTGTTGGAACTGGATATGATAAGGCGGCAACGAAAGCATTTGGAACAGGAACAGGAAGCTCTAGTCGCTTTGGAGAGAGAAAAGAGATTATCTACAAAGACACGCCAGTCAATTATTCTTGGGGTTGGAATTTTCACGAAGGAATTGATCGGCACACGGTAAACAACGATTTTGATGTTGCGGTGGCAGATCGCTTGGAACTGCAGGCGCAGGCAAAAACCAAGGCATTTAACAAACAGCACGGAAAATTTATTTCTCAGTCGGCAGGAAAGTCTTTGGAAGTCACAGATTACACAGCAGATAACGTATTGAAGCTGTTTAACGAACTTTCAAAACATTTCAACAACATCGAAGCAATCGGAACGAAAAAGATTAAGGTTTGCTCAGACCTTTACAATGCGATTGTAGATCATCCTCTGAATACAGCTGCGAAACACTCTACTGTAAACATTGACGGCAACGAAGTTGTGAAATTCAAAGGATTTCTCGTGGAAGAGGTTCCGGACGAATTATTCCAGTCCACAGATTGCGCTTATGCTTATATCGCAGGAGTTGGTAAAGCATTTACCGGAATCAATACAGCAAGAACGATCGAGTCAGAAGACTTTGACGGTGTAGCTTTGCAGGGTGCTGGAAAAGCAGGAGAATTTATCCTGAAAGATAACAAGAAAGCAGTTGTAAAAGTGTCGGCGGGGGAATAGAACCCTCTGACGATGCAGCCTTAATTGGCAGAGGGAAAGTCGGAAAGGCAAAAGTAGGGAAAGACAAATAATATTTGGAGGTATTGAATATGGCATATGTAAAAAAAGATTGGACAAACGGAGAAGTGATTCAAGAGGCGGCGATGGACAACATCGAAAATGGTATTGCTGCAAATGATGCAAAAAATACACAGCAGGACGGAAAAATCAGCGATATCGATGGGAAACTTGTTAAGGCGGTTGCCGGATCTAAAGATGGTTTGATGTCAAAAGAGGACAAAACAAAACTTGACGGAATTGCCGCCAATGCAAATAATTATGTGTTACCAGCCGCAGGATCTAGTATTGGTGGGGTAAAAAAAGCAAGCGCAGTTGCTAATGTGGCATCAGCTGATGCCACAGCGGTTGGTGGAGTGTACGCTAAAGCAGAAATAGACAAAATCGTTACGTTGGCAAACGAAACAAAGAAGCAACTAAACGCAACATTAGCAGCACTTAAAACGGCAGGGCAGATGGCGGATGCGTAGAAGGTGATTTGATCAAAAACAAATCATTTAAAACTCTTAGGTGGAGGAAGACGGATGTTAAATGACTTAAAGATAATGCTCGGCATTGAATCTAGTGACAATTCTCTCGATGAAAAGCTGACATTAGTGCTTAATTCTGTGCAGGGGCGCCTAAAGCTCCTGCTTGGAGGAATTGAAGTACCGCAGGAAATGAATCACATTGTTATTGAAGTGGCAGTGATTCGGTTCAACCGGCTAGGTTCCGAAGGGATGTCTTCCCACAATGTCGAGGGCGAAAGCATGTCTTACAACGACAATGATTTTGATGGATTTATGAATGAGATACAAGCTTTTTTAGATTCGCAAAAGGAATCAAAGCGAGGAAGGGTGCGATTTATTTGAGATGCGATACAGAGGTTTTCCTCCAGTCGGTTATGACTGGAGAGTACAATGAATCTACCGGAGATTATGGAGACGATATAATCTACGAAGAAAAAAGGCATGCCAGCGTTACGGATACCGGCACGGATACGATGAATCTTGTGTACGGTGCTATAAAGCAGGGAAGTAAGACGGTGCGATTACAGATGCACTATAAAAAAACGTTTGATCGTATCCGGATAGGCAACGCCTTATACAGAGTGGATTTTGAGCGGAAACTGCGGACAAAGCATGTGTTTGTAGTATCGGAGGTGCAAAGTGGCAGAAATTAAATTTGAGGGAATTGCAAAGCTGAATAAAGGCTTGAAGAAGAGAATGGATATGAGTGCTGTGAAGACTGCTGTAAAAAAGAACGGCTCAGATATGCAAAAGAAAGCGCAGAGGAATGCTCCGGTAGATACTGGAAATCTTAAGAACAACATCGGTTTGGAGATTTCAGACGGTGGAATGACTGCCACAGTAGAGCCGACAGCCGAGTATGCACCTTATGTAGAGCTTGGAACCCGCTTTATGGAAGCTCAACCGTTTTTGAAGCCTGCATTTGAGGAACAGAAAAAGCAGTTTGAAAAAGATTTGAAAGAACTTGTGAGGTGATATATGGATCCGCAGCAAGAATTATTTACAAAATTACTTACAGAGATCAAAGCATTAGGATATGACGTATATGATGGCTTTTTACCGCCGGATGGTACGCCGTATCCTTTTGTGTATCTTGCAGACAGTCAACAGATTGATGAAGCAAATAAGACCGCTGTCTTTGGCAGTGTCCATCAGACAATCCATATTTGGTGTGATAATCCAAAACGCAGAGGTACGGTATCAAAAATGTTGTTGGCGATTAAAAATACATGCAGAAAATTGGAACACACCGATAATTTTGCATGGGATGTCCGGAATGTAAATCAAAGGATTTTGCCGGATAAGACCACAAAGCAGCCGCTTTTACATGGGCTGTTAGAAATAAAATTTAGTTTTAGTTAGAGAGGAGAAAAAGCATGTTTAAGACAGGTTTACAGTTATTTGCAGAGGCGGTATCCGGTAAAAAAATCGTTTATCTGTACCGCATTGCAGAGAAAGCAAAAGAGGAAGCTGCAAAAAATCTTGCATTCACAACAGAAAATGGAAGAACGAAAAGTAAGGATGCCGAGTCTACGGCTACCAAAGACGGCTCTATCCGTACACCGGGAGCGGCAGAAACGGAAATTACTGCAACAGCCGTATTATCCAAAGGAGATAAGCTGATTGCTGAGCTCGAAGATGCTATGGACAGTGATAAACTTATCGAAATTTGGGAAGCGAATCTAGAAGATTCAGCAGAACCGGGACCGAATAAATTCAAAGGGATGTACTTCCAGGGATACCTTACAGAGGTAGAAATCACATCTTCTGCGGAGGAAAATGTAGAAGTATCTCTTACTTTCGGTATCAATGGATCAGGTAAGAGAGGGGATGTCACAGTGACTACGCAGCAGCAGGAAGTAGCAGCCTATGTATTTAAGGATACAACACAGGCGGGGGAATAGAACCCTCTGACGATGCAGCCTTAATTGGCAGAGGGAAAGTCGGAAAGGCAAAAGTAGGAAAAGAATAGATCATGTACATAGAGGGCGCCAAGACCGCTCTCTTTTTAGTGGAGGAATAAAAGATGATGGAATTAACAATTAAAGGACAGGTATATCAGTTTAACTTTGGAATGGGATTTTTGAGAGAAATTAATAAACAGACCAATGTCCCGGTAGACGGTGCTCCGGGAGTCAAAAAAGATGTGGGATTTCGGTACGCGCTCATGAATTTAATGGATGGAGACACGGAAGCATTGGTAAACGTCCTTGATATTGCAAATAAAGGTCAAGAATTAAGAGTTACAAGAAACTTTTTGGATGAGTATATCGATGATGAAAACACTGACATCGATGGATTGTTCGACACTGTAATGGGTTTCTTAAAGAGTGCAAATGCTGTGAAGAGAATCGTGAAAGAAGTTCTGGAAGCAGTGGAGAAAGAGAAGAAGAGACTGGATCAGGAGGCTTAAACTTTGAAGATACCTACAAGGAAGTAGCCTTAAACTGCTTCCGGTATCTCAACTTTAAAAGTTTCGACGAAGTAGATAAGCTTACAATCCCGGAATACAACTTGCTGATGGAGGCTGTGCAATTAAAAGAGGTAGATAAGGATTACCGAAATCACCTGCAAGCCTTCTTAAATTTTGCCGTAAAAGCAGAGAAAAAGGTTGGAAAAGGGAAGTCGAAACCGGTTTACCAAAGATTTAGGAAATTCTTCGACTACGAAAAAGAAGTGGATCGCGTAAAGAACCGCAAGAAGAAAAATGAAAGATTAGACATAATCGGCAGAATGATGAAAGGAGAGTGATGACATGGCAGAAAGCTATTCTGTGAAAGCAATATTATCGGCGCAGGACAAGGGTTTTACATCGGCTTTTAAGTCGGCGATGTCCTCGGCAAGCAGCCTTAAAAGTACTTTGACAAGTGGTCTTGGTTTCGGCATTATGGCAGGTATCGGGCAAAAAGCGCTTGGAACGATTACATCCGGAATCGGCGGCATGGTGTCGGAACTCAATTCGTCAAGTGCTGCATGGAAGACTTTTAATGGTAATATGTCGATGCTCGGAAAAGGCGCGGATGAGATTTCCTCTGTAAAAAAAGAGTTGCAGGAGTTTGCAGAAGATACAATTTACAGCGCATCTGATATGGCAAGTACCTATGCGCAGTTGAGTGCGGTAGGTATTAAGAGCACGAACAAGCTTGTAAAAGGCTTTGGAGGATTAGCAGCTGCGGCAGAGAACCCAAAGCAGGCAATGAAAACCTTAAGTCAGCAAGCCACGCAGATGGCAGCAAAGCCGACAGTTGCATGGGCGGATTTTAAGCTCATGATTGAGCAGACTCCGGCTGGTATTGCAGCGGTGGCAAAGGAAATGGGAATGTCAACCACAGAGCTTGTGCAAAATGTGCAAGCCGGAACGATTGCGACAGAAGATTTCTTTGATGCAATCGCAAAAGTTGGCACAAATGATGCGTTTACAAAGCTTGCGACAGAATATAAGACGGTAGATCAGGCAATGGATGGTCTAACCGAAACAGTAAGCAATAAGTTAGCACCGTCATTCGATGTTTTGTCCGGTCGAGCAATCAAGTCTTTGGACGGAATTATTAATAAGTTCGGAGAAATGGATGGGGATGCAATCGCTGGGAAATTAACCTCATTTCTTGATAAAGCAAGCGGGTACTGGAATGTTTTGAAAACGGAAGCTTCTGAAGTAAAAACAGCTTTCGGAGATGCGTTTTCGGCGATCGGGAAAGATCTTGGAAAGGTTACTGGTGCGTTTGGCTCTACAGAAAGTATTAGTTCTTTCGCCGGTGTAATGGATTCTGCGAGCGGTGCTTTGCAAACGTTTGCCGGATTTTTAGAAGACCATTCTGAAACTATCGCGAAAGTTATTCCTCAGATTCCGAAGCTTGTTGTTGCATATAAGGGCTTTAAGATTGTAAAAAGTGTTGCTCCGTTTGTAGGAGTATTTACGAGTGCGATTGCAGGTCTTGCAGGGACAGGAATAAGTAAAATCGCAGGAAAATTGTTCGGAATCTCTAAGGGGCAAGAAGCAGTAGGTAAAAGCAGTTCGTCAAGTTCTAAAAAAATGATAGCATCTGCAAAGTCGTTCATGATGCTTGGTGCCGGAGTTGCTTTAATCAGTGGAGGATTCTTCTTGCTTGCTCAGAGTGCAAAGGCGGTAGCGGACTCAGGACCATTGGCGGTGGGTGTACTTGCGGGACTTGTGGCAGTCGTGGCGGGGCTTGGACTCGGAATGATGAAAATGTTATCTACAATGTCTGGTGGAACGAAAAAACTTGCAGCAATGTCAAAAGCGATGATTGCTTTCGGGGCGAGTTTATTGATGGTGAGCGCCGCTTTTTATGTCTTATCCAGTGCAGCGATCAATCTCGCCAGTGCGGGACCACTTGCAATTGGTGTGATGGTTGGTATGGTAGCGGCAATCGCAGGTCTTATGATTGTTGCAAAAATGGTAGGACCAGCATTGACTGCCGGGGCTGTGGGTTTGCTCGCTTTCGGTGCGGCAGTACTCGTGGCGGCAGCAGGAATGATGCTATTGACTACTGCATCTATATCTTTAGCAAATGCAGGACCTTTAGCTGTCGGAGTTATGTTTGGCCTGATTGTGGCAATCGGCGCCTTAATGGTAGTAGCGGCCGCAGTGGGACCAGCTCTTACAGCAGCTTCAATCGGACTGGTTGCATTTGGAGCTGCAGCACTACTGGTTGGAGTCGGAGCATTGCTGGCAGGAGCTGCGCTTGCAGTGGTAACTGCAGTACTTCCGATTGTGACAGCTTACGGCACAGCGGGTGCTACGGCAATTTTGCAATTATCCCTTGCGATGATGGCTTTTGCAGCAGGAGCAACGCTCGCAGGAGCGGGAAGTATTATCCTCGGTGCCGGACTTATGGTCGTAGGAGCGGGGCTTGCTTTGGTGGGGGCAGCGGTTATTGTAACAGCAGCAGGCATGATGTTGTTGGCAGCAGGAACACTGGTACTCGGGGCAGGACTTTCACTTGCTGCATCTAGTATCATGATCGTGGCAGTGGCACTTCCACTTGTGGCGGCAGGCGCTTTATTGGGTGTAGCAGGATTTACTGCTTTAATGGCGGTATCAGTAGCACTAGGTGCATCAATGTTATTGCTTACAACGTCCTTTGCATTGCTTGCTGCTTTATCATTAGCGGCAACAGTCGGAATCGCTGCATTTGGAGTAGCAATGCTCGCAGGAAGTGTAGGAACACTGGCAATGGCGGCAGCTCTTTTATCCGTAAATTCAAGCATGAAATCCATTTCCAAAAACGCAAAGTCAGCGCAGAAATCTATCACGAGCATGAAAGATTCTGTCAGCATTGTAAATGATGGATTGGATGCGCTCGGAAACAAGGCAAAGAGCGCAGTAAACTCCCTTGTGAGCGCATTTAACGATGGTGCAGGAAGAGCAAGGAACGCTGGACAAAAGATGGGAGACGGAGTAAAAGATGGAGTTACAAAAGGGCTTCAACCTCTTCCGAATATTGCGAATCAGACGATGAGCAGATTCAATTCTGCATTATCTTCTGGATCGGCCAGAGCGATTGCAACAGCAAATATGATGTCAGTATCAATCGTGGCGGCATTAAGCAGCGCAGCTCCGGGCGCATATAGCAGCGGATTAAGTATCGGTATTAACTTTGCGAATGGGCTGGCGGCAAGCCTCGTAAGAATCCAATCAATCGCTGCACAGATGTCTGCAGCTGCAAGTTCCGCGGCGGCAGCTAAGGCGAGTATGCCAAAGACGAGAAGTATTGCCCCGGTGGAGCCAATAGTGGAACCGATGGCGGCAACTTACAGTCTTACTTATGCAATGGATGATATTGCAGATATTCCGACAATTGCAAGTGTGGAAACGACAAGAAATATGCATGCAAGCAGCTTGACACGAAGCATAGAAGATGAATATTCTTATCGCCCGCACGAGGATGAAGAAAGAGTGATTATTATTCCAGTCAATCTGGACGGAAGGGAAATCGCTCGAGTAACAGCACCGTACACAAGAGAGGAAATGGACAGGATAGACAAGAAAGGGAAATTGATAAGAGGCATTCGGTAAGGAAGGAGTAAAGATGTATAGTTTTAGAGATACAATTGATAAGCAGTATACGCAGGGGCTTCCTTCCGAAGCCCTAAATATTAATGGAAAATATATCGAAAATGAAATTGAAGGTTATCAAACACTTAAGGTTTCAGGGCGAGAGCTGCTAGATACAGAAATAATTGATGTACAAGTGGGAGAAAGTAATGGAAATTATTACCAGAGTAAACGCATGCCAGCGAGGGAAATTACGGTAACATATCAAATTTTATCAAAATCTCCTGAAGAATTTAGGGAAAAATTTAATCGCTTGAATTTGATTTTGAGCCAAGAGCAGGCGAAATTAATTTTTGCCGATGAACTTGATAAATATTTCATTGGCACAAAAAGCTCTGTTGGAGAAGCGCCAGATGGTTTGTTGAATGTAGTTGGTGAGTTTTCCTTTTATTGTGCAGACCCAAGAAAGTATTCAGACACTCAAAAGTCTTTTCAAGCCTCTCTCAATCCCGAAGGAGCAATGGAAATGACAATTTCTAACACTGGGACAGAATCTGTTCCGGTAGATTATGAGATTAAGCACAACCACGAAAATGGATTTATCGGTATCGTGTCTGAGTATGGGGTGATTCAGCTTGGACACGTCAATGAGATGGATATGGAAGAAAAGGAAAAGTCAGAATACCTCCTTAATTATCGGCAGGCATCCCAGTATGATGCGATGCGCAGCGGATCAGGAATATTTTTTGATCCAAGCTATGGAAAATCTGGTACGTTTGGGACGTATAACTATGACAATAAGACTTGGGTAAGCCTAGCAAGTGCCGGTGTAGGTTCCGGCTGGCACGGAGCGGCAAGAACAATAGATTTACCACCAGATCAAACAGGGATTTCTGGTTCTGCCAACTTTGCCATGCAAGGAAAAGTATGGTTTCGCCCAACAGCAACAAATCAGTGCGGGATAATAGAGTATTGCATTGCAGACAAGAACGGAAGGCATCTTGCATCTGCAAGGATAGCAAAATGGAACCCTGTCACGGATACAGCGCTTCTGATATTATGTGTCAACGGCAAAGAGATGAAACGTGTAGAATTTAACAGCGCGTTATCAGAATTATTCGTCCACAATCGAGGGGATTTCTATATTTTCAAATCCGGAAAGGAAATCATATTTTGCTTTGGCGGTTTGTATAGCTTTGATATTCCAGAAATCGAGAAAATGGAAGCTAAGACTGTATCTGTATTTATCGGACAGCGGGACAATTATCCGATTATTCCGAAAATGTATCTGAATTACCTTGTGTTCCGGAAAGATAAAGTAAAAACATGGCTTGATATTCCAAATAGATACCCATCGGGGAGTATTGTTACAATCGATGGAAAAAGCCGAAAAGTATATATGGATGGCATTCAGAGGGCGGCGGATGAGGTGCGTGGAAGTAAGTATTTTAATGTCCCACCGGGAGAAACGAAAATACAGTTCTACTACTCAAATTTTTGCAGCCCACCGCCAACGATTACAGCAAAAATACAGGAGGCATACTTATAATGGAAAATATTAGAATTGCAGTTTTAAGCGCAAATGATGAACTGCACACATTTATGGACAATGAGGCTCCTGAAGCATTACATTACTACGAGGATGAGCTACATGAGTATTTGCAGGGAGCAGCGAACACATTCGCTTTTACAGCTATGGCGAAGCATCAGGATTCGATTTATCTCGTAGAAGGGAATAAATTAGCTTTTGTATACAATGGTAGAGATTACTACCTTAATATTATGTCTGTAAGCCGGGATGAGTATGAAGTAGAGGTGGAGGCGTTCTCTACCTCTTTTGAGCTGCTGAACGAATCGGTCGGTGAATATGATCCCGGAAAAGCGGTATCGTTTGAATCTTATTTAAATACTTTTGATCCGGAGCATTCGCTCTCGCTCGGAATCAATGAAGTTTCTGAGTTGAATGTCTGGCATAAGTTCACGGGACAAGAGACCATTTTAAAAAGATTGTATTCCGTTGCAGATATGTTTCTGGCGGAATTGGAGTTTGTTCCGGAACTGAACACGGATCACTCGTTAAAAAGGATTGTATTAAATGTATATAGAGAGCATTCAGAGAAGAGCCAAGGAGTCGGAAAAGACAGAACAGACATTAAGCTACGGTACGGAACGAATGTAGATGGAATTCGAAAAACGACGGATATAACAGAGCTTGCAACGGCTATCAGGCCAACTGGTACAGATGGGGTTAATCTTCTAGGGTTTGAGTCCACCAGAAATGACGAGAAAGGGAACATTGAGTTTCAAACAGTAAAAAATTCTTATGATATTTGGGCTGTGAAGGCAAGAGACCGCTTTCCATCGAATCGAGTATCCTATGACAGATATATCGTACAGACAAAAGAATATGAGGAAAATGATGTGAATTCGTTATTCTTGGCGGCGTTGAATGATCTGAAGAAGATGTGTATTCCGAAAGTAACTTATGAAGTAGATGGATATTTTGACACCGGAATCGGCGATACGGTAATGATTGAAGATGATGGGTACAATCCTACGCTTTACTTACAAGCAAGAGTTTCAGAGCAGGTGCGAAGCTTTACGGAACCGTCCCGAAATAAGACGATATTTTCTAATTTTAAAGAGCTTCAATCGCAGGTGGATGCTTCTCTGCTTGATAAGATGAATGCGCTCATACAAGAAAACAAGGTGTATAACTGCATTATTTTAAGCGATAACGGAATTGTCTTTAAGAATGGAAAAGGAACAACTACACTTACTGCATCAGTTACGGCACCGGGCGCTGATTTGACTGACAAATTCGCAATCATTTGGAAAAAAGATGGTAGCGAAATAGCGCGAGAAAAGAGCATCGTTGTGTCCGCTACGGATGTTTCAGGAAAAGCGGTTTACCGTTTTGAAGCAATGGAAGGCGAAAAACTGAGAGGATCTTACGAAGTCACTGTAAGCAATGTGGATGATGGAGCACCGGGAAGCCCAGGAAAATCTTATTATACATGGATTAAGTTTGCGGATGACGGACTGGGGAATGGCATGTCTGATTATCCGGACGGCAAGCAATATATGGGAATTGCTTACAATAAGGGAACCCTAGAGGAATCCAATAATGCGAGAGATTACCAGTGGGCGAGAATCACTGGGGAGGGAATACCGGGACCACCTGGAGACAATGGCGTTACCTATTATACGTGGGTGAGATACGCAGATGATTTATATGGAAATGGGATGTCTGATAGTCCGAATGGGAAATATTACATCGGATTAGCTTTTAATAAAGAATCGCCAATAGAGAGCAGTGATCCACGAGAATACCAGTGGTCTAAATACAGAGGAGATGATGGTACACCGGGGATTAACGGAGAAGACGGAAAGACAACATACTTCCATGTAAAATATAGTTCGGTTCCAAATCCTACATCATCATGGGAAATGACTGAAACTCCAAGCAAATATATTGGAACTTACGTGGACTTTTTAATACAGGATAGTACCAACCCAAGAGATTATGCATGGACGCAATTTCAGGGAGATCCGGGGCAGAATGGAATACCTGGAACCAACGGACAGGATGGCAGAACGTCTTACTTGCATATTGCTTATGCAAATAGTGCAGATGGGAATACAGACTTCTCAACCACTGTAAGCGTTGGCAAGACTTATATGGGACAGTACGTGGATTACGAGGAAAGAGATAGCGAGAACCCATATATGTATAAGTGGTCCAAGATAAAAGGAGAGGACGGTACAGACGGACAAGATGGTGTAGGCATTAGCCGAATCACGAAATATTACCTTTCATCCGAAAGAAGCGCTGGAATCACAGTAAATACTTATGGATGGTCAACTTCTATACAGGAGATGACTCCAGAAAGAAAATATCTGTGGAGTTACGACAATATCGCTTATACAAACAGCACATCTGTAGATACGACTCCAATTATCATCGGTGTACGCGGCGAAAGTGGGGAGAATGGCATTGTTGTATCGAAAACGCCACCAGACAACCCACAAGTAGGGCAGCTATGGCAGACAGAATCCGGACAACCGATTATGCGATGGGATGGTGCGAGATGGGTGCTGCATTATATAGCTGTAGATAATCTCGATGTAAAGAAGCTGTCTGCGATTACTGCGGATTTGGGCGAGGTGACAGCCGGAAATATCTCTAACCCCAAAAAGACATTTGTCATAGATGTTGCAAACGGAACGATTGCATCCAAAGCATCCGAACAAACAGGTGCTGATTATATGGTCCTTAGACAAGGATCTGTATTTTTTGAAGGAAATGATCCCGGAACCAACCGAATTAATGCGAATTATCTAGGATACGGAATGATATTTAACAATATTTCCGGTGCCAAGTCTATGCGAATGCTATACGAAAACGGCGAGATGTATCTGTATCAGTCAGCAAAAGCAGGGATTCCATTGTACGAAAATCTGTCAATGTTAGAAAACGGTCCCAAGGTATTGACAGAAGGAAAAGAGTTGGCAGAGGGAGGAAGCTTTAAAGTATCAGGCTCGAAGGGATTGCTATTATTAGAGGTAGCAAATAGCAGCGCAAGAAGTAGAAAGATGGAAGTTTTTATCAAGGGTGTAAACGCAGAGCGAAACATCCATATCAGCTACGCAGATGGGACATCTTTAAACATTACGATTACAGTAACATGGAGTGGAAGCAATGCAACGATTAAATGTACTCGCTTCTGGGCAGAGGGACAGTGGAGCGGTGGAACAAGCCAGATTTATTATGCTTATACAATTTAGGAGGGCGGAATATGGAAATTAGAGCAAGACCGTGATGGTCTTATTTTTATGCAATATTACAAATTAGGAGAATTTTATGGAATCTTTTATCATGCAGACATATACTATTGTACTTCCGATAATTCTAGGGTACGTTGTATGGCTGCTTAAAAATCAAAAGAAAGACCGAGATGCAAACAGCAAAGGAACGATGCTTTTGCTCAGAGTCCAGATGATTGAGTACCACGAGAAATGGATTGCAAGAGGCTATGTGACAAAACACGGACTCGAAAATTTTATTGAGATGTATGACTCATATCACGATCTTGGCGGAAACGGAGTGGCTACGCAGCTGCTTGAAGAAGTGAAGGAATTGCCAATTAGAGGTTAGGAGGTAGAGAGAATGGAACAGATTATGGATTATGTCAAACCAGAATTGATTGTAGTAGCAGTAGTGTTGTATTTTTGCGGTATGGGGTTAAAGCAGTCGCAGGCAGTGAAAGATAAGTACATTCCGGCGATTTTAGGGGCAGGAGGAATCTTCCTGGCAACAATCTATGTGATTGCCACTTGCCCACTAGGGACAATGCAGGAGATTGCAATGGCAGTGTTCACAGCGATTGTGCAAGGTATTTTGGTAGCAGGGTTAAGCACATATATTAATCAGACGATCAAACAACTTGGGAAGAATGAGTAAAATAGAAAAAAGCAAAGGGAGTCTTCGGACTCTCTTTTATTGTATTTGAAAGTAGGAAAGGAGTTTAAGTATGGCACATTTATTTATTATTACAGGACATGGAGCAGGAGATCCGGGAGCATGTGCAAACGGATTTTCGGAAGCAGAGAGAGTAAGAGCATTGGCAACGAGAATTAAAGCACTCGGCGGCGATCGGGTTACTCTGGGGGACTTTAACAGAGATTATTATGCAGACAATGGTATCAGTAGCCTTGATATCCCAGCTGACTGGCAAATCACAGAGTTACACATGGACAGTGCAGCGGAAGAAGCCAAAGGCGGTCATGTCATTATTAAGGCAGGATTTGATCCGGATCAGTACGACAATGCCCTTGCAAGTTTTATCGGCGGTATTTTACCGGGACGATCCAACTTAATCGTTGGCAGGGATGATCTCGCTAATCCGGACAGAGCAGCTGCAAGAGGATATAGCTATCGTCTCGTAGAGGTTGGATTTATTACAAATATTGGAGATCTTACGATTTTTAATGATCAGATGGATGATATTGCGCGAGGAATCTTAGCGGCATTTGAAATTAAAACAGATAAGCCAGTAGAAAAGCCGGATAAAGTAAACGCATCTCTCCAAACAAATAACGGCGCAGATTGCACAAGATTGTCTATTAAAGCTGTTAAAGATAACATCTACAAGGTCATCGATAAGGAACACGGTTTTATGCTTACGGCGGCAGCTGGACAAGCTAATGCAAATGTAGATTTCCGGAAATTTGACTGCGGAGATTACCAGTTGTGGAAATTGGTTAAGAAGCGGTACAAAAACGCAGACTACACAATGTTAGAGAGTGTTGCGGCTCCGGGACTGTATTTATCTGCGGAAAATAACGGCAGTGGAGGAAAGAATAATTTGAAATTGTACACTGATCTGCACAACATGAAACAGAAGTTCTATATCCGAGAAGAAACGGATGGAAGATCGTTGATTATCCACAGTTTTAGCGGGAAGTGCGTTGCGGCTAAATAGCGGATTAGCTTATTGCTAAGATTGTGCAAGATAAATTGGACAGACGCATTTACATATTAGCAAATATATGCTATGGTAAAGGTGTCCAATACAGATGATGCTCTGTATTGCGGAAACTGAGCAAATCACAGTTTCGCGGATTGAAATATTAACAGTAGCTTTAATTGCTACTAGATAAGGATAAGCTTAATGCTTATCCTTTTATCTTGCATTTCTTAATTTTCAGATTTTTGCAACTGTTATTCTTCCCAGTTCAAATAGCGCTCAATTGTCCCTTTGATATGATGGATAAATTCGCTTTTTTCGGAATCATTCTCATTGAGAGACGTGATGTAATCGAGAATCTCTTCGAGATATTTAGTAGATTGAGCTTGCTTTTCAGCCGTATCATTCGATTCGTAAGATACTAAACCGCCAACTAAAAAAGAAATTTTAAATCGGTAGTCTTCAGAAGACAGCGCGTCCTCAAATAAATCAACAATATTTCTTTGCATTTGTATTACCTCCGTGATTTTGTCTTATTATCGTTTCTAAATTGTTGCAACCATTCTTCAAATACCCCGCTTTTTATAGCTTCATCTGCCTCTTTTCTTACGGATTTCGCAATCTCTATATCACTATCGGATATCAGATAATATGTTTTGTTTTTATAACCTATAGAGGCTCGATACTTCCCTTTTATAAAAGATATGCCATTAAACCCCGTAGTATTGTTTTTGGATAATGTTCCCTGGTAAAAAACGGAAGAAGTATGTTCTTGCAATTTTCTTCCGGCTTTAAGAGATTCTATTTTTGATTCGCTACTTTTTGCACAACCACAACTCACTGTTTTTCCGCGCCTGAGACTGTCTCCGCGCACAGAAATTTCATTTCCGCAGTCGCATTTGCAGAGAAATGTCCTATGAGATCCTAGCGTTTCTGATTTTATGACGGTTAGTTTACCAAATTTTTGACCTACTAAATCATACCTTTCTTTTCTGAGACAACCGCAACTTTTTACGCTACCGCTATTTAATTCTCTAGATGTTGCGAGACGTGTTTTTCCACAAGCACATTCGCACTCCCATACTATAGATCCATTCTTAGTCGCGCTTGTTTTTTTGATAACCGTTAATTTGCCAAATTTTTTACCAATCATATCAATCAACTTAAACAACTCCTTTTATCTTGCATTTTTCCCTGCACTATAACAATCATAAAAGCTATCTACGAGATTTGCAAGTTCATCCGGTGTCAACTTATCAAACAAAGATTCCGGGATCCATTTGTAATTTTCGTAAAAGGTGTTTTCAAAGCTTCCAATCTTACTGAGTTTTTTTATTTTCTGGTACTTGTCCATTCTTAATAGATTGCGCAAATCTAATTCTCCATCTTTCAAGGATTGTTTTGCATCCTCGGTAAAGATATTTAGGTCTAATGTCAACATTTCCTCGACGCTGCACCCAAGAGCACTAGATAAAGCCTGCGCATTCTTTGCAGTAATGTTATTAACGTCAATTTCACCCTTTTCGAGCTTCTGTATTTGTCGGATGTTCATTCCGGTTTTCTCAGCAAGCTCTTTCTGTGTGAGGTTCATGAATTTTCTAAGTTCTTTGAGTTCTGCCATAGTTCTTCTCCTTCTCCCCGTATAGCCGATAGGTCAGCATTTTTGTTATTAGCCAACAAATGAGTATGTGATTTTTCCGGATTTGTGAGTGTTTTTCGAGTAAAAACCATCATTTCTGTTTACAAGTTCTTTTTTGATGATTTCATCGTTTTCAATCGCTGCAACTTCTTCGCTTTCTTTAACGATGTATGATTCATAGTATCCCGGATATTTTGCCAATTCTGATTTGATTTCTTCCGGTTTCGCAAACCAAGTTCTTGTTTCTTTGTTCCATTTTGCATCAAAACTCTTCTTAAGCCATTCTTTTGCATTATAAGTTTTCCCGCTGATTTCTCCAGTTGTTGTGTTTACTGTAAAGATTTCATTTCTTACAACAGACATTTTGATGATTTCTGCTTTCATTGCCTTCGCTTCCTTCCATGCCTTTTTCAAAGCTTCGGAGATCCCGAATCCTAACTTCTTAACCATTTCCCATGCTCTTTTCATAATGTTTGATAAGTTGTATTTTTTCATCCTTCGTATCTCCTTTGCTTTATCTTATGGCCTTATTATACGCCAATATTGGCGTAAAGTCAATAGGAAAACGAGAAATAATTTAAAAATCACCCTCCCAGAAAGAGAGGGCGAAAAAGAATATATTGTATCATCTTAATTTAAACGCGTTAGTAACACGTTAGTAACAAAAATGCTTGAAAACCCACTAAAATCGTTATATACTTTTAATAAAATATTAAGGATGTTCCTATTGGATTCAAAAGAAGTTTATGTTATTCTTTATTTTGAAAGAAGATAAGAAACATCAGACAGTCCCCCGCCTGGTCTGCCTGGCGGGGGACTGTTTGTCATAAGGGACTGTGACTGCATGGAAGGCATTCTCTTCGGCATTTGTTGTGGGAGTGTCAAGTAGATACAGGAAATCTGGGGGAAATAGATGAATAGACATGAATTTTTAAAACAGTTGGAGCATGCTTTGGAAGCCGAGATGAATCCGGCAAAGGTCAGAGGGCATGTGGACTATTACCGAAGTTATATTGCAGAGGAAGTCAAAAATGGAAAGTCAGAGAAGGAAGTGATGGATCTTCTCGGGGATCCGTGGGTGATCGCAAGGTCTATCATTGACTCTCCTTTAAATGAAACGGAGGATCAATACACATATGCCGATTATGAAGAGGCAGAGCAGGAGGCACCATTTGGAACACCGGAGATAAAGATTAAGAAAATTACCGGATGGAAGATAGCGGCAGTTTGTGTCGGGATTGTGCTGATTTTGGTGCTTGTAATTTCGTTGCTCACTGGGTTGATCAGTATGTTGGCACCTGTGCTGGTTCCTCTTTTTGTGATTTGGATTGTGCTGCGAATCGTAGAAAATCACAGGCGGTGAGAAGAATCTGAAAATAGTAAAAATGGGGAAAAGTGGGGAGAATAAGCCTAAAATAGCAAAATAAAAGACCGTTGGGGGAGCCAACGGTCTTTTGAGGGGAGTATAAATAATTAATAAGGGGTTGTAAGAAGTTTCCTTCCTACAAGCAGTAGTATAATATAATACGTAATAAAAAGCAAGCTTAAATTAGAAAAAAAGCAAAATATTGGCAAAATTTACAAATGCAAAACCTCCGGAAGCTGCATAGTTTTTTACTGAACAGGGATAATAAGAATGTAACTATTCACGAGTGAGCAGCAAATTGCAGGAGGAAATTTAAAATGGCAAAGAATGCGAAAACAACAAACAAAGCCAAAAACAGTGAATCTTATTCATCTTATTCTGATGGATATTCCGGAAACAGCAGCAAAGCTTCAGATCGAATGACATCAAAAAATAGCAACAAGACATCGGATCGAATGACATCAAAAAACAGCAGCAAAGCATCTAACAAAAATAAGAATTCAGAGAGCAACGAAAATTCTTACGGAAATTGCGATTACTAATCAGCAGAAAAGAGCCAGTGCTGTAATACTTCAAATGTCTTAAATAGGAATACTTTTAAAAGAATCTGACAGAAAGCCTTTGGTAGTATGAAAATACCGCCGGAGGCTTTTTTATTGATGCGAAAATAGTTGTGCATCCAGACAAGTTGCGGTATCATAAAAATGAAATACAGAACATCGGGAGGAAGAAGATGGAGAAACTGGAACTGATTGCACCATGCCATTTTGGGCTGGAAGCAGTTTTAAAGAGAGAAATACAAGATTTAGGATATGAGATTATAAATGTAGAAGATGGAAGAGTGACTTTTGCCGGGGATGCAAGTGCGATTTGCCGGGCGAATGTGTTTTTGCGGACCGCGGAGAGAGTGCTGCTGAAGCTTGGAAGTTTCAAAGCAGTGACGTTTGATGAATTGTTCGAGCGGACCAAGGAGATCCCGTGGGAAAAATATATTCCGGAGGATGGAAAATTTTGGGTGGCCAAGGCCGCTTCTGTAAAGAGTAAATTGTTCAGTCCTTCAGATATTCAGTCTATCATGAAAAAGGCGATGGTTAACCGGATGAAGCAGCATTATCATATTGACTGGTTCGAAGAGAATGGGGCGTCTTATCCGGTGAGGGTATTTTTAATGAAAGATATCGTGACGGTAGGAATCGACACTTCGGGAGTTTCTCTTCATAAGAGAGGATATCGTCAGTTGTCCAGCAAAGCGCCGATTACAGAGACATTGGCAGCCGCTTTGATTTTGTTGACACCGTGGAAAAAAGACAGGATTTTTATAGATCCATTCTGTGGAAGTGGGACATTTCCAATTGAGGCGGCGATGATCGCTGCCAATATCGCACCGGGGATGAATCGCTCTTTCACGGCGGAGGAGTGGACAAACTTGATTCCGCGAAAACTCTGGTACGAGGCGGTGGATGAGGCGAATAGCCTGATTGACGATGATATTGAAGTGGATATTCAGGGATATGATATTGATGGGGAAGTTGTAAAAGCGGCCAGAGAGAATGCGAGAGAAGCAGGCGTAGAGCATTTGATCCATTTTCAGGAGCGGGCAGTAAAGGATTTAAGACATCCAAAGAAGTATGGATTTATCATCACCAACCCTCCATATGGAGAGAGACTTGAGGAAAAGTCTGCACTTCCGGCTCTGTATAGAGAATTCGGTGAGAGCTTTAAGAAGCTGGACAGCTGGTCGGCATACATGATTACGAGTTATGAGGAAACAGAACGGTATTTTGGAAGGAAAGCAGACAAGAACCGAAAGATTTACAATGGAATGCTAAAGACGTACTTTTATCAATTCCTCGGTCCAAAGCCGCCGAGAAGGAAGAAATATCCGGAAATTTAGACAGAACATAAATAGAAAGTGAATGACAATGCAGGATATGGATGTGCAAAGAAAAGGATCTGTATCCTGCTTGCAAAAAGGGACAGGGAGAAAGAACATGGAAAGAAAGATCATATTTGCGACAGGAAACCAAGATAAAATGAAAGAAATCCGGATGATTTTAGAGGATCTCGGAATTCCGGTCTCTTCAATGAAAGAGGCTGGGATTGACGTGGATATCGTAGAAGATGGAACCACATTTGAAGAAAATGCGATGATCAAGGCAGAAGCGATTGCAAAATTGACAGATGCGATCGTGCTGGCAGATGATTCGGGATTGGAAATTGATTATTTGAATAAAGAACCGGGTATCTATTCAGCGAGATATGCAGGAACAGATACTTCTTATGAGATTAAAAATAATCTTTTGCTGCAGCGTTTGGAAGGAGTTCCGGATGAGAAGCGCACAGCAAGATTTGTCTGTGCAATCGCAGCAGTATTTCCAGATGGAAGCAAAGAGACTGTAAGAGGTACTATTGAGGGGCGGATCGGATATGAGATTGCCGGAGAACATGGATTTGGATATGATCCGATTTTTTATCTTCCAGAATACGGATGTACAACTGCAGAACTGGACCCGGAAAAGAAGAATGAACTTAGCCACAGGGGAAAGGCACTCCGCTTGATGAGAGAGATTATCGAACAAAAAATGTAGCAGGAAGATTAGCATCCAAAGAAATAAAAGGTTCGTGTTCCGAAAAAAGGAAACGCTAAAATAATATTCAAAGAAAATGACAGGTGAAACAATGAAGATACTGATCGTGAGCGATACGCATGGGAGACACCGGAATCTGGAGGAGGTTCTGGACAGAGAGGGACCGATTGACATGCTGGTCCATCTTGGAGATGTAGAGGGGGGAGAAGACTACATCTGTGCACTGGCAGACTGTGAGACGCATATTATTGCGGGAAATAATGATTTCTTTTCAGATCTGAGCAGGGAGCAGGAGTTTTTTATAGGAAAGTATAGAGTGTTTATCACACATGGGCACTCTTACTATGTCTCTATGGGAACGAAAGAACTGAAAAAAGAGGCAAGAAGGCGTGGGGTAGATATTGTAATGTATGGACATACTCATGTGCCGCATCTGGAAGTAGATGGAAATCTTACTGTGCTCAATCCAGGAAGTCTTTCTTATCCAAGGCAGGCAGATCGCCGTGCAGGGTATATGATTATGGAAATAGATCACAATGGAAAAGCGCATTTTGAGCAATGTTTTGTATAAAGTGCCAAATGAATAAAAAAATAAAAAAAATTAGAAAAAAGTGTTGACTTTTGTTTGTTGCTATAATATAATAACTCTTGTCTTAAGGACAGAGACAAAAACAAAAACACAAAATAGCAACTACGGGGTGTGGCTCAGCTTGGCTAGAGCGCCTGGTTTGGGACCAGGAGGTCGCA
>OGYG01000327.1_pt1 | contig 51794 bp, 50 predicted proteins | sample 1576481 | NCBI WGS metagenome assembly OGYG01 (sample SAMEA3541497, study PRJEB24748) | human gut metagenome | biome: human gut; feature: human-associated habitat; material: faeces | place: China | collected 2012 | reverse complement strand
GGAAGGTGGTCAGCACCCACTTGTGCATCTCCTCGCACCATGTAAAGTTGCCGGGCGCGGTGTTGGGGAACACCTGCGGCACGGTCTGCTCGTACTGGTCGGGGATGGTGCGGTCGTCATAGAGGTGGTAATACGCCTGAAACCACGGGTCGCCCGCCTTTGCCGCCATGGCCCAGCGGTGGGTGCTGGCGGTGTGATTCATAACAAAATCCAGACACAGGCTGATGCCTGCCTTGCGCAGCTCCCGGGTCAGGTTTTCGAGGTCCTTGTTTGTGCCAAGGGCGGGGTCTACGGTGTCAAAATCCTCTACCGCATAGCCGCCATCGTTGTGAGGGTGGGGCATCTGCAACAGGGGCATCAAGTGCAGATAGGTCAGCTTCTGCTCCTTGAGGTAGGGCAGCTTCTTTGCCAGTTCTTTCAAATTTCCGGCAAAGAGGTCAGTGTACATGGTCATGCCGAACATATTGCCACGCTTATACCAGTCCGGGTCGGCAGAGCGCGCCTTGTCCAGTGCTTTCAGCTCGGCGCTGCGGGCGTTGTAGGCTTGTGCCATCTCCCGCTCCAGAACCTCCAGCCCTTCCCGGTTGTGGTACAGCTCCATGAACAGCCATTCCAGCTCGTCCTTATGCTTGGCGAGCCGGGCAGAAAAATCCTGCGCCATCGCTCAACCCTCCACTTCCGCAAGGGTGGGCATGGCAGGGATCGCTCCGTGGCGGCTGGTGGTGATGCTGGCAGCCTTGTTGGCAAAAGCCAGAATGCTTTCCAACTTGTCTACGGTCAGGGTGTCCAGCTTTTCCTTGCAGAGCTTGGAAAGCGCTGCGCCAAAGAAGGTGTCGCCTGCGCCGTTGGTGTCGCCCACCTTGCAGGGCACACCCGCCACATGACCGGTCTTGCCCCCAAAGCGGTAGAATACGCCGTTCGCGCCCAAGGTGACGAAGATCAGCTTGATGCCGTTCTGCGCCAGCTGTGCCGTGCCGCTCTCGCAGTCGGTGGTGCCGGTGAGCAGGGGCAGCTCCTCGTCGGACACTTTCAGAATATCCACCAGCGGCAGGGGAGCTTTCATCTGGGCAATGGCATCCTCTTTGTTCTTCCAGAGGTTGGCACGGTAGTTGGGGTCGTAGGTGATGGTAGCACCCAGCTTTTTGGCACGGGCAGCAGCGTCCAGCGTGGCAGTGCGGGAGGGGTCAGCGGTCAGGCTGACAGAACCGAAGTGGACGATTTTGGCAGCTTTCAGAGCCTCGTCCGAAATGTCCTCTTTGCACAGCATCACGTCAGCGTTGGCACTGCGGTAGAAGCTGAAATCCCGCTCGCCGGTGGCATCTACCGAGACAACCGCCATGGTGGTGGGGTGGTCTGCATCCACCGCCATGCCGGAAACGTCCACCTTGTTCTCTGCCAGAACCTCTTTCAGGTAGCGGCCAAAGGCATCTGCACCCACCTTGCCGATAAAGGCGGTCTGTGCGCCCAGCCGGGCGGCAGCCACAGCCAGATTTGCCGGGGCACCGCCGGGGTTTGCGGCAAACTGAGGAATGCCCTTTTCATCCTTGCCGGTCTGGGTCAGGTCGATCAAAACTTCGCCAATCGTTAAAATGTCCATGGTTGCTCTCCTTATCATTCATCATAGCGGGGGGTCTGCTCCGGGAACTGCTGGCTGATCTTTTCTTCAATGCCATAGGCAGCATTGAAATCGTTGTACAGCAAAAAGAAGCAGACGAACCAGATAAACCACACACCGAGGAAAGGCACAAGAAAGCCCGTCCACGGCAAAAACAACACAAACAGCAGCCACCATACCAGTTGAAGTGCGGCTGCACCCAGAACGTGCTTGCCGTATTTCAGGCAGAATAGCACGGCATTTTGCAGGCGGTGAAGGTTGCTTTCTTCAAACAATACCACCTGCGGCCAGAACGCAGTAAACAGCATGAGCAAAATCAGCAGACCTGCCAGAAAAACAGCCATGGTTCCGATACCGGGCAGACGCTCCCCGGAGAACAGCACCATGCCGAAAAACAGCTCGATGCCAAGTGCCAGACTGAACACCACACCGGGCAGAAGGGATGCTTTCCAGTTCTGTTTCATGCCCTTGCAGTAGTTCTCCCACCAGCCCCGGGGCGCATCCCGGTAGCTGCGGAACAGCGCGTCCATCATGCAGGAGATCGCCGGGCCCACCAGCAGTCCACCCACCACGCAGACGGGAATCAGCACCAGCAGACTGGAAGAAAGCAGGGCGTACCCCACCCCCAGCCCGTAGGGGATGCACAGACCCAAGGTGACAAAATCCGCAAAGAGAAAGCTTTTCCAGTCTCGTTCCAGCAGCTCCTGATACCGGGGCAGACCAGTGGCGCGTTGACCATGGATGACCGGGTCACTCGGAAAGAATAAGCCCATTTCTACGCCTCCTTAATAGGTGCAGCCGTTCAGAAATTCGGTCAGTACAGCCAGTGCATCGCCGGTGTAGCTCTCCTGACAGGAAAGCTCCCACTCTATGGCACTGGTGCCCTTCTGTCCAAAGGCGGCAACGCCAAAGGCATAGGGGTTGCTTTCGTCCTGATAGGCAAACTGAATGACAGTGTACTCCTGCCCGCCGGCAGTCAGGGTCTGTGTGTCGGAAATATCGTAGTTCTGCTGCGCCAGCTCCTGCCAGCCGGAAACAGCGGAAGCTGCCTTTTCTCCGGTCTTGTTCTCCTGCACCACCAGCGTCAGCTGGGCATCGTAGAGATCGACTGTCTTACCCTCGCTGTTTTCATAGGGCTGGGGTTCTCCGTTGACCCAAGAAGCATAGTACAGGCCGTTGGCTGCAAGAATGTCCTTGTTGTCCAGCAGGGTGAAGCCCTCCGGCGGGGCAGGGGCAACCAGTGTTTTGCCTACCGGGGCGGTGCCGTCGGGGTTCACCAGCGGATCACTTTTCAAATTTTCATCCTTCACACCGCAGCCAGTACAGAGAACTGCCGCCAGCGCAAGTGCTACAACACACAACCAGTTCCGTTTCATGGAGTTGCTCCTTCCGTCAGAATCTCCCACAGCCGCTGTGCTCCTTCCCGGGCAAGGGCGGCTTTTTTGTTCTTGGGCTCTTCATAAAAGGCCCTGCGGCCTAAAAATAATCCGTTTACCAGTTCTGCGCCGCTGCCAGTAACGGTGGTTCCCAACACGGTGGTCTGATACGTTCCAAGGTCGTATCCGGCCAGCACCGGGCAGTCTGCCCAAGGCACGGTCTTTCCGGCGGCGGTATAGTCGTTGTCGCCCGGCGGAGTGCCGTCCCAGTTGGCAAGTGCCTGATAGTCCAGCTGAAAATGCGCCGGGTCATCCAGCAGCAGAAAATAGCTTTCCTCGGCGTTCATATCCGCCAAAAACTGCATCTGTGCGGCAAGCGCGTAAGTAGAAGCGTTTTCCACGTCCTCTGTATCGCTGACGTACTGGCGCAGCCGGACGCAGACAGTGCCATCGCCGTTCAGGTCTTCGCCATACTGCGCAAAAGCGGCTTCGATGGCGTGGGCGGTATCCTCCGGCAGAGCACTTTTGCCCACATAGGCGATCTGATAGTCCGGCAGGGTCTCGCCCCAGTGCAGGGCGTTGGCCAGCCAGCTGATGCCCACCCAGAGCACCACGGCTGCGATGACGAGATAGACCCAGTGGTAATGCAGCCAGTTCCTGACCCAGTACCACCGGCCTTTTTCCGGGGCGGTCATGCCTTGGTGGTGCCACCGTAAGCATAGCTGACCGGCAGGCACAGCAGGGAGGGGGTATTGGCGCGGTTCTCGTTCAGCACGACTTCCACGCAGGTCTCTGCGATGGCGTCCACGGGCTGAACGATGGTGGAACAGTAATAATCCATGTCGCCGAAGATGCGCAGCCCGTCAAAGCCGATGACCTGCACGTCCTCGGGCACCCGAAGCCCCATGAGACGCAGCAGCTGAACAATCTGGTAGGCCAGACGGTCGGTCACGCAGAAGATGCCGTCAAACTCCAACACGCCGTCCTGCAGATGATCGTCCAGGAACACCGCGAACTCGGCCATGGGGTCAAAGACGGTGCCGTCCCGCGCATCTTCCAGATTCTTTATTTCATAAGGAACGCCTGCGGCTTCACAGGCGGCCACAAAGCCGTCCTTGCGTTTGTTGGTCTCGCCCACGATGCTGGAACCGACGCGCAGGAAGGCGAGCTTCCTGCAGCCGTTTTCCATCAGCTTTTCGGCGGCCAGCCGCCCGCCTGCGTAGTTATCTGATGCCACGCAGGGGATGTTGGCGCCGAGATACCGGTCGATGGAGACGGAGTTGATCTCCGAGGGTGCTTCCAGCTTCGGGTCATAGGTCAGGGCAATGATGCCGTCCACCTTGTTCTGCTCGGCCATGCGGATCATTTCCTGCTCTTTTTCATTGTCATAGTCGGTATCGCAGAGCAGCATCCGGTAGCCGCGCTTTTGCAGCGAGCTGTTGATGCAATGAGCGATCAGGCCGAAATAGGGATGTGCGATGGTGGGCAGGATGACGGCGATGGTATTGGTGCGGTTGCTTTTCAGGCCGCGCGCATAGGCGTTCAGGTGGTAGTCCAGTTCCTTGATGGCCTGCTCCACCTTTTTGCGGTATTCCTCGCCCACCGGGATGCCGTTGATGACCTTGGATACAGTGCCCAGAGAGACCCCTGCCTCCTTGGCCACATCCTTCATAGTAGGGGCGGTGTTCTGTTTTACCATGCGGTCCACTCCTTTGTTCGTGAAACGTTTCTATATCAAGCGGATATATCAAAGGGAATCTTGCTGCATTCCCTGTAGTTCTGAGGTTCTTGCAGCTTCAGTATAGCATGGTTTTTCCAGAATGTAAAGACTTTTTCGTGAAATTTCATGAATCGTTTCACGAATGCATGATGATGCATTTCGCACAAAAACATCCTGCCACAAGTGTGCAAAACGTTGAAAACATGGATACAAGGCGTTTTTTGCGTAAAATCCTGTTGACACAAAAACGCTGGCGTGCTATCTTTGTGTTGCAAGCCGTGTAACGTTTCAGTGTAACGTTTCACAAGAAACGGCAAAAACGATCCCCGAACGGCAGGGGACCCCGCCCACGGGCCTGTGGGCAGCGTAAAAACAAGAAGGAGGAGTTTTTATGACGCAGACCTCGCCAGCTGCTGCACGTCAGCTGGACGCTATCCCGGTCCACCGCAAAAGCCTCAGCCAACGGCTGCGGGAAAACTGGCAGCTCTATGTGATGCTGCTGATCCCGGTGGTGCTGACCATCGTTTATAAGTACTGGCCCATGTACGGCATCCAGATCGCCTTCCGCGATTTCAAGGCAAGCCGCGGCATCACCGGCAGCGAGTGGGTCGGCCTGTACTGGTTTGAACGGTTCTTCACCGCACCCAACTGTGTGCGCATGATCAAGAATACCGTGCTGCTGAGCCTGTACAGCCTGCTGTGGAGTTTCCCCATCCCCATCATCCTGTCCCTGTGCATCAACCAGCTGCGCTTTGCAAAGTTCAAGCGGGTGGTGCAGACGGTGCTGTATGCACCCCACTTCATCTCCACCATGGTCATCTGTGGTATGATCAAGATCTTCCTCAGCCCCTCGGGTGGTCTGCTGAACCTGATCCTGGGCACCAGCGTGGACTTCCTCTCGGAGAGCACCGCATTCCGCACCATCTATGTGGCCTCCGGTATCTGGCAGGAAGCTGGCTGGGGCACCATCATCTATATGGCTTGTCTGGCTGCTGTGGATACCAGCCTGTACGAAGCAGCCAAGATCGATGGCGCATCCATGTTCCAGCGTATCCTGCACATTGATATCCCGGAACTGGTGCCCATGATCGTTTTGCAGCTCATTATGAGTGTAGGCAACCTGATGAACGTGGGCTTTGAAAAGGTGCTGCTGCTGCAGACCGAGCTGAACAAGGCTACCAGTGATATCATTGCCGTGTACGTCTATGAACAGGGCATCATCAATGCCAAGTACAGCTATTCCACCGCTGTGGGTCTGTTCAACACGGTGGTCAACATCATCCTGCTTATCATCGTCAACCGCATCGCCAAGAAGGCGGCAGACGTCAGCTTTGTGTAAAGGGGGCGAACCGTTATGGCAAAAAACATTGCAGCATCCCGTCAAAAGAAGCCCGGCGGTCTGTCCGATAAGGTCAGCGACATCGTTCTGGTAGTCATCTGCGCCGCCGTCATGCTCATTGTGGCTTACCCGCTGTACTACGTTCTGGTGGCGTCCTTTTCGGATCCCTACGATGTGTACGCCGGCAAGACCTTCCTGCTGCCCAGCCAGTTCACCCTGAAGGGCTATCAGGCTGTGTTTGCAGACAGTGCGCTGTTCTCCGGTTTTATGAACAGCATCAAGTACACCGTCATCGGCACCATCTACTCGGTGGTCATGATCTATCTTGTGGCTTACCCGCTGAGCGTGAAGGATCTGCCCGGGCGCAAGTACATCAGCCTGTTCTTCGTCATCACCATGTATTTCGGCGGCGGTCTGGTGCCTACCTACCTCATCGTCAAGCAGACCGGTCTGCTGGGCAGTATGTGGGCGCTGTTCCTGCCCGGTGTGGTAGCTGTGGGCAATGTGATCATCGTCCGCAACTTCTTTGAAAACAACATACCCCGGGAGCTGCTGGAAGCCGCCGAGATCGATGGTGCCTCCAAGTGGACCGTCTTTGTAAAGATGGTCATTCCTCTGAGCCGCTCCATCATGGCCGTTATGGTGGTGTACAGCATGGTGGCCTACTGGAACGACTGGTTCACCGCTCTGATCTACCTGAGAGCCGATCAGGCTCCGTTGCCGCTGGTGCTGCGCAATATCCTGATCAAGAGCTCCACCAGCGCCAGCCAGTCCTCTATGGTAGCGGGCGGCTTTGCAGAACTGAATAAGCTGACCGAAATGATCAAGTTTGCTTCCATCATCGTGGCAGCTGCCCCCATGCTGATCGTTTACCCCTTTGTACAGAAGTATTTTGAAAAAGGCTTCATGGCAGGTGCGGTCAAGGGCTAAAATTGCGACCGCGGCCTGCGGCCGAAACAGGGAGCAATTTTTGGCGCAGCGGTCTGCAAGACGCGAGACCCGCCCAAGGGTCGAAGCGGATGCAGGGCACCGCAAGAGGGCGCTGAAGCCGTTGCCCGGAACAGAAAGCGATGGAGCTTGATGAACAGGGCGCAGAATCCGCTGCCCATTCCAGAAAACGAAAAGAATCTGATATAACATTACAGAAAAGGAGAACAACCATGAAAAAAATGATCTCTCGCCGCAATTTCCTGAAGGTTTGCGCCGTTGCCGGTTCTGCCGTGGCACTGTCTGCCTGCGGCGGCAGCAAAAAGGCCGCTGGACCGGACCCCTCCAACACCGACCAGACCAGCTTTGACATCGTGGGCGGTCAGTCTGCTCTGAGCCCCGGCTACAACGACAACGAGGTGCTGAAGAAGCTGGCAGATAACGTGGGCGTTAAACTCAACTACGAGACCATGAGCGACTCCCTCAGCGAGCAGGTGAACATCCGCATTGCAGGCGACCAGCTGCCGGATGCCTTTATGGGTGTGGGCTTCTCCAACTACGATATCGCCAACTACGGTGCAGACGGCACGTTCCTGGACCTGACCCCCTATATCAACGCCGAGATCATGCCCAACCTGACCAAGATCCTGGACGAGCACCCCAACATCCGTGCAGCTATCACCATGAGCGACGGCTGCATCTACGGTCTGCCCGCTGCCGAGCAGATGGGCACTGCCGGTATCGGTGACGACGAGGATTACAGCATCTTCACCATTCCGCAGTTCTCCATGATCAACAAGCGCTGGCTGGACGAGCTGGGGCTGGCAGTGCCCACCACGCTGGACGAGCTGCACACCGCCCTGAAGGCCTTCAAGGACAACGATATGTCTGCCAAGGTCTACGGTAATGCACCCGGCAGCACCATCCCCATGTCCACCGGCTTTGACGAGTGGTGCTGGGGTCAGAACATCTTCTACGCAGGCTTCGGCTTCACCAACTGGCCTAACGATGTGTGCAACGATCTGGTTCTGCAGAAGGACGGCAAGTGCCGCTTTGTCTGCGCCGAGGACAACTACCGCAAGGCGGTCACCTACTTCCACGACTGGTACGCCGAGGGTCTGATGGACGTGGAGATGTTCAGTCAGGATGCCAACCAGCTGCTGGCTAAGGGCGCACAGGGCTATCTGGGCGTTTCCACCTGGTGGTACATCGAGGAACTGATGGGCGATTACGCCAAGGACTATGTGTTCCTGCCCGTGCTGGACGGCCCGGACGGCACCCACAACGTCACCGTACGTACCGGCGGCGGTACCAACAGTGGCAACCTGAATGTGACCAACAAGTGCCAGAGCCCTGCCAACCTGCTGAAGTTCTTTGACCAGTGGTATGACGGCGAGACCGTGATGCAGCTGCAGTACGGCCCCATTGGCGTGTTCTTCACCGAGCAGGACGCCAACGGCAAGTGGAAGTCCATCACCGAGGAGGAGGCCAAGGCAAAGTACAACAAGGGTGCCGGTGAGTTGAAGTCTACCTACGAGGTCTGGGGTCCCAAGCTGATCCTCAGCGAGTACTACGATGAGTATTTCTACATGGAGGACCGCGCTATCGAGCGTCTTACCGACCTTGAGAACTATTGGATGCCCTTTGTGGATGACGCCACTACCTACCCCATCGACTGCGTGTTCACCAGCGAGGAGTTGGACACCATCGACCGCTACCGTGCTGATTTTGAGAACGCAGTCTCTGAGCAGGAAGGTCTGTGGCTGAAGGACGGCGGCCCCTCCGACAGCGAGTGGGCAGCTTATCTGGACACCCTGACCAATAGCTGCGGCATGGATAAGCTGCTGGCAGCTTACCAGGGCGCATACGACCGCTACAAGGCTAACGCCTGATTCTAAGACGCAAGGAGGCATCCGCGATGCCAAGTGAAATTTTGAACAAAGCTCGTGCCTACGAAGCCGAGCACGGCGCAGCCATTTCCCCGGCGGAACGCCCTGCCTACCACATGACCCCCTATGTGGGCTGGCTCAACGACCCCAACGGCTTCTCTTATTATAAAGGGAAGTATCACCAGTTCTATCAGTATAATCCCTACGATGTGCGGTGGGCGCCCATGCACTGGGGGCACGCGGTCAGCACCGACCTGCTGCACTGGGAGTATCTGCCCTGCGCACTTGCCCCGGATTCCCCCGCAGACAACGGCCCCGGCTGCTTCTCCGGTTCTGCCACCGAGATGGATGACGGCAAGCAGCTGCTGATGTACACCAGCGTGATTGCAGAAAAGCAGCCCAATGGGGAGATGCGGGATATCCAGACCCAGAGCATTGCCATTGGTGACGGTCTCAACTACGAAAAGCCTGCCTGCAACCCGGTGCTGACCCAGAAAGACCTACCGGAGGGCTTCAGCAAGTTTGACTTCCGGGACCCCAAGATCTGGCGCGAGGCCGACGGCACTTACTCCGCCGTCACCGTCTGCCTGGCCGAGGACGGCAGCGGTGCAGCGGCACTGTTCCAGAGCAAGGACGGTTTCGACTGGCACTTTGTCACGGTGCTGGAACGCTGCAACAATCAGTACGGCAAAATGTGGGAGTGCCCGGACTTCTTCCCGCTGGACGGCAAGCAGGTCCTGATGCTGGGGCCCATGGAGATGCTGCCCAAGGGCGAGTTCCACAACGGTCACAACGTCATTGCCTTCATCGGCAGCTATGACGAAGCCACCCACACCTTCACGAAAGAAAATGTGCAGCTGATGGACGGCGGCATCGACTTCTATGCCACCCAGACCACCCTTGCCCCGGATGGCCGCCGCATCATGACCGCATGGCTGCAAACATGGTCGGACACCGAGGATAAGCCCCAGGGCTGTAAGTGGTTCGGGCAGACCATCTGCCCTCGGGAGCTGCATATCAAGGATGGTCGTATTTTCCAGACCCCGGTGCGGGAGCTGGATGCAGTCCACGGCAAGCGCACCTTCCATGAAAATGTGACGGTGCAAGGCGAAACAACGCTGGAGGGCATCAAGGGTCGTGTGGCCGACCTGACCGTCACGGTGCAGCCCGGCGAATACCGCTCCTTCACCCTGAAGCTGGCCGCCGATGCAGACCATCACACCAGCCTGACCTACGATCCATACACTTCCGAGCTGACGCTGGATCGCAGCTATGCCGGTTCCCGTGCCGACATCGTTCACCGCCGCAGCTGCAAGGTGCGCAGCCAGAACGGTGCACTCAAGCTCCGCATCCTGCTGGACAAAAACAGCATCGAAATTTTCGCCAACGATGGCGAGCAGACCATGACCGCATGGATCTATACCCCGCAGTCGGCGCAGGACATCACCTTTGCGGCCACCGGCAGTGATGTCAACCTGACCGTGGAGCAGTACGAACTGAATCTGTAAAACCTGATATTCCCTTCATTTCTCCTTCATCAACACAGCCCCGCTCTGGATTCCTTCACCAGAGCGGGGCTGTTGTTGCTTCTATGTAAGGTTAGTCCTCTAATCTGCCGTGTTCGCAGCCAAGGGAAAGATAATGCTCCATCTTATCACTCAGCACAAGCTGCGCGTACTCCAGCAGCCTGTTGTACAGCAGCCAATCCAGCTCTGCCCGCTGTGCCGGGGTGTTGCCGTACTCGTCCTCGATGGCGATGCAGTCGATGGCAACGGCAGAGCCGTCTGCGAAACGGGCTTCTACCCGGCCGGTGTCCATGTTGTAGCGGCAGGAAAGCAGTTTGTTCATAAGATATCCTCCATGTTTTTCACATTTGCTTCTCTTTCGGTGAAAAGTTCCGGCTGTCCGTTTGCAGATCTATAAATCCACTTTCTGATGCAGCCCTTTATAGTTCTACATCCATCCACCACACGCCCGATTCTTACACCAAAACTAGAACAACGCTCTTTTTGCTCTGCACAAAATCCTACATCATTTGGCGTAAAATTGGCGTATGGCGTGAAAATCGCTGGAAATTATCGCAAACAAAAAGCCTGAAACTTCTCGTAACATCAAGAAGTTTCAGGCTTTTCTTTGCTTAAATTGGAAATTTACTGCTCAATCGGCTTCATCGTGGGGAACAGCAGAACATCGCGGATGGAGGCGCTGTCGGTGAGCAGCATGACCAGGCGGTCCACGCCGAAGCCCAGGCCGCCCGTGGGGGGCAGGCCATACTCCAGAGCGTTGACGTAATCGTAATCCACCTGAGCCTTGCAATCGGGCTCGATGGCCTTGCGCTCGGCGACCTGACGCTCAAAGCGGCCCTTCTGGTCGATGGGGTCGTTCAGCTCGCTGAAGGCGTTGCCGTACTCGGTGCAGTCGATGAAGTACTCAAAGCGCTCGGTAAAGGCGGGATCGTCCGGCTTGCGCTTGGCCAGCGGGCTGATCTCGACAGGGTAATCATAAATGAAGGTGGGCTGGATCAGCTTGTCCTCAACAAAGGCATCGAAGAACTCGGCCAGAATGGCACCCTTGGTGGGAACCTCGGGCAGCTCCACATGATGCTCCTTGGCAGAGGCAATGGCATCCTCGTCGGACTTCCAGTCGTTGAAGTCCACGCCGGAATACTTCTTGACAGCCTCCACCATGGTCAGGCGCTCCCAGTGGCTCATATCGATCTGCTTGCCCTGATAGGGAATGACCATGCTGCCGCAGATCTTGAGGGCCAGGCGCTTGTACAGCTCTTCCACCAGATCCATCATGCCGTGGAAATCGGTAAAGGCCTGATACAGCTCGATGCTGGTGAATTCGGGGTTGTGCTTGGGGTCCATGCCCTCGTTGCGGAAGATGCGGCCAACCTCGTACACGCGGTCCATGCCGCCCACGATCAGGCGCTTGAGGTACAGCTCAGTCTCAATGCGCAGCACCATGTCCATGTTCAGGCTGTTGTGGTGGGTGTAGAAGGGGCGGGCAGAGGCACCGATCTCAAAGGGGGTCAGGATGGGGGTATCCACCTCCAGGAAGCCCTTCTCGTCCAGATAGGCGCGGATCTCCTTCAGGATCTGGCTGCGCTTGACGAAGGTATCCTTCACCTCGGGGTTTGCGATCAGGTCCACATAGCGCTGGCGGTAACGCATCTCGGTATCGGTCAGGCCGTGGAACTTCTCGGGCAGGGGGCGCAGGCTCTTAGCCAGCAGGGTCAGCTCGGTGGCGCGAACACTCAGCTCGCCGGTCTTGGTGCGGAACACCTCGCCCTTGACACCGATGATATCGCCCACGTCCAGCTTCTTGAAGGCGGCGTAGGCCTCCTCGCCCAGCTCGTCGCGGCGGACATACAGCTGGATATCGCCCTTGTCATCGCGCAGGTGGGCAAAGCTCGCCTTGCCCATCACGCGCTTGGACATCATACGGCCGGCCAGCGCGACCTGCATGCCACTGTCGGTCTCGTTGGGCAGGTCGGCAAACTCGGCCTTCAGGTCGGCAGAATAAGCGTCCTGCGGGAACTTGGTCAGGGTGAAGGGGTCGTTGCCGGCAGCCTGCAGGTCGGCCAGCTTCTGGCGGCGCACCTGCACCTGCTCGCTCTCAGACAGGCCCTGAGCGGGGTTTCTCTTTTGCTCTTCCATGGTTTCCTCCCGTTCAGGCTCAGTTTGCGGCGTGGGTGATGGCCAGCACTTCGTACTCGACGGTCTGGCCGGAGGGCAGCAGGACCTCAGCCTTCTCGCCCACGGCCTTGCCCAGCAGAGCGTGGCCCACGGGGCTCTCGTCGCTGATCTTGCCGTTGATGGGGTCAGCCTCGGTGCGGCCAACGATATCGTACTCCTCGGCCTCATCATCGCCGGTCATCTTGATGGAGACGTGGGTGCCAACAGAAACGTTGTCCACGCTCAGCTCGCTCTCGTCGATGATCACAGCGTTCTTGACCATCTGCTCCAGCTCGGTGATGCGGTTCTCCACCAGACCCTGGGTGTTCTTGGCTTCATCGTACTCGCTGTTCTCAGAAAGGTCGCCGTGGCTGCGGGCTTCCTTGATCTCCTCGGCCAGCTCCTTGCGGCGGACCGTCTTGAGGTATTCCAGTTCGTCCTGCATCGCCTTCAGGCCGGAAGCGGACATCTTGATTTCTTGTGCCATTTTGGATCTTCTCCTTGTCTATTGGATTGACGCAGCCGCAAAGCCGCGCACGAATGCTATTATGACTGTTCTATTATAATAGCAAGCCGGGAGCTTGTCAATAAAAACCACGGCGCTAGAGCGGAAAAAGCGGCGGCGTGTTTCCTCGCTTTTTCGTTGAAATATGCCAAGTTTTATGATATAGTAGTAGTCGTTTTTACGTTTTACTCCCCTATTCTCCCTGCGGAAAGGAAGCATCCATGAACCTGACAAAGCAGTTCTTCAAGTATGTGTCGCAGAATATTTTCGGTCTGATCGGCACATCGTGCTATATTCTGGCCGACACCTATTTCATCGCCCAGGCGGCGGGCACCGACGGCGTGACCCTGCTGAACCTCTGCCTGCCCATGTACAACCTGATCTTTGCCTTCGGCTCGATGATCGGCCTGGGTGCGGCCACCCGGTACGCCATCCTGCAGGCCCAGGGCGAGGCGCGGGCGCAGCGGTATTTTTCCAACGCCATCCTCTGTGCCTGCCTGATCGCCATTCCGTTCATGCTGGCGGGCGCGTTCTGCCCGGGCACGCTCCTGCGGCTCATGGGCGGCGATGCGGACATCGTGGCTCTTGGCCTGAACTACACCCGCATCTTCCTGCTGTTCACACCCTTCTTCATGTGCAACTACATCTTCTCGGCCTTCGTCCGCAACGACGGCGACCCGTCCCTTGCCATGGTGGCCACCCTGAGCGGCAGCCTGTTCAATGTGGTGTTCGATTACATCTTCATCTTTCCCATGGGGCTGGGCCTGCCCGGCGCGGCGCTGGCAACGGCCATCTCGCCGGTGCTCAGCATCGCCATCTGCAGCCGCCACTTCTTTCAAAAGAGCTGCACGCTCACCTTTGTCCGGCAGGCTCCCTCGGCCCGGCTGCTGGTGCAGAGCTGCCAGCTGGGCATCTCCGGTTTTGTCGGGGAGCTCTCCTCTGCCGTGACCACCACCGTGTTCAACTTCCTGCTGCTCCGGCTGGCGGGCAACGTGGGCGTGGCCGCTTACGGCGTGGTGGCAAACTTTGCGCTGGTGGCAACAGCCATCTTCAACGGCGTGGCCCAGGGTGCCCAGCCGCTGGTCAGCCAGTGCTACGGCAAAAATGAGATGGCCGGGGCAAAAAGGCTGCTTCTGCTGGGCTGCGGCACCGCGCTGACACTGGCGGCGGTGTTGTACGGTGCCGTGTTTGGCTTTACCGACACCTTTGTTGCCCTCTTCAACAGCGAGAACTCTGCTCTGATGGCCGAATATGCCCACAGCGGTATGCGCATCTACTTCCTGGGCTACTTCTTTGCAGGCTGCAATATTGTTGCGGCGGGCTATCTTGGTGCGGTCAACCGCCCCACCGAGGCCACCATCACCTCGGTCAGCCGGGGCGTGGCCGCCATCGTCACCTGCTCGCTAATCCTGAGCGCCCTGTTCGGCATGAACGGCGTGTGGTTGGCCTTCCCCGCCGCCGAGGCCATCACGCTGGCCCTGACGGTGTTCCTGCTCAAGCGCCCGCAGTCTGTGTGCGGCTGAACGCCTCCACGGAAAAGAGCCGGGTGCTGCCCCGGCTCCTGAACATTTTAAATATACAGTGCCTGCTCCCGCTGGCTTTCCGCCGGGCTGAGGGGCCGCGCTGTCTGACCGGCCAAGGCCCGCCACTGTGCGGGGGATTGGCCGGTCTCTTTTTTGAACACCCGGCACAGGTAGTTGGCCCCTGAGAAGCCGCACAGGCTGGCAATGACATCCAGCGTGTATTCCCGGTGCAGGAGCAGCCGCATGGCGGCTTCCACCCGCACGGTGGTCAGGTAGCGCCCCGGAGGCACCCCCACGGCGGCGGTAAAGGTGCGGACAAGGTGGCTCTTGGAGACTCCCAGCCGCTCACTGAGCTCCTCCACGCCGTACAGGCCAGCGTAGTTCTGGCGGATATCCTCAATGGCGGCCTCCACCAGCGGCGGCAGGGGCGGGGCGGCGCTGTCGGCCCCCGCAAGCTCACAGAGCAGGGCAAAGGCCAGCTGGCTGGCGGCCCGGCTGCGGGGCGTGTCGGCCTCGGCGGCAAGGCGGCCCAGCAGCTCTGCGGCGGCGGGGCAGGTCTCGCCCCGGGCCAGGAACGGCAGTTCCGTCAGCCCGGCAAGGAACTGCACCGCCGCCTGCCCGGTCAGCTGGATGCAGAGCAGGTGGCTCTCCCCTTCCGGGGTCAGGGTCAACGGGGCGCGGCTCAGCACCAGATGGCCCGCCGCCGCACTCTGGGGCGGCAGGATCAGTGCGCTGCCCGCCGGGGAGGGCGAGGCATCGGTCAGGCTGGCAGTGCATCTGCCGCTGGAGATCAGGCAGACCCACAGCCCCTCGCCGGTCAGGGTCAGGGGTTCTTTGGGCTGGATATCCCGCACCACGCCAAGGGCTGCGGTGCTTGTCCAATCATAAAGCAATATCTGACACCTCAAATCAATAAAATGCTATTTTATATCACAAAGTTATCTGTTATTATAATACCAACGAGAGCGTGCACCGTCAAGGTGCCGTAACATAGAAAAATTTTAATGGAGGCAATGACCTATGGCTTCGATTAGCTGCCAGCACATCTACAAGATCTACCCGGGCGCTACTGCTCCTTCTGTTACCGACTTCAACCTGGAGATCCAGGATAAGGAGTTCATCATCTTCGTCGGCCCCTCTGGCTGCGGCAAGTCCACCACCCTGCGCATGATCGCCGGTCTGGAGGAGATCTCCAAGGGCGAAATGTACATCGGCGGCCGCCTGATCAACGACGTTCCTCCCAAGGATCGTGATATCGCCATGGTGTTCCAGAGCTACGCTCTGTACCCCCACATGACCGTTTACAAGAACATCGCTTTCGGTTTGGAGCTGCGCAAGACCCCGAAGGACGAGATCGACCGCCGCGTTCACGAGGCTGCCAAGATCCTGGAGATCGAGCACCTGCTGGACCGCAAGCCCAAGGCTCTGTCCGGCGGCCAGCGTCAGCGTGTTGCTCTGGGCCGTGCAATGGTTCGTAACCCGAAAGTATTCCTGATGGACGAGCCGCTGTCCAACCTGGATGCAAAGCTGCGTACCAGCATGCGCACCGAGATCATCAAGCTGCACAAGAAGCTGGCTACCACCTTCATCTACGTTACCCATGACCAGACCGAGGCTATGACCATGGGCGACCGCATCGTTGTTATGAAGGACGGCATCATCCAGCAGGTCGATACCCCGCAGAACCTGTACGATATGCCCTGCAACATGTTCGTTGCCGGCTTCATCGGCAGCCCCCAGATGAACTTCCTGGACGGCACCGTGACCAAGAACGGCGATCAGTACGCCATTGACCTGGGCGGCGACACCATCCCCCTGCCCAAGGAAAAGACCGCTGACGGCAAGCTGGATTCCTACGTTGGCAAGAAGGTCAAGATGGGCATCCGTCCGGAGGATATCGACGACGAGCCCGAGTTTATGGCAAAGCACCCCGACTGCCACCTGGAGGCTCAGGTCGATGTGTCCGAAATGATGGGCGCTGAGATCTACCTGTACCTGGAGTACAAGGGCAACAAGATGACCGCCCGTGTCGCTCCCACCTCTAAGGCACGCAACGGAGACACCGTCCGCGTTGCATTCGATCCGCACAAGGTCCACGTCTTTGATGTCGAGACCGAGCAGACCATCCTGAACTAAGTTCTCCAGGGATCATCTTTTGATCCTCCTAATAAGCAAAAGCCGCCGGGAAGCGATTTCCGGCGGCTTTTGTCTAAAAGAACACACATTGGAACATTATAAGGGAGATTTCACCATGGAACACATGATGCTTCTGGTCACCTACCGTATGCTCCCCGGCCAGCGGGACGCTTTTCTGCAGGAAGTCGCCTCTGCCGGCATTCTGGCAAAGGTCCAGCAGGAGGACGGTTTTGAGCGCTATGATTACTACCTGAGCGCCGCCGACCCGGACGAGCTGCTCATCGTTGAGGAGTGGGACTCCGAAGCCCAGCAGCAGGCCCACGTAAACACCGACCACATGGCCCAGCTCCGCGCCATCAAGGAGAAGCATGTCGCTTCCACCGCGATGCAGCGCATTGCCAAAGCCGACTGAGCACGAGAGGATAGAAAAGCACCCGCGGCCTGCTGGCTGTGGGTGCTTTTTCCGAAGGAGAGAACGGAATGCTCAGCCCTTGACACCGCCCAGTGCAACACCACGGACGATGAACTTGGACAGCAGCAGATAAACAATGATCACAGGCAGGATGGCAATGGCCACCAGCATATAGACCTTGCCCATATCGAACTTGAGGAAGTCGGCACTGCGGAGCTGTGCAATGAGGATGGGCAGGGTCTTTTTGTCTGCCGTATCCAGCACCAGTGCGGGGATGAAGTAGTTGTTCCAGCTGGACACAAAGGAGAAGATGGCCTGCACCGCCAGAGCGGGCTTCATAATGGGAAGCACGATATGGTTGAAGGTGTAGAACTCCCCTGCGCCATCGATGCGGGCGGCTTCCACGATCTCCATGGGCAGGCTGGCATCCAGATACTGCTTCATAAAGAAGAACACCGCCGGGGCCGCAATGCTGGGGATGATGAGGGGAATGAAGCTGTTCTTCAGCCCCATCTTCGTGATGAGCTGCAGGAAGCCCAGCGCCGAGACCTGGGTCGGCATGGTCATAATGAGCAGGATGATGGCAAACGCCGCCTTTTTGAACCGGAAGTTATAGGCGTAGATGCCGTAGGCTGTCAGGGCCGAAAAATAGACGCTGAGGGCAGCCGAGCAGCCGGACACGATCAGGCTGTTCCGCACACCGGTCAGCACCGGGATGTTGGCATCCGACAGCACGTTTTTCAGGTTGGTCATCAAGGATCTGCCCGGCAGAAAGGAAAAGCCCTTCTGGATCTCAAAATGGGTGCGGGTGGAATTGATGATCAGCACATAGAAGAAGAACAGGCATAAAAAGCTCAGCAGCACCAGCGCCGCATAGCACACCGTGCGGCGGGCCGCAAGGGTCGCTTTTTCGGATCTTGTCTTGACTGCGTGTGACATTATGCTTTTCCTCCCTTCACCTGTTTGGCCGCCTGCCTGCGGGCCTTGCGCTCGGCCTTGCTCAGGCCGTCGTCCTCCTTGGTCAGGGCCATGTAAACGATCACGCAGAGCACTGCGCACACCAGGAACAGCACCACCGAGACCGCGCCTGCCATGCCGTAGTTCTTGCTGAACAGGTGGTTGTTCAGGTACATGATCATGGTGGTGGAGGTGCGGTCGGGGCCGCCCTTGCCGTTGGTCAGGATCTGCGGCACATCGAACATCTGCAGGCCGCCGATCATCGAAGTGATCATCACATAGACCAGGATCGGCCGGATGAGCGGGATGGTGATCTTCCAGAACATCTGGTTCGGGGTGCAGCCGTCCAGCTCCGCTGCCTCATACAGGGTGGGGTCCACGCCCATGATGGCCGCCATCAGCATGATGGTCGTATTGCCGAACCACATCAGGAAGTTCATCAGGCCGATAAGGCCGCGGTTGCCCCAGACACTGTTCAGGAAGCTGAAGGGCTCCTTGAGGATGCCCATGCCCACCAGTGCAGCGTTCACGGGGCCGTTATCCGAGAACAGGGCAAAGAACAACATGGCAAATGCCGAAGCCATGATGAGGTTGGGCATGTAGATGACTGTCTTGAAGAAGGTCTGGCCCTTCAGCTTCAGGCGCAGGTCGGTGAACCAGGCCGCCAGCAGCAGTGAGATGGCGATCTGCGGGATGAAACCGATGATCCAGAGCAGCAGCGTGTTGCCAAAGTATTTGGGCAGGTCGGTTGCAAACAGGGTGATGTAGTTCTTCAGGCCCACAAAGGTAGGGCCGATGATCTTCAGGCCGCTGCGGTAATATTCAAAAAAGCTGTAATAGATCGTAGACCCCAGTGGGATGAGCTGGAACAGCGCAAAGATGAGGAAGAACGGTGCAATGAAGATATAGCCCCACTTTGCATAGCTGATCGAGCCGTTCTTCTTTGGTTTTGCTCCCATAGTAACTGCCCTCCTGACGTACACTGCCCAAAGCAAAACGGGGCGGGCGGGATCAGCGTCCGGCCCGCCCCATTCGGATTCGGTTCAAAAGGTTTTCAGGTTCCGGCTGCGCTTATGCGGGCCAGACCACATCGGTCAGCTCGGGGTACTTTTCCTTGATGGCGGTCTCGAAGTTTGCCTTTGCGGTATCCTCGTCCACCGTGCCGGTAAAGTAATCCTTGAAGGCATTCTGGAAGCTCTCGTTCAGGCCCTGATCGTACGGGCCTGCGTTGGACATATCGATCTTCTTTGCAGCTTCTGCAAACAGGGCGATATGGTTCTGGCCGCCCAGGAAGTCGGAGGCATAATCGCTGTTTGCGATCTCTTCCATGGCCTTCTCGTTGTTGGTGTAATCCTGCGTATCCAGGGTGATCTGCTTCATAATGGCTTCGTCGCAGGTCAGCTTCTGCATCACGTCGCGGATGATATCGGTATTATCGGTACCGGCTGCCGCGCAGATCCAGGTGCCGCCCCAGTAATAGGGCTGAGGACCTTCGCAGACTGCGTAATCGCCGTAGATGCCGTTGCCCACTTCTTCCTTGCCGCCCTCGGCCACAGGGGTCTCCAGAGAGTTGCCCAGCAGGGTGAAATTGATGCCCCAGGTGGAATAGAAGAAGCCAAACACCTTGCCGCTCGGGCCCTGATCGGCTGCCCACTGGCTGTCCCACAGGCTGGACTTGTTGTTGTAGCCCTTATCGGTGTACTCTTTGGTCTGATCGACCCACTTCATAATGTTGGGGTCTACCTTGACGGTCGTGCCGTCCACCCAGGGAGCGTCCACGTTGTTGGAGAAGGTGCGGTAAGCATCATCGAAGCCGGACAGCATCTTGTAGCCCTTGGCATAGGCCTGTGCAGCCACCTCGTTGAACTTATCCCAATCGGACAGATGGCTCTGCACCTCGGTGGGATCATCGGTGCCCAGCACTTCCTTGGCGATGCTGCGGCGGTATGCGAACAGACCGGGGGTCGCCTGCCAGGTGGTGCCGCGCTGGCTGCCGTCCACGCTGACAATATCCTTGGTGTACTGGTACTGACCGGCCAGATCGGCATCGGTCAGGCCGATGTCTGCCTTGACATCCAGTGCGTAATCGGAATCCACATACTTCAGTGCGTAGTCAGCCTCGATCAGGAAGATATCTACCTTGTCATCATCGGCGGCGGAGTCCTGATTCAGCAGGGCCTCATCCAGCTTATTCTGGTAGTTGTTGTTCTCGTTGGCGTTGATGGTCCACTTGACAACGGTGCCATCTTTCAGGGTGGTGGTGGATTTGTCCTCAGCGATGGAGGCGACCTCGGGGTAATAGTTATTGAAGCGGCCCTGGAACTCGTCGTTCCAGCACCAGATATTCAGCACCTTGCCCTGAGCTGCCGGAGCATCGGAAGCGGCGGAAGAAGCTGCGGCAGAGGATGCCGCGCCGGTAGAAGAAGAGGAGCCGCCGCATGCGCTCAGCGCTGCACTGATGGTAACTGCACCGGAAGCCAGCAGGAAATTACGACGCGAAATCTTTCTCATAATGAAAAACCTCCTTCAATGGTTTTCGTGAAAAAGCGTTTCAAATTCAAGGCTCCGGTTCGCCCGGAACCAAATCCAACCCATTCATTCGATGCTGCGCACCGAGCCGCCCTCCAGCAGTTTTCCTGTCACCGGGATCTGCTCGGCCAGCGTCACACGGGGGTGCTCAATCATCTGCACCAGCTTATCCGCTGCCATCCGGCCCAGCATTCTGGTGTTCTGCTGCCAGGTCACCAGCTGGGGTTTCATCACGCGGGAGAGGTAAATGCCGTCATATCCCATCACGGAAATATCCTCCGGGATGCTCAGGCCCGCTTCCTGCAGAGCGATGCAGCCGCCCATGGCCGAGAAATCATCGGGGAAGAGGATGCAGGTGGGCCGCTGGGGCAGTGCCAGCAGGGCCCGGGTCTCCTCGGCACAGCGGTCGGGATCGTGATACACACCGCAGCGCACATATTCTTCGGGGACCTGCAGCCCCAGCTCCGCACAGCTCTTGTAGAAGCCCGCCAGCCGGTTCTCCGTCACCGCCGTGCGCTCGCCATGGATAAAGGCGATGCGGCGGTGGCCGTTGGCGTAGGCGTACCGCACCAGCGCCGAAAGCCCGTTGACATTATCGGAAAGGACCGCCATCCGGTTGTTGAACACATGGTCGATGGTCACCACCGGCACATCACTGTTGACCAACTCCACCACCTGCGGATCGTTGAAATCCACGCAGGCGATCACCGCTCCATCCACGCCCCGGTAGTGGCAATGCTCCAGATAGGTCATTGTTCTGCCGCCGAGGTTCCGGTTGACAAAGGTGATATCATAGCCCAGCTTTTCCACCTGCACCTTGAAGCTGTCCAGCACCGCCGAAAAGTACTCGTGGGCCAGGCCGCTCTGCCGCTCGTCCACAAACAGAACGCCAAGGTTGTAGGTACGGTTGGTCTTCATCGCGCGGGCCGCCATATTGGGCACATAGCCCATCCGGCGGGCCGCCTCGCGGACACGGTCGCGGGTCGCAGCAGAGATGTCCGACTGGCCATTGAGCGCTTTGCTCACCGTTGCCACCGAGACACCGCATTCACGCGCCAGATCTTTTAAGGATGACATTTCGCCGCCCTCCCTCACAGGGACCCGCTCATGGCTCCCGAACGAATCCTAAATCGTTTTCGCAATTTCAATATAGCGCACTTTGCACTAAAAATCAAGCAGAAGAAGAAAAGTTTTATCCTAAAAGTCCGCATTTCAGCAGGTTGCGAGATTTCATTTCCTCAGAATTATGCAGTCTGTATCGTTTTCGTTACATTTCGTTACCGTTCGATAATTTTTTCGTTCCCATACCGGTTTCCACCCCTGAACCAGCCCGCTGCACCCTTGTTGTATATTTCAGGTCCGCTCTTGATTTTTCCCGCAGGATAGACTATTCTTAGGGTGACAAGTGCCTTTCCCACCCTTGGGCCGCAAATTCTAAATCGTTTTCGCCATCAAATGATTTCAGCATTTCCGGTTTACCCTATAAGGAGGAACAAGGCTATGAGATTCGGACATTTTGATGATGCGCGCCGGGAATATGTGATCGACACGCCCCGCACTCCCCTGCCCTGGATCAACTATCTGGGCAGCGAGGACTTTTTCAGTCTGGTGTCCAACACCGGCGGCGGTTACAGCTTTTACCGGGATGCCCGGCTGCGGCGGCTGACCCGCTACCGCTACAACAATTCCCCGCTGGACATGGACGGCCACCGCATCTACATCAACGATGGCGGCACCATCTGGAACCCGGGCTGGCAGCCCGCCAAGACGGAACTGGACAGTTACACCTGCCGCCACGGTCTGGGCTACACGATCCTGCAGGGCGAAAAAAGCGGCATTGCGGCCGCTCAGGAACTTTTTGTGCCCCGGGGCGATGCCTGTGAGATCGACCGGCTGACGCTGGAAAACAAGACCGCTGCCCCCCGCACGCTGGACGTGTTCAGCTATGTGGAGTTCTGCCTGTGGGATGCCATGGACGACAGCTCCAATTTCCAGCGCAACTTTTCCACCGGCGAGGTGGAAGTGGTGGAAAGTGCCATCTATCATAAGACAGAGTACCGGGAGCGCCGGGATCACTACGCCGTGTTCTGGGCCAACGCCCCTGTTACCAGCTTCGACACCAGCCGGGATGCCTTCTGCGGCGTGTACGGCGGCCCCGCCGCACCGGAAGCGGTCAAAGCCGGTCACTGCTCGAACAGCATTGCCCACGGCTGGGCTCCGGTGGGTGCCCACCATTTCCATCTCACGCTGGCACCGGGTGAGAGAAAGAGCATCATCTTCGGGCTGGGCTACATTGAAAACCCGGTCGGGGAAAAATTCAGCGCTCCCGGCATCATCAACAAAGCCCGGGCCGAGGCCATGATGGCCCGCTATGCCACCGACGCACAGGTGGATACCGCCCGCAGGGCACTGGCCGACTACTGGCAGGAGCTGCTCTCGGGCTGGCAGCTGACCTCCGGCGAGGAAAAGCTGGACCGGATGGTGAGCCTGTGGAACCAGTATCAGTGCATGGTCACCTTCAACATGAGCCGCAGTGCCAGCTATTACGAGAGCGGCATCGGCCGCGGCATGGGGTTCCGGGATTCCTGTCAGGATCTGCTGGGCTTCGTTCATATGATTCCCTCCCGCGCACGGGAACGCATTCTGGACATTGCTGCCACCCAGTTTGAGGACGGCAGTGCCTACCACCAGTACCAGCCCCTGACCAAAAAGGGCAACAGCGACGTGGGCAGCGGCTTCAACGATGACCCGCTCTGGCTCATTGCGTGCACCGCCGCCTATCTGCGGGAGACCGGTGACTGGTCGATCCTGGACGAGCCGGTTGCCTTTGACAACGACGTGACCAGAGCACAGCCCCTGATGGAGCATCTGCGCCGGAGCTTCCGCTACATCCATACCCATCTGGGTCCTCACGGCCTGCCGCTGATCGGCCGGGCCGACTGGAACGACTGCCTGAACCTGAACTGCTTCTCGGAGCACCCGGGCGAGAGCTTCCAGATCACCGGCCCCAGCGAGGGCCCCGTGGCTGAGAGCGTGTTCATTGCGGGCATGTTCGTGAAATACGGCCGCGAGTACGCCGAACTCTGTGACCACCTGCACCTCACCGAGGAGGCCGCCAGTGCCCGCACCGCCATTGACGCAGTAGAACAGGCCACCCTGACCGCCGGCTGGGACGGCGCATGGTTCCGCCGTGCCTACGATGCCTTTGGTGCCCCCGTAGGCAGCAGGGAATGCGACGAGGGACAGATCTTCATTGAACCCCAGGGCATGTGCGTGATGGCCGGGATCGGCCGGGAGACCGGTCAGGCCGAAGCCGCACTGAAGAGCGTGGAGGAGCGGCTGGACACCCCGTACGGCGTGGTACTGCTCCAGCCCGCCTACACCACCTACCGGCTCAATCTGGGCGAGATCTCCAGCTATCCCCCGGGCTACAAGGAGAACGCTGGTATCTTCTGCCACAACAACCCATGGATCAGCTGTGCTGAGACCGTGCTGGGCCACGGTGACCGGGCCTTTGCTGTCTACAAAAAGACCTGCCCGGCCTATATCGAGGACATCAGCGAGATCCACCGCACCGAACCCTACGTTTACAGCCAGATGGTGGCAGGCCGCGATGCCCCCACCTTCGGCGAGGCCAAGAACAGCTGGCTGACCGGCACGGCGGCATGGACCTTCGTGAACGTGAGCCAGTACATTCTGGGCATCCAGCCCACTTTGGACGGCCTGCGCGTTGACCCCTGCATCCCCCACACGCTGGCAGGCTACACCGTCACCCGCCGTTACCGGGGTGCCGTGTACCACATCCGGGTGGAGAACCCCCACGCCGTGCAGAAGGGCGTGCAGAGCGTCACCGTGAACGGTGCTCCTATTGCGGGCACCCTCCTGCCGCTGGCAAAGGCCGGTGAAAGTGTAGAGGTCTCTGTCATTCTTGGATAACCCCCCTCACAGCAAAAAGACCGCCAAAGCAAGTAGAAACGCTTGCTCTGGCGGTCTTTTCAATACAGTTTTTTCAGCTTCAATTACAGCATCTTGGAAAGGAAAGCTTTCAGACGAGGATGCTTGGGGTTCGAGAAGAGCTCCTGCGGGGGCTCATCTTCCTGGATCCTGCCTTCATCGATGAAGATGACGCGGTTGGACACCTCGCGGGCAAAGCCCATCTCGTGGGTGACCACCAGCATGGTGATGCCGGTGTGGGCCAGCTCCTTCATCAGCTCCAGCACCTCGCCGACCATCTCAGGGTCGAGGGCGGAGGTGGGCTCGTCGAACAGGATGACATCCGGGTCCATGGCCAGAGCGCGGGCAATGGCAATGCGCTGCTGCTGGCCGCCGGAAAGGCTCTTGGGGAACACATTGGCTTTATCGGACAGGCCGACACGGGCCAGCAGCTCCTCGGCACGCTTGGAAGCCTCCTCCTTGCTCTTGAGCTTGAGCAGCTCCGGGGCCAGGCAGAGGTTCTGCTTGACGGTCAGGTGGGGGAAGAGGTTGAAGTGCTGGAACACCATGCCCATCTTCTGGCGCACAGCATCGATGTGGGCATCATCCACCTCGATGCCCTCAAACTTGATGGAGCCGCCGGTGGGGATCTCCAGCCGGTTCAGGCAGCGCAGGAAGGTGGACTTGCCGCAGCCGGAGGGGCCGATCAGGCAGACCACATCGCCGCGGTAGATGTCGATATCGATGCCCTTCAGGACATCCAGGGTGGGGGTGGGCTGCTTTGCGCCCTTTTTGACCTCACCGCCGTAGGTCTTGGTCAGACCACGGACTTCCAGGATCTTTTCAGCATGATTAGCGGTCACCTTGCGCCATCCTCCTCTCAAACTTCGACAGCAGCCATGTAAAGATCATGACTAAAACCAGATAGACCACTGCAACGCCCAACAGGGGGAACATGGCCTCGTAGGTACGGTTCATAATGCCCTGCGCCGCATACAGCAGCTCCTTGCCGCCGATGACGGTGATGAGCGAGGTATCCTTGAGCAGGATGATGAACTCGTTGCCCAGTGCAGGCAGCACCGCGCGGATGGCCTGCGGAATGACGATGACCACCATGGTGGTCATGTAGTTCAGGCCCAGGCTGCGGCCGGCTTCCATCTGGCCGGGGTCCACCGCCATCAGGCCGCCGCGGATGATCTCTGAAACGTAAGCGCCCGAGTTAATGCCCAGTGCCAGCGCGCCGACCATGGTAAAGTTGCGGCTGTTGGCAAAGATGACCATGCTCATAATGAGCAGCTGGACCATCATGGGGGTGCCGCGGATGATGGTGGTGTACACCTGACAGACGGCGTTGAAGAAGCCCAGCACCGGGTTCCTGCGGCCGGGCCGCTGCTGGTCGTGCGCAACACGCACCAGTGCGACCACGCTGCCCAGCACCACGCCCATTGCCAGCGCAATGGCGGTGACCAGCAGAGTGGTGCCCACGCCCTGGATGTACTGCACCCAGCGGTCGTTCAGGATGAACGCCTGATAAAATTTGAAGAACATTTCCTGCCCGAAGTCCAGCTTCGTGCCGCTGTTGAGCAGCTCTTTCAGCAGTTCGTATTGTGCGGCCATTCGCATCCTCGCTTTCTGAAATTGTTAGAATTTTGTAACCTGTTCTTTCCAAAAAAGGGGAGGTGCCCCAGATGGGGCCGCCTCCCCGTGATACAAGATACAGCTGAATTATTCAGCGGTGATGTACTTGTCCACGATGGACTGCAGGGTGCCGTCAGCCTTCAGCTCTTCCAGAGCGGCATTGACAGCATCCTCCAGAGCGGAACCCTTTGCCATGCCAATGGCGTAATCCTCCTCGGCGTAGCTGGTGTCCAGAATGACCAGACCAGGGTTGGCGGCAACGTACTCCTTTGCAGGGGCATTGTCGATGACAACTGCATCGACCTGACCATTCTTCAGAGCCTGCACAGCGGTCAGGCCGTCGTCGTATGCGACCACAGCGTCATCGCCGAAGTCATCAGAGCAGTAGATGTAGCCGGTGGTGCCGCGCTGGGTGCCGATCTTCTTGCCTGCCAGATCATCGGGAGAGGTGATATCAGAACCCTCGGGAACGATGATGGACTGGATGCCGGTGGCGTAGCTGTCGGAGAAGTCCATCACAGCCTTGCGCTCGTCGGTCACGGTAACGCCAGCCATGACGATATCAGCCTTGCCCTGCTGCACGCTCAGCAGTGCTGCGTCGAAGTCCATATCATCGATCTGCAGCTCCAGGCCCAGCTTCTCAGCGATCGCCTTGGCGGTGTCCACATCGATGCCCTCGATCTCACCGGAGTCGGTGGTCATCTCATACGGAGGGAAGGTGGCGTTGGTGGCCATGGTCAGCTTGCCAGCCTCAACGGTGGACAGCTCAGCGGCAGCGCTGGTGGAAGAAGCTGCACTGCTTGCAGTGGAAGAAGCGGTGCTGGAGGCGGAACCGCCGCAGGCAGTCAGAGCCAGAGCGGCAGCGGTCAGACCAGCGGCAGCCAGAAAGCTGCGGCGATTGATCTTTTTCATATTCAAACACTCCTCTGTTGATTGTATATTTTTTCACTTTCCCGGCACGATGCGCTTCATCGTGTCATCCAGGAACAGAATTAGTATATGTTGTACAAATAAAAAAGTCAAGCGTTGTGCAAAAAATCGGAACAAATGAAACCCTTTTGAAAACATTTATACATGCAGCGCCACATTCTTTGTGTATATATGCATTTCGCCCCGGTGTTTCTGCCTTTCCGCTGCATCCTGCCGGAAAATGTTCCCACGGGACTTAATCCCGGACATTGACAACTTTTCCTTCCAATTGATATAATCAGGCTGGAACAACGGTAAAAAGTAACCAAGCTCAAACCGCGCTGCCCCGCCGGGATGCGGGGAGAAAGGATCCTGCTATGAAAAATCGTATGCTGAAAGCCCTGGCCGCCTTTGGTCTGTCCGTCTGCGTGCTGGCGGGCAGTTCTGTGGTCGGCATGGCCGAAGAGACCCCGGGCAAAACCGAGTGCAAAGAACACACCTGGAAGACCACAACAGAGTATAAGACTGAGTGTGTGGAGACCACCTTCCAGCATAAGCTCCCCGATGGCACCACTGAGACCCTTACTCTTTGCCCCGAATGCGGCAAGGTAAAGAATAACACCCAGCTGACCAAGGTAAACGGTGTCTTTTCCAACTTTTCCAACCTGACTGTTTATACCGGAACTCTGCAAAACGGTGAGCAGGTAATGACGGCGGCGTTCTACTACCCCACTGTTATTGAACGGGTCGTCTGCGAAAAGTGCGGCACCGTAAAGAGCGAGGAGATCACCCCCGCCCGAGTGATGGCTCAGCCGGTCATTGCCAGCATCGAGGTACCCGCCAATACCGTTTCCGGCTACAGCCTGATGCAGATCAATGCCGACGGTACCGAAACACCGATCAGTGTTTCCTACAACACCGAGCTGAACAAGGCATATTTCCGGCTGGATGTCACCACCGGGGCCCAGCTGCTGCGGATGGTTCCCACCACCTGATTTCCCCGCATAACCAACGAGACCGCCCACCGGGCGGTCTCGTTTTTGTTTTATCGGCGTTTCTGTGGCAGGGGGATGCCCAGCACCAGGGCAATGCCCACGGCCAGCGCCACGGCGATCTTGAAGGTGGAGATGCCGTTTGCCAGCGCCAGCGCGTTGTCGCCCTGAATGAAGTAGTAGGCACTGTAATAGATGCCCGCACCGGGCACCAGCGGAAAGATGCCGGTGAGCAGGAATACCGTTACCGGTGTCCTGAGGGTCATCGCAAGGATGCGGGCCAGCAGCGTCAGCGGAATGACCGCCAGCAGCGAGGCTGCAAAGGCTTCCATTCCGAACAGCTCCGCGATCTCGTATACCAGCCAGCCCACTGCGCCCACCAGCCCGCAATAAGGCAGGGTGCGTTTGGGGCAGGCAAAGAGGATGGCAAAGCTCAGGGTGCCCGCCCCGGCCAGCAGGAACTGCAGGGCCAGACGGCCCAGCTGCTCCCCGGTGAAAAGAAGCTCTGTCATACCACGACCACCCCCTTCAAAAAGGCATAGAGGCTCAGCACAAGGCCGGCGCCGATGGCGATGCTGGCCGCAATGAGCAGTGCGTCGATCATCCGGATGGTGCCGGACAGATAATCGCCCTGCACAAAGTCCCGGATACCCATGGTAAAGGCGATGCCGGGGGTCAGGATCATCAGGGTGCCGATGATGGCGTGGCTGGACTCAGTGCCCAGCAGGCCGCAGCCCAGAATGCAGCACAGAGTGATGAGGGCGGCGGTGGAGATGGTTCGGAACCCGCCCCCCACGCCGCGCCGCCCGCAGAACAGCAGATAGGCGTTGGCCGCAACACCGGCCGCAGCGGCGGCAAGCCCGGCTTTCAGATCGCCGCCAAAGATCAGCGCAAAGCAGAACGCGCCGCCCATGCCCGCCGCAATCTGCACCCAGTCCTTCGGAAAAGGGATGCACCTGGCCTGAGCCAGCCGGGTCTCGGCCTCGGCGACGGTCTCCACTTCCCCGGACGCGATCTGCCGCGAAAGCTGGTTCACTGCCGCCACCCGCCCCAGGTGGGTGGTACGGGTGGGCACGTTGCGCACCTCGCTCATCTCCGCCGTGCCTGCGCTGGCAAAAATGCCGTTGGTCAGCACATAGACATGGAACTCCCGCAGGTGGAAGCTGGCCGCCATGATCTCCATGGTCTGCTCCACCCGGAACACCTCTGCCCCGTTCTCCAAAAGGGTCTGCCCAGCCGCCATAATAAAGTCCATGATGCGGCGGCGCTGTTCCCCGTCCGGATACAATTCCCTCTCTGCCATGCTGTGGTCTCCTTAAAATTGGCATAAAAAATGACCGCCTCAACGTTTCAATGCCTGAGCGGTCATTTTTCTTGACGAATCTATTTGTAGTATAGTCAATCTCCGGCGGCTTGTCAAGCAGGCACGCCGTTTTTTCAGAACTTGAACAGGTTCACGATCCGCTGCCACAGGCGGGTGAAGAAGTTGCCTTCCTGCACATCGGCGGTGGTCTGGGCGGTAACATCTGCAGCGGCGACCGTCTCACCAGTCTTATAGATGAACTTCACGCTGCCGGAAGCATCCTCGGACTTACCGGCAAAGCTGGTGTAGTCCTCCAGACGGCTGGTCATCTCGTCCAGCACGGTCTTCAGGCCGTGGAGCTGCTCCTCGTCCAGAGCGCCGGTCAGCTTGGAGATGCCCTCCTCATTGAACTGGTTCAGGCCATCGTTCAGCCGGACCGTGCCATCGCTGAGCTGGCCTGCGCCATCATTCAGGGTGGTCACGCCGTCATACAGGGTCTTGGTTCCATCGGCCAGCTGGGCGGCACCGTCCTTTGCGGAGTGGGCACCGTCAGCAGCGGTGGCAACACCGTTGGTGTACTGGTTGACACTGGACACGAAATACTGGATCTGCGCCAGGCTGTTCTTCAGGGCACGGACATCTGCGATATCCTGGCTGTTCTCAGCCTGATACTTCAGCTCGTCATGCACGGTCTGCTTGGCGCTGGCAGTGCTCAGGTCAAGCATGGCGCTGAACATGGAGGGGTCGTAGCTCTGCATCAGCCGCAGAGCCGCTTCCAGGTCATGGTTGGTCTTGGTTGCGGAGAGGTACAGGGCAATGTCCAGCTGGCTGGCCTTGAAGCTGGGCTCCTGCTCCCAGACGGTGCGCACCATCTTCTTGCGGGCAGCGGCCAGTGTCTTTTCGTTCATGGTCAGCACTTCGTCAATAACGGAAGCGTAGTTGTCCCAGGTCATGGGGGTGTCGATCAGGCCGCCCTCCATCAGGGTGCTGTTGGCAGAGGCCAGAACGCCATCGGCCACCTGCTGGGCACCGGCCTGCAGGGCAGCGTTATTGGAGCTCAGGGTATCCAGACCGGTGGTCAGCTGGCCCAGACCATCGTTCAGGGTGGAAGCACCGCTGTTCAGCTGAGAAGCGCCGTCCAGCAGGGCCAGGGTACCGTTGGCCAGCTGGGAAGCACCGTCCACCAGTTGGGCGGCACCATCCATCAGCTGGTTCATGGCATCGTTCAGCTGGCCGATGCCATCGGTCAGCTCGTTGATGTTGCTCAGGTCAAAGGCATTGGTGCCCAGCGCATCGGCGTTGGTGGCACAGGCCAGCATGACCTGCGGTGCGGTCAGGTTCTCGACATCGGCTTCCACGGTGACGCTGTCCTGCAGATAATCCTCCACAGTAGACAGGTCATCGGGCAGCAGGCCGTCCAGAGAGTCCTTTACGCCGGGCAGGCAGACGAAAGCGGCCACGCTGCTCTTGGCGGCAGATTCCAGCATTCCGTGCTCGGCGCTCAGGTTGGTGGCATCCTGACCAAAGATCACGCCCACAGCAGTGATGAGCGGGGTGACAACGGTGCGCTCCTTTCCGTTGACGGTCACGGTGCCGGTCTCGTTGTTGGTCAGGTCGACAGTCACGGTCAGGTGGCCGCTCTTGCCGATCAGGTTCTCAAGGCTGTCGGTCACACCGTCCAGCGTATAGGTGACATTTGCGGTGATGGGCAGGGCCTTGTCGGTATTGCCCTTATAGTACACGTCGGTGTCGTCGGTGTTCCAGACCAGCTTTTCGCCGTCCTGGGTGAACGCGGCATCGCTCTCGGTGTTCTGGATATCGGTCAGGGTGCTCTCATCGGTGACATTGGACAGGCCGGAAGCGCTGTACAGGTGCTCGCTGACGGTGGTGGACTTGATGGAGCCGTCGGCGTTCATCACGGCGTAGACGGTCTCATCCTTGGAATAATCGGCCTTGGCGGCTGCAAAGGCGGGCAGGGTCATGCCTGCGGCGAGAGTCAGCGCCAGCGCCGCACTGGCGAAACGAAGCGATTTTTTCATGGTAGTTACTCCTTATCAGACTTCTTGGCGTTGGAAGATTCAGGGACCAGCCAGTGCATGGTGGTGTGGCGGATGACCCAGTCCAGCAGCATCAGGGCGGCGGGCAGAACGACCAGAATGACAGCCATACTGATCAGTGCGCCGCGGGAGATGAGCAGGCAGATGCTCCGCAGCAGCTCCATCTTACTGATAGCGGCCACGCCGACGGTTGCGGCAAAGAAAGTCAGGCCGCTGGTCAGGATGGACTGGCTGCAGTGCTCCAGCGACTGCTGGGCAGCTTCCTGCGGGGTGCGGCCATAGCTGCGCTCCTCGTGATAACGGGTGGTCATCAGGATGGAGTAGTCCACAGTCGCGCCCAGCTGGATGGTGCCGATGACGATGCTGGCGATGAAGGGCAGCTGGGTACCGGTGAAGTACGGGATGCCCATATTGATGGAGATGGCGGCCTCGATGCTGGCAACCAGCAGCACAGGGATGGACAGGCTCCGGAAGGAGATCAGGATGATGGCAGCGACTGCCATGATCGACCAGACGTTGACGTTCTTGAAGTCCACGTCCGCGACCTCGATCAGGTCCTTGGTCATGGCACCCTCGCCGGTGATGACACCGTTGGGGTCAACCGCCTTGATGAGGCCATTCATCTCGGTCAGCTGGTTATTGATGGCATCGGTGCCGGTCTTATAGGAGCTGTTGGCCAGAATGAGCTTGTAGCCGCCGGACTGCAGGATCTCGGTCACGCTGTCGGGCAGCAGCTCGGTCTGGAAGCCCGGGCCGGTGATGGAATCCAGGCTCACCACCTGGGTGATGCCGTCCACATCCTTGAGCTCATCGCAGAGGTCAGACACCTGCGTTGCGGTCAGGTCCTCATCCACCAGAATAAAGTGGGAGGTGGTCATGCCAAAGTCCTCGCCCAGCTTGTTGGTGCCAACGATACCGGTCAGATCCTGGGGCAGCGAGTCGAACAGGGTGTAGTAGACCTCAGTCTTTTGCTGGGCCACCACAAAGGGCACCAGCAGCACAAGAAAGACGACCACGATGGGCATTGCGTGCTTGGAAACAAAGTAGCTGAGCTTGGTCAGCTTGGGCACGATGGTGCGGTGCTTGTACTTTTCGACCTGCTGATCAAAGGTCAGGATCAAAGCAGGCAGAATGACGATGGTGCAGATGACACCCAGCGCCACACCCTTTGCCATAACAACACCGATATCGCGGCCCAGCGTCAGGCGCATGGCGCACAGTGCCAGGAAGCCTGCAATGGTGGTCAGGGAGGAAGCGGTGATGGAGGTCATGGTCTTGCAGATGGCGGTCACCATGGCTTCCTCGTTGGAGGAGCGGAGTTCCTTTTCCTCCTGATAACGGTGGAGCAGGAAGATGGAGAAGTCCATCGTCACGCCCAACTGCAGCACCGTGGAAAGCGCCTGGGTGATGTAGCTGATCTGACCCAGGAAGATGTTGGTGCCAAAGTTGTACGCAATGGGGAACAGCAGGCCCAGCATGAACAGCACAGGCGTGATGGTGCTCTCCAGCGAGAGGAACAGCACCAACATACTGGCACCCACAGCGCACAGGATGTACAGCGGCATTTCTTCATTGATCAGCGCCTTGGTATCCTGCAGAATGACGCTCATGCCGCCAAAGTAGCAGTCGTGCCGCAGCACCTGTTTGATCTGCTTGACGGCGTTCATCGTCTCATCGCTGGCGCTGGGCGCATCAAACCGGACGATGAGCATGGTGGAATCGTTTTTGCCGAACATGAACTGCTGGACATCCGCAGGCAGCATCTCAGTGGGGATGCTGGGGTCGATGACATCGCTGAGCCAGAAGGTCTGTGTGACACCGGGCACCGCATCAATGTCCTTCTTCATGGCAATCAGTTCATTGGTAGGCAGGCCTTCCACCGTGATCATGCCGGTGGAGGCCAGATGGAAGTCGTCCTCAAGCGCTACCTCGCCGATCATGGAGTCAAGCTCCTGCGGCAGATAGGTCAGGACATCATAGTTGATGCGGGTAGCAACCGCGCCGATTGCGGAAGGGATCAACAGCAGGACCGCTACTGTTAAGATCAGCTTGCGCAGACGCACGATGCTCTGTGCGATCTTTTTCATGGGAACCCTCCATACGAAAGTTGATTGGATCTGCCCAAAAATGACCCGTGGTCATTTCTGAGCAAGCACTATTATAACCAATCGACGCAAGGTGTCAAGATAGAAAATGACCAAAAGTCAGTTTTCTTATCACAAAGCAAAAATTGTATAGCTTGTCCGGGGGCTTTTGCTCTTGCGCTCTTCCCTTCTCCCTGCTAAAATATTGTTTACACGACAAAACAACGTCAGAAAAGAGGATGCAGCAAGCTATGAGCACCGTGGAAGGAAAGAAACAGGAAAAGCGCCGTGCGCTTCTGGACGCAGCTTACGAGCTGTTTCTGGAGCGGGGCACCTCCAAGACCAGCGTGGAGGATATCACCTCCCGCGCCAAGGTGGGCAAGGGCACGTTCTACCTCTATTTTGCCGATAAGGGTTCGGTCACGCAGGCCCTGCTGGCCCGGGTGAGCTACCAGCTGCTGGACAACGCCTGTGCCGCCGCCGAGCAGCACGCCGCCGAGCTTACCAGCTTCCCCGACCAGATGATCTTTGTCATTGACCATATCATCGAAGCCCTGCGCGCGGACACCCTGATGCTCCGTTTCCTGGAGCGCAGCTTTGTCTGGCCCGGGCTGGATCAGATCGAAGCCAGCGGCGAGGCCGAACCGCTGATGCGCAAGGTCCTCCAGACCGTGATGTGCAGCCCCGAGATGGCGGGCCGCACCGAGCGGGAGATCTACCAGCGCATCACCGCCCTGGGCAGCATGTGCATATCGGTGTGCTATACCTCCGTGTTGGAGGGCAAGCCCGACAACATCGACAACATGAAGCCCATCCTCTACGACATCATCCGCCGGGCGCTCTGAGCGCACCTCTCCCCTGCCAGCCCCCGCAAAGGGGCCTTTGCGCCAATCCTCCGGGGCAAAAAACGGAAAAGGCAGACTTTTTTCAAAAAAGCCCTTGCAATTGCGCGAAAAATGTGGTATCATATTCAAGTCGATACGACATCTGGACGGTTAGCTCAGCTGGTAGAGCATCTGCTTGACGTGCAGGAGGTCACAGGTTCGAGTCCTGTACCGTCCACCATACAGTTCGTACTCGAACCCGATTCTTTATGAAAAAGGGTTCGGGTACGTTTTTTGTTTACAAGAGGTTCTGCGGAGGGAGTATGCAGAACGGTAAACAAGAACGAACAAAGGCAGGATATCATCATGGCGATGGTATCCTGCCTTTTGTGTTACAAGGATATTCTGGGGGCGATTGCTGCGCACAAAGCGTCTTAAGCCCCTGTGTTTGCTTCGGTCAGCACAAAGGTCAGCTCTGCTGTGGCGGCGCACTTGCCATCCACATAAGCAGACGCTTTCCCGATGCCCACCGGGCCGCGCTGTTCCACCAGCTCACAATGGAGCGTAAGAACATCCCCTGGGGTGACCTGCTTACGGAAGCGGGCATTTTTGATGCCGCCGAAGAGGGCCAGTTTGCCTTTGTTTTCGGGAACGCTCAGCGCCGCCACGGCTCCGGTCTGGGCCAGTGCTTCCAGGATCAGCACTCCCGGCATGACCGGCTGGCCCGGGAAGTGACCGCAGAAGAATTCTTCATTGCGGGAAACGCACTTGCGGCCAATGGCCCACTGACCCGGCTCGTAGTCCAGGATACGGTCCACGAGAGCAAAGGGGTAGCGGTGGGGCAGAAGGGCTGCGATCTGCTCACTGTTCAGGGCGTTTGCGTTCTCCCGCACGGTGCGCGGTTCTGCCATGGCTCAGCCCTCCCATCTGCGCAGGGCGATGCAGGCGTTGTGCCCGCCAAAGCCCAGGCTGTTGCTCAGTGCGTAGGTCATGGCCTGTGCACGGCCTGCATTGGGCACATAGTCCAGATCGCATTCCGGATCAGGCTGCTCGTAGTGGATGGTGGGCGGAGCAAACTGGTCTCGCAGGGCCAGCGCCGTGAACACGGCCTCGATGCCGCCTGCACCACCCAGCAGGTGGCCGGTCATGCTCTTGGTGCTGACCACGGTCAGCTGCTTTGCGTGCTCGCCGAACACGGCATGGATGGCAGCCGTCTCGCAGGCATCGTTCATGTGGGTGCCGGTGCCGTGGGCGTTGATGTGATCCACCTGCTCCGGGGCAATGCCTGCATCGGCCAGCGTCAGCTTCATGCAGTCGATGGCACCTGTGCCGCCGGGAGCCGGTGCAGTAAAGTGGTAGGCATCGCAGTTGGCACCATAGCCCACCACCTCGGCGTAGATATGCGCACCGCGTGCCCGGGCGTGCTCCAGCTCTTCCAGAACCAGCACACCGCTGCCCTCGCCCATCACGAAGCCGCCGCGGCGGGCATCAAAGGGCAGGCTGGCGGCATCTGGGTCGGTGGCGGTGGAAAGCGCCTTCATGCTGGTAAAACCGCCGATGCCCAGCGGGCTGATGCAGCTTTCGGCACCGCCGCAGACCATGGCAGTCTCGTAACCGTCCCGGATGCGGTGGAAGGCATCGCCCACAGCATTGGTGCCGCCGGCGCAGGCCGTGACCGGGCAGGTGCACATGCCCTTCAGGCCAAAGCGGATGGCCACCTGTGCCGCCGCCATGTTGGCAATGGACATGGGCACAAAGTAGGGGCTGACCTTCTCCATGCCTTTCTCTTCCCCGCGGGTGTGCTGCTCCTCGATGGTGGGCAGGCCGCCAATGCCGCTGGAAAGGACCACACCGATGTTTTTGGCCTCTGCTTCCGTGTTCAGGCCGCTGTCGGCAATGGCCTCGGCTGCAGCAGCCAGTGCCAGCAGGGTGAAGCGGGCCATCTTGCGGGCTTCCTTTTTGTCCACAACGGTCTCGGGGTCAAAGTTTTTCACTTCACCGGCCAGCTTGCACTTGAAATCGGTGGTGTCAAACTGGGTGATGGGGCCAATGCCGCACCGGCCTGCCTTTGCGGCAGCCCAGCTGTCGGCAGCAGTGTTGCCCAGCGGGTTCACGGTGCCCAGACCGGTGATCACGACTCTGCGTTTTTCCATAGAGAATTTCTCCTTTTACATTGCCATGCCGCCGTCCACACAGAGCACCTGCCCGGTGAGATAGCTGCTTTGTTCTGCGGCAAAAAACGCCACCGCGTTTGCCACGTCCTCCGGCTGGCCTGCGCGGCCCGCCGGGATGTCCTTTGCCATTTCGGTGCGGACAGCCTCCGGCAGGGCGGCGGTCATATCAGTTTCAATAAAGCCGGGCGCAACAGCGTTTACTGTCACATTGCGGCTGGCCAGCTCCCGGGCCAGGCTTTTGGTCAGGCCGATGAGCCCGGCCTTGCTGGCGGCGTAATTCGTCTGGCCCGCATTGCCCCGCAGGGCAACGACACTGCTCAGATTGATGATCCGGCCCCAGCGCTGGCGCACCATCCGGCGGGCCGCTTCCTTGCAGCAGAGGAACGCACCCTTGAGGTTTGCGTCCAGCACAGCATCAAAGTCTGCTTCGGACATGCGCAGGATCAGGTTGTCCCGGGTGATGCCTGCATTGTTCACAAGGATATCCACCCGGCCAAAGGCGTTTTCTGCTTCCTCAAAGAGCTTTTTGCAGCCCTCGGCGGTGGAAACATCGGCCTGTACGGCCACAGCCTGCGCGCCCAGGGCCCTGCACAGAGACACGGTCTCGGCAGCAGCCGCTTCGCCGTGGCAGTAGTTGACCACCACATGGCAGCCCTGCCGGGCAAGCTGTACGCACACTGCCCGGCCGATTCCCCGGCTTCCACCGGTCACAACGGCGGTACGGATGATGGTTTCTTCGTTCATTGTTCTTCCTTCCATGCGTTCAGAACGGTGTCCAGCTGCGCCGGGGTCTCCACCGACACACAAGTCACACCGGGCAGGGTCTTTTTCACAAAGCCGGAGAGCGCATTGCCGGGGCCGACCTCCAGAATGTGATCCACACCCAGCTCGCCCAGACGGTGCAGGGTGTCCTCCATGTAGACACTGCTCTGTACCTGCCGGACCAGCAGGGCCGGGATGCTGTCGCTCTCGGCTTTTTCGCGGCCCAGGCAGTTGAACAGCACCGGAACGCTCATTTCGCCAAAGGGCTCGGCGGCAAAGCGCTTTGCCAGTGCATCTCCGGCGGGAGCCATCAGACGGGTGTGGAACGGTCCGCTCACCTTGAGCGGAATGCACCGGCGGGCACCGGCCTGCTTTGCAAGCTCTGCAGCCTTGTCCACTGCGGCCTTTTCGCCGCCAATGACCAGCTGGCCCGGGCAATTGTAGTTGCAGATCTGCACACAGCCCAGCGCGGATGCCTGCTTACAGCATTCTGCAAGGGGGACCCGGTCGAGGTTCAGCACTGCGGTCATGCCGCAGTCGATGCCGCTGGCCGCGTCGGCCATGGCTTTGCCGCGGTAGGCTGCCAGCTCAATGGCCTGCTTGGCGGTGAATACACCGGCGGCTTCCAGCGCGGAATATTCGCCCAGAGAGAGACCGGCCACATAAGCGGGCTTGACCCCCTGCTCGGCCAGAACGGCGGATACGCCGCAGGCAAAGGCCACCATGCAGGGCTGGGTATATTCGGTCTGATTCAGAACGCCGTCCGGGTCGTCGAAGCAGACGCGGTGCAGATCAAACGGAAGGTCTGCAGCGTCGAACGCGGCACGGAAAGCGGAAGATGCTTCGTAAAATTCTTTGCCCATGCCGGGGTGCTGCGCACCCTGACCGGCATACAAAACGGCAAGCTTCATCGGTTTTGCCTCCATTCGGTCACAAGTTCATCCATCAGCTCACGGACGGTGTACATCCGGTCCAGCCTGCCCACATTGGCCCCGCAGAAGAAAAGTCCTTCCTCCAGGTTGCCCTTGACCGCTTCGATCAGTGCATGGGTGATGCAGTAGGGCACCTTGGCAGGGTCGCAGGTCTTCAGGCAGCGGGCACAGTGCCGGGGCGGGAAGCGTCTGCCCTCCGCCATGGCCTGCACCAGCGGCGTGTTCAGCGCCCGGCCCGGCATTCCGACCGGGCTGTGGATGATGCGCACATCCTCAGAACCGGCGTTCAGCAGAACGTCCTTGTACCCCTGGGATGCATCGCACTCGTAGGTGGTGATAAAGCGGGTGGCAAGCTGAACGCCTGCGGCACCCAGTCTGGTAAAGTGAGCCATATCGGTCCCGGTGTACACGCCGCCCGCCACAAACACGGGGATGCTGTGGCCGAATTGCGCCTCATAGGGCTTTACCTCGGCCAGCACCTCCGGCAGGATCTCATCCAGCGTCTGGCAGGTTCCGGAGAACAGGTCCTGCTCCGCAAAGCCGAGATGACCGCCTGCCTTGCAGCCCTCAATGACCACAAAATCAGCGGTGCGGCCGAACTCCTTGGCCCAGCGGCGCAGGATGAGCTTTGCCGCCCGCCCGCTGGAAACGATGGGCGCGATGGCAACCTCCATCGTGTTCACAAGGCCGGGCAGCTCCAGCGGCAGACCAGCACCGGACACCACAGCGTCCACGCCCGCTTCCACCGCGGTGCGGATGGCGGCGGCATAGTCCTGCGTGGCCACCATTGCATTGATGGCCACCATACCGGCACCGTTTGCGATCTGCTTTGCCTTCCGGATCTCAGCGGTCAGGGCGCGGTGGTTGGCGCTGGCCGGGTCACGGGCAAAGTCCGGCTCCCGGTAGCCTGCATCGGCGGTGGAGATGCACCCCATGCCGCCGCAGGCCGCCACGGCACCGGCCAGCCCGCCCAGAGAAACGCCCACGCCCATGCCGCCCTGCAGGATGGGCACAGACAGGGTTTTCTTTCCGAGCGTCAGCATTCCTCGCTCAGCGCGTGGATACGCTGCCTCCCGCCGTTCCACAGGTCATCCAGAATGTCCGCCACGGGGCGCACCTCGTGGAGCATTCCGGCCACCTGACCGGCCATCAGACTGCCGGTGGAGGTGTCGCCTTCAAACACGGCCCGGCGCAGACTGCCCAGGGTGAACTTTTCCAGCTCCATCTTATCGGCACCAGCCTTTTCCTGCCGGACATATTCACGGCTCATCCGGTTTTTCAGCACCCGGACCGGGGAACCGCCGATGCGTCCGGTCACGATGGTGTCGCTGTCCTTGGCATTGAGCAGGGCAGCCTTGTAGTTTTCGTGGATGGGGCACTCCTGGCTTACCAGCAGGCAGGTGCCCACCTGCACGCCGCAGGCACCCAGCGCCAGGGCTGCTGCCAGCTGACGGCCATCGGCAATGCCGCCCGCCGCAATGACGGGCAGATCCACTGCGTCCACCACCTGCGGCACCAGCGCCATGGTGGCCATCTCGCCCACATGGCCGCCGCTCTCGGTCCCTTCGGCGATCACGGCATCGATGCCCAGCTTCTCCAGATGCTTTGCCAGCACGGCGGCAGCCACCACGGGAATCACCTTGATGCCCGCCGCTTTCCACATGGGAACATATTTGCCCGGGTTGCCTGCGCCGGTGGTGACCACCTGCACGCCTTCTTCCACAACGATCTGGGCAAACTCGTCTGCCTGCGGGTGCATCAGCATGATGTTCACGCCAAAGGGCTTGTCTGTGAGCTGCTTGCACCGGCGGATATTTTCGCGCAGGGTGTCAGCATTCATGCCGCCCGCACCGATGATGCCCAGTGCACCTGCATTGGAGCAGGCGGCGGCAAACTCACCGGTGGCAATGTTTGCCATGCCGCCCTGGATGATGGGGTATTTCGTGCCTAAAATTTCATTTAAAAGTTTCATAGTTTTATCCTATCGGTAAGCGTCCTCGCCCTCTCAGTCTCGCTCTGCTCGACAGCTCTCCCAAGGGGAGAGCCCTTGGCAGTACGGTAAACTTTTCGGTTTTGCCAAAGGCTCCCACTTTGGGGGAGCTGTCACCGAAGGTGACTGAGAGGGCGAGCCCGTTTGCCGAACATGATTTTCACTCTTTGTATTGCAGGATCGCGCCGCCCCAGGTCAGGCCGCCGCCAAAGCCGATGCAGGCCAGCGGTCTGCCCGGGGTCAACTGCCCGCTCTCGGCCAGCTCGTTGAGGGCGACCGGAATGCTGGCGGCGCTGGTGTTGCCGTGGCGATCCATGTTCTTATAAAATTTTGCCGGGTCGGCCTGCAGGGCCTTGACGCAGTGGTCGATGATGCGGCTGTTGGCCTGATGGCAGACCACCCACGACAGATCCTCGAGGGTCAGCCGGGTCTCGTCCAGCACCGTGTGCAGGCACTTGGGAAGGGCATCCACGGCAAAGCGGAACACCGCCTTGCCGTCCATGGTGATGGGGGCAGAGCCTTCCCGGCTCGGCCCGCCCGCATGGAGGACATCACTGCCGCGTGCCCCCAGCGTCAACGCAAAGGGGGTATCTGCCAGCCGGAAAATGGCGGCTCCGGCCCCGTCGCCGAACAGCACGCAGGTGGAGCGGTCGGTGGGGTCCATCAGGCGGGAAAGCGCTTCGCACCCGATGACAAGGGCATACTGCCCGCCCAGAGTCGTCAGCATCCCCCGCGCCACAGCCATGCCATAGAGAAAACCGGAACAGGCCGCGTTGATGTCCAGCGCGGGCCGGTTTTCGGGCAGGCCCAGTGCCGCCTGTACCTGACAGGCCACGCTGGGGGTGGCATCCGGGGCAGAAAGGGTCGCGCAGACACAGCAGGCAATGTCCGCCGGGGCAAGGCCGCTGCGGTCAAGGGCCTGCCGCGCAGCCGCAATGGCCAGCGTGGCGGCAGATTCGTCCTCGGTGCACCAGTGCCGGGTGCGGATGCCGGTGCGGCTGGTGATCCATGCGTCACTGGTGTCCACCATGCGGCTCAGCGCGTCATTGGTGATCGTTCGTCCGGGAAGTGCCCCGCCGGTGGCGATCAGCTGTAAACCATTCATGCGTTCCTCGTTTCTCCGATCTGGCGGTACTTTTTATAGCGCTGATCGGCCAGCTGCCGGTCGCTCATGCGGCACAATTCTTTCAGGTGGGCGCGCAGAGCGGCATCCATGCGCTCAAACAGGGCCGCGTGGCAGCGCTGGGCACCGCCTACCGGCTCCGGGATCACTTCTTCTACAATGCCGCCGCGGTACAGATCCTGCGCCGTCAGCTTCATCATCTCACAGGCCTCGCCGCTGCGGGAGGAGTCCTTCCACAGGATGCTGGCAAAGCCCTCGGGGCTCAGCACTGAGTAGACCGCGTTTTCCAGCATGAGGATGTGGTTGGCCACACCCAGTGCCAGCGCGCCGCCGGAGGAGCCCTCGCCGGTGACCACGGCGATGACCGGCACCGTCAGGCCGCTCATCTCCATCAGATTCCGGGCAATGGCCTCGCCCTGTCCCCGCTCCTCGGCATCCTTGCCGGGGTAAGCGCCCGGCGTGTCGATAAAGGTGATGATGGGACGGCCGAATTTTTCAGCCTGCTTCATCAGGCGCAGAGCCTTGCGGTAACCCTCCGGCCCCGGCATTCCAAAGTTGCAGGCCAGATTTTCCTCCAGCGTGGAGCCCTTGCGGTGGCCGATGACTGTCACCGGCATCCCGTGGAAGCGGGCCACGCCGCCCAGAATGGCCGCGTCCTCCTTGCACTGCCGGTCGCCGCGCTGCTCAAAGAAATCCGTGAACAGGGCAGAGATCGTCTCGTCGATGTGCGGACGCTCCGGGTGACGGGCCAGAAAAACCCGATCCTCGGCAGTCAGCGGGCCGCAGGAGCGCAGAATCTCGTCCTCTTCCACCGCCAGCTCTGCCAGTTCGGACGCATGGGCGGTGATGGCCTCCATGTCACTGCCGCTGCCCTTCAGCGCGGCGATCTGTGCGTCCAGCGGGGCCAGCTGCTCCAAAATATCTTTTATCATTCGTGTTTCCCTCCGGCATGAAGCTGCAGGACCTGGATCAGCGTATCCCGCAGCTGACTGCGGGGCACCACCTGATCCACAAAGCCGTGTTCCATCTGGAATTCGCTGCGCTGGAACCCGGCGGGCAGTTTTTCACCGATGGTCTGCTCAATGACACGGGGGCCGGCAAAGCCGATGAGTGCCCCCGGTTCGGCCAGCATGATATCGCCCAGGCTTGCAAAGCTGGCGGTCACGCCGCCGGTGGTGGGATGGGTCAGAACACTGACGTACAGCCCGCCCTTTGCCGAAAAACGCTGGATGGCGGCGCTGGTCTTGGCCATCTGCATCAGGCTGAAAATGCCCTCCTGCATCCGCGCGCCGCCGCTGGCCGAAAAGATGACCAGAGGCAGGCGCTTGGCAGTGGCGTACTCCACGGCGCGGGTGATCTTCTCGCCCACAGCCGTGCTCATGCTGCCCATGAAGAACCGGCTGTCCAACACGGCTGCCACGCAGGCCACGCCGCCAATGCGGCCGACGGCGGTGACAGCAGCCTCATGCAGGCCGGTCTTGTTCTGGGCGGCGGCAAGCTTCTCCCCGTATCCGGGGAAGTTCAGCACATCCTGCGGATCAAGGTCAGCGTCCAGTTCCCGGAAGCTGCCGTGATCCAGCACCAGACTGAGCCGGTAATACCCGCCAATGGGCATGTGATAGCCGCAGTTGGGGCAGACATACAGGCTTTTGGCCCACAGGGTGCGGGCAGCGCGGCGGCCGCACTGCTTGCACTCCACAAACTGCGGCTCGTGCCAGACAGCTCCGGCATCCCGCTTGGCTTTCAGCTGGAAAGTGCGCTCCCGCATCCGGTTGGGGAGCAGATCTCGGATATCATTCATCGCATGTTTCCTCAGATATGTGCGGTGATGTAGTTGTAGATGTCACCCACGGTCTTGAGCTTTGCCAGCTCCTCGTCCGGGATGGACACGCCGCAGGCATCCTCCAGCGCCATGTTCAGCTCCACGGCATCCAGGCTGTCGGCCTCCAGATCCTCGGTCAGGCTGGCCTCCATGGTCACCTTGTCCTCCTCGCAGTTCAGGGTGTCAACAACGATCTTCTTCATTTCTTCAAACGTCATGGTAATATTCTCCTTTGATTGACTTGTATTTTTATTATCTAAAAAGTTTGAGGTTTCTTGCGAACACGACCATTATATCTGAATCGTCGGATAAGTCAAGAACAATAGCTAAAATATTTTAACTTTTACAATTCTGACACACTTTCCTCCACAGGGGCAGTTCCTCTTTTCCATTGCCCTTTTTCCCCAAACGTGCTAATATGGGTTCAGCACTCAGACAAGAAGGAACGAAAGGATGGATTCCATGAAATTCAGCGAAATGAGTTATACCCGCCCGGACATTGATGCCCTGCTGGGCCAGTGCAAGGCCTTGGCCGCCAAGGCCGCCGGAGCAGCCAGCGGCGAGGAGCTGGTGAATGTTTACTACGAGCAGAGCCGCGCCTTTGCCGATTACAGCACCGCCGCACAGCTGGCAAGCATCCACTACACCTGCGACACCCGTGACGCTTATTGGAAGGCCGAGCAGGATTTCTTTGATGCCAACGGTCCCGCCGTGGAGAACGCACGGGTGGAGATCAGCCGGGCATTTCTGGCCAACGCCCATGTGGACGCGCTGACCGAAGCCTTTGGCACCACCTGCGTGGCTGGCATGAAGAATGCCGTGCTGGGCATGGATGACCGCACCGTGGAGCTGCAGAAGGAGTACAACGCCCTTGTCAGCCAGTACCAGCAGGTGTACGGCGGCGCACTGGTCGAGTTTGACGGCAAGCAGCTGACCATTCCCCAGCTGGGCCCCTATAAGGAGAACCTGGACCCTGCCGTCCGCCGCGCCGCCTACGAGGCCGAGGCAGCGTATTTCGATGCCCACCGTGACGAGCTGGACGGCCTGTACACCAGCATCGTCAAGAACCTGAACGCACAGGCGCAGATCCTGGGCTACCACGATTACAGCGAACTTTCCTATGTGCGGATGAACCGCATCGGCTACGGCCCTGCCGAGATCCGGAAGTTCCGCGACCAGGTGGCCAGCGATGTAGTGCCCGAGCTGAAAAAGGTGATCGAGCTGCGCTGCAAGCGCACCGGCATCTCCCACCTGACCTTCTCCGACCTGCCTGTGGCGTTTCAGGACGGCAACCCCTCTCCCATTGAGGGTTACGAGGCCCGGATGGCCGCCGCCCGCACCATGTACCACGAGCTGAGCCCGGAGACCGCAGAATTCATTGACTTCATGCAGGACAATGAGCTGTTCGACGTGGAGAGCCGCCCCGGCAAGATGTCCGGCGGCTATATGACCAGCCTGCCCACCTACAAGGCCCCCTTTATCTTTGCCAACTGGAACAACACCTCCGCAGACGTGGACGTGCTGACCCACGAGTGCGGCCACGCCTTTGAGGGCTATGTGGCCGAGCGTGACCCCAAGGTCCCCGCAGACCTCGAGTGCCCCGGCATGGAGAGCGCCGAGATCCACTCTATGGCCATGGAATTCCTGACGGCTCCCTGGCACCATCTGCTTTTTGGCAAGGACACTGAGAAATACGCCCTGCTCCACGCCGAGGACAGCTTCCTCTTCCTGGCCTATGGCTGCATTGTGGACGAGTTCCAGCACAGGATGTACCAGAACCCCGACCTCACCCCGGACGAGCGCAACGCCGTCTGGCTGGAGCTGGAGCACAAGTACCGCCCCTGGATCGATTTCGACAACCTGCCCTTCTATGGCCGCGGTGCCGGCTGGCAGCGTCAGCTCCACATCTATGAGTGCCCCTTCTACTATATTGATTACTGCCTGTCCACCATGGCTGCGCTGCAGTTCTTCCTGCTGAGCCTCAAGGACCACAAGGATGCCTGGGAGCGCTACCTCAAGCTGGTGCGCCGTGCCGGTCTGGCCAGCTATACGGAGCTGATGCAGACCGCCGGGCTGAAGGTTCCCTTTGAGGATGGCTCGATCAAGGCCATCGCCCAGCAGATGGGCCAGTGGATCGCAGAGCATCAGGTGTAAGCCTCCCGGGCCTACGGAGATTTTTTCTTGCAAAATCCGCTCTTTTCTATGAAAAAGCACAGCGCCCCCGTTCACTGTAAGATCGCAGTGAGCGGGGGCGCTTTCTTGTGAATAGGAGGTCGATTTTATCGCAAATACAGACTATGGGGATATACAGAGCGGCACAAACTCCATAACCGGAAAGAAAAATTTCCATAAAACGCCAAAAAGCCTTTGGATAAGTCATACCTATACAAGAAGGTTTGAACTTTTCGTGAATTTTCTGTGTTTCGACCATGGACAGGTGGGAACAGTTCTGCTACAATGGGAGCTGTTCTTTCCGCCGGTTCCCACGCGGCGGTTTTTGTTTTTACTATAACACAGGAGGAACTTTCATGTTAGAAAAGATCTTTCACCTGAAAGAAAACCACACCGATGTCAAGACCGAACTCATGGCAGGTGTCACCACCTTTATGACGATGGCCTACATCCTTGCGGTCAACCCCAGCATCCTGTCCGCTTCGGGCATGGATGCCAATGCGGTCCTGATCGCCACCTCGCTGGCATCGTTCGTTGGCACTGCCCTGATGGCTCTGCTGGCTAACTATCCGTTCGCTCTGGCTCCCGGCATGGGCCTGAACGCCTACTTCTCCTACACGGTCGTCCTGACCATGGGTTACAGCTGGCAGCTGGCCCTGATGGCCGTTTTTGTGGAGGGCATCATCTTCATCGTGCTGAGCCTGACCAATGTGCGTGAGGCCATCTTCAATGCCATCCCCATGACCCTGAAGAGCGCTGTCAGCGTGGGCATCGGTCTGTTCGTTGCTTTCGTCGGCCTGCAGAACGCAAAGCTGATCGTGAACAGCGATTCCACCCTTGTCACCTATCAGCACTTTAAGGGCGAGACCTTCCACAGCATCGGCGTAGGTGCGATCCTCGCGCTGGTGGGCGTGCTCATCACCGCCATCCTGCTGGTCAAGAAGGTCAAGGGCGGCATCCTGTACGGCATCCTCATCACCTGGGTGCTGGGCATCCTCTGCGAGCTGACCGGCATCTACATCCCCAACCCCGATGCCGGCATGTACAGTGTCATCCCCACCAGCTTCATCAGCTTCGATTTCTCTGCGCTGGGCAAGACCTTTGGTCAGGTGTTCAAGACCGATTTCTCCGGCGTGGGCATCCTGAACTTCTTCGCCGTGATGTTCTCCTTCCTCTTCGTTGACCTGTTTGATACCCTGGGCACCCTGATCGGTGTTGCTTCCAAGGCCGACATGCTGGATGAGGAGGGCAAGCTGCCCAACATCAAGGGCGCACTGATGGCCGACTCCATCGCCACCTGCGCCGGTGCCGTGCTGGGTACCTCCACCACCACCACCTTCGTCGAGAGCGCTTCCGGCGTGACCGAGGGCGGCCGCACCGGCCTGACCTCCATGACCACTGGTGTGCTGTTCCTGCTGGCCGTGGTGTTCAGCCCCCTGTTCCTGACCATCCCCAGCTTTGCGACCGCTCCGGCCCTGATCATCGTTGGCTTCTACATGATGGGTTCTGCCCTGAAGATCGAGTTCGACGATCCTGCTGAGGGCATCCCCGCATTCCTGACCATCCTGGCAATGCCCACTGCATACAGCATCTCTGAGGGCATCGCCATCGGTGTCATCTCCTGGACCCTGCTGAATGTCATCACCGGCAAGGCCAAGGAGAAGAAGATCAGCCCCCTGATGTATGTGCTGACCGTTCTGTTCATCCTGAAATACGTCCTGCTGTAACAGGCATTTGCAGCAAACAGAAAGCCCCGGCTCCGGCCGGGGCTTTCGTGCGTTTATGGGTTCCTGCGCGGGTGGGGCGGGCAGGGTTCAGCCGCCGAACAGCCCGAAAAAGCTGGTGTGCGTCATGCCCAGCACCAGAAACAGAAGAATGAGGGCAAACAGCACCCCAATGATGATGTCCATCTGGTGGACCGTGAGGGGGAATTTATCGTAGAGCTTTTCCTTGGGGTTGACGAAATTCGGGTCGTTGTTGTCCAGCAGGGTCTTTTTGCGCTCGGCGCTCTGGGCTTTGGCGGCGGCAAGTTCTGCCTGCTCCTTTTCCAGCTGGGCCTCCCGCTGGGCAAGCAGTGCCTCACGGCGGGCCAGCTCTTCCTCCCGCTGGGTCTGGTTCGTTTCTGCCATGGTGGTATCCTCCGGCGTTTTTTCTACCAGTATACCATAGAATTGTGACAGAAAAAACTCCTCCCGCAAAAAGCGGCCTTATTCCGCCAGCAGATCCTCCACCACATCCATCAGCTGAGACGGATCGAGCTGGCACGCGGTACAGCGCGCAGCCAGGCGAAGGACCTGCACTGGGGCAACGGAGACATCTGAGATGAACCGCAGTTTTCGGTGTCGTCCGTGAGATGTAGAATACGCGGCGATGCCAAAGGATGTATACGCACCGCACGCGGGATGATAAAGTCGTTCCATAACACAATGATACCAAAACACACCAATCACCTCTCTGTCAAAATTGTCACGCCGCTTTGAAACGGCTGCATGAATGCAGGTTCGTGCCCGCAAAATGTTCTGACAAAATTTATATACCATCTCTTGGCTTCAAAATAAACAGCCAAATTTCCGAAATTTGGCGGCGTGTTTTGCATATCCGGTGAAACCGATGGTGCAGTGAAAAGACGAATCGGGAAGCGGAAACTGAATAATTCAACGAAATAACGAACAAAATAAAAATCCAAACAGCAACGAATGAAAGAATGCTCCGCGGAAAACCGAAAGCACAAAAAGAAAAATCTTTGCCGCATCTTAACCACTTTTTGGCAGAAAAAGTTGAGAAATCGGTCGTAAGACCGAGCTTTCTGGTATATCACTTGTTCGCTGTGCGGATAAGGCTGTCTCTTCTGCCTTGCCTCCGGATCGCCTTTCACAGACACCGGCACTGCCCTTGTCTGAAATGCTTTCACTCCGGAGGCAAACCAGATGAAAAATCCGACGGGCCGCGTCACTTGACTTTCCCCTTGCAGGGGAGTATACTCCGGGGCAGTGAAATATTCGGCTATGACGAGAAAGAGTACCCGGAAAGAATGCTGCAGAGAGCTGCCGGATGGTGCAAGGCAGTGCAGGGTGTCCGTGGGAAGATCCTCTCCGAGCTTTCCGGCTGAATGGGCGGCATCTGCGCCCCAGTAAGCGGGAACGGCAGGCCCCCGTTATCACGGGCCGCGCATTGTTGGATGCGCACTGAGGGGCCGGGCTTTGCACCGGCAATAAGAGTGGTACCGCAGAGGATCTACGCCTTTGTCTCTTACAAACCGTAAGGGACAAAGGCGTTTTTGTTTGCGGGAAAGCCATTTTCCGGATGTTTCATTGCCTTTGCATCCGCAAAAATCAGGACCTGGAAAAGGAGAGTTTAACATGAAAACACTGGAAAAAGTAAGCGACTTTGTAGGCAAGTACATGGCCGCCATCGTCATTGTGGTGGCAGCGCTGGCCCTGTTCTTCCCCGGCACATTCAGCGTGGTAAAGACCGCATGGGTCAACACCCTGCTGGGCATCGTTATGTTCGGCATGGGCCTCACCCTGAAGCCGGAGGATTTCAAGGTGGTGTTCAGCCGCCCGAAAGACGTGGTCATTGGCTGCATTGCACAGTTCACGCTGATGCCCTTCCTTGCATGGGCGCTGACCCAGGTGTTCCATCTGCCCACTGAGCTGGCCATCGGTGTCATCCTTGTGGGCACCTGCCCCGGCGGCACCTCCTCCAACGTGATGACCTATCTGTCCAAGGGCGATGTTGCACTGTCTGTTGGCATGACTGCTGTTTCCACCGTGCTGGCTCCGTTCCTCACCCCGCTGCTCACTCTGCTGTATGCCGGTCAGCGCGTGGAGGTGAACCCCGTGAACATGTTCCTGTCCATCGTCAAGGTGGTGCTGGTTCCCATCGCACTGGGCTTTGTGGTCAATCACTTCTTCCACGCCTTCACCCAGAATGCCGTCCGTGTGCTGCCGCTGATCTCCACCACTGCCATCGTGCTCATCATCTGCGCCGTTGTGTCCGCAAACTCCGCTAAGATCATGACCAGCGGCCTGTTGATCCTGGCCGTGGTCATCCTGCACAACCTGCTGGGCTACCTCACCGGCTTTGGTGTGGGCAAGCTGCTGAAGCTGGACTCCACCAAGTGCCGTGCAATTTCCATCGAGGTCGGGATGCAGAACTCCGGTTTGGCCACTTCTCTGGCCGCTGCCCACTTTGCACAGTATCCGCTGGCAACCATCCCCGGTGCTGTGTTCTCTGTGTGGCATAACATTTCCGGTGCCCTCCTTGCCAACTTCTTTGCCCGCACCGCAGAGAAGAAGGACTGATGGCTCATAAGAACCTCGAACGCCCGGAGACCCCAGTATAACTTTCGATCTACTGAACGAAACCGAGGATACGATAATATCAAAAGGCAGGATACCACCATCATGGTGATACCCTGCCTTTGCTTGTTTATCGCTCTGAGTAGTCTTTTTTCAGAACTTGTTGGGGCGTGCCTGCCCTAAACCCTGCTTCATAATATCGATCATGACCGATCAACGACTGATTTATAGTAATTGCCAAAGTCTGCAAGTGCATTGACGATTGGTAACATTTCCGTTCCGAGATCGGTCAACCCATATTCTACTTTGGGAGGATTCTCGTGATAATCACGGCGGTAGGCAAGCCCATCATCAATCATCTGTCTTAAGCTCTCGGTCAAAACTTTCTGCGAGATCCCGTCGATGCTTCTTTGCAACTCATTGAATCTCCATGGACGCTCTTTCAGATTGCGCAGAAGCAAGAGTTTCCATTTTCCGCCAATCAGGGATACTGCTGTTGCAACCGGACATTCCGGCAGTTCTTCTTTTGTACGCATATCAGTCACCTCTGTATATAGTAGTATAGCACATTCATTTTTGAGTGTACAGTTACAAAAAGGTGCGTACTTGTTTTTGAATGTGTGAGCTTCTATACTTAGCTCAGGCAATGAAAGATTGCGAATCAAAATGGAGGTGCTTACAATGGCAAGCTACACAAAAATGACAGTTGGAAAAGAAAATCGGACGGAGCTTCATGAAAAACTCGCCCTGACTGGTGCGGAGATCAGCTTGAATACGCTTCCTGCGGGAGCAAATGTTCCGTTTGTCCACTCCCACAAGGCAAATGAGGAAATCTACGGTGTTCTTTCCGGCAAAGGCAAGGTCGTTATCGATGGCGAAGAAATCAGCCTTGCAGCAGGCGACTGGCTGAAGATTTCTCCCGTGGCAAAACGTCAGTTCTTTGCTGCAAACAATTCTGAAATCACTTATATTTGTATTCAGGTCAAGGAGAATTCTCTCGAAGGCTATACTGCAACGGATGCTGTGATCTACTGATAAAACATATCAAAACAAAAGGCAGGGTACCATCACCGTGATGATACTCTGCCTTTGTTCGTTTACCGTTCCGAGTGGTGCCTCCGCAGGAACCTGTCGGGGCAAGGCCCCTCCATTTTGCTGCGCAAACGCGGTCTTGTTGGGGCGTGCCTGTCCCAAACCCTGCTGGGAACGAGTACGGCAAACTGGAAGTTATATATGTCTTTGCAAATATACCATATCTATTAGTTGTACACCGCCCTCATAAATTAGGTGGTCATAATTATCGGTAAAGAAATTAGGAATCTTGTGAGAACGAACAAATCCACATTTTTCATAAAATGGTATCGTCAATGGACTGTCACCTGTTCCAACTTGCAAAACAGAATATTCATCTGCATATTTACCGGCAAGAAAATCAATTAGTGCTTTGCCATAGCCCTTTCCCTGATTTTCCGGGTCGACTGCGATATTCTTAATTTCAAGTATTTCGTTACCTTCATCGGTGACAACACATTCAGCTTTTACATCATTGTCTTCAAGCACATACATAGTTCCTTTTTCAAGATACCGATCAACCATGCTCGCCTGTTCATCAGCTAATAACAATAATGATATAAACTGCTTTTTATTCTCATTCACTTCTCGGATTTTCATATCCATTACTCCGTCAAACTGGAATTGTTCTAAATCTTCTCGGTTGCACCTTCTTGCCCTTCGGACAAGGATTCTCCCTCGTTCAAAGTTCTTACAAAATTTCTGTTTAACGATTTCTTTTTCCGGTATTTTCTGTCCCTCGGATTTCCTCATGATAGAAATAATCTACGATCACCGGATGCCCCTGCGGGACTCTGCCATAAGGCATTTCATTATCCACAAAGGCACAATCATACTTCTTAGCCATTTTCTCAGCTTTTACTTCAAGTGCTTCAAAGTAGCTGCGGTTATGCTTGTTATAGATCTCGTCGTAAAGTGGTACAAGATCAGGATATTTTCCGGCGATATAATCCATAATTGTCTTTTTGAAACCGCCTCGAAGATTGAGATTTTCGAGCCAGAACAGATCGCACTGATCCTTTACCCGCTCAAAGATTGCTTCAAAATCCGTGATACCGGGGAATACCGGGGATACGAAACAGACTGTACGGATACCTGC
>OGYG01000304.1_pt1 | contig 53982 bp, 49 predicted proteins | sample 1576481 | NCBI WGS metagenome assembly OGYG01 (sample SAMEA3541497, study PRJEB24748) | human gut metagenome | biome: human gut; feature: human-associated habitat; material: faeces | place: China | collected 2012 | reverse complement strand
AACTAACAGGAATCCTTCTACATTAGAATTACATACGAAAACCTCTTTGTATGCTACTATACGAAGAGGTTTTATTTTATTATTTAATATTTATATAATAAGAATAATAAGTAATTCCCTACCTTTCTAACTCAAAATAAGAAGCTGAGAAGAGAAATTATTAAGAAAAAAACAAAAGAAGGGGCGTAATAACCCCTTACCAATAGAAAGTTAAAGGAAAAATAAAGTATTTTCCTTTCTAACTAAAAATTCAACAACTTTTCTTCATATTTTTGTATTTGTCAATTTCATTGTAAAACTATTTCTCTGTCCATGATAAGAAGCAATTGAGACTTCTACAGCTTCATTTTCTTTTGTATAAGCAGTTGTACATACATGCAAAATAACATCATCTTCATTCATATTTAAATATTCTTTTACTTTTTTATCTGCATGTGCTGCCTCCACAATACGATCTACATACGCAATACTGCAGTTATAGTCTTTTTCCATGATGTTGTATAAAGAAAATTTTGTAAAATCATACTTTTGAATATTAGAAAACCGTTCAAAAGGAAGATAAGTCTCTACATACACCATTTCTTTATCATCTGCATAACGTACTCTTTGTAAATAAATAACTTTATCTGTTTGCAGCTGTCTACAAACATCTGGTGCTTTTATAACCTCACATCCAATTACTTTTGTTGATGGGTGCAATCCTAATGATTCCATCTCTTCATTATAACTGCTTAATTTTTGAAAAAAATAACCTTCCACTTTAGGCTGTGAAACAAATGTTCCTTTTGCTTTTTTACGTATTATATAACCTTCCTTTATTAATTCAGAAAATGCCTGTCGTATCGTAGGTCTGGAAATATCCAGTAATGCGCATAATTCTGACTCTGTTGGAAGTTTATCTCCAGACTTAAAATATCCCTCATCAATCAACTTTAACAATTGTGTTTTTAACTGATAATAGAGAGGAACAGGTAGTGTTTTATCAATGAGAAAATGCTCTTTTAACTTTTTATCCATATAAATCCCTGCTTTCTATTCCATTATAAAAGATAAAAGACAATTTGACAACCATTTATCCTAATATTATAATGTAATTACATTATGTTAAAGGAGGATATTAAGATGAATGTAAATGAACTTAATGAAACATCACTAGCAGCATTATTCGATCACACTTTCTTAAAAGCTTATGCAACAAAGGATGATTTTAATAAACTTTGTGAAGAAGCAAAAAGCATTGGTGCAGCTATGGTGGCAATCAATTCTTCACCTGTTTCCTATTGCAAAGAGTTATTAAAAGATACAAAAGTGCATGTAGGGGCTGCAATTTCTTTTCCATTAGGACAAACTCCACTGGAAGTAAAATTAATGGAAACGGAAACTGCTATTAAACAGGGTGCAGATGAAATTGACTATGTTATTAACATAGGAGAAGCAAAAATGCACCATTGGGATTACATTAAAGAAGAAATGAAAAAAATGAGCGAGCTATGTCATAAATATCATGTTCCCTGCAAAGTTATTTTCGAGAATTGTTATTTAGAAAAAGATGAAATAAAAAAACTTGCGCAAATAGCAAAAGAAGTCAAACCAGACTATATTAAAACAAGTACCGGATTTGGCACAGGTGGTGCAACTGTAGAAGATGTTAAGTTAATGAAAGAAATTGTTGGAGATGAAGTAAAAGTAAAAGCAGCTGGAGGAATACGTGACTGGGCTACATGCAAGGCCATGATTGAAGCTGGTGCACAACGTATAGGAACAAGCAGTTCTTTAAAAATACTGGAACAATTCAGAAAGGAACAAAAGTAATATGAAAAAAATCATTATTACCGGAGGAAATGGTTTTATAGCTTCTTTAGTAAAAGAAAAATTGCAAACTTCTTTTGAAGTTATTTCTATGACTAGGAATGATGCAGATTTAAGCGATGCGGAAGCAGTAAAATCTTATTTTGATTCACGGGAATTTGATTATGTTTTCCATACGGGGGCAATGGCACAAACTGCAGATTGTGAAAACTATCCGGAATTAACCTACAAAGTGAATGTAGAAAGTACAAAAATTATTGCGGATGCCTGCATGAAAAAACATGCTCGTCTTATCTTTATAAGTACAGAACAATGTTTTAATGGCAAAACTGAAAAAGGACCATTTAAAGAAGATGATGATGTATGTTCTGTAACACGTTATGGTCTTCATAAGGTAGAATGTGAACAATATATCACTTCTCACCTATATGATTATCTCATTTTACGTTTTTCCTGGATGTTTGGATTAAGCCGACCTAAAGTAAAAGCATCTCCAAATATCATACAAAATGTTATGAAAGCAATGTTTTATCATACCCCAACACAATTTACTGTAAATGAAATTCGAGGTATGACTTATGCACAAAAACTAGCTGATCAGTTTGAAAAAATTCTACAATTAGAATCAGGTATTTATCATGTCAGTGATATCAACACCCATAATACTTATGAATCCGCAAAAATAGTTGCACATATGTTAGGATATAAAGATGATGAAATCAATACTTATATTCTCCCTAATCATGAACGTTATAAAGAACGTTTTCGCGATTATCGTTTAGACAATCAAAAACTAGAACAGGCAGGAATCTCTTTTGGAACTTTTGAAGAAAATGTTGAAGCCTGTTTAAAAGATTTTGGATGGATGAAATAGCGTATGAAAATTTTATGTTACGGAGATTCCAACACATGGGGATTTGATAGAGAACATAATTGTCGTATCCAGCAAAGATGGACAAAAGTTCTTCAATCACTATGTGCAAAAGATGAAATTATAGAAGCAGGGTTAAATGGAAGAACCACTACTTTTGATGATCCTTACAATGAGCATCGAAACGGAAGAAAAACTCTACCTGTTTTATTAAAACAACACCAGCCTCTGGATATGCTTATTATTATGCTTGGCACCAATGATTTAAAAAACGTTTTTCATGCCAGTGAATTTGCTATTGCGAAAGGAATACGAGAACTTATTCGTATCACACGCAATCCTTATCTTTATGAATTCGATTATAAACCTCCAAAAATTTTAGTAGTCGTTCCCGCTCCCATTCATCCTGACTATAAAGAAAATGAAAGTATTATGGCCGATTTTGGAGATCGAGGCTATGAAATAAGCCTTAAACTGAAAGATACATATAAAGATATTACGGATGAATACCAATGCGAGTATTTAAATGCAGGAGATTTTATATGCGCACACAACTTTGATTGTGTTCATATCAGTGAAGAAAGTCATATAATACTTGCACAAAAAATAAAAGAAAAAATTGAAGAAATACGTATACAGGAAGGGTTGTAAAACAGCCCTTTTTATGACTTTTATCACTTACATCACTTAGAAAAAATGCTATAATAAATATATATTTTGGAGGAATTTACATGACAATTGCATATCTAATACATTCTGAACGTCCTTATGGTGAATTACAGGAATTGATTACGCAGCTAACAAAACAAGGAGATCATGTATTCATCATGATTAACGATAATGAGCTGCGTGATCAGATTGCATTTACCTTTATGGAATATTCGAAAGTGCATATCTCACAAAAACAAATGTATGCACAAGAAGGAGATCTTTCTTTAGCACGAGGTACTTTAATGCAAATGAAAGAAGCATTGCAGCTGAAAAATCAGGAATTTGATTATTTTATTAATCTTACAGATGGCATGGTTCCATTAAAATCTAGAATGGAAATACTGGCATATCTAAAACAATACCCCGACAAAGACTTCTTCTATGTTGACAGAAGTGAAAAAGATGATCCTGATTTACGTAAAAAAACAGAAAAGTATTACCCTTACACAAATATTATTACATTTCCAACAAACAAATTTGTGCGTGCAATGACAAAAGGGATGGCTTCTATTTTATATGCTTTCCATTCTAAACGTAAATTAGAAGATGAAATTTTAATTGGGAGTCCCTGGTTTATTTTAACAAGAAAAAGTGCAGAGATTTTAATAGAAAATTTTAGTTACTGTTCCAATACCTATAAGCTTTCCTGGTATGCAGAAGAGTTATATATTCCTATGATGCTTCATAAATTTGCACCTGAGCGTTATCAGGAACACATTAACGATAATTTAAGAGCCGTTGGAGATGGAAAATGGATAGAAAGCCATGTTGTATTGCCTTGTACTACAAAAGCTATTGAAACATGTCCAAATGCTTTATTTGGAGGTCGTATTTCTGCAGAAACAGAAGCTGGTTTATATAGCAGCTATTTCGATATTTATAATGCAAATTTAGGATAATAAAAACTACCAGTAAAAATGAACTACATGGTTTGATTGTTCAAATCCTGTAGTTCATTTTTATATATTTCCTGCTTTCTTAACCACTAAAAAAGGTTAACCTCTGCATATCATGCAGAAATTAACCAAATAACAACCTTATTCTTATTTTACAAAACTCAACAGAATTCTAGTATTTCCTTTTACAGTTACTTTTGAACAGTCTGCAGGAATAAATATACTTTCAGTATAAGCAAAATCAACTTCCTGTCCATCCCATTCAATCTTAGCATCCTGTTTCATATTACTAATCGTAAAGAAGCGTTTTCCATCTTGAGGAAGAACATATTCTTCACAAATATCAATTAGCTTTACACTAAACTCATCACGATCTACAAGCTGCTTTTCCACATTCATATTTACATTTTCTAACGGATTTGAAATCTTTTTACACTCCAATGTGAAATCAGCAACATCAAAACTTTTCTTTATATGCAATTCTCTTGGATTTCCGTTTGCATCTTTTCGATCATAATCGTAAAAACGATAAGTGACATTTGAATTTTGACCAATTTCTAAAGCAACGATTCCTTTCCCCAGTGCATGAAGCATACCTGCATCAATACAAACAAAATCCCCTTCTTGTACAGGAATTTTACGAACATATTTTTCTACTGTATTATCTTCAACTGCTTTTTTTAATACATCAGCATCTGCAATGGTAGTTCCAGCAACTAAAGTTGCTCCCTCTTCTGCTTTCAAAATATACCATGACTCCGTTTTACCTTCATCATTTTCATGCTTATGTGCATATTCATCAAATGGATGTACTTGTATTGATAAATCATCTTTTGCATCAAGAAATGCTAAACGAACCATTTTCGAACGAGGAATTTCTCCTAAAATAGCTTTGGGATTATCTTCCAGTAAATCCCAAAGTGTCTTCCCTGCATATTCTCCATTCAAAATTTCATTTTTAGAATATGGATGAGCACTTACCTCCCAAATCGTTCCAAAGCCTGTTTCCTTAATACCACGAAGTTTCGTTAAATTATCATTTGCCCAAATTGTTTTATCATAAATCGGTTTCAGTTTTAATGGATACATTATATCATTCCTCTCTTTCTCAAATATTATAATATGAAGATGCATAAAAAACAATAAATGTTATAACATTATATCTTAATAAGTTAAATAGAAGCATTTTTCTACCTCTATTTTAATAAATACTGCAATAGCAACACAAAAAGCAATGCAATGACTGGTATTCCTAATAAACCTGCATAAGCAAAATTCACTTTACGAACAACCTTATCCCAGGCCTTTTGATCAAAATAATACTTCTCATCATCCGTACGTTTCACAACTCCATTATCCATCAAATTTGCAATTGTATATGCAATGATTTGCGTAGGCATAGGAATTTTTCCTATTTTATCATACCCAATTGCTGTATCTGGTGAAAATGCATAATTTTTCTTTAATATATCAATTACCTTCCTTGCTGCTGTCTGCTGTGTTGTTTTACCTTTTTTTGCCATATCCTTACCTCTCTATTTTCTAAAATTTTCCTTCCCTTTATGGTATGCATTACTGTCTATGTACAGTTTATAAATATAAAAGTGAAATAGAATACCATCGTTTCCATGTATCATTCAAACTTCATATATCAACTGCATTTTTACACTACTATTATACATGATACATCCCATAATTTTAAGGGGATAAAGTTAGTCAATGACATTTGTACTTAATATAATGAAAAATACCAGTTTACAATACATTCCCCATATAAAGAAGCTAACATAAAGCCAAAGCATAAAAATGGTCCAAATGGCATTTTAACATTTTTCAGTTTTTTCTTTTTTATAAGAATGCATAGTGCAGCAATTCCCGCTGCTATAACCGCAATAATAAAAGCACAAATCATATTACTCAAACCAAGATATAAACCATCAGCTGCACAAAGTTTTATATCTCCAAACCCAAAACTGTCAGCTTTTACTTTACATAATGTAAACAAAAATAAACTAATCGAAACCATCCCTAAAATATGACTTAAAACATTTACAGAATTGTCAAATATACCATTTGCCAATGCACAGACAAATAGTATACCAGTCAAACTATTAGGAATTCTCAACGTATACACATCTATTAAAGAAATGTTTATCAAAACCATATACCATATAAAAGAAATGAATTTCAGATACGCTTCTTCATTGTAATAACAAGAGACATAACTCAATATAACTCCCGAAACTACAGAACATATAAACAAATTTTTTTGTGTCCACTTTCTTATATAATAATTCAAAAGAAGAGTTGCAGAACAGCAAAACAAAAGATAGAAAGAAAACATGATATCACACTCCTAACAATTCTATCTATAACTAATTACGTATTGCTTTCTGCAAATTACAAATTTTAAATAAAAAAGTTTCAGATTTTGTATCTGAAAACTCTATTTTAATAAATCAATTTGTTTTAATAAATGTTTTTTTCCATTTCGAAAACTCATAGATGCCAATACACCAAACGCTCCAGATAGGATTGCAAAAACTAAAGCAAGCCACTTCACAATATTCCTTACTATTTCCGGTATATTAGGAAGAAGTGCATCTTTCATCCCACTGAATCCCCAAAAAGCTACAGCCGCAAAAGCAATGCATAAAAGAAATGATATCTTTACCCATTTACCTAATCGACGCACTAAAATATTTTCCTGTTGAATCTGCATCTTTAGTTTTTCTTTTTCTTTTTTATTTAAAGCCATAAATGAAAATCTCCCTTCCTTTTTCTTATAACTTTGTATAATGAACTTATGTTATTATAAGCAAACTTATAAGAAAAAATCAACCCCACTTGGGAGGTAGGGTTGATATTTAACTGTATAAATTTTCTTATGCAGAAGGTGGAGTACCAAAGAATCCAATCAATGTACCTGCAATACCTACAATGATCATCAATAATAAGATTTTAATTGCAGAAATACCTTTCTTAGCCATTAGCCACCAGCATAGAAGTACAAAGCATAATGGCAATACTTTAGGTAAAGCACCATCTAATTTAGACTGTAATGTAACTGGTTTTCCTTCAGAGTCTGTAGCAATCTGGAATTTTGTCTGAATACCAATCCAGCTAGCAGCCATAGCACCAACTACAACCTGCCCCATAACGATAACAGATTCACGAAGTGCTGTAGCCTGTTCACCTACGATAACTTCTACCGCAGATCCACCTAATTCATAACCTTTATTATAAATCCATTTCTGGAACCAAGTAATAAGTGCATTCCATACAACGATATAGAAGATAGGACCAATAACAGATCCACCTTCAGCAAGACCAATTGCGATACCTAACAAAATAGGAATTAAAGTACCAACGATCAAAGAATCTCCAATACCTGCCAAAGGTCCCATAAGACCGGCACGAATACCATTGATCATTTCATCATCAATATCATCAGCACCATTTGCACGTGCCTCTTCCAAACCAGCTGTGATACCTACGATAATAGTACCAATCTGTGGTTCTGTATTAAAGAATGGATAATAAGTTTCCATTGCTTTACACTGTTCTTCTTTTGTATCATATAGTTCCTCAATAATTGGAAGCATTGCCCACATGTAACCAAATGTCTGCATGTGTTCGTGAGAGAAACCAGTCAAGTTTCCATAATACCAACGCCAGAAGGAACCATTCAGAGCTTTTTTACTTAACTTTTTCATATTAAATGTCCTCCTCGTCGTCATCCATAGCAGAAACTGCAACACGACTGTTTCTTAGCATTGTAATCTGGTAATTGATGAAACCAAATGCAACACCAACTAAAGCAGCTGCGATTAATGTAAGACCCATAGAACCTGCCAATACGAAACCTAACAAGAACATGATAAGGTCTGTAGCCTTTGTAACAACTGATTTTAACAAGATAGCAATACCAACACATGGCAACAAGTTACCAACCTGAATCATACACTGTACAAAGATAGAATCCTGACTTAATTTTGTAGCCATTTCAGATACAACTGTTGAACCATAGTAGTTCAATAAAGTAACAGGAATAAAGGAAATTAAGAAGTGGCTGATTAATGGATATAAAGCATCTACTTTACCAACAACGTGTAAATCTCCCTTATCCAGTTTTGCCCATCCAATGTGCTGCCAAATCAAGTTCATCATAGCAGTACCATAGAACTGAGAAATACCAATAGTACCAGTAGCTGTTGCTAATGCTGAAGCGATACCTTTTGCTTCTTCTCCACCAAAGTCCCATCCAGCTTCTCTAGCTGCAACATAAGCCAGTGGAATACCAATATAAGAAACGGCACGCAAATCTGCTGCAACAGTTCCCCCCGGAGTAACCAATGCGATATAAATTAACTGCATTGGAATACCAATTTGAATACATCCAGATACGTCGTTCAAAATTAATCCTACGATCATAGAAGCGACCAATGGACGGTTTAATGTATAGTTACCTACAGAGGTACCTAAACATGCGATTGTTGATGCGGCTGTACAACTCATAATCCCAATAAGGATAGCCTGCAACCAAGACATAGTAGTTCATCTCCTTTTCTCTAAACTTGTCTATATAACCCAATTCAATTACTAATTCTCCCAATATTAGTAACCAAATTTAGATCTGAATTTTGGCCATGAACCAATTGCAGTTTCTTTTAATAATGCGAAATAAACATCATAACCTGCATTTGTCATAGCTTCGCAAGCATCTGCTTCTTCCTGTGTAATTGATTGATTTTGTCCTAATTTTGTTGCCCCTGGACGATCGTTGCAAGGTCCAATAACAACACGTTTAACATCACTAGGTACAAATCCTTCATCTACTAAAATTTTCTTCATATCAATTGGATTTTTTGTAATCAAGAAATAACGTTTTTCACTTTTCAATACCTGTTCTTTCTTTTCAAGGAAGTGTTCCATTGTCCAAATAAACACTTTTTTATCTGTAGAAGCCTTGAAAGACTGTGCCAATACAGGTGTAGTAGCTGCTTTATCATTAACAGCGATAATTCCATCACATGGGAATTCCTTAGACCAACGTGTAACAATCTGACCGTGAATAATACGATCATCTACTCGAATAAAACTAATCATAATGTTTCCTCCCTATTATTTAATGTTTTACACATTTAAAACCAAATTTTATAAATCTTCATCGTCATCATCAGAACCGCCATTTACATTAAAATCACATAGTCCTGCATGACCTTCACTTAAAATTGTCTGTTTTAATAATTCCATATCATCAAAATTATCTTTCATTAAAACAGCTGTAACAGCCAGTGGCATATTCATTCCGGCAATAACAATTGTGTTCCCAATTAGTCCTTTTTCACTTAATACATTAACTGCATTTGTGAATGGAGATCCACTTAAAATATCTGCCAATAAAATGATTTGATCATCCGCAGTGATATTTGCAACTAATTCTGAAAAGTTTGAAGCAAACTGATCTGCATCCATATCTTCCTTTAGACTTGTACTCAGCACATCTTCTCTGTTACCAGTCATCATTTTTACTGCGGAATGTAATCCTGGAGCAAATTCGCCATGACTTACCATAACTACATATTTCATTGTATCCTCCTTCTGTAAGTTGTAATCGCTTACTTTATATAAAATATAATACTATAGATATTCTATCTTTGCAATAATTTTCCACTCTCTTTCACATAATATTCACGTAATTCACCATATATTCATATTTTTTCGTATACATAAATGCATATCTTCTTTTCTTGAAAGTCATCCCTTTCAGAAATCGTTTACATTATAAACCATTGTTCTTCAAAATGTAATTTACAAATGTCATCACTTTTATTTTTATTAATTTAACTATTTAATATTGTACATAGGTTTTAAATTTCACGTTTTGTATCACTTGCCACACTTACCTAAAAAATAAAAACGGGATGTTTTTACTACAATAAAAACATTCCCGCTTCTCCATCACCAATTAGATGATTTAAAAAATATGATTATTAAAAGTTATGGAATCGTACAAATTATATTTCAAAACTATCTCTTTGTTTTTTTACGTGCTTTCCATGCATCATATGCATCCGATAGCTGCATTCCCATTTTTCTTGAAACAACTACCTTCTGTCCATCATTCATCAAAACACGTACAACTCGAAAAAAAGTGCCTCGCTGTTCAAAATTCACTATTGATCGAAAGCGAAAGGTTCCTTCATCCACTTGAAATGCATCATGACTCAATATCATTCTGCGCTTAGATAAACCATCAAAAATCAATCCAACAAAAATCAAAATCAATGATATATACGCAACACGATACCAGTATAATTCCTGTACATCCGCTGTCATTTTGTCTCCTAACAAAAACATAATTACCAGTGTTAAAATACAAAACGATAATATTGTACACAAAAGCATTTGCTGATTCACAAATACAAGTTCATCTTTTTTATGAAGACGAATAAAATCTGCTCTGGCTTGCTGGCACTTCATAAAGTTTTGGACATTTTTCCAAAATAAATAGACCATATAGCCTATAATAACAACTGTCACCGTTATTTTAATATAGGGCTCATTTATCATATTACTTTCAACCTCTCTTTTCTTGAAAATATTATACAATATTTATACTGCATTTAAAAGTTACGCTTGTCATTTCTGTTTCAAGTTCTTTTTTTGAAATTGTATCGCCCACTCTAAATCTATGTTTTGATAATGCTCATGATCATCCTTTGGAAGAATATTTAAAATATTATCATAAATTTGCATATGTACAGCCATCATTTCTTCCCCTTCTTCTGTTTTTACCTTAAACCATATCGATGATTGTTCCTTTTCACTATCAAAATAGGTTATACAAACAGGATGTTTCTCTTGTTTTCTTAGATGTAAAAGCAGCTTTAGTTTCATTATCGCAATAGCACGATCATCATAACCATCTTCTAAAATTTTCATAGTTTCTTTTATTTTTGTTGTATTATCAACATATCGCTTGCAATATGCCTTTTCTTGATATAAAAGATGATCTGTAGCTTTTTGATCATGTTTTGCTTTTATAAATAAAATATATCGATACTTTTTCTCCACAAACAAACAAGGGTGCAGAAAATCTATTTTATTCTTACAACAGGGGCAAATGGCTGAAAAATAAGTTTCATCTATCAGCTGCTTTTTCAAGTATGGTTCAAAATCAGATAAAATCAGTGTTTCACTTTGTTTATGTGTCTGATACCCACAATTTCTACATGTTAACGCTACATAGATAGATTTCATGTTTTTACCCCCTAAAAAAGAAACTGTCTTTTACAGACAGTTTCGCTTAAATAGCTCTAGTTGCATGTTTCAGCCATTCTTTTTCTTCATTGTTTAAATATGGAGACACAATGTCATATACTTTCGCATGATATTCATTCAACCATGCAATTTCATATTTTGTCATATACGCTGTGTCAACTCCATCCAAATCAAATGGTACAAAGGTAATTGGTTCTAAATACATGAACTGTCCGTATTCGTTCTTTTCTCCTTTACGAACAATCATTTCATTTTCATGACGAATTCCATGAGACCCTTCAATATAAACACCAGGTTCATTTGACTGAATCATACCTTCTTCTAATACACAGCTGTCATTTCTCTCAGGAACAATTTTCCAGCGGAAACCATTTGGCCCTTCATGCACATTTAACACATGACCAATGCCATGCCCTGTACCGCATTTATAATCAAGATTTAGATCCCATAATGGTCCTCTTGCCAAAATATCCAAATTCATTCCTCTACATCCATATAGGAATTTCGCTTTTGATAAAGCAATGTTAGAGCGAAGCGTTGTTGTGAAATGGAAACGAATTTCATCACTAATTTCACCTAACACAAATGTACGTGTAATATCTGTAGTTCCATCTAGATACTGACCCCCACTATCTACCAAAAGAAGACCTTCTGGCTGCAGCACGTAATTTGTTTCTTCGGTTGCACTGTAATGCATCATAGCACCATGATCTTTATATGCAGTGATAGTATTAAAACTTGGTTCAATAAAGCCATCCTGCTGTTTACGTAGATTCAACAAATATTCCGTAGCACTTATTTCACTAATTTCTGTTTTCCCAATATTAGTTTTCAGCCAATACATAAATTTTGTAACTGCCACTGCATCTTTTATATGTGCATGAAGTGTCATTTTCTGTTCAACTTCATTTTTCATAGCTTTCATCATCTGTGAAGGATTTGGCATAGATACAATTTCTATACTTTCTTTTAATGCAGAAGTGATTGCATAATTCACATAATTTTTATCAAGCAGTACACAACTTGCATCTAATGTCTTTACAAAAGAATAGATGGCATTATACGCATGTATTTCAATATTATTTTCTTTTAGATTCTTATAAATCGCATCATCCAGTTTTGTTTCATCTACAAACAGGTGTGCCTTTTCTTCTTCAATAATCAAATAAGAAAGCATAACTGGATAATTTTTTACATCGTTTCCACGCATATTTAAGATCCATGCAATGTCATCCAGTGTTGTAACGATATGACAAGAAGCTTTATGTTCCTTCATTACTTTTCGAATATCTTCCAGTTTTTCCTTCGTACTTTTTCCTGTGTATTTTTCTTCTAAAAAGAAACCTTTTTCCTTTGGAAGAGCAGGACGATCTTCCCAAATCATTCCAACCAAATCTTCTTCACATGAAAAACGAATTTCTTTTCCTTCCAGTTTTTTAGAAATGCGTTCTACAAGTGCAGTATTCATCGTACGACCGTCAAAACCAAGACAATCCTTTACATGCAAAGTATTTTCCAGATATTCATCAATTGATGGAACACCTTCTTCTCCCATTCGCATTAGTTCAATAGTTGAGCCTTTTAACTGATTTTCTGCCTGAATAAAATATCTTCCATCTGTCCATAAAGCTGCTTTATCTTCACATACCAGCAAAGTTCCCTGTGAACCAGTAAATCCAGACATATAAGCTCTTGCCTTAAAATGTTCTCCTACATATTCGGTTTCATGAAAATCGGATGTTGGTATCAAATAAGCATACATTCCTCTTTCTTTCATCAATGTTCTTAATGCTGTTAACTTATCTGTAATTTTCATAGTATTACTCCTTTTCACTTACTTTTTTATTGTACTCTTTTTTTTACCAGTTGCCTATGCCTATTCTTTATTTTGTTTTAAATTTATCGCATAAGAACCATGGGCATTTACATAACAAGAAGAATCTTTTATTAGAGAAACAAACGCTCTTGCCTGCGCAATGCGAGAACCTGCATGATCACATATTGCCTCTACCAATACCTCATCCCCTTCTTTTATTGCTTTTATAAAACTTACGGACATTTGTAAAGTAGGTGTTGCTGCAGCATTACTGGATGCATAGCAAACACATCCCATCGCAACATCTGCCATAGCACTTATAATTCCGCCATGAAGTGTTTGATATGGATTTAATTCCCATGTAGAAACTGTAAATTTGATTACGACCTTTTTTTCTTCAGAATTTATAGATACAAGCTGCATCTGCAGCATTGCATTTATCGTATCTTTCTTCTCTTGTCTTTGCTGAATAAAATAAGAAACCCTTTCTTCAAACAGCGATTTTTCCATAATTTTTACCTCTTTATAATAGAAAGAAAGGATACAACAATGTCATATCCTTTTCACTTTTTTATTCCTGTACTTCTTTTTCCAGTTTTTCAATACCGATTGCAATACGGCGAAGTGTTTCTTCTTTTCCTAAAATATGTGCAATTTCAATTGCTCCACCTGGTGTAAATTGTTTTCCTGTAATTGCAGTACGAACTGGCCATAAAATCTGTCCATTTTTCATTTCCATTTTCTGTGGCAAAGATAATAATACATCATGTACACTTTCTTCACTTGACCAGTCATTTAAGGAAGACAATGCTTCCTGTGCTGCTTTTAATGCTTTCAATGCAATTTCATATGTCGTTTTCATTTTCTTATGAATATACATAGCATTATCATAAACTGGAAGTTCATCAATAAAATCAATACTTTCTGGAATGGAAGTCAACACATCTGTACGAGGCTGCAAAATTTTCGCAACTGCCAGCATATCCACTGGACGATGAACAGATTCTTCAATATAAGGTTTTGCCAGTTCATAGAACTTTTCAATATCCATAGCACGTAAATACATTCCATTCATCCATGTAAGTTTATCAATATCAAAGATTGCTGGTGATTTTGAAATACGTTTGATATCAAATACTTTAATTAACTCATCTAATGTATAGATTTCCTGTTCTGTTTCCGGAGACCATCCAAGCAATGCAATGTAATTTAAAATTGCTTCAGGAAGATAGCCTTTTTTCACTAAATCCTGGAAGCTGGCATCCCCATTACGTTTGCTTAGTTTATGCTGTTCATCCTTCATAACTGGTGGTACATGAACATAGGTTGGAATCTCCCACCCATAAGATTCATATACCAGATTATATTTAGGAGTTGATGATAAATACTCATTCCCACGTACAACATGTGTAATACCCATCTGATGATCATCAATGATATTAGCAAAGTTATAGGTAGGATATCCATCAGATTTTAATAAAACTGATTCATCAAGTACATTATTATCTACTTCAATTCTTCCATACACTTCATCATCAAAATAGGTTTCTCCACCATGTTTAATTGTCTGACGTACAACATAGCTTTCTCCATTAGCTATTCTTTCTCTTGCCTCTTCTTTGCTGATATGTTTACAAGGATCATCATATTTAAAAGAAATACCTAGAGATTCTGCTTCTTTACGCTGTTTTTCAATATCTTCTTCTTTACAGAAACAATAATGCGCCCCACCTAAATCAACAAGCTCATCTGCATATTTTTTATACATTGGCAATCTTTCAGATTGAACATAGGGTCCATATTCTCCCCCAACATCCGGTCCTTCATCATGATGTAAACCAACCTGTTTCATTGTATCATAAATAATATCCACAGCACCTTCGACCAAACGCTCCTGGTCTGTGTCCTCAATACGTAAAATAAAATCTCCGCCATCATGTTTTGCAATCAAATATTCAAACAATGCAGTACGAAGATTCCCAATGTGCATATATCCTGTTGGACTTGGTGCAAATCTTGTTCTTACTTTTTTCATATCCTTCATTCCTTTCGCATGTATAATAATATAATAAAGAATAGGGTTTCGCAATATCCTTATGTAAAACTAAGAAAAAAATTTTTATTTTTTTATTTTTTATGTTGACAAAAAGATATGTTTAGAGTATTATATATGCGTTGCCGCTAGATAAAACATTGGGGTATAGCCAAGCGGTAAGGCACCAGACTCTGAATCTGGCATTTCCTTGGTTCGAATCCAAGTACCCCAGCCATATAAATATTGAAGCCTTTATTTAAAGGCTTTTTTTGTGTTTTATAATAAATTCTCCGCAAAATCTGGAGCAAATTCTTGCCTTCTTTTCAAAGAAAAAGCACTCATCCTTATGTATTGTTTTAATTCCATACTCTTTTACTTACCTTTAATATATCGAGGTAAGCTTTTACATTTTAAAATCACAGAAAAGAATTCAATTAATAGAAATCTTATATTCATTCTATAGTATAATAGGAACAAAGAAAACATCTTATAAAAGGAGTTTACAAAATGAAAAGTAAAAAAGATTCATTGCTGGTAGGTGGATTCATTAGTACTGCTGGTATTTTTATCACAAAATTAATCGGGCTTTTTTATATGATTCCCTTTTCACAGCTTATACAAGATAAAATGATTTATTATGCTATGCCTTTTAACGTGTATTCTTATGTTTTAAATATTGCGACTGCTGGATTTCCATTCGCAATCGCTTCTTTAGTTGCGCGCTATTATAATAATAAAGACTATCGCACAACGCTCATGATCAAAAACTTATCAAGAAACATCATGATATTATGCGGATGTATATCTATGTTATTTATGATCTTATGTTCAAATGTGATTTCGAACATTCAAATAGGAAAAGAACATGCATATCTTCTAAAGAACTCTTATATTTTATTATCCATTGCTTTATTTTTTGTTCCCGTTTTAAGTGCTGGAAGAGGATTTTATCAAGGTTTAAAAGAAATGGAAATATATGCAATATCACAAGTTTTAGAACAACTTATACGCGTTGCCTTTCTTTTAGGTGCAAGTGCTATTGCTATTTATGTTTTTCATTTAAATTCTATATGGGCAGCCTACTTTGGTGTTTTATCCACTGGAATTAGTGCTATAGCTGCACTTCTTCATTTACATTATTATGATCGTAAAAAAATGAAGCATCTAAAACAGAAAGCAAAGGAACAAACAGCAGATACATCTCACACAAAATCAGCTTTGTTAAAAGAATTGTTTCATATGTCTTTTCCTTATCTTCTAATGGCTGCGCTTGGATACAGTGATATGATTATAAATTCATTATTTTTAAACAAAGGGCTAGCCGCGTTTGGTTTTGAATCTTCGCTGATTGAATCTATTAGTGGAAGCATTAATGGTCCTATTCAAAAACTAATGTCAATTCCCATGGTATTAGCACTTGGTTTTTCTGCAGCTATTATCCCTCACATCAGTATCCATTTGGCAAATAAGGATTGGGAAAATGTAAGAAAGAATATAAAAGAATGTTTAAGCTCTGTGCTTTTCTTTGCTATCCCTTTATCTTTTTGCTTATTTGTATTTGCTAAACCTATATACTATGTTATGTACGATGGAGGAGAATTGCTTCCCATCTATGCAGATATATTAAGATGGTATGCTTTAGAAGCATTCATCAATACGATTTTACCTATTTTCAACGCCTTTATGATGGCAGGCGGTCTAATGCGTCTAAATATACGTAATTTATCTATTTTTACCCTTATCAAACTTTCTTTAACTTATCCATTCATTGCCTGGCTAGGTTATAGTGGTTCCGTCATTTCAACAGTAATTGCCGCATTAGTTACAATTTTATTAAGCATGTACGCTTTACACAAACATTTCCACTATTCCTTTCATGAACTTCTTCCATCTCTTGTAAAAATACTGCTTTGTTCATTTGGAATTTACATAACCTCTTTGCTGTGTATACAAATAGGATTAAAAGGATATGATTCATCACGATGGATTTCTTTTCTACAGTTAGGTATTACATGTGTGATATCCATGATAGTTTATATCCTCTTATCTTGTGTTTGTAAGCTTCCTCAAACAATCTTTGGTATTCATCCCTCACAGCCTATACATCAATTAAAACATAGAAATAAATAATTAATTCAAAATAAAAACTATATAGAGATATGAGAAATCGCATATTCTATATAGTTTTTTATCTAATTTATTTAATATAAGCCATTGGAAGCATAGCTGCTCCAATAAGTCCTGGTTCATCAAGCTGTGCCTTCGCAAATTTGACATTTCGCATTCCTGGGAACACCAAACTACGATAGCGTTCAACAACATCTTCAAAGAAATGTTCACTTGATTTCATGACACCTCCGCCAATAACAAAGATATCCGGATCAACAACAAAAGCAATGCCACTTAATAATCTTGCGAAATCATCTTTAAAATTTTCTACAAGTTCTTTTGCTTTTTCATCACCTTGTGCAGCAAGTTCAAACAATTCTCCTGCATGAGCAATTGGACGCTGCAATGCTTCACTTGCTTTTCTTGTTAAAGCAGGACCACTCATTTCTGATTCTGTTGCTCCTGTGTTTAATCCTGCTCTAGCAGGACGATGTGGATCTAGAATCATATTTCCCACTTCTCCAGCATGTCCATTTGCTCCGGCAATCAATTTCTCTTCTACAACCAAAGCACCACCAACACCGGTAGAAACAGTTAAATAATATACAATACGATTGTCTTTCCCAGCTCCCTGCAAAGCTTCACCTAAACCTGCAACATTTACATCATTATCCATAAAAACTGGTTTATTAAAATGTTTTTTAAAACGATCTGCAATTGGATAGCCGATTAAATCAGGCAAGTTATTTGATACAATTATTTTCCCTGCCTGTGTATCAATAGGACCTGGTATTCCTAATCCAATCCCTTCACAGTTTTCATAATCATCCAAAGAAGCAATCATTCTTTCAATTTTCGATAAAATATGTTCAGGCCCTTGTTTTGCTTCTGTTTCCTCTTTTAGAACCTGTAAAACATTCCCACTTTCATCTACTTTGGCAACACGAACATTTGTACCACCTAAATCTACACCAATATAAGTTTTCATAGTCTCCTCCTTATAATACAAAGAATAATCAACATAATTATATCAAATTCTTGCTATTTTGTATTATGAAACAACAAAAACTCTAATAAATAAAACAAGATATGATAAAAAACGCATTTTATTTATTAGCACTATTTCGATAAAACACAACACCTTTTTACTTTCTATTTTAATTATATAAGCTTTCTCATATAACCATATTGCAAGATAGCTTCCCAAACAAAACAATAGGACTTAAAAATGTACTTGATATGAATGTCTATTAAACATAATTTTTACTAAAAAGGACTTTACCTAATATTTTTAAAGATGTATCTTTGGCCTGTTTTACAGTAAAATGTCTATCTTCTACTTCTGGATTTTCCGCAGAAAGCACAATTTCATCTTTTAATTTTATAAACCTTTTAATCGTTACCTCATCATTTAGCGAAACAACTGCAATATCTCCATTATTCACAGAGCTGCATTGTTTCACATACACAAGTCCACCATGAACAATTCCTGCGTTGATCATTGAATTTCCTTCAACCTTAAGAAAATAATCTCCTTTTCGATATTCCTCCATTGAAACACTTTCTTCTCCTAAATAGTTTTCTTCCAAAAACATATCATATCCAGCTTTCGCAACACCTAAAATAGGTCTTTTCATAGTAACTGCATCACCAGATAATACTTTTTGAATATCGAAACCAAGAATTTGACTAATGTTATAAGCCGTTTCATCTTGTACACTTTTCACTTCACCACGAAGCCATCTTGCCACTGTATTCGGTGTTACCTGAAACCTTTCTGCTAATGCAATATTGGAAAGATGAAATCTATTCTTATAATCTCTAATAATTTCATGCAGCTCCATAACATCACCTCTAACAAATTATACATAAAAACGAAAATAAAAAAAAGTTAAAAAACCGGTGCAAGCTTTTTCAGGTTTATATCTTTTTTCATTGATTTATTTTACATTTCACCAGTTATATCATAGTTTTTTGTTTTATTTTGAATTTTCCTAAAAGCCATATAGACTATCACAAACATAATTACACCATTTAATAAATATGCAATATCTGTTCGTAAAGCTTTTGACATTACCCCTGCAAACAATGTACCAATTGGAATCATCAAACTACTAAAAAATGATAGAATGGAAAAAAATCTAGCTTGATAATTTTTATCCACCATGATTTGAAAATTAGACATTAATGGCACATTAACAAACGTTGCAAAAATCCCAGATAAAAAACATAAGATCAAATAAATAAAGTAGAATAAATCGGGATTATATTTTAATAATATGATTGAAAAAACTCCGGTAAATATCATAATTCCTGACTGCATATATAAACTTAATTTCATTATGGAATTTCCTTTGTCTTTCATACCAATTACTACACTTGCGACAATGACTCCAGCACTAACTGCTGTTCCTGTCCAGCCATACAAAGTATCATCAAAATTATAAACACTTTTCATTATTCCCGGCGCAAAAACTTCCTCTGTTGGACTTACTAAAAAGTTTAAAACCATAAACAATGTAAAAAACACAAAAAGCTGTTTATCTGCTGCTATAATTTTAAACCCTTTTTTCAATCGTATGTGAAATGATTCTTTATCTGAAGTAGACGAATTTGGTATATAGTCTAATATCAGACTTAATACTATAGATATAATATAAGAAAAAATATTTAGCCAAACCGCAAAGCTAAAGCCTAAATTTCCGTATAATACAGCCCCTAAAGCAGGAGCCATTAAATATGCAATATTATCAAAGACACTCTTCGTTCCGTTTAATTTTGCAATTTTATCTTTGGAAATTATACGAGAAACAATACTAGAAGAAGCTACATTAAACATTGAACTATTTATTTTTTCAATAAAAGATATTGCAAGCAGGAAATAAAAATTAAATCCATAATTTATCAAAGAAATATTCAACAAAAGAAACAGAAATATTGATAAAGCATTGGAAAATATTAAACAATATTTCAAGTTTTTATTTTCCATCCACACACCTAAAAAAGGTAAAAGAAAAATTGATGGCAATTGTATAACGCTGAAAAAAACACTTGTTACAAGAACTGAACCAGTATTCTTCAGTAAAAATAAGGGAATACATATATTATATATTCCTGACCCTAATAAATTAATAAATCTTGCCCCTATAAAACTAATCTCATTTAGTTTCTTCTCCACAGAAATACCCCTCACAGATATTAGAACAACTAAAAATAAACAAATTTATCTTTTTTTATCATTTCTAAATTTATAAATCAAATGATTTCTTCCTGTATATTGACCCACTATTTGTTCGTTCTAATAATGAATAATCTACTAGATATCTTCTAAGCAAGACAAAATCATCATAAACTGGTCTTAATAAATCATTTACTTCCTTTTCTGTATATGAAACATCATAATCAAAAACTTGTGAAATAACTTTTAAAACTTTCAATCTTCTAGACTCTTTTTTTGGGAAAACACGTAAGTGAATTGGGTTTTTACAATCAAAATACGCTTCTAAAATAACATCATACTCATTCTTTTTGCTTTCCATAACTTCTCCACCTTTCAGTAATAATAAATAATGTTCTTTACCATAAGTTACAGTCAAATTTGGTTTCTTACATAAAATATTATAATTTCAGTTTAACATGATAAGAAAAAAATGTATATAATTAAAATTCGCTAATTTCTTGTAAAATCATATTTTTTAACATATAATATGAATAGGCAAAAAAGAAAATAGGCCACAGGAAATAAAAAAGGAGTGTCGCTAGCACTCCTTTTTTAATTGTGTTGCCTTTATTTTCTGTCTAGAGATTTGCAGATAAAGTATGTAACAATGCCTGCTGCGACAGAGGAAAAAAAAGAAAATAGTATCTCCACAGGAAAAATCATCTCCTTCATGCTGGTTGGAGATTGGCAACGAAGGGATTATATCACTATACAGGGGAAAGATGTATCTACTTTACGGGATAAAATGTAGAGTAATTGTATTTTTATTTGTACTTATTTTATTTTTATCAAATAATATATTAGATAAAAATAAAATTTATTGTTGCATATTTATGAAATATCTATATAATATAATTATCAAATAAGATGTTTTATAAATATAAAATGAGGTGATAGAATGAAAATAGGGTATCGTGATGTATGGAAGTTAAAAGCATATCGATGGAATTTGATAGCGGGAATGATTGGAAGACTGGGGGATTCCATTGATATGATTGGTTTTAGCTGGATGATGTATGGTTTAACAAAATCTACACTTTATACAGCAATCGTCTTTGGGGTAAATATGCTTCCTACGATTATACTGCAGCCATTTGCTGGTGCAATGATTGAACGCATATCGAAAAAGAAAATTATTGTATTATGTGACAGTGCCAGATTTGTCTTAACAACGTTTGTATTGTTTTTATATATGTGTGATATGTTGAATCCAGTATTCTTGTTGTTTGTTACCTTTCTTAATAATTTATTTGAAGCATTTCGTATGCCAGCTGGAACATGTTTTCTTGCGGATACATTGCCACAAGACATGTATGAGCAGGGTGTATCTTTAAACCAGTCAACTTCCAGAACATGTGAACTGATTGGAACTGGTTTGGCAGGGGTTATCATCGCAGGTGTTGGTGTAAAAGGAACTTTGTTTTGTGATCTTTTAGCGTTTCTTATCTGTGCACTTATGATTTCTCGAATTCATCTTACAGAAAGCAATGTTGCAGATAATGTACCCATTAAGCAGCATATAAAATCCACAATGATACAGATGAAGGAAGGTCTGCACTATATGATGAGAAAACGAGTTGTATTGATTATTGCGATAACGGCATCACTGTTAAATGTTGGATTGGTTCCTTTAAACAGTTTTGAAGCTGCCTATGTACAAGGTGCTTTAAATGGATCTGCAATACTTTTATCTGGATTATCTGTTAGTATTTCCTGTGGAGGAATTATCGGTGCCTTCCTTTATCCATATCTTCATGAGAAAATCTCCAATAAATGGATGCTTTTATCCATCGGAGTTATTTTAGGTGGTTATAATATCATACTTGCAGCTTTACCTTATGTGGAAAATAGGATGTGGATTTGGATAGGGTTGTTAGGTAGCAGTCTTCTTCTTGGAATTACATTAGGTTGTGGAAACGTACTTGCGTCCAGCAGTTTTATGATGCATGTAGAAAAAGAATATCTTGCAAGGGCGAGTGCAATTTTTAGCGCTGTTGCATGTGCATTAATGCCTGTGGTATCATTTGTAGTAGGTGCTATCAGCAAGATAACAGATATTCTTCCTATCTTCTTTGTGTTTGGAATAATATTTATTCTTCTGTTTATCTACATGTTTCGTATAAAAGAAATGGATGAAATTTAGGGGGTATAGATATGGCAGTTTATAAGCATCACTTTTGTATGGCAGATGAGGTTATCTCATTTATAGAAAAATACTACAATGCGCCTAAGAACTTTGAAAAGTTAAGACAGAATGCGAAAGGCGAAGAAGAATATGCGATGATTGATCGCTTGCTAATGATGATGAAAGAAGTAGGCGAAGCATTTAAAGAAAAGTTTCAGGAAGATGAATATTTGTTTCAATTCCTGCAGGAAGAAGATGATCTTACACTTTCATCTTTGTTATGCTATGCGTATTGTGATTACAAGGAAGAAACACTGGATAAACAGTTGGCTTCCATGCGAAAAAACGCAAAAGAAAATCCAAAAGCATTTTTAGATGTTTTATTATCTGCAAATTCAGAAACGAAAGAACAAATTTCACCTGATGAAGAGTTATTAAATGAAATTGATCATATACCATACACAGATGCAGTAAAATGGAATGTATGGAAAATTCATACGAATGTGGAAAAGTATGTTGAACATTTATGTGAAATCATACAGGAACTATATCCACTATTTGAATATAATAAAGATATCTATGCGTATTATGGAAAACGATATGAAGAAGAAATCGCTACACTATATGAAGGAAAAGATTTGTATTCCTATCTATGTACAAAATTTGATTTTCACATAGAAGCAGAAGGAGAATATATATATCCATCTGTTGGAAAGATCTTAAGTATTTCGTTTATTGACTGCAAGCCAAAAGACATCATCATACGTTATGGTGTGGGCATGGTGAATAAACTTATAGAAATTCAGCAAATTAGCAAAGAAGAATTGTTTTTTGGATTAAAAGTATTAGGAGATACCAGCAAGTTTGAAATCCTGCAGCTGCTTGGGAAAGAAACGTCTTATGGAGCACAGCTGGCAGAAAAACTGCATTTATCTACACCTACGATTTCTTATCATATGCAGGCTTTAATTAATGCACGTTTTGTTATTTTTGAAAAGAAACAAAATCGCTTGTATTATCGAATGAATAAAGAATACCTGCAATATTTCTTAAAACAGGTAGAAGAAAGATTAGGGGTATGATCCTATGTATGTTGGGTATGTGGAAAGTGAAGCTGGTCTTATTGAAGTAATCAGTGATGGAACTGCGATTGTTCGCTGTGGTTTTGTATCTGAAAAACAAAAAGAAAATAAGGATAAGTTGTGTGTGGATGCTATCCAACAGCTGGAGGAATATTTAAGCGGGAAACGAAAGGTATTTGATCTCCCATTAAAAGTGGAAGGAACTGCATTTCAGAAAAAAGTATGGAAAGCGTTATGCAGCATTGCTTATGGAGAAACTCGCTCTTATAAGGAGATTGCGATACAAATTGGAAATGAGAGGGCATGCAGAGCGGTAGGTATGGCAAATAATAAAAATCCGATTGGAATTCTTATACCTTGTCACAGAGTTATTGGTACCAATCATAAGTTAGTTGGTTATGCTGGTGGATTGGATAAGAAAGAGTTTTTACTGAAACTGGAAAAAGAGAATAAATAGCATATAGTGATTTTAAATGAGAATGTGGAATCTTACATGGGGTTATGGTATAATCATTATCGTTAAGTGCCCGTAGCTCAATTGGATAGAGTATCAGATTCCGATTCTGACGGTTGCAGGTTCGACCCCTGTCGGGTGCGCCATAAAGAAAAGAAGCCTCGCGATTTGCGAGGTTTTTGTAATATTACCTGGGAAATAATTTTTTTCTTTATTTCTTAACAGTTAGATAACGTTTTTATGATATGTAAAGGAACCGCGTGGTCTTTACAGTGTCCAATAATTTCTTTTGCATATTGCTTAGCTTCTTCACACGCATTTTCAGTCGCATAGGAGTATTCAAACATTTGTAACATTTCCAAGTCGTTTCCACCATCTCCATAAACGGCGACTTCTTGATGGTTTATATTTAGATAGTCTGCTAAAATTTTAACTGCATTTCCTTTATTTACAGAAATGTCTGTGATTTCATAAGCACCTTTTTCAAAAGGTGCATTTGTAACACAATCCTTATGATTTTCTAAAAAGTTATCAAGACGAATTCTTGTTTCTTCATCATGTACACGACAATTCAATTTCAAAATATCTTTTGATAATATTTCTTCTAGGGAACATTCGAATTTATGAGAAGAAATAAAACCTTCTAAAATTTCCTTTGAGAAATGAAGATTTTTCCAGATGTTTGAGGAATAAAAATGTTGTATATATTCCTTCTTTGTTCCTTGAACATATGTATGATCTATAGAAATACAATCAAAATGGATATTAGGAAATTGTGTAAGTATTTCTTTCAAAAAAGCTTTGTCTATTTCTTTCTTATAGAGAATTTCTTTGTTTGGTGCAGCGATAAATGCTCCATTCATACAAATCTTATATATAGGTAAAGTCTCAAATCCAATATTTCTAAGACTGCCATTTAAATCTCTTCCAGTCGCAATTGTAAAATATAGATTCTTATTTAATACCTGCTGTATTGAATTAAATATAACTTCATCAGATTCATGAAGTTCATTAAGTAAAGTTCCATCTAAATCAGATGCGAAAAGTTTTATCATATACTCATCACCCCATACCATGTAATTATAACAAAATACCTTCTAATAGAATAGTAATGATTAACAAAGAGAAGAGAAATGCAGGACAAGAAAATGAATCTGTAGAGTAGTAAAAATCATAACTTATTTTAATCTCTGTTTCTTTTCAAAATGCAAAGAAGATTGTAGTGGATAGCTACAGTCTTTTTATAGAAAATCATTTGAAAGCGTTGACAATCATTTGATTCTTGTTATAATGTAAAAGAGTTGGATAGTGATTGTTTAAGTACAAGCTAAACCTGTTTGCACAGATAGAATTGAGAGAGTTCTTTTTTGTTGCAGATAGGTGTTTTTTATTTATAGGAGAAGGAATATGGAAATTTACAAAATTTTAAATAATAATGTCATTGTTAGCAAAAATGAGCATGATAAAGAAATCATTGCCATGGGGAAAGGAATTGCATTTAAGAAAAAAGTGGGAGAACATATTGAGGATGAATTGATAGACAAGGTTTATACATTATCTGATGAAGTTTCTTCTAAATTTCAAGAACTTGCTGCAGAAATCCCTGTGGAACATATGAAAATCAGTGATGATATTATCAAATATGTAAAACTTAAGCTTGGAAAGAAACTTAATGATAGCATTTATCTCTCTTTATGTGATCATATTTCTACCGCAATTCTGCGTCATGAAGAAGGAGTAGACGTAAAGAATGTATTGTTGTGGGATATTAAGAAATTTTATAAAGATGAATTTGAAATAGGAAAACATGGATTGGAAATGATCAAAGAAAAACTGAATGTACAGTTAAATGAGGATGAAGCAGGCTTTATTGCCCTTCATATCGTAAATGCAGAAATGGATGAGAAGCTGGAAACGATTTATGAAGTTACAAAGGTCATGCAGGAAATTTTGAATATCGTGAAGTATTTCTTCCATATAGATTTTGATGAAGATTCCGTATATTTTTATCGTTTTATAACACATTTAAAGTTTTTTGCACATCGTTTGATTACAAAAAGCAGTTATCAGGATGAACAAAGTGATGATTTGCTGGAGCTAATTAAAATAAAATATAAAAATGCATATGCATGCTGTCTGAAAATCAAACAATTTTTAAAAACAAATTATGCATATGATTTATCACAGGAAGAAACGTTATATTTAACAATACATATCGCAAGAGTTGTATATAAGAATGAACGTTCATAATTAAAAGGAAAAGAAAGAGGTAGCTATATATGAAATTTAAAATAAATGAAAAAGGACAGGCAGTAGCAGGGAAGACACAATTGATTGATAAAAAAGCATTTGATAAGATAGAAGGTACACAAATCAGGTGGTTGGGAAATGCCGGTATTATGATAAACAGCAAGGGTACCAATGTTATGATCGATCCATTGCTGGAGGGGTTTGATATGCCGCTTTTAATTGAAATGCCAATGCTTCCAGAAAGTGTTCCCTTTTTAGATGCTGTTTTAGTTACCCATATTGATAATGATCATTTCAGTCGTGTGACTTGTCGTAAACTAAAGGAGAAATGCAAGGAGTTTCATGCACCATATTATGTTGCACAGCAGATGGAAAAGGAATTGCAAATCAATGGAATTGGACATGGAATACACGATACGTTTCAAATAGGAAACATAACTTTCAAACTAACACCAGCATGGCATAACTGGCAAAATGATGTGAAAAAGTATCAGTATAGAGAATGGAAAAAAGAAGAGTATTGCGGTTATTGGATGGAAACAGAAGATGGGACGATTTGGCTGCCGGGGGATTCACGTCTTTTAGAGGAGCATTTGCATATGCCAGCTCCAGATGTTATTTTATTTGATTTTGCGGATAATGATTGGCATATTACGTTAAAAGGTGCGATACAATTGGCAAATACATATCCTAACAGTGATTTAATTTGTATCCATTGGGGATGTGTGGATGCACTAGACATGACGCCTTTTAATGGAAATCCACAAAATATTCTTGACCATGTTGTAAATCCAAACAGAGTAAAAATACTGGCACCAGGAGAAGTGTATGAAGTAAGGAGTAAAAAAAATGAGTAAAACTTTATATTTGATGAGACATGCACAAACAATGTTTAATGTACAGAAAAAGATTCAGGGATGGTGTGATTCCCCACTCACTCAGCAGGGAAAAGAGCAGGCAAAAAAAGTATCCGAATATTTTAAAGAACATGGCATATCTTTTGACCATGCCTATTGTTCTACAAGCGAGCGATGCAGTGATACCTTAGAAATCGTTACCGATATGCAATATACTCGTTTAAAAGGATTAAAAGAAATGTTTTATGGAGAATTAGAAGGAGAAAGTGAACGTTTGAATTGCGATGATCCTGAAGGGTGTAAAACATACTATTTGCAGTTTGGAGGGGAATCCAGTGATGATGTAAAAGATAGAATGATGAAAACATTAACAGAAATTATGGAAAAAGAAGATCATCAAAGTGTATTGGCTGTTTCTCATGGAGGTGCTTGTTTTAACTTTCTTCGAGGTGTACAAGATCCTAGTGAAGAATTAAAAAAAGGTTTTACAAACTGTTGTGTTTTTGTGTATGAATATAACGATCACCACTTTACATTAAAAGAAGTAATACGATAAATGATGGAGAAGATAGCTTATGACGATAAAAGCAATTATGTGTGATGTAGATGGAACTTTATTGAATGATGAAGGATATGTTTCTCCATTTACGATAGAAATGATAAAAAAAGCAAAAGAACAGGGAATCTTGTTTGGTCTATGTACAGGAAGAGATGTAGATAGTGTAAAAACCTTGTTAGAAACATGGGGAGTAAACAATATAGTAGACATTATCGTAGGTACTGGTGGTGCAGAAATTTATGATTATATTTTAGGAATCGATAAATCAAATTATCCATTAGATGGAGCACTGATTCAGGACATTATAAATCATTATGAAGGAATGGATTTGAATTTTGCGATACCTTATGAAGGAATTTTATACGCTCCTAAAGATGATAAATATATACAAATGCTATCTTATTTTGATAAAGTACCTTATAAGGTTGTAGATTTTAAAGAATTTTTAAAAGAACCTAAATCAAAAGTAATGATTGTTTGTGATGAAGGATATATGGAAAAAGTAATAGAAAAAAGTAAAACGTTCCATAATGAAAATTACAAATCTGCTTCTTTAAAAACAGCAAGTGTTCTATATGAATACATGGATCCCAGAGTTACAAAAACAAATGGATTAATAGAAGCATTAAAAATGCATGATTTATCTTTGGATGAACTTTGTGTTTTTGGGGATGCGGATAATGATTATGATATGGTAAAAAATGCTGCTATGGGTGTTGTTATGGCAAATGGTAGTGAAAAAACGAAGAGTGCAGCGAATTATATTACAGAAGATAATAATCATGATGGTGTAGGTAACTTTATTTCTAAAATCCTAGAGGGTACGTTGTAATAAAGGCTGGAAATAAATGATGATAAAATTGTTTGCGACAGATCTTGATGGAACTTTGTTGTTAAGTAAACAGCCAGGTTGTGATGAGAAGATTTATAATACCTTAAAACAAATGATCGATAAGAATTATTTGATGTGTTTTGCGACAGGAAGAAATTTACGTGAAATTGAAATGGAAGAATATTTGTGGAGATTGCCTGCGTATGTTGTTTCCATGAATGGTGCCATCATATTAGATCAAAATCATAATCTTTTGAAAAGCTATCCTTTTTCATATGAAGTTACAAAAGCCATTTGTGAAGAATTCGCTAACTATCCTTTGGAATTTCTTGGAATGCGAGATAAATGGGTTCAACAGGATAAAGAATCTTTTGAAGCGTATGTACTAGAAAATATACCAGATAAATTTAAACAAGCGATAAATTATAAAGAAATTGCATGTACGTTTTTTTCAAAAAATATTTTTAATGCAAGTAGTGAGAAAATTGCTTCAAATAAGATTTATAAGATTGATTTTATGTGCTGTGATGATTCCATAGAAAAGATAATTAGAGAGCGATTGTTTCATTTGTTTGGGAAAGATATGTTCCATATTGCTTATGATGGCATGTCGATTGAAATAACAAGAAAAGAAGCGGATAAAGGCACGGCTTTGTTGTATTTGAGTGAATTGCTTGGAATAAAGAAGGAAGAAGTGGCAGTATTTGGTGATAGTGGAAACGATGTCACAATGCTGGCTAGTTTTCCACATTCCTATGCAATGGAAAATGCAGCAGAAAAAGCGAAAGAAAGTGCAAATCACATCATTGGAAATAATAACGATTATGCAGTTACAGCAGAAATGATGAAGATTATAAATAGAGATAATAAATAGAATAAAGAATTGAGGAAATATACACCTGAAGCCATGTGGAAGAGGGTGTTTTTTAGCTTTACAGGATAAAATGTGTCATTGTATAGAAAAAACATTCCTGTTGTAAGGCCACGAGGTGGCATTCGAAAATCGTCTAGCTATTAAAACCATGGGATGGTGCAGGAAACTTGAAAGAGGCAGCAACAAAGAATTTATACAGAAAGTTACAGGAATTCTTTTATAACCCATAGATTTATGCATTTGTTTTCTGTATAGAAAGACGATATGATGATTTAAAATAAAGATCTACTGAATGATGTTATTTTTTCTGGTATAGTAAAGTATAAAGGAAATCTTATTCAAGTTGAGTTAAAATTAAAATGGAATTAATAGACTCAAAAATTTAAACAAAAAAATTGTATGAAAGCGTTGACAAAATTAAAATAATTGATATAATAAAAACGTAAAAAAAACGGATAGTGATTGTTTAAGTACAAGCTAAACCTATTTATAACAGAAAAGATGAAATTACATTCTTTTTGTTGTAGATAGGTTTTTCTTTTGTCAAAAACACACTTGATTACCTAATAGGAGGAGTTAACATGGGTAAGTATGAACAATTAGCAAAAGACATTATTAAAAATGTCGGAGGTAAAGAAAATGTGTTAAGTTTAACACATTGTGTTACACGTCTACGTTTTCAGTTAAAAGATGAAGGGAAAGCAAATACAGATGTTTTGAAAAACATGGATGGTGTTGTTACTGTTATGCAGACAGCAGGACAATATCAGGTCGTTATTGGAAATCATGTTCCAGATGTATTCAAAGATGTATGTGAAGTTGCTGGAATTAGTGGTGGAGAAGGCAGTGGAGAAAAAGTAAAACGTAAATTCTCTGAAGCTGCATTGGATATCATTTCAGGAATTTTTATGCCATCTATTGGAATTCTTTGTGCAAGTGGTATTTTAAAAGGTGTAAATATAATTTTAGATATGGCTGGTCTTATTCCTGCAGCATCTGGTCTTGGACAGATTTTGGCAGGTGCAGCCGATGCAATGTTTTGGTTCTTCCCTATTATTTTAGGATTTAACGCATTTAAGAAATTAGGAGGAAATCCATATCTAGGTATGACACTTGGAGCTGCACTTTGTTATCCAGCATTACAAGGTGTAAATCTAAACGTTTTAGGATTTAACGTAAATGCGACTTATACAAGTACAATGCTTCCAATTTTGGTAATGTCATTTATTGCAGTACCAATGGAAAAATGGTTAAATAAAGTAGTACCGGATGTAGTAAAAACATTCGTAGTTCCTGCCGTTGTATTATTTGTTTGTGTTCCAGTAGGATTTTGTTTAATTGGTCCTGCAGCAAATGAAGTAGGTGCGATCATTAACAACGTTATTCAGGGAGCATATGGATTTAGTCCAATCGTTGCAGGTATTTTACTTGGTTTCTTATGGCAATTGCTTGTCATGGTAGGATGTCATGTACTTGTTGTTTTACCAATGATGATGGGGTTAATGGCTGGAGAACCTCAGCCTTTGATGGCAGTAGTTGCTTTTCCATCTTTTGTGCAGACAGGTGCAGTATTTGCGATTTGGTTAAAATCTAAAAATAAAAAATTAAAAACAATCGCATTGCCTGCTTGGATTTCTGGTATCTTTGGTGTTACAGAACCTGCTATTTATGGGGTAACTCTTCTAAATGGAAAACAGTTTATCTTAACTTGTGTTGGCGCAGGTGTCATCGGCGGTTTATCTGTATTGCTTGGTGTTTCTCAGTTTACGATGGGTGGAATGGGTGTATTTGCACTTCCTGCAATGATTGATCCTGCAAATGGAAGTGGAAGTATTATTTCAGCTGTTATTGTTGCGGTAGCTGCTATCGTTATTGGATTTATCATTGCATTTGTAACATACAAAGACAAAAAAGAAGCAGTTATCGAAAATAAAGAAGAAAAACTTGTGAAAGGAAGAGAAGTTATCTGCAGCCCAATAAATGGAAATGTACTTCCTTTATCAGAAGCAAAAGATGATGCATTTGCTCAAGGTTTATTAGGAAATGGGGTCGCAATCGATCCTGCAGATGGAAAAGTTGTATCTCCAGTAGATGGAACTGTTATGACGTTATTCCCTACAAAACATGCAATTGGACTAGTGAGTGATAATGGTGCAGAAATCTTGATTCATCTGGGAATGGATACAGTTAAATTAGATGGAAAATATTTTGAAGCACATGTAAAACAAGGTGATAAAGTTAAAAAAGGTGATGTTCTTGTAACTTGTGATGTAGAGGCTATCAAAGCAGAAGGATATTCTATGATTACACCTGTAATTGTTACAAATACAGCAGATTATTTAGATGTAGTAGAAATGGCATCAGGAACTGTGAAAGCAGGAGATGATATTATCAGCTGCTTAAACTAATTTCATATGATAAAGGTTTAATTCGGGTGTATTCTACGAATTGAACCTTTCTTTGGTTTAAAAAAGGAGGAAAAAGATTATGGCATTTAAAGAAGGATTTTTATGGGGAGGCGCAACTGCAGCCAACCAGTGTGAAGGAGCATGGAATGTAGATGGAAGAGGGCCAGCTCTAACCGATGTAACTACAGGAGGATCTGTGAATTCTCCTCGTTATGTTACATTCCTTGATAAAGATGGAAAACCAGGAAAGATTCCAGCACATGGAGGAGTGCTTCCAGAAGGCGCAAAATATGCAGTGTTGGAAGATGAACTGTATCCAAATCATGATGGAATTGATTTTTATCATCATTATAAAGAAGATATTGCGTTATTTGCGGAAATGGGATTTAAGACATTTCGTATGTCGATTTCATGGTCAAGGTTATATCCAAATGGGGATGAATTAGAACCAAATCCAAAAGGGATTGAGTTTTACCGCAACGTATTTACAGAATTAAAAAAATATAACATTGAACCATTGGTAACAATTTGGCATTTTGATACACCGCTATACTTGGAAGAACATTATGGTGGATGGAAAAACAGAGAATTGATTAGCTTCTATGAACGCTTTGTGAAAACATGCTTTACAGAGTTCAAAGGGCTTGTTAAATACTGGCTGACTTTTAATGAAATCAATAATACCGTTATGTTTTTAGACTTGTTTGGAGGAAAAGCAAGTGATGAAGCTTATCAGAATGCATACCAGCACCTGCATCATCAGTTTGTCGCAAGTGCAAGAGCAGTAAAAATCGGACATGAAATCGATTCGGAAAACCAGATAGGTTGTATGATTTGTGGAATTACTTTCTATCCATTGACATCCGATCCAAAAGATATCCTTGCGAATCGTCATACCTGGGAACAAAATATCTTCTACTGTGGAGATGTACAGTGCAAAGGAGAATATGGAAGCTATGCGAAACGTTTGTGGAAAGAACATAATGTAAACCTTGAAATCACAGAACAGGATGTAAAAGACTTAAAAGAAGGAACAGTAGATATCTATACATTCTCATATTATATGTCAACGATCGTTACAACACATAAAGTAGATGAAAAAGTAGGAGGAAACTTCTCAGCAGGAGCGAAAAATCCATACCTGACATATTCTGACTGGGGATGGGCACTAGATCCTGATGGATTAACTTATTATCTGGAAATGATCTATGATCGTTATCATAAACCATTGATGGTCGTAGAAAATGGACTTGGCGCATTTGATAAAGTAGAGGAAGATGGAAGCATCCATGATCCATATCGAATTGAGTATTTTAGAGAACACATCAAGGCAATGGATACTGCCATTGAAAATGGAGTCGATTTGATAGGATTTACTCCATGGGGATGCATTGATTTGGTAAGTGCAGGAACTGGAGAAATGAGAAAACGTTATGGATTTATTTATGTAGATAAACATGACGATGGAACAGGAACGATGAAAAGAAGCAAAAAAGATTCTTTTGCATGGTATAAAAAAGTCATTGCCTCTAATGGAAAAGATATCGATTAAAAATCAAGTCATATATAAGGAACTAAGACAATGAAAAAAACACTATATTTAATGCGTCATGGGCAAACTTTGTTTAATGTGCGCAGAAAAGTACAGGGATGGTGTGATTCCCCTTTGACACAAACAGGTATTCAGCAGGCAAAAATTGCTGGAGAATATTTTAAACGAAAGAACATTGTTTTTGATCATGCATATTCTTCAACATCAGAAAGAGCATGTGATACGCTGGAACATGTATGTGATATGCCATACCAGCGTGTGAAAGGATTAAAAGAGTGGAATTTTGGTATGTTTGAAGGGGAGAGCGAGGATCTTAATCCACCCCTTCCTTATAAAGATTTCTTTGTGACCTATGGTGGAGAAGAAGAGATTTCTTTTCGAAAACGTGTAGCAGATACATTAATGGATATTATGAAAAAGGAAGATCATCAATGTGTGCTGGCTGTTTCTCATGGGGCAAGCTGTCGTCAATTTATGCGCTATTGGGAACATACAAGTTCTGTTGATCAAAAGGGGCGTTTAGACAACTGCTGCATATTAAAATTCGAATTTGACAATAATGAATTTAAACTGGTTGAAATAATCAACCATGACTTTTCTAAGATACAATAAATCGGAGGTAAAAAATTATGAGTTTTCCAAAAGGGTTTTTATGGGGTGGAGCAACCGCTGCCAACCAGTATGAAGGTGGATGGAACGAAGGTGGAAAAGGGCCAAGTACTGCAGATATGTTGACAAATGGTACCCATACGACACCACGTAAGATTACACGTACATGGGAAGATGGATTGTATTATCCAAACCATACCGCAAGTAATTTCTATCATCATTATAAAGAAGACATTGCGTTGATGGGAGAAATGGGATTTAAAGTTTTCCGTATGTCTATCGCATGGTCAAGAATCTTTCCAAAAGGAATTGAAGAAGAACCAAATGAAGAAGGTCTAAGATTTTATGATGAAGTATTTGATGAACTTCATAAACAGGGAATTGAACCACTTGTTACGATTTCACATTATGAATCACCATTCTATCTAACAGAAAAATACAATGGATGGGCAAGCAGAGAACTTGTAGATTTGTATGTAAAATACTGTAGCGTAATTTTTAACAGATATAAAGACAAGGTAAAATACTGGCTGACATTTAATGAAATCAACTGTGGTACGATGCCATTAGGCGGATATTTAGGATTGGGTATTTTGAATGAAGGAACAACTGATTTTATGAATCAGAAAGATGATCCACAGCTTCGCTTCCAGGGACTTCATCATCAGTTCATTGCCAGTGCAAAAGCAGTGAAGCTGGGACATGAAATCAATCCTGACTTTAAGATTGGATGTATGATTGCGTTTATGACAAGTTATCCATACAGCTGCAATCCAAAAGATGTATTAAAATGTCAAAAAGAAATGCAGATGGGAAACTACTACTGTGGAGATGTACAGGTACGAGGAGAATATCCATATTTTGCGAAACAGTACTGGAAAGAAAATAATATTCAAATCCAGATGGAAGAAGGAGATGAAGCACTGTTAAAAGAAGGAACAGTAGATTTTTATAGCTTCTCCTACTATATGACAAACTGTGTTTCTACAGATCCAAATCTGGAAGGAATTGGAGGAAACTTGATTGGAGGAGTGAAGAATCCATATCTGAAGGCAAGTGACTGGGGATGGCAGATCGATCCTGATGGATTACGCTATACATTAAATGAATTGTATGCAAGATATCAGGTGCCATTGATGGTCGTAGAAAATGGATTAGGTGCCTTTGACAAGTTGGAAGAAGGAAACAAGGTGCATGACAGCTATCGCATCGATTATTTAAGAGAACATATCAAATGCATGGAAGAAGCAATTGAGGATGGAGTAGATTTGATAGGATATACTCCATGGGGATGTATTGATCTGGTATCCGCATCTACAGGAGAGATGGGAAAACGCTATGGTTTTGTATATGTAGATAGCGATGACTATGGAAATGGAAGTTTTAACCGATATAAAAAAGATTCTTTTACATGGTATAAAAAAGTTATTGCCAGCAACGGCACTGATTTAGATTAAAGAAAACAGGAGGTTTTATTATATGAGTTTTCCAAAAGGATTTTTATGGGGAGGCGCAACTGCTGCCAACCAATATGAAGGTGGATATTTAGAAGGTGGAAAAGGTTTAAGTACTGCAGATGTTGTGACTGCTGGAAGCCATACGACTCCTAGACAAATTACATGGAGAAATCCAGAAACAGGTGAAACAGGTTGTACTGGAATTGGTTTTGGGGCAGCTATGGCATTTGAGAAAGGAGCAATTCCTGATGTGATTGATGGAGCTTATTATCCAAGTCATGTCGCAACGGATTTTTATCATCACTTTAAAGAAGATATTGCGTTGATGAAAGAGATGGGGTTTAAAACTTTCCGTATGAGTATGAACTGGGCACGTATTTTCCCTAATGGAGATGATGAAACACCAAATGAAGAAGGATTAAAATTTTATGATGAAGTGTTTGATGAATGTGCAAAATATGGCATTGAGCCATTAGTTACATTGTCACATTATGAAACACCATTAAATTTAGTACACAAATATGGCGGATGGCAAAATAGAAAATGCATTGATGCTTTTGTAAAATACTCTACAACAGTAATGAAACACTACAAAGGAAAAGTAAAATACTGGTTAACATTTAATGAAATCAATATGATGAGCATGATTCCTTTCTTTGCGGGTGGATGTATGCAAAATGATGAACAGACAAAAGCACAGGGTGCTCATAATCAGTTTGTCGCAAGTGCATTAACAGTAAAAGCTGCACATGAAATCAGCGATGAAATTAAAGTTGGACAAATGCTGGCATATCAGCCAAATTATGCAATGACATGTGATCCGAATGATCAAGTGCTGGTTATGGAAAGAAATCACAGTACTTTATGGTATAGTGATGTACAAACAGGTGGGAAATATCCTAACTATAAATTAAAAGAATATGAACGAAAAGGTATCGTATTAGAAACAGAACCAGAAGATTTTGAATTATTAGAAAAATATTCTGCTGATTTCTTAAGCTTCTCTTGTTATGGATCTAGTACATTTACAACACATGATAGTGAAGCAGGTAGTGGAAATTTTGTTATGGGTGTAAAAAATCCATATTTAGAAACAAATGCCTGGGGATGGGCAACAGATTCTCACTGTTTAAGACTTGCTTGTAATACTTTGTATGATCGCTATCACAAGCCATTATGGATCGTTGAAAACGGTATAGGATGGGATGATAAAAAAGAAGCAGATGGAAGTGTACATGATACATATCGTATTGATTATTTACGTGCAAATGTAAAATCAATGGATGATGCTATCAATCTTGATGGTGTAGAACTTATGGGATATACGATGTGGGGATGTATTGACCTTGTTTCTGCTGGTACCGGTGAAATGAAGAAACGCTATGGTTTTGTTTATGTAGATCGTGATGATAAAGGAAATGGAACTTTAGAACGTTCTCGTAAAGATTCTTTCTACTGGTATAAAAAATGCATTGCCAGTGATGGTGCTGATTTAGATTAGATGTAAACCTTATAAGAATATACCTGCTTCCTGCAAGTAGGTGTATTTTTATATGACTTAAAATGTATTATACTATATGTGGAAAGGCAGGGGAGTTGGGATGAAAACAACAAAAGAAAGTTTGTTGGAGTATATTCAAAGAGAAGTTTTTATAGATAGTATCCATAAAGAAGGATTGTCAACGAATGAAATTGCAGATGCTTTTCAAATTCAAAGATCGAATGTTTCTAGTTTGTTAAACACATTAGTAAAGGAAGGAAAACTTGAAAAAACAACAGGAAGACCTGTATTGTATCGGATACCTGAAAAAATGAAATGGAAGAAATATGTTATGGAGATAAAATTTTCATAGGTGCAAAAGGGAGTCTTGCGAATGCATTTCAAGTGGCAAAAGCTGCAATTTTATATCCAAAACGAAGTTTAAATGTTTTAATTAGTGCGAAACCAGGCTGTGGGACTACACATTTTGTTTATTCCATGTATGCCTTTGCGAAAGAAAAGAAGATCTTTACCTCTTCTGCCCCTTTTATAAAAATAAATTGTCGCCATTATCAAAAAAATATAAATGAATTAGATGCAGAAATTTTTGGTAGGGGAGTAGATAATTCTATTTCTTTAGAACATACTTTATTTTATAAAGCAAAGGGTGGAATGCTGTTTATTGATGGTGCGGAATTATTAAACGCAAAACAAATTAGCTTTTTATCCAGTTTTATAGAATCTGGGATAATCTATAGTGAAGATCGGAAGTCTTCCGTGGATTGTAAGGATGTTTTTCTTGTGTTATCGTGTAATCCAAGTGCCCTTTATCAGTTTAATCAAAGAATTCCAATGGTTATTGAACTTCCTGAATTACAAAATAGACCCTTAAAAGAAAGACTTGAACTAATTAAATATTTTTTCTCTGTTGAGGCAAATAATGCAAAGCGAAACATTGAAATTACACAAGAAGTTATGCAAGGATTGCTGCTGGCGGATTTTCCACGGAATATCAAAGAATTAGAGATGGAAATTAGGAAAGCATGTGCAACTGCTTGTGTCAGGGTCATAGAAGATGTTAATTCCAGTATAGAAGTATGTCTGCATGATTTTTCTAGTGTAGTACAAAAAAGTCTTATTAAAGTACGTACGAGGGGACAGGAAATCTTTGCATTGCTTGGTACTCAAAAGTTGTTTATCTTTGATTGTAATATGGATTATAAAAATTTAACATCGCATGAAACCAGGGACTTATATAAAGACATTCAGCTTCAATACGATGAACTGTCAAAAAGAGGAATTAATTCATCGGGAATCAAAGATGTTATTAATAATCATATATCAAATCTATTTAAGCGATACAAATGTTTTGATGGTTTAGAGGATACATATGATATAGAGCAGCTTTCAAAAATTGTAGATCCGAAATTAATAAATGCTGTTCAGAAGATATTAAATACTTGTCAGGATGAACTAAATAGAAGCTTTAAGCCAAGTGTTTTTTATGGATTATGTCTTCATATCAATTCTCTGCTTACTTTAAAGCCAGATAAAAAGCGAATTGATAATGATAAAGTTATACAAATTATTCAAGACTATCCAAGGGAATATGCAGCTAGTGTGCAGCTTGCAAAGGTATTGGAAGATAGTTTTCACTTAAAACTATCCATAGAAGAAGTCGTTATTTTAGCTATGTTTTTAATAGAGGATGAAGAGGAAGAAAATAGATGTCATCCGGTATTGTTATATATTCTGCATGGCCATGGAGTTGCGAAAGCATTGCAGGAAGTTACAAAGAATTTGATTCATTGTGAAAATGTATATAGTTATGATTTAGCACTGGAAAAAGATACAAGGCAGGCATTAGAAGAAATTCGTTCTGTAATTTTGCAGATTGACAATGGACAGGGAGTGATTGTTATCTATGATATGGGTTCTATCCAATCTATGCTGGATACAATTGCACAAGAGGAGAATGTAAAGATTCGATATATCCATGTTCCGATTACTTTGATTGGCATTGATGTAGCACGTAAATGTTTGCAGGAAGAAGATATTGATTATGTATATCATACAACAAATCTTGAATTACAAAAAATGTTTGGAGAACAAGAAAAACGAAAAGAAGTGATTGTTACTTTATGTCATACAGGGGATGGAGGAGCTTATCAATTAAAACAGTATATTGAGCAATATTCGAATTTGGGAATGAAAGTAATTGCCTTATCGATATCAAATCGAAGTGAATTGATTAAGCAAATTATGACAATTAAAAATCTATACCAAATTCATTGTTTTGTCGGTACTTATGATCCTAAATTACTTGGAATTCCTTTTATTTCAATTTCTAAAGTATTTGAAAATAAAACAGAAGATTTGGACAGAATTTTGTTGTTTGAACCTATTAAATCGAAAGATGGAATAAATTATACAGAAGTATATCAATTTTTGGAGGAACAGCTCCACTATGTATCGATTTCCAAATTAAAAAGTGTTCTTCCACAAATCATAGATGATCTTGAAGTCATGTATTCTTTGGATTCTGATCAAAAAACAGGTTTATTTGTGCATATTGCCTGTATGCTGGATAAAATATTAGAAGGTCAGAAGTTTGAAATAACGAAGGAAGACGAAAGAATCAACATGGTATATCAGGAGGATTTTAAAATAATATCTAAAATTATGAAAGAACTAGAAAAGAAATTTCATATTATTATTGACGATACACAGATAGCAACCATTATAAGAATATTAAAACGTATATAAGAAAAGGACAGGAATAATTATGTAGTTAGTCTTCCTGTCCTTTTTCATTTAATTTTTTTTCTAATGTTTTTCGTAATCCTTTGAAGGATTCCATTTGTTTTTGATTAACAGGTGAAATTCCTTCTTTTTTGTTTACAATGTCATTTCGTATGCCATAGAGTGTATTTGACATACGTCCAAAAGAAATCCAGTCATGAAAGGTTCTAGAAACAATATTTTTTTTATCACGTACGCTGTCATAAGAATCTACATATTCTTCAAATGTTATTTGTAACCCCTCTTTCGTCTCTTTTGTCTGATACGTAATCGTGATAAAATCCGTCCTTGATTTTACAGTTGCAGAATAGATCTCATGGCGTTTATAGTCGTTGATGGTAATCGTCGTATAAGCGTCTTTCTTGTCGTATCTAAATCCTTTTTTAATTTCTTTTGCCTTCACTTTTTTTCCAGTAGTTTGCTGAATATCTTGAAGAAGTTTTTCTTCTAAATAGTCATAAAACTCATCGGATGTGATTTTAAAATTTCTTATTAACTTCATGTCTGTATTATATCATGAAGATGGAAACTTGTATCAAATGAAGGTGGTTTTATACGGATTATAAGAAATGACATACGCAAGCGTGATTATTTAAACACTAAGCTTTTTTTTGAAGGGAAAATCTATACACTAGATAAATGTATACTGTGAATTTGCATGTTTTCTAGTATAGCTAGTGTATACACAAAGTTTTAGTGTATACACTATGCATGATTCACTAATGAAAGCGCTTTGACACATAAACGATTGTGGTATAAAGTTACAGTGCAAACAGGTTAAGGAAGGAAGTGAAAGGATGGAAGAAGAAAAAAAATCAATAGATGAAATTTCATTTGGTATCATTGCCAATGCTGGAGATGCAAGATCATACGCATTTCAGGCTTTGGATGCAGCTAAGTCTGGAAACTTTGATGAAGCAGAAGAATTGTTGAAAAAATCAGAAGAAGCATCAACACTTGCTCACAAAGCACAAACGGATTTGTTGTTTGATGAAGTAAATGGAAATCCAACCCCAGTGAATGTACTTCTTGTTCACTCTCAGGACCATCTAATGACAAGCATGCTCGCTACAGAGCTAATTAAAGAATTAATCATAATGTATAAAAAAGAAGCAAAATAATTTAAAAAATAAGGAGGAAAAGAAAATGAAAATTTTACTAGTTTGTGCCGGAGGTATGTCTACAGGATTGTTAATGAAAAAGATGGAAGCTTACTGGAAAGAAAGAGGGGAAGATAATTCTATTAATGCAGTTGGTTTAAGTGAATATGCTAACGTATATCAGGATTATGATATTATCATGACAGGGCCACAGGTAAGTTATCGTTTAAAACAAATTAAAGAAGATACAGGTTTACCATGTGAAGGAATCCCTTCTTTCGATTATGCTGTCGGAAATTGTGAAAATATCATGAAGATTGCAAATAAACTATACGCAGAAAAATAAAATTATAGGAGGGAAAAAGAATGGATGGAATCTTTAATAGTCCTGTGATGATAAAATTACAGGAATTTGGACAAAAGTTAGGATCAAATAAGTTTTTATCAGCTTTACAAGGTGCAATGATGTCTTGTATGGCGCCAATCATGGTTGGTGCCATCTTCTCAATTATTTGTGCCGTAGGACCAATGGTTGGTTTGTTTGAAAATGGAGATGCAATTTATAATATTTTATATGCTCCTTATCACTTCACAATGGATTTGTTATCTCTGTGGATCGTTCTTATCATGGGATATCAATATGGAAAAGCTATTGGTTTGAAATCTCCAGTTATGTCTGCTGTACAAACAACCATCGTATTTACTTTGATTGCCTGTACATGGGGTGTCAATGAGGCTGGTGCTAGTGTTATTGATGTAACTTACTTGGGATCATCAGGAATGTTCATTGGTTTCTTATGTGTATTTGTTGTATGTCAGATTGAAAAATTCTGTATTGCACACAACATTCGTGTAAAAATGCCAGATGTATGTCCACCATCACTGGTTAATGGATTTACTGCAATTCTTCCTTTGGCATTTGCATTGATTCCAATGTATGCTTTACAAATCATTATTCAAACAGCAACTGGCGGTGCCTTTGGTATTTGTTCTGGATTTATGGCAATTTTAGCTGCACCATTAAATGCTTTAACTTCTGTACCAGGAATGTTCGTCATTTGTGGATTTGCTGGTTTGTTATGGTGTTTTGGGATTCATGGAACAATGATTCTTATGTCTGTGTTAATGCCATTGATGATGCAGGCTTTATCTGCAAATGCTGCAGCGTATGCACAAGGTGGTATTGAAGCATTGACATTCTATCCAGTATCTTTATTTGGTGCGATGGCACTTTGTGGAGGAACAGGTAATACACTTCCTTTGGCAATCTTTGGTTTAAAAGCAAAATCTGAACAAATTAGAGCGGTTTCAAAAATTGCTTTGGTTCCAGGCTGGTTTGGTATCAATGAACCAATGACATTCGGTATGCCTATTATGTATAATCCTATCTTATGTATTCCTTATGTACTAGCAATTCTAGTAGTTATGTTATGTACATTAATCGGATATCAGACTGGATGGCTAATTCCTGCATTCGTACCAATTATGACATTGATGCCAATGGGATTTGCACAATTCTTTGGAACATTACGTTGGCAAAATGCAATCTGGGATTATTTAATGTTAATTCCTGCTGGAATTGTATGGTATCCATTCTTTAAAGTTTATGATAATCAGCTATATAAGAAAGAACAGGAAACAAAAGCAGCAGAAAATCAGGCTTAATAAAATAAACGGAGGAGGGGGTTGATTTATCAATCCTTTCCTTTTTTAGATAGAAGAAGGAGAAATTTTATGTCCGAAAAGAAACCAGTAAAAATTGTTACAATTGGAGGAGGTAGCAGTTATACTCCAGAATTAATGGAAGGTTTTATTAAACGTTATGAAGAACTTCCGATTAAAGAAATATGGTTAGTAGATATTGAAGATGGAAAAGAAAAACTAGAAATTGTAGGAAAGATGGCACAGCGTATGTGGGATGCTTCTCCTTATGATGTAAAAGTGTATTTAACACTAAATCGAAGAGAAGCATTAAAAGATGCTGATTTTGTCACAACTCAATTTCGTGTAGGTTTATTAAATGCCAGAATTAAAGATGAACGTATTCCATTCTCTTATGGTTTGTTAGGACAGGAAACGAATGGGGCTGGAGGGATTTTTAAAGCTTTTCGAACGATTCCTGTTATCTTATCTATAGTAGAAGATATGAAGGAATTATGTCCAAATGCATGGCTTATCAACTTTACAAACCCAAGTGGTATGGTAAGTGAATCTGTCATGCGTTATGGAAAATGGGACAAAGTAATTGGTTTATGCAATGTTCCAATAGCTTCTATGATGGCAGAACCAGCTACTATTGGAAAAACATTAGATCAGTTAACTTATCGATTTGCCGGTTTAAATCATTTCCATTGGCATAAAGTATACGATGAATGTGGAAAAGAGGTAACTCAGGATATAATTGATGCGATATATAGTGGAAAAGATACAGGAGTACCTGAAAACATTCATAAACTTCCTTTGTTTAAAGAACAATATGATGCGATGAAGATGCTGGCTTGTGGATATCACAATTATTACTATCGACAAGAAGAAATGTTAAAGCATGGTTTAGAGGAATATCATGGAGTTGGTACAAGAGGACAGCAGGTAAAGAAAACAGAAGAAGAATTGTTTGAATTATATAAAGATCCTGCTTTAGATCATAAACCAGAACAGTTGGCAAAACGTGGTGGTGCACATTATTCAGATGCAGCTTGTGAAACAATAGCTTCTATTTATTCCAATGCGAATCGTCATATTGTTGTAACAACAAGAAATAATGGTGCAATTCCTGATTTACCAAGTGATTGTGCAGTTGAAGTTTCTTCTTTTGTTGGGGCTACAGGAGCCAAAGCAATTGCTTTTGGACCTTTACATCCAGCTGAAAGAGGATGGCTGCAATGTATGAAAAATATGGAATTATGCGTAGAAGAAGCTGCTGTAACAGGGGATTATGGTATGGCACTACAGGCGTTCTTTTTGAATCCACAAATTCCATCAGGAGAAACAGCGAAACGAGTTTTAGATGAATTGTTGATTGCACACAAGAAATATTTACCACGATTTAAGAAAAAGATTGAAGAGTTAGAAAAAGAAGGTGTAACGATCAAAGACGACGTTGCAAGAGAGCTTACAGAGCAAGGATTGTAAAGGAGAATATCAATGGCAAAATTTCCAGAAAATTTTTTATGGGGTGCAAGTTCTAGTAGTGCACAAATAGAAGGAGGATATGATGAAGGAGGAAGAGGATTATCCATTTGGGATGTAAAACCTTTGAATAAAGGAACTTGTTCTTTCCACTATGCTTCTGATTTTTATCATCATTACAAAGAAGATATTGCGTTAATGGCAGAAATGGGATTTAAAGCATATCGTATGTCTATTTCCTGGTCACGTATTTTACCAAAAGGCGAAGGAGAAATTAATAAAGAAGGTATTGCCTTTTACAAAGATGTATTTAAAGAATGTCACAAATATGGTATTGAACCTGTTGTTACAATTTTCCACTTTGATTTGCCTTTGGCATTAGAAGAAAAATATGGAAGCTGGAGAGATCGACGTATGATGGATTCTTACGTCAACTATTGCAAAGTATTGTTTGAAAACTTCAAAGATGATGTTAACTACTGGTTAACTTATAATGAACAAAATATGCTGATTTTCTTTGGTGCAGTAGATATGATGGGGGGAACATTTAAAAGGAACGATTTGAATGATTTGTATAATCAGGCACATATTCAAATCGTTGCACAGGCAAAAGCTATTCATTTATGTCATGAAATGTGTCCACATGCGAAAATTGGACCAGCTCCTAATATTACAACAGCTTATCCAAAAACTTGTGATCCGAAAGATCAGATAGCTGCTTATAACATGGATGATTTAAGAAATAATTTTTATTTGGATCCATTAGTGTTTGGTACTTATCCAAAAAGTGTCAATACCTATTTTGAAAATCATCATATCAAATTAGAAATTGAAGATGGGGATATGGAACTTTTACGTAGTTGTCATCCTGATTTTATAGGATTTAACTGTTATGGAAATGATACAGTAGAAGCTTTAGATTTTTATGAGATGGATTATGGCATTTTTGAGGGTGCAGATAATCGTGACTTAAGTTATTTAAAAGCATTGATGGATAAACCTGGTGTTGGTAAAAGTGTAGAAAATGATAAGTTTCCAAAAGGAGAAGATGGACATTCTTTTGATCCATACTGTATTCGTGTAACTGCAAGACGTTTAAGTGATCGTTATCATTTACCACTTATTATTACAGAAAATGGTTATGGTAGAGCGGATACTTTGGAAGATGATGGTACTATTCATGATTCTTATCGTATTGAACATTTAAAAGAAACGATAAAACAGATGAAGCTAGGTATTGAAGAAGGAGCAGATATTTTTGGGTATTGTCCATGGAGTGCTGTTGACTTAGTTTCCACACGTGAAGGAATTACAAAGCGTTATGGATTTATTTATGTCGATCGTGATGAAGATGATGAAAAAGCAAAAACAGCCGAAATGAAACGATATCGAAAAGATAGTTTTTACTGGTATAAGAAAGTCATTTCCTCAAATGGAGAGGATTTAGATTAATATAGGAGGTGTCTTATGAAAGAACCAAGTCAAAGAGTTAAAGATATTTTAGCAAATATGAGCATAGAACAAAAAGCAGCACAATTATCTTGTGTAATACCATCTTTAGTTTTAGAAAAAGGGGAATTTAAAGAGGAGAGAGCATTAAAAGAAATGCCTTTTGGTGTTGGACGTATGACACAATTTGCATCTGGTTTTACACAAGGACCTGTACAGGCAGCAACTGGTTATAATGCGATACAAAAATATATGATAGAAAAAACAGGGTTACCTGCGATTATTCAAAATGAAAGTTCTTCTGGAACGGTTGCGGCACAAGGAACGATATTTCCAGTTCCTATTGCATTAGCAAGCAGTTTTGAACCAAAATTATCCTATGAAATGGGAAAAGTCATTGCGGATGAAGGAAAGGCTATTGGTGTTCATGCGATGATGTCACCAGTTGCGGATGTAAGTCGTGATGCCAGATGGGGTAGAGTTGATGAAACTTTTGGGGAAGATCCACTTGTTTGTGCACGTTTTACAAGTGAAGAAGTAAGAGGAATACAAGGAGAAGATTATACTTCAAGATGTGCAGCTTTAGCAAAACATTGGGTTGGATATGGAGCATCCGAAGGTGGAATTAACTGTGCTACGATCAATATAGGAAAGAAAGAATTATTTGAAGTATATGCCACCCCATTCGCTGCGGCTATTAAAGAAAATGACATGCAAAGTATAATGGTTACTTACAGTGAAATTGATGGCAGACCAATGTCAGTAAATGAGGAATATACACAAAAGGTATTAAGAGAAGATTTAGGTTTTAATGGAATTGCAGTATGTGATGGAATGTCTATCCCTCGTGTCTTTGAAACACAGGGAATGTTTGCTTCTAGAGAAGAATTGGCAGCTGCTGCATTAAAAGCAGGTATTGATGCAGATACAATGTTTACAACAGTGTATAACCATATTAGTGAAGGTGTAAAAAAAGGATGTATCAATGAAGAAGATTTAGATGCCGCTGTTTTAAGAACTCTGCAATTTAGAGAGGAAATGGGACTTTTGGATAATCCTTATGTTGATCCTCAAAAAGCACAGGAAGTATATGATGATCCTAAAGCAGATAAACTAAGTGAAGAAATTGCACAAAAAGCAATTACATTGTTAAAAAATGATGGTATCTTGCCATTAAAAAATACGTATAAGAAAATTGCAGTTATTGGACCATTTGCAAATAAACTTTCTTCCTTTTTTGGAGGTTATGCATATCCAGCTATGATGGGTTCTTTTTTGGAAATGTGTGTAGATCCATCTGTTGCGGTAAAAATGGAAGGATTTCAAGAAATTGCGGAAAAAATGTTTGATATTGAAAGTATGAAGCAAAAAATGTATAAAGATCCATCCAAATCTTTTGCGGAAAATTTTGATAACTATTTAAAAGAAGAATTAGGTACGCAGTCATTAACAGAAGCTTTGCAGCAGGAATGTAAAGATATTACATTCGTTAGTTATGGAGAAAGTTTAAATACTGAGAATTATAAAGCATGTATTGAAAAAGCTTTAGAGGTTGCCAAAGATGCCGATGCAGTTATTCTTGCTTTAGGTGAGGTTACAGGGCAAGGAAAGGATGCAACAAGTGGAGAAGGTGTAAATAATCCAGATTTATCTTTACCATTCCATCAACAAGAACTTGTTGAAGCCATTCATTCCATTCATAAACCATCTGTATTGGTTTTATTTAATGGACGTCCTTTAGCACTTGGTGAAACAGAGCCACTAGTCAATGCCATCGTAGAAGCTTGGTATCCTGGACCATCTGGTGGAAAACCAGTTGCGAAAGTTCTATCAGGTGCATTTAATCCACAAGGACATCTTCCTGTTACATTCCCTAGAATGAGTGCGCAATGTCCAATTTATTATGGTCATAAAACAGGAAGTGGGTACATGAACATTCATCAAGAACCAGATGCTAGTGTTATGCAGCCATTATATCCATTTGGATATGGCTTAAGCTATACTACATTTAAAATCAGTAATTTAAAACATGAAAAAGAGGTAGAAATTGGTGATAGTTTTAAAGTAAGTATAGATATTACGAACACTGGTACGATTGCTGGTAGTGATGTTGTACAGGTTTATACACATTCTATGGCTCCAACAATAAATCGTCCAATTAAAGAACTTAGAGGATTTAAAAATGTATATTTAAATCCTAAAGAAACAAAAACAATTGAATTTGAATTTGATACACATCAGTTTGGATACTACAATGCATTAGAGCAGTTTGTAATAGAAAATCGTCCACAAGAAATTTTTGTAGGTGATAATTCATCTGTAATACAGGAAAAAGGACGTATTGAATTTAAGGGAAAGACAAAAGAAATACTACACGAAAGAGTGTTTGATTTTAAAGTTGTTGAAAAATAGGAGGAAGTTAGTATGGCATTTAAAGAAGGATTTTTATGGGGAGGGGCGACAGCTGCCAACCAGTATGAAGGAGCATGGAATATTGGAAATAAAGGAGTAAGCAGTGCAGATTGCTGTACACGTGGTTCCAGAAGTGAACCAAGAAAAGTAACGTATATGACCAAAGAAGGAGAAATCAAAGCGGATGTCATGTTTGGCTTAGATGCACCAGAAGGGGCACAATTTGGTTGCTTTGAAGGGTATGATTATCCAAGTCATGAGGCAAGTGATTTCTATCATCACTATAAAGAAGATATTGCTTTGATGGCAGAAATGGGATTTAAGACATTTCGTATGTCTATTAACTGGACAAGAATTTATCCTTTAGGTTATGAAGAAGAACCAAATGAAGAAGGATTAAAATTTTATGATGATGTTTTTGATGAATGTTTAAAATATGGAATCAAACCACTGGTAACTTTATCACATTATGAAACACCGGTAGGATTAACAAATAAATGGGGTTCTTGGGCAGATGCCAGAACGATTGATTGCTTTGCGCGTTATGTAGAAACAGTTGGAAACCGTTATAAAGGAAAAGTAGAATATTGGTTGACTTTTAACGAAATTAACTGTTTAGAGTTTGGTGGTTGGATGGCTGCTGGTGTAGCAAGTCGTGATCCTCAAAAGATTGCAGATGCAGGAAAACATCAGTTATTGGCAAGTGCGAAAGCTGTACAGATTTTACATGAAATTGATGAAAATAATAAAGTAGGAAATATGATTGGTTATGGAATGATTTATCCATATACATGTAATCCAAAAGATGTATTTCAAACTTGGGAAAAATTTAAGGGAAGTTATTTCTATTGTGATGTGCAGGCTAGAGGATATTATCCATCTTATAAATTAAAAGAATATGAACAAAAGGGTATTCAATTTTCTTTGACAAAAGAAGAAAAAGAATTGTTGAAAAATGGAACGGTTGATTTTATAAGTTTCTCATATTATATGTCTAATTGTACTTCAACTGATCCAAAAGTACTGGCAGATCAAGGTGGAAATATGATGTTTGGGGTCAAAAATCCATATCTGAAGGCAAGTGATTGGGGATGGCAGATTGATCCAATTGGATTACGATTGTCTTTAAATTACATGTATGATCGTTATCAAAAGCCTTTGATGGTAGTAGAAAATGGTTTAGGAGCACAGGATGTCCTGGAAGCTAATGGAGAAATTCATGATTCTTATCGTATTGATTATTTACGTGATCATATTCAGGCAATGCATGATGCGGTTAGCTTGGATGGTGTTGAGTTATGGGGATTTACACCATGGGGATGTATTGATTTAGTATCTGCATCAACTGGAGAAATGCATAAACGTTATGGTTTTGTTTATGTAGATTATCAGGATGATGGAACAGGAAACGGAAATCGTATTCGTAAAGATTCTTTCTACTGGTATAAAAAGGTCATTGCCAGCAATGGGGAAGATTTAAAGTAATATCATAAAATACCGTGGTAATTGTAGCGATTATCACGTTTTTTTTAATCAAAATTATGTTATAGTATAAAAATAGTAGTATAGGAGAAAAATATGGCGATAAAAGTAATTATTATGGATGTAGATGGTACCTTAACCAATAGTAAAAAGCAAATCACACCAAAAACAAAAGAAATGCTGATTGAAGCACAAAACAAGGGGATTAAACTGGTACTGGCTTCAGGAAGACCAGTTAGTGGTTTAATAGGATTGGCGAAAGAGCTGGAAATGGAAAAACATCATGGACTATTGGTATCTTTTAACGGTTCCAAAGTTGTTGATTGTCAAACAAAGGAAGTTTTATTTGATCAGACAATGCGAATCGAAGATGCTAGGGAAGTTTTAGAACATATGAAAAATTTTAAGGTATATCCTATGATTGATAAAGGAAACTATTTGTTTGTAAATGACGTATATAAAGGTATGATTACTTATCAAAATGAAAAGATTGATATTATTCAATATGAAGCACGTGGTGGAAATTTTAAACTTTGTGAAATAGAAGATTTATCTTCTTTTGTAGATTTTCCTCTAAATAAAATCTTAACAGCAGGAGATCCAGAGTATTTAAATAAACATTATCAGGATATGATGGAACCATTTAAAGAACGTTTAAACTGTATGTTTACTGCGCCATTTTATTTTGAGTTTACTGCAAAGGGAATCGATAAAGCCAAAGCATTGGATTCTGTTTTAAAACCTATGGGATTTCAACAGGAAGAAATGGTTGCCTTTGGCGATGGGGATAATGATGCGACTATGCTTTCCTATGCAGGTATTGGAGTAGCTATGGACAATGCACAGGATTCCTTAAAGAAAATTGCGGATAAAATAACGTTATCAAATGAGGAAGATGGCATTGCGGTAATGCTGGAAACATTGTTGTAGAAAACGCATATTAAAAAAGAGGGATGTTCCTCTTCTTTAATATGTGTTTTATTTTAAAACGCTATCAACATGAACGGTTTCTTTTTCTACTTTATGTGCTACTTTAATAATGCGCTCTAATGTAATCTCTTTTAGTTTTGAACGATATTGTTCTTCTGCGTTATTCAAATATTCCATAAAGACATTTTCTGTTTCTGCGACTTTTATAGAAGAATCAAATACTTTATCCATTAAATGTGTTGTTTCAATAAAGTTTTCTTTTCCTTCGATGGCATCAAAAATATCTAAAAAGGAAATATCCTTTGTTTCTCTGTTTAATACAAATCCTCCACGTTTACTAGCTTTTGAAGTAATTAAGCCAGATACAACAAGTTGTCTGGTTATTTTTTTTAAATAAGAATCAGAAACTTTTAAGATTTCACTTAACTGGTGGCTTTTTAAAGGACCATCACTGGATGCTATTAATAATAATATACAGATAGCTTGTTCAAAACTATGTCTAATTTTCATACGTATTACCCCTTTAACTTTATTTTAACAAATAATGAACTATTTGTGTTTAAAATTGTTGACAATCATACAAATATTACTATAATTATTCGTAGATATTTAATATCTATAGATATTAAATATCTATAAAAGAGGAAGAAGGTTATTTATGATTAAAAAAGAATGGAAGGAGTTATTGCACAGCAAATGGTTAAAAATCGTTATGATTGCGATTCTTATCATACCATGTGCATATGTTTGTATTTTTCTTGGTTCTATGTGGGATCCTTATGGAAATACAAAAGATATTCCAGTTGCAGTTGTAAATCATGATCAAAAAGTTTCTTACGAAAATGAGATGCTAGATGTAGGAAATGATTTAGTTAAAAATTTAGAAGACAGCGATGCAATGAAGTTTCAATGTGTTGATGAAGAAGAAGCAGAAAAAGGATTGGAAGATGGAAAGTATTATATGGTCATTACGATTCCAAAGGATTTTTCTTCCAATGCGACTACCTTATTAGATGAAAAACCTAAGAATATGGTTTTACAGTATACAACAAATCCAGGAACAAACTATATTGCATCCAAGATGGATGATTCTGCGATTTCTCAAATCAAAGAAGAAGTATCTTCTCAGGTAACGAAAACGTATGCAAAGACGATTTTTGAACAGATAGGAACTGTTTCTAATGGATTGAAAGAGGCAGCAGATGGCAGTCATAAGTTACTGGATGGAGTAAATCAGTTAAGTGATGGAAACAAAGAGATTTCTGATAACTTAAATGTACTAGCATCTAGTTCACTTACTTTTAAAGATGGAGCAAATACATTAGAAGTAGGTTTAAAAGACTATACCGATGGTGTATTAAGCGTGCATGATGGTATTACAACATTAAAAGATGGGGTAACTACTTTAAAGAAAGCTACTCCACAATTATCACAAGGAATTCAACAATTGGATGAAGGCTCTAGTGAATTAGCAAATGGGGTAAGTCAATATACACAGGGAGTATCACAGGCTTATGCAGGTACGCAGGAATTAGTAAAAAACAATGCCATTCTTAAAGAAGGTACAAAGGCATTATCTGAGGGAACAAAATCTCTTGTAGCTGGAAATGAACAAATCGTACAAGGGGTTAATTTACTATCAGAAGAAATATCAAAAGGTAAAGTAAGTTTAGATAGTTATCTTGCTTTATATGAAAAGTTAAATAGCAATATAGTTACACAGGAATATGCAAAAGAGTTAAAAGAAAATGGATTAACAAAAGAACAGCTGGCACAATTCGGTATTCATGTGGAAAGTGATTTACCTTCTTTTGAAGGAATGTTGAAAATGTTAGATGGAAATTTAGCACAATTACAAACAGCGGTTGGTGATCAGGGACTTCGTACAGGTGTTTTAACACTGCAAAATGGATTAACACAGCTAGATAGCAAAGTAAATGATGAAAACTTAGGTCTTGTTAGTGGACTAAATCGTTATATAGCAGGTGTTGAACAAGTGAATAATGGATTGGCACAGATAACACAAAACAATGATCGTTTGAATGCTGGAAGTAAACAGCTGGCAGCAGGAACAAAGAGTCTTTCTAATAAGACACCAGTATTAATCGATGGAATTTCACAGCTTCACCAGGGAACGAATCAATTGTTTGATGGAACATCCACTTTGGTAGCGAATAATCAAACGTTAACGAATGGTTCAAAAGAATTAGCAAAAGGAGCAAACTTGATACAAGATGGTGCTTCTCAGCTTGCCAATGGTTCTATGACATTAGGGGATGGATTAAAAGAGGCAAAAGAAGGAACTACAACCCTTCATACAGGTTTACAAGATGGGGCAAAAGAAAGTAATATTCAAACAAGTGATGATACATTTACAATGATGTCAGCTCCATTAACGACCAAACATGTGGAAACTAGTGTTGTGAAAAATAATGGACATGCGATGGCACCTTATATGATGAGTGTTGCTTTATATGTTGCATGTATGGCATTTGTATTGATGTTCCCTTTAATGAAACATGTAGAAGATGCGAAAAATGGATTTACGTATTGGTTAGGAAAAGCATCTGTATGGTTTGTTATTTCTACATTAGCTGCAGTAGCAATGGTTGGATCTTTGATCCTTATCAATGGTTTCGCTCCTGAAAATATAGGAGAAACGTTTATGTTTGCTGTTTTAGTAAGTGCAGCATTTATGGCACTTATTACCTTATTAAGTATTACATGTGGAAAAATTGGAGAATTTGTTTTATTAATTTTTATGGTAATCAATCTGGGAGGTTCTGCAGGAACATACCCATTAGAAACAGCGGGTGCTTTTTATAAAAGTATTCATGCATATGTACCATTTACATATAGTGTAAATGGTTTTAGAAAAGTAATTAGTATGTCAAATGCTTCTCTTTCGACAGAATGTATGGTGTTTGCAGGTATTCTTATAGTATGCAGTATTCTTACAATACTTATTTATCAATATAGAAATAAAAAACCACAGCCATTTCTTCCACAGGCATTTGAACATGTAAATGAATAAAACGAAAAAAACCACTTTGTTTGCTATGATAAAGTGGTTTTTTCATGATTTCGATAAATACTTCCATATTTTTGTGGGGTATTGACTGGAAAATGTTTTGCGCCTTAACTTTTTTTCTTAATGCAAATATGATATACTAATTAAGCAATTGCCCTCTTAGTTAAATGGATATAACAAGCCCCTCCTAAGGGTTAGTTGTGAGTTCGATTCTCGCAGAGGGTGCCATATAAATAACGCTGTAAGTTCTTATTTATAGGAATTTACAGTTTTTTTGTTTGTAGGTAGCAGTAAAACTTGGGGCTGTGACAGATAAATCAAAGCTCTAAGGTAAAAAAATACACCCAATCCTAT
>OGYG01000290.1_pt1 | contig 55217 bp, 70 predicted proteins | sample 1576481 | NCBI WGS metagenome assembly OGYG01 (sample SAMEA3541497, study PRJEB24748) | human gut metagenome | biome: human gut; feature: human-associated habitat; material: faeces | place: China | collected 2012 | reverse complement strand
CGAACCCCTACTAACAGAGTCAGAGTCTGCTGTGCTACCATTACACCATTCCGCAATGTTCTGTGTTCTCTTGCGAACAAATATTATTATACATATATTTCAAAAAATTGCAAGCACTTTTTTAAATTTTTTTTATTTTTTTGTTTTTTCTTACAATTCGCACTAGAAATCCCTTGACCTTGGCACTATACTAAGGTTTACTATTTGATTATCAAATCTAGGAGGTATTTCATAATGAAAACGATTTGGGAACGGTTCACAGACGGATTTACTCTTAAAAAGATCACATGGATCGTACTTGGCGCTGCCATTTGTTCTTTTGGAATTTACAATATTCATCAACAGACAGGAATTACCGAAGGCGGCGTGCTTGGCATGATGCTGCTTATCAATCACTGGTTTGGCATCTCTCCTTCTGTTATCACTCCGATACTGGATATTTCCTGCTATCTGCTTGCCTTCAAATATTTGGGCGGTAGATTTATCAAGATTTCCATTATCTCTACGCTCAGCGTCTCTTTGTTTTTTGAAATTTGGGAATTATTCCCTCCGGTCATTCCGGATCTGACACCTTATCCACTTGCCTGCGCTTTGCTTGGAGGTATTTTTGTCGGAATCGGAGTTGGTCTGATCGTTCGGCAAGGCGGTTCAAGTGGTGGTGATGACGCGCTGGCACTCACAATTTCAAAAGTGACGCGTTGGCGCCTTTCCAGATCCTATCTGTTTACGGATTTTCTGGTACTTGGATTGTCTTTGTCTTACATTCCTTTTGAACGAATCATTTTTTCTGTAATAACTGTTATGGTATCGTCACTATTGATTGATTTTGTCCAAAATTTCAATTTAGACGAAACTTCTGTACCTGCCAGCGAATAAATAGGAGATATGCATTATGAAAAAATATTTTAAAATTGGGGAAATCGCAAAACTTTATCACATTGGAACAGATTCTTTGCGTTATTATGAAAAACTTGGGATTTTGACTCCCAAGCGCAGCGAAAATGACTACCGGCTATATAGCCTTCATGATATTTGGCGTCTGAATGTCATTCGTGACCTGCGAAATCTGGATTTTTCAATGGAACAGATTAAAGACTATCTGAATAACCGCAGCATCACCTCTACCGAATCTCTGTTTGAACAGGAATTGTCTGCAATTGATAACAAACTGGAAGAATTATATGCGCTGAGAGAAAATGTTCAAAATCGTCTTCAGACTTTAAAAGACGTCAGGCGCCATCCTCTTGGCATCATAGAGCAGACTTATCACCATACGAGACATTGCCATATGATACAGTCCGGTTACCAGACAGATGAGGAGATGGACGTTCTGATCAAGCAGCTGTTAAATAAAGATGAACACAATCTTTATATCATCGGAAATAATCGTATTGGCTCTCTTCTTGCTTTAAACGATGTGCGCAAACAACATTTTCAGGATTATCAGGCTGTATTTATCATTGATGAGCACGGAAACGACACACTTCCCGCCGGTAATTATCTTTCACTTTGCTATCAGGGAAGCTGCAACCAAAACGCCACATATATACCAAAAATGCTTGACTATGCATCCAAAAACGGATTGACACCTGTCGATCCTGTTCTTGAAATTCTTTGGGTTGACATCCATCAGTCAGAAGATGCAAATGAACATATCATAGAATTACAGATACGATGTATCTAATTTTTAATCTGTTTTTTTTATTTTTTTATACAAAATCACTTTTTTTGAAATCTTTACCAAAAATAAATTGTACAAATTCCAATTTTGTGATAAAAAATAAAGGTAAGGTTTTTATTCTAGCCCTTAATTCAAACACAGAAAGGATATTTTAAGATGAAAAAGATTTATGAAGGAAAAACAAAAGACGTATTTAGCCTTGACAACGGAAATGTATTATTAAAATTTAAAGATGACTGTACTGGAAAAGACGGAGTATTTGATCCAGGCGAAAACGCTGTTGGTTTAACAATCGAAGGAATCGGAAAAGCAAACTTAGAGACTTCTGTTCATTATTTTGAATTATTAAAAGAAGCCGGAATCAAAACACACTATGTAAGTGCGAATGTAGAAGAAGCTACTATGGAAGTACTTCCAGCAACTGTATTCGGACACGGACTTGAAGTAATCTGCCGCCTTGTTGCAACAGGAAGCTTTATCCGCAGATACGGAGAGTACATGGAAGACGGAACTGTATTAGACGGTGGATATGTAGAATGTACTTTCAAAAATGACGCTCTTGGCGATCCACTTGTTACAAGTGAAGGTCTTGCAGCTCTGGGAATCATGACACCTGAGATGTTCGAAAGCATGAAAGAACAGACATTAAAGATCACAAAGATCGTTGCTGATGATTTAAAATCAATCGGTCTTGATTTATGGGATATCAAATTCGAATTTGGTTACAACAACGACGAAGTAATCTTAATTGATGAGATCGCTTCTGGTAACATGCGTGTATACAAAGACGGAAAAATTGTAGAGCCAGTTGAATTGACAAAATTAATTTTAAATAGATAATTATTTTTTAAGGAACGTGAGAATTTTTCCCACGTTCCTTTGTTTTATTACAATTTTTGAATCCGCTCGATCGCTGCAACTGTATTTTCATATGTTCCAAACGCTGTCAGTCGGAAATACCCTTCTCCGCTCGGACCAAATCCGGATCCAGGTGTTCCAACAATTCCTGCATTCTCTAACAGATAATCAAAAAACTCCCACGAAGTCATCTGATCAGGTGTTTTCAGCCAGATATATGGCGCATTGACTCCACCTGATACAGTGTATCCCGCTTCCTTCAGGCCATTCGAAATCGTCTTTGCATTTTTCATATAGTACGCTACCTGCTCTTTCAGCTGCACCTTTCCAGCCTCTGAATACACGGCCTCTCCTGCTCGCTGAACAATATACGGCGCCCCATTGTATTTTGTACCATGACGTCTCGCCCACAGTGAATGCAGTGTCACATCTCCACATTTCAACTCTTTTGGAATGACTGTAAATCCAAGACGGACACCTGTGAATCCGGCATTTTTTGAAAAACTGCGAAGTTCGATTGCGCAAGTTCTCGCCCCATCACATTCATAGATACTGTGCGGCACATCTTCTTCTGAAATGTATGCTTCATACGCCGCATCATATATGATGACAGCTCCGACTTTATTCGCATAATCAACCCACACCTGCAGTTGTTCTTTTGTAATCGTCGAACCTGTAGGGTTATTCGGGAAACAAAGATAGATGATATCCGGTGTCTCCTTTGGCAATTCCGGTGCAAATCCATTTTCAGCAGTACATGGCATATAGATCACATCGCTCCACATCTCTGTCTTTGCATCATACACTCCGGTGCGCCCTGCCATGACATTCGTATCCACATACACAGGGTAAACCGGATCACATACTGCAATTTTATTGTCTTTACTGAAAATCTCCTGAATATTTCCGGAATCGCATTTTGCACCATCTGAAATAAAAATCTCGTCCGCTGAGATGTCGCAGCCTCTTTGGACATAGTCATTTTTTGCGATTGCACTTCTTAAAAATTCATATCCCAAATCCGGCGCATAGCCATGAAATGTCTCCGACACTCCCATCTCGTCTACCGCCGTATGAAGTGCATCAATAATCGCAGGAGCAAGCGGTTGTGTTACATCGCCGATTCCAAGCCGGATGATAGACTGTTCCGGATTTGCCTGTGTGTAGGCAGCCACTTTCTTTGCAATTGTCGAAAACAGATAGCTTCCCGGCAGTTTCAAATAGTTGTCATTTATTTTAAACATATTCTTTTTCCTCCGTTTATAGGTTTATTTCTCCGTCAAATGAAACTTCCGCCGGACCGGTCATATATATCTTGTCCGCCTCTTTATCCCATTCGATTTGTAAATCCCCTCCAAGTAATTTTACTGTCACTTTATCTTCTGTAAATCCATTTAGAATACATGCGACTGCGACTGCACACGCTCCCGTTCCGCAGGCCATCGTCTCTCCCGATCCACGTTCCCACACACGCATCTCAACTGTATTTCGATCAAGCACTTTCACAAATTCTGTATTCACACGATTCGGAAAACGCTCATGATTCTCAAATGCCGGACCGATTGTCTCAATATCAAGTCCTTTCACATCTTCTACATAGACGACCGCATGAGGATTTCCCATTGAGACTCCGGTCATACGATACTCAGTTCCATTCACGTTGATAGGCTCATCAATCACACGGTTCCCATCCGCCACAATCGGAATATTTTCCGGCACAAGCTCCGGACTTCCCATATCTACTTTTACAAGTTTCACTTTTCCATCTTCCACCGTCAAATCTAAATATTTGATTCCGGCAAGTGTCTCAACAGAGATGTGCTCTTTCTCTGTCAGACCGTAATCATACACATACTTTCCAACACAGCGGATTCCGTTCCCGCACATCTCACTTCTCGAACCATCCGCGTTGTACATCTCCATCTCAAAATCAGCCACATCAGACGGATTAATCATGATCAATCCGTCTGAACCGATTCCAAAATTCCGGTTGCTTACCTTTTTCGCCATCTCTGGCGGATTTTCAATAGTCTCTTTAAAACAATTCACATATACGTAATCGTTTCCCAAACCTTGCATTTTCGTAAATTTCATTTCATTTCTCCTAACTCTCTTATCCTGACATAACACTTAGTACCATCTGTGCCGTCTCTACCATATTTGTTCCACTGTCCATACTACATTTTTGCAAATAATGATGAGCCTCGTCCTCAGTCATGTTGTTACGGTTCATCAGTAATACTTTCGCTTCTCTCAGTAACGCCTGTTCTTTCTCGCTGCGGGCTTTCGGCTTCGCATTCCTCTTCTTTCTCCGCCTTTCTATCGCCTGCAGCATCATGTTCAGCGTGCTGAGCAAATCATGCACCTTCAGCGGCATCGTAAGTCCTACCACGCCGTTTACAATCCCATCTCCCCATTTATCCGGAGATGCGATCACGAGCATCTCAAATGTATCCGGCAGATATTCCCGCAATTCCGTATACATCATATCCAGCATCTTATAACCGCAAATCACAATTCCTTCATCCAACGTCTCCGCACTTTGTATTGCCTGGGCTCCTGTCGTCCCGATTCCTGTAACTGCCAGACCATTTCGCACTAAGATATTACGAATATTCGTTGCTGTATCCTTTTTGGGAAACACAACAATAATTTTACTCATACTTACCTCCTTCGGCTCAACGGGTTATTCATTACAGAAAGACTCAAATCTTGTGCAAATATTTTTCCAGTTCCCAGCCTGTCACATACTCTCGGAACTGCTGGTATTCATTTTTCTTTGCCATAACATATTTGGCTGATAAATCTTCTCCCAAAACATTCTGAACAAATGTATCCTCTTCAAAAGCTCTGACTGCTTCCAGGAGACTTCCCGGAAGTAACTCATTATATTTTTCCATGTGTTCCGGCGGAAGGATCTTCTTTTCAATTCCTTCTAATCCAGCCGCAAGGCACACTGCAAATGCGAGATATGGATTGGCAGATGGATCTGGACTTCGAAACTCAACTCTCGTTTTCTCCCCGCGCTCTGCCGGAATCCAAAATACCGGTTTTCTTCTTGTCACGAGTCTTTTATAAGAATTTACAATCGGATTGGTGATCAGTGTAATCGCCTGAATATGCGCCATAATTCCTCCGATGAAATAACTTGCTTCCTGACTCAGTCCATTCTCACCATTCTCATCGGCGAACAGATTCACTCCGTCTTTTGTCAAGGACATATTCAGATGCATACCCGAACCATTTTCTCCTGATTTTGGTTTCGGCATAAATGTTGCATGCAGTCCGTGCCGTTTTGCAATCGTTTTTACCACAAGTTTAAATGTCATCATCTTATCGGCGGCAGCCAATGTCTCATCATATCGGAAATCAATCTCATGTTGTGCCGCAGCCGCTTCATGATGAGAAGTCTCGATCTCAAACCCCATATCCTCCAATGTCAGGACCATGTCACGTCTTGCATTCTCCCCGAAATCCAAAGGTCCCAAATCAAAATATCCTGCATTTTCATGGGATACGGTTGTCGGGAGTCCATGATCATCTGTATGGAACAAAAAGAACTCACACTTCGGGCTTACTTGTAGTTGATATCCCATAGCTTTTGCTTTCTCAACCGTCTTTTTTAGAATATGCCGCGGATCATTCTCAAAAGGGGTTCCGTCCTGACGATACACATCACAAATGAGTCTCGCAACCTTTCCCTGCTGTGGTCTCCACGGAAAAATCTCAAATGTATTCAAATCCGGATACAGATACATATCCGAGTCCTCATCCTTTGCAAATCCCTCGATGGAAGAACCGTCAAACACACATCGGTTATCCAGCGCTTTTTCCAGCTGGTTTGTCGTGATTGCTATATTTTTCATCATTCCATATATATCTGTAAATTGAAGCCGGATAAAGCCCACATCCTCTTCTTCTACAAGTCTGTATATGTCTCTTTTTGTATAGTTTCTCACTGATATCCCTCCAAATCCTGAAATAAAAATGGACGTTCTCACTCCACGGAAAACGCCCTTGTTTCTTATAATTATATCGACCTGCTTTACGTTTGTCAATTACTTCTAAAATGATTTTATCAGTCTTAATTTCTCATTTATTTTTTATCTGTCTTCCGGTCACATCCAAATGATAATTTTCTTTATAAATTAGTTCTGACACCGGAACCAATTCATATCCTTGTTCTCGAAGCCCCAAAATCACAGATTCCAAAGCATCTTTTGTATATTTTGCTCCACTATGCATCAAAATAATCGCCCCACTTTTTAATTCTTTATTTTTTAAAATAGTTTTTACAATGCTTTCCTTCCCATAATCCTTCCAATCCTGAGAATCAATCGACCACTGTATCACTTCGTATCCACAAGCTTTTGCTGTCCTGATCACTTGATCATCATAATCTCCATAAGGAACTCGAAACAATTTCATCTCTATCCCCGTCAAAGCTTTTACTTTTTCGTGTACAGATACAATCTCTTCTTTGCAAGCTTCCTTTGAGAGCTGGCTCATCGCTTTGTGATTCTCACTATGATTTCCGATATCGTGCCTTGCAAGCTGAATCTGTTTTACATCTTCCGGATATTTCCCTACCCAGTTTCCTGTAAGAAAAAACGTTGCCTTCACATCATATTTATCCAGCACATCCAAAATCTGCTTCATATATTCATTTCCCCATGTTGCATCAAAGGAAAGCGCCACCTGCTTTGCTTCTGTCTCCACAGAATAAATCGGCAATTCTCTGCCGTTGACTGTGTTGCTTACAGATATTTCTCTCACCGCACCCATACACGTTCCTAAAATAAACAAGCAAACCAATACAGACATCAGAATTTTTCTCTTCATCCAAACACCCACTCTCTCTTTTTATTAATATATGCACAAACTTTTCAGACATAACATCTATGCAAATTGCACAAAATAGGAAAGATTACTATTTTTATCTAGACATTTATCAAAAATTCTGCTAGAATAAATTTTGTCAAAAAGATTATGATAGTAACTGATCTATCATGTTATTTATAAGGAGGTATTACTATGAAGAAATATATTTGCGAACCATGTGGCTATGAATACGATCCAGAAGTTGGTGATCCAGATAACGGAATCGCTCCTGGAACAGCTTTTGAAGATATCCCGGAAGATTGGGTATGTCCAATCTGCGGAATGGGTAAAGAAGTATTTGTAGAAGCATAATTACTTTTGACTTTATTTTCAAAAATCCGAAGAGAATCCTCTAACACGTGAATTCTCCTCGGATTTTTTGTATATTCCAACAAATTTATTAAAAATATTTCTTTTTTAATGAAACTTTTTCCTTTGATTTTGTGTATAGGTAAGTGAAAGGGGGGATTTCAATAAGATGAAAAAACTGGTATTGGATGAAAAAACATTGGAAAACCTTATGAAACAATATACCGGATATGTTTATACGATTGTAAAAGGGATTTCCTGTGACTGTTTAGAAAAGGAAGATATGGAAGAAATTGTTTCTGACGTATTTTTTTCCTTATGGAAATCACAGCAGTCATTTGAAAATCACAATACTTTGAAACCATATTTAGCACAGATTGCCAGAAATCAAACACGAAACCGCTTACGAGAAAAACATAAACAGATTGTTCTTGAAGAAGAGAGTGTATTGGATTTTATCTGTGTGGATGAATATTTCGGTGAAAAAGAACAAATCGAAAAAATTCGGGAACTGCTAAATGAGCTTAATGCCGTTGAACAACATCTGATGTTGGCATATTATTTTTACGGATTTAAACTGAATGAAATCGCCAATACAATGCAGTTACCCATATCTACTGTGAAATCCAAATTATACCGAGGGCGCGATAAACTAATCACAAAATTCAAAGAAGGAGGAGTGACTCATGAAAAAAGTAAATCTGTATGAATTATTTGGACATTTGGATTCAAAAGATGTATTGCTTACAGACATAAAGTCTGATTCTGTCAACTGTGACGAAGAGAAAATTCGAAATATGACACTCAAAAAAGTTCACCAGAATATGAAGCAGCAAAAGCAGGTTCGATTTTTACGGACTATGAAACGACTGGCGGCTGGTTTCGTCTTGGCAGCAATATTGGGTGGCGGTGCATATGCGGTGGCATCTGAGGAACTTGGATGGTCTATAAAAAAAATGTTTGGTCTAAACGAAAAAGAAGTCCTTACTTCAGACCAAAAAATTTCGACAGATGATTATTCTCTCTCCCTTGTAGACATGGCATATGATGGTAATATCGGACGTATACTGATAAAACTGGAAGCACTGACAAAAGAAGCAGAAAAAGAACTGAAGCAGCTGCCAGGTCCGGTTGCCTCAAAAGCGGCAAGCATGTGTTATTATACTGATCTGTCAAATGAAAAAGAAGCTTATTACTGGCTGGACATAAACGGGGAACAGGAGAATATCCGTATCAACATTCCAAAATCCACACAATATCTCACCGTTTCACTAAAAAAGACGATAGAACCAAAATCTATAGCTTTAGGAAAATCTGAAATGTATACAAAATTAGAATACTCTCCACTTGGAATCACAATATGGGCAGAAGGAGATACAGATACCAATTTTCCTGAAGATCCCGGGGACGTCCAGATTACTTTCCGCTATAAGAATGGTAAAGAAGACGTTTTGACAGGAAAATCATCAACAGAAAAGAAAGTTGGAATAAATCATTCCAGTCGTGAGGCAGTTCAAGATGATTCCTTTGAAGGATTCCGTTGGATTTATGGCTTCTCGAACCGCTGCGATTGGACGCAGATAGATGCAATTGGAATCGATGGAGTTTGGTATCCACTATAGATCTCAGACTTCCTCCTGCTAGTCTGAAGATTTATCCTGTTCAAACAAAATCTCCATTCTTGTTCCTTCTCCAACTTTACTGTTCACTGTAATCTCTGCATTGTGCAAAATCGCACCGTGCTTCACAATCGAAAGTCCGAGACCGGTTCCTCCGGTCTCTTTTGAATGACTTTTATCCACACGGTAAAAGCGCTCGAAAATACGTTCTTTCTGGTCTTCCGGTATTCCAATCCCGGTATCCTGAACAATCACTTTCGGTCCTTTGAGTGTATTGCCCACCCAGATTTTCACTTCACCGCCTGACACATTATACTTGATCGCATTTTCACAGACGTTGTAGATCATCTCATCCAAAATTCTTTTTACACCATGATAAATCACAGTTTCTCCAATCACTTCCAGATGCACTTTCTTCTTCTCTGCCTGCGGTGCCAGTCTGCTGCAAATTTCCCGCGCCAATCCGAATAAATCCACATCCTCCTGCTCAATTTCAACATTTCCCTCATCCAACTTAGACAACTTAATAATATCTTCAATCAAGGTAATCAGACGACTTGCCTCATTATAAATCCGCTCAGAAAATCCAATCATATCATCCGGTTTCACAAGTCCGCTCTTCATAATCTCAGCATATCCGGAAATAGAAGTAAGCGGTGTCTTCAATTCATGAGAAACATTTGCGGAAAATTCCTTTCGCATGTTTGCCACAGCCTCTTTTTCTTTGTTCTGTTTGTCAATGCTTAACAACAAGGGTTTCAATTCTTCATATACATTGTTCTCAAGCGGTTCTTCCAAATTCAGATTATTAATCGGGCGTATCAATCTCGACGTCTGCCATTTTGCAAGAAAATAGGCAAAGCAAAACATTCCAACCGCAATCACCGCCATATAAGGCAGCATATCCATAATTGCCGGCTGCACATTATCTACTGTTTTTGCAACTCTCAGGATATTTCCATCATTCAAGGTTAGTGCATAGTAATATGTCTGCTCTCCTAAGGTATTCGACTTTCTCAAATCTTCCCCCCAACCGTTCGCAAATGCATCCTTGACTTCTTTTCGCTCTTTGTGATTTTCAAATGTAAAATCATCTTCTTTTGAATCATATAAAACAGTACCATTCTCATCAATCACTGTCAGCCTCGTCTTCACCTGTGCCGCATCCATATCTTCCAGATACTTTGTCCCGGATATATTGATTGCCGTCTGAATATATACGGCCTCCTGCTTTAGCTCTGCTTTCATATTATTCAGAGACTGAAAATATGTAGCCGCAATCAAAAGCGAAAAGGTTGTAAGAAGTGTAATGCAAAGTACCAAAAGCATACTTTTTTGTATTTTAACTCTCATTGATCTCTCCTAACCTGTAGCCGACTCCCCGCACAGTCTGAATCATATCACCGGCGCTTCCTAGTTTCTGTCTGAGTGTCCGCACATGAACATCCACTGTACGTGTCTCTCCGTCAAAATCATATCCCCATACTTCCTCTAATAAACGATCTCTTGTCAACACAATATTGTGGTTCTGCACAAGGCGACCGAGCAATTCAAATTCTTTCAACGTAAGAGTCACCTGTTTTCCATCGACAAACACTACATGCTTTTTCAAATCCATGGAAAGATTGCCGACCGAATACTGTCCCTCTTCCTTCTCTTTTTTGGTTCTTCGAAGTACTGCCTTGATCCGCGATACCAACTCCATCATTCCAAACGGTTTTGTCACATAGTCATCCGCTCCGCCATCAAGCCCTACTACTTTGTCGTACTCTGCCCCTTTTGCTGTCACCATAATGACCGGTATTTCCTTTGTCTTTGCCGAATTCTTAAGTTTCTTTAACAATGATAGTCCATCTTCACCCGGAAGCATGATATCAAGCAAAATAAGCTCTGGCGTCTCAAACGCCAAAGCTTCCATAAAGGATTTTCCATCTTCAAACCCACGGGCTTCCATCCCCGTCGTGTTCAATGTGTATACTACCAGTTCCCGAATATTTCCATCGTCTTCTACACAATATATCATCCCTTGATTCTCCTTTATCTTTTCCTATACAGTTGTCATTCCTTTGTGTACACCTGTGATAGAAAATTCTACCCATTCCGCAATATTTGTCGCATGGTCTCCGATACGCTCCAAATATTTTGTGATCATAATCAGATCGATTGCCTTTTCTCCCTGATTTCCATGATCCTCAGCAATTAATTTTACCAGCTTTTGCTTTGTCTGGTCAAACAATTTATCTACCTCATCATCTGCAAGCATTACTTTTCTCGCAAGTTCCAAATCTTTATTCACATATGCAAGGACACTGTCATTCACCATCTTACTTGTAGCTTCCGCCATCTTTCCGATAACAGGAATCTCCCTTGCCTCAGACATGCCTGCTCCGATAATAATATCTGCAATATCAGAAGTCTGGTCCCCGATACGCTCCATATCCGTGATCATCTTTAAGGCTGCGGAAATCTGACGCAGATCACGGGCTACAGGCTGCTGCTGCAGCAAAAGCTTCAAACACAATCTTTCAATGTCTTTTTCCATCTGATCAATTTCTTCGTCTTCTTTCATTACAAGTTTCGCAAGCTCTAAGTCTCCTTTTTGAATTGCTTTTGCCACATTTGCAATCGCTTTTTCGCAGAGACTTCCCATATTAATTAACTGGGCACTTAAATTTTCTAACTGCATGTCAAACTTATTTCTCATACTATCCGAACCTCCCTGTAATATAATCTTCTGTCCGTTTATCCGACGGAATTGAGAACAACTTCTCTGTCTCATTATATTCAATCACTTCTCCCAAAAGGAAAAAGGCAGTATTATCAGACACACGAACAGCCTGCTGCATATTATGTGTAACCATAACAATAGTATAATCTTTTTTCAATTCCATCGCAAGGTCTTCTATCTTCGAGGTAGAAATCGGGTCAAGAGCCGACGTAGGCTCGTCCATCAAAAGCACTTCCGGTTGTACCGCCAGCGCACGCGCAATACACAATCTCTGCTGCTGTCCACCAGACATACCAAGAGCGCTCTTTTTCAATCTATCCTTTGTCTCCTCCCAGATTGCCGCATCTCGCAATGATTTTTCTACAATATCATCCAGTTTTGCTTTGGAGCGAATTCCATGTGTTCTCGGCCCAAATGCAATGTTGTCATAAATACTCATCGGAAACGGATTTGGTTTTTGAAATACCATTCCAACACGTTTTCTCAAAAGATTTACGTCCATACTTTTATAAATATTTTGATTGTCCAGTAAGATTTCCCCTTCAATCTTACATCCTTCCACAAGGTCGTTCATGCGGTTCAACGATTTTAAGAGTGTTGATTTTCCACATCCGCTCGGCCCGATAAACGCCGTAATTTTATTTGCCTCTATATCTAAATTCACATTTTTCAGTGCTTTAAAATCACTGTAATAAAGATCCAGATTTTTGATACTAATTTTCGCCATTTCCGTTTCCTTTCGTTATCTTTTTCGCTATAAATCCTGACAGCCAGTTAATTCCGATCACAAGTACAAGCAGTACTACTGCTGTTGCATACGCCTGATCCATATGAAGCCCTTCTCTTGACATACTGTACATATGAACCGCCAGCGTTCTTCCTGATCCCATCACTCCATCCGGGATATCTGCAACTGTTCCGGCTGTATAAATCAATGCTGCCGTCTCACCGACAATTCTTCCAACCGCAAGAATAACACCTGCTAAAATTCCAGGCACTGCCGATGGAAGCACAATTCGAAACACTGTTCGAAGTTTACCCGCTCCAAGTCCAAAACTTCCTTCCCGATAACTGTCGGGAACTGCTTTTAATGCCTCTTCTGTAGTACGCATGATGAGCGGAAGAATCATGATCGACAATGTAAACGCTCCCGCCAGCAAAGAGTACCCCCATTTTAATGTTGTAACAAAAAACAACATTCCAAAAAGTCCATATACAATCGATGGAATTCCAGACAATGTCTCCGTCGTAATACGGATAACATTGATAAATTTATTTCCTCGTTTGGCATATTCCACAAGAAAAATTGCAGAGAAAATTCCAAACGGAACTGCAATGATCAAAGACAACGCCGTCATAATAATCGTATTGATCAAAGCAGGGAACAGCGATCCATTTTCACTTGTGTATTTCAACGCAAACAATTCCGGCTTAATATGCGGGATTCCGTTGATCAAAATATATGCAATTAAAAATAATAACACTGCAAATGTTATGATTGCAGAGAGCATCACGAGGAGCATCAAAATAAATGATCCCGGTGTTCTTTTATAAGAACGCAGTTTTTCTCCTATACTTCTAGTCACGGTGTCCCCTCCTATTTAACAATGATACAGAAAGATTAATAATCAGGATAAATACAAACAGTACAACTGCTGTCGCAATCAATGCCTCTCTGTGCAGTCCGGTTGCGTACCCCATCTCAATGACAATGTTCGCAGTCATTGTACGCACACCCTTCATAATACTTACCGGCATTCTCGCCTGATTTCCTGCAACCATGATGACAGCCATTGTCTCTCCGATCGCACGCCCGATTCCAAGTACGATTCCGGCTACCACGCCTGATTTTGCCGCCGGAAGAACGACCGCAAAAATACTTCTTTCATGCGTTGCTCCAAGTGCAAGCGCTCCTTCATAATACTGATTCGGAACACTTCTGATTGCAGATTCTGTCACACCGATGATGGTTGGCAAAATCATCATTCCAAGCAAGATAGATGCTGTCAGCATACTGTTTCCATCTCCTGCTGTTTTTACGATTCCCGCACGCTTCAATGTCATACCAAGTTCTCGAATCATCGGAACCATCACAACCAGTCCGAAAAATCCATATACTACAGATGGAATTCCCGCTAAAAGCTCTGTCGCACCTTTTAATACCGGATAAATTTTCTTCGGGCAATATTTTGCCATGAATATCGATGTCAAAATTCCAATCGGCACTCCAAAAAGAATTGCTCCAGCAGTCACATAAATGCTTCCCACAATCATCGGGAAGATTCCATAGATATCATTGGAAGGTCTCCAACGCTCACCACTTAAAAATTGTAAAAATCCGATTTCTTTCATCGCAGGAATCCCATTTGCAAATAAAAATACACAAATGAGAGCTACCGCCAGCACCGAAGCACAGGCGGCAATGAAGAACACTCCCTGCATGAATTTTTCGTTCCATGCTTTTTTCATCGTCTTTCGTTTCCTCTACTTATTTTATAATTTCATCCCATGAAAGTGCATCACCAACATAGATTGATTTTACCTGATCACTTGTAATGTCATCCAATGTGTTTGCTTTGTTGACAATCACTGCGATACCATCTGTTGCGATTACAGTTGCTTTCAAGCCTTTTGCAAGCTCTTCCTCTTTCACTTCTCTGGATGCCATTCCGATGTCGCAGATACCGTCTGCTACAGATGTCATACCTGTTGTAGAATCACTTTCCTGAATTTCAATCTCTGCTGATGGATTTACTTTTAAATATGCTTCTTTTAATTTTTCCATAACCGGCGTGATAGAAGATGAACCTGCGATGGATACTTTACCTGCCGATTTGCTTCCTGCATATGCCTGAACGTTATCCAAAGCAATATATCCGCTTTCTGACACAACTGCCTGACCTTCCGTGCTCAAGATAAAATTGATAAAGTCCTGAGCCACCTCGCTTACATCACCTTTTGTTGCGATATTAAACGGTCTTGCCACTTTGTATTCGCCAGATTTGATGTTTTCTTCTGTCGGCTCTGCCCCATCTACTTTCAATGCTTTTACAGTGTCATTTAAAGAACCAAGTGAAACATATCCGATTGCATACTCATTGTCCGCCACTGTTGATAACATAACGGATGTACTATTTGTAATGTTAGCCTCCTCTGTTGTGTTATCTACTTTTTCTCCTGAAGCGTCTTTTTCTTCAATTCCGAACAACTCGATAAAAGCACCTCTTGTTCCCGAACCATCTTCTCTTGAAACAACTGAGATATCATTTGCCGCATCAAATTCTGTCTCTGCTTTTCCATCTGTTTTATCTGAATTACCTGAGTTTCCACATCCAACTGCCATTGAGGCTACCATTGCTACTGTTGCTGTTAACACTAAAAACTTTTTCATTTTCATTTTTACATTTCTCCTTTTTCAGTAAAAGATTTTTTATTCCTTAACTTCTTCACAGGTCATATCATATCGAACCTCTGTTAAATCTAAAACGCAAGTAATGTTAAATCTATGTAAAATAATTTTACATAAATACGCCGTTTGCAGGCATTTTTGTTGTAAACGTGTTGTAAACCGTTTTATTATGTTTTGTAAGATGATACAATATCTCAGCCCAACTTCAATAAGTTGAGGCTGTTTTTTTTTACTCAATCCACGCTTGGAATTTGTCCAGGAATCTCTTTTTGTCTCCGGCATATCCGTCCATGCCATCGCTTTTTTGATTATCTACCTGTTTAGTGTAGAAAGAGCTGTTCCCCTCAACAGAAACTCGGTAATGTACCTCTTTGTACATGTACCCGTCCGGCGTGTAGTAGTAAAGCTCGATTGCAAGGATTTCTGAGCCATCTCCGAGAACTCCATTTACAAGGTCATTTGTGTTGTAAGAGTTTGTAAATGTCAGCCACGGCAACCATCCGCTCTTGCGTGTGTACACACGTCCCTTAATAGAGCCCTTGCTTACACAGATACCGATGTAGCGAATTGCATAATCATCGCCTTTACCGCCCCAATCATCTTGATTATGCACAGGTGCCCACCAGCGGTCTGTATAGCACTGGTAAGTACAATCTACATGTCCAAGCTCCTTTTTATTCGATGGCGGAATTGGTGTAGGTGTAACCTGTACGCTACCACCGCCGGAAACCGTACTATCTCCTACTGCTTTTAAGATACCGTTCGCAAGCACATTGCAGATTGCTTCGAATTTCGCATCGAATAAAGCATTATCATTTGCATTCGAGATAAACCCTGTCTCGAACAACACCGCCTGCATCTTTGTGCTGTTTAATACCGTCAAGTCTGTTCTTGTCTTTGTCCCTCGGTTCCGGAATCCAAGCTTCTCCATCTCTGCATTCACATAATCCGCGCAGACTGCAGCTTTATCCGCAATCGCATATACAAGCGTCTCATATCCGGATGCTTCAGCGCTCGCTGCAGAGTTGCGGTGGAAACTCGCGAAAAAGTCTGCTCCTGCATTATTAGCTTCTGTTGCTTTTGTAATCGGACTCTCATAAATATCATCGTCTCTTGTGTAATAGATGTTATGCCCTTTGCCGGACAAAATTGTTCCAACTCTCAAAACCATCCTCAACACATCGTCTTTTTCCAGTCTTCCAAATCCTACTGCTCCGCTGTCACGTCCGCCGTGACCTGCGTCTAAACAAATCTTTGCCATGATAAAATCTCCCTTCTACTCTACAATTACCCAGTCTTCTGCCAACATGTCCGCCTGACTCGCAAGCCATCCCATCTGCACACCACTTGTTCCTACAAAAGCAATTGCTGCATTGCCGATCGCTTCATGTTCACAATTAACAACTTCGTTTTCGAGCGTGTACGAAATGCCTGTTGCAAGTTGGATATACTGTTTCTTTCCATTCCAACCTTTTCGAGCCACTTTCAAGCCTCGTTTCACATATTTAATTGCTTCCCCAAAAGAAAATGTCGCTTCTCCGCCGAGTACCGGACAATTATTTCCGTCTGCCGGAATCCATTCATCTGAAAGCACATTCATTAATGTATATTCAACTCGCTGTGTTTCTCTGATATCTAATCGCTGTTTGTCTTTTGTGTACATGATAATTGTCTGCGCTTCTTCGTCCCAGCACCAATAGCCTCCCCACGAAGGCAATTTCATCGGGATTCCTTTCTTCATTTCTTTTAATGCTTGTTCAAATTTCATTCCCATTTTCTTTTCCTCTCTTTCATTTTATGCTGAGGGCGATTATTCGCCCTCTGAAACCTCTGTATCTTTTTCTCTTAACTGCAATAAAACCTCTTTCAGTTTTTCCGGAATCGGGATGAATACTGCTGCGTTCTCCAAAAGGCTAAGCGCTTCATTTGCAATATAGAACATAATCACAACCTCACGAAGCGGTACCTTTCCTCCAAGCAACTCCTGGATTGCAAATGCTACCGCAATTACAATAAACATTACGATTTTCTTTAATAGTCCTTTAAATCCAATTTCCGAGGACAGCTCTTTTGTGTAAATTCCTTTGATGATTCCCGTGATATAGTCTACAATTGCAAGAAATACAATCGTTTTAAGTAAGACATCCCAACCTCCGAGCCAGTAGACGATAAATCCACCGACTGCTCCGGATGCGATGCTAATCCAATTAAATAACTTATCCATTTTCTTCATATACCTCACTTTCCTTTCTTTCTCTGATTAAAAAACGTACAAAAATAAGACCCACTTAAGGTCTTGCTCGAATCTCCATATATTTTTCCCTTTCTACCGGAGTTGTCCGGTGGCATCTATGCAAGCAATAGCGCCATAAACGGTTTGGTCGTGCAATTCGGAAGAGATACATCGCGAAGCACAACTATACATGCTTACGTTGTCGGACATTGGAAATAGTATTATAGCGTTTATTTCCAACGCCCAATTGCGTACCAGTCAAAATTATGTGTATCTGGTTTGCTGTTATCTGTATATCGTGAGTACGCATACCCTTGGCTGTTTGAATGTTTAGATGCTACCATTATCTCGACAACTTTCCCGGACATATATTGTCCTTGCACAAACAGCATATAATTATCTGTACTTCCGGAAAAAGGTATTGGATAAGTCATTCTTCCAAAACCATCCGTATACGAGTAGTTTGCTACTCCCCATTGCACTAGCTTGCCGCTCGCATATTTCTCGTAGTAGTTATACCTTCCGGTAGAGCCTATTTGCGCCTTGCCACTTTCAACAATATGGTCTTTTATATAAGACAAACTTTTGTTTATCGCAGACATGTTCACAATCATATTAAACTCTTTTGTTACACTTTCTACATTTATCCCTTTTAGACTCACGATATACAATAACATTTCATGTTTCGTAGTTCCTGTTTTAATATTCCCTTTTGTTGGTGTTGGAGCAACAGCCGTTCCCGATACCGGTGTGCCTTTCAGTACTGCCAATTCCACTTTTTCAATCCCTGAATCTGCATTCTTTGTGTATCTCGCTACGATTGCGTCTTTTCGATTCATGTTTTGCATTCCATTTTCAATCGTCACCTCTTCGTATGTGTTCGGTTTGACCCTCCAATGTCTCCCCTGCATTATTGCCTCTCCCTCGGAAATTCGTATCTTGTTATTGCTTATTACCGTGGCTTCCATCTGCTTTCCCGCCGGCGTCACATAATCCTCTTCTCCTATAATCCCCGCCTTGAATCCTCCCACATCATCTGCCGTTACATGTGGCTTTCCTTGAAACGCGTCAACCATATCAATCGCCATATCAATCTCCTCCTTCTATTTTGTATTCTATTTTGTATGTTCCATCTTTTATATTTAAAATTTTTCCAGTAATCGGTTTCTTTACAACAATTCCGGTAATATAATCACGTCCGCCGACAATGTCTCCAATCTGCATTTCGGTTTCAATATAATCGTCAATATCTACCGTAAACTTCTTGCTGTTCATCATTTCCCGGAGTCGCTCCGTGCCCTTTTGTGTCAATTCCGGCTCTTCTGCGCTGCCGTAATCATAAATTGCTGTACATTCGTCCAATCCGGTGTAATACGATACATCTCCGATGCTGCCATCTTTTTGCACGTACAGATGTTTCACAAGCCTGTCTTTCAAATCTCCCTTTCCGAGACAGATCAAGTGATTAATACCACCTTGATTATTCTGTGCAGTAAAAATCAATTTCCCATCTTGCGAAAACTCTTCCTTGTCCGAAAAATCTGTTTTCGGTACCGGCTGTATCCTCACATACGCTTCAGAACGTGTCTTGATATAACAAATATCTAGCCGGTAGCCAATGCTACTTAACATCTTGTCTAGCCCATCAAGCAACGTGCAATAGCGGTCGAACTGAAATTCTATCTCTGTCTCATCTGTAGTTGTCAGAACGGAAAAGAGGGAATCCAATCCACACTCTGCAACCAGTTCCCTCATTACATCTTCTATTTTGCCCGATACGGTCCGGTAATCTTCTCCCGGCTTTGGCTCTATTATCTTTTTTTCCAACATACCTCTCCATGTAGCGCCTCGGACAAATATTCGATTCTGTCCAGTACTGCTTTCGATTTCTGAAACAATTCCTCCGAACTCCGTACCCCGTATGTACAGATAACTTCCAAAATCAATGTCTCCTGTCCAATTATCTACGAAAGAGATCATCTCAAAGTTATTTTCTTTTCCGATTTCAATGTCAGCTTCCAGTTCATCTGCAGAACGAATTTCCTCTCTGTTCTTATTTGCCAGTGTTACCATTTCGGTTCACTCCTTTTCTGTTTCATCAAAATATCCCATCCAAAACCTCCATCCCACAATACGTTGTGAATTCCCGGTGGAATCAGTCTAAAGACGCTATTTTCAAAACTACGGTTGTTGTACTCATTCACAACCGTTCCATTTTTTAATGTTCTTTTTACAGTGTTTTTTTCGCTGTCAATTACAAGATACTCATTTTCTTCTACAGTTGTATTTATCTTATACGGATGATCTCCAATGTATATTATCGGATTTACAACCGGACCGTATATTGTCAATTTGAAATCTGCCTCTACATAATGGTCGTTATTAAGTGTTGCTATTCCTTTCTTTTGTCCCGAAAACTCGAACGGGAAATCGAAAGGGAATTCCAAGAAACCATTTTCCGTTCCTTCGAAAATTGAATATGATAAGAACTTTTCTTTAATCCAAAACGGATTCTCAGCATAGATTCCCATTTCCATTTGCACCACATTACTTCTTTTCTGAATCCCTTTATTTTTCCCGCTTATGATATAGCACTCTTTATAGTAATCACCTAGATATAACTTTCCTGCTTTCTTTTCAATAATATCTCTCTCTGTAATTTCAAATAGACGGTTTGCCGCTTCTTTTCTTTCCTGTTTATTTCCGATAAAATCAGTCACAAGCGTATGTTCCGCTTGTTTTTTTGCAAACGCAGTCACTCTTGTTTCTAATCCTAATCTTCTTGCTTCTACTTCCCATTCATAGTCATATAGGTCAGACGTTCTTAAATGTGCTTTTATATTCTTTCCTGACAGTTCCAGCGTTTCTCCTGTGCTCCCACTTTTATAAATCAGCACGAAAAACCACCCCCATATCAGATAGTCCTCTTGTTACTTCTCGTCCGTTTAAATACGCAACAACCTTTATTTTACTTATAATGTTTTCAAATTTTGCCAGCATATTTTCGCTTTCTCTCACTCCTACGTTTCCGTATCGTGCGTTTAATTTTCTTTGCATATTTCCAAAATCCAATGATTTCTCTACTTCTTTATTTACTCTTCCAGTCTCTTCTTGGATACCAAGGATGTAACCTTCCATCGTTCCTTTACCAAGTGCCTTGAATTTCCTTGATGGAGAATTTATATCTAGCGCATTCTTGGCAGCCCTTATACTTTCTGTCGCCACGTTCGTTGCTGCTGATATTACACCTGACCTTCCGCTTATAATGCCTTCTGCAAGTCCTTGCGAAACATTCTTTCCATACTCCTGAAACCTCGCTTTGTTAAGCATTGTTCCCATTGTCTTTATCACTTCTGTTGCAACTCCTTTTGCCACTGTTTGCACTGTCGACTTATTTTCATTCATTCCTAACACAAGTCCAATGTTTACATTTTTTCCTGATTCCTTCATTTTGACTGACGGCGAATGTACTCCAAGTGCGTTGTTTACCGATTCAATCGTTTTCACACCCAAGTCTTTTCCTGCTGCCTCTGACATTTTCTGCGCCTGCTGCATCCCTTGCACCAGTCCTAAAACAGTATTTGCTCCACTCTGTTGCATAATCGGCGTTAAGTTTTCCATCCCTCCAGCGATATTCGCTGCACCTGAAGTGAGTAATTGTTGCCCCCATTCATTCGTCATTCCTTTTATATCGATGCTCTGATTCCACAGTTCATTCGCTTCTTTAAGCTGATCTCCTGTCATGTTGTTAAACGCCTGCACATATCCGGAACCCTGCGGTCCCATCTCTGAAAGTTTTTGCAAGATTCCTTGATTGATTCCTTTATCTGCTAATGCCGATAGATTTTTTTCCCACTCCTCTACTCCTTTTACTTGACCCCTCATATTTTCAAGCAGCTGTTCCGTCGAAATTTGAACCCCTCCATCAAATTTTTCGAACATGTCCATTTGAGATTCTAAAGCACCTTGTACATTTTCTTGCATCGTCAGAACTGCATTAGTTACATTCGTCGCCATTGTTTGCTGCTCAAATGACAGCGCATTGTACGCCTCCATTTCTTTTCCAGCCATTTCAATGCTGACCTGCGCCTGCTCTGCTGCTTTTGCTTTTTCTTCTGTGTTTTTTGCAGTGTTTTCTGTGCCTTTTTCTGTCGCATCTGCCATTCCATTTAGGTACTGCATATACGGTTCCATCTGTTCATTCGCCTTTTCAATCGCATCATTGGCATCTTTTTGGGCTTGTGTATAATCTTTTTTTACATCTTTTAAGTCCTGCTCATCTTCTGCCATGCGTTGCAAAGCTTCCATTGTTGTCATTACTTCTCCGTTGTATTCGATTGTGACTTCTTTCTGATTCATCGTTGCAGCATATAGCTCATTTACATTGTCAGCACCTTCTCGCAATGCCTCGCTATATTTTTCTTGTGCCTCTCTTGCCTCTTCGCTTTGCTTTGTAATTGCATCATTCAATTCTGTTCTTTTGCTGTCAATGTTTTTTAACTTATCGTTAATTCCTTTTAACTTTTCCGCTGCTTCCGCCTCTTCAATCTGTGCATCTACTAACTTCTCTACACTTTTCGTCATTTTTTCCTGCACGACTTGGATTTTTTGCATTTCGATCGACGAATCTATGAACCCTTTCATTTCTTCGGAGCTCATGTTTAATTTTCCGGATACTTTATCCAGTTCAAGTCCCATTTCAGGGAACATCGTATTGAGCTGCATTACAATTCCCTGCATTCTATTTTGCTCTTCTGCAGTCCTTTTTGTTTGGCCCGCTAATTGTTCCAACTCTTGTACGAGATTTCCAGCAACATTTTTACTTGCGGAAACTTCCCCTAAAGATGTCTTAATCGCCGATGTAGATTCTTCAAGTTCTTCCGAGGTCGTTTTTACTTTTTCATTCAGTTCTTCCGCTTCATTTTTTAGTTCGCTGACCTCATCTTTCGATTCTCCGACTCCTTTTGCAAATAATGCCGTCACTGTAACTAGCGTTGCGATACCTGCCACAACCAATCCGATTGGATTTGCTGACATAGCAACATTCAATCCCTCTTGTGCTACTGCCGCTGTAGTGGTCGCTGTTGCCTGTGCTGTCGTTGCCGTAGTTTGTGCAACCGTCGCCGCTGTCTGCGCCCCTTTTGCTGCCGTTGATGCAGTATCCGCTACAGTCTCTGCCGTTCGGATTCCTACAAATTCAAGTAACTTTTTCCCAAGATCAGTGATTGTCTCTCCTGCTTCTTTGACTTCTCCAATGAATTTTTTACTTTTATTCACAACAAATATTGTTCCAACCGCTGCTCCTGCTGTAGTTGCTACTGGTACAATAGTATCAATGTTGTCTGCTAGAACTTTCATTCCTTTTTGTGCAGCCGGAAGAAATTTCACTAAAACCGGCTGCATCACATCCGTTTGAAATGTTCTTCCTAACATTTTCCATTGGTTCGATACACTGTCGTACTTGATATTTTTAATTTCCTCCATCGTACCGTGCACATTCTTATATGTGTGATTTACATTGTTCAGCGAAGCGATAACTTTCATGGCGTTATCCTCTCCGAGCGAACTCCATGTGTTGCTTGCAATTGTCAGAGCTCGTTGCTGGTTCTCCATGCTTGCCAAATCCGAAATCACAGATTGGAATACCTGTTTCGTTGTCACTTCTCCGTTTTTCCACTGTTGGAATAGCCCTTGCGTCTCCACAGAAAAAGCGTTTAGGTTTTCTTCAATTCTTCCATCCGCTAGGCTTATGCCGAACTCCTTCACATAATCGTTTATTTTATCAAGGTTGTAAGCCCCTGAATCAAGTCCATTTTGTAGAATTGAAAACATTTCTTCTGCCGAAAACCCAGCTTGTCCCCACAGCTGACCGTATTCCGCAATGTTATCTGCAAGTTCTCCTGATTTATCCAGTCCGTTCTGTGCACCTGCTGCCATGTAATCAAACGCCTGTTCTGCACTTAATCCCATGTTGTCCATAAGTGCGTCTATCCCTCGTATAGACTCACTTAAATCCATTTCAAATACGTCTTGCAATGTAATACCGTTTTCAGCTAGTTCCTTTATTTTTGTTGGATCCGTCTCATTTGTGTACTGCTTTACAAGAGCCATTGCATTTGCAACATCATTTATAGAATCTGCATATCCCCCTTTATACAATTCCTGCATCTGAGCATTGTATTCTTTTGTGACCTCCGCTGTTGCTCCTGTGCTTGCTCTTAATTGATTTTGAGCATCCTGAAGTTCTAGCGTCCCTTGAGCCGCACTTGTGAAAACATCCGCCACCAGCGCCTTCCCTGCATTTAATGCCGTATTTGTCAGATTGGCTTTTATAATTGTTCCAAGGCTTGTGATTTTTTCGGCTGTATCGTCTGTTTTGTTTCCAAAATTATCAATACTTTTCGCACAACTATCTGTTGCCGACTCCGCTTCTTTCATGTAAGTCGCATTTTCATTCAGTGCTTTTGTACTTCGGATTGTCTGTGCCTCTGCATTGTTTAACTGCTTTTTCCAATCCTGTACTCGATTCCCAGCTCTTTGATAGGTTGCTTCCCCTTTTTCTACTGCCCTCGAAAGTAGTTCAACGGACTCTCTCTGTTTTTCCAGTTCCTTTTTCGATGCGTCAGATGTATTTTCCATTTCGCTCAGCGCATCTTTAGCTTTTTGTAACTGTTCCTTGTATTCCGTCAGTTCTTTTCCAACTTTTTCATATTGCTGCTCTGCGTGTTTTAATCCTGTCCTTACAGCTTCCTCTTTTTTGATTTGCTCTTCCAACGTATCCGATAGCACTTCGTGCTTTCTTTTCAGTGTGTCAAGTGTATTCGCACTTCCAGCTGTCTGTGCTTCCACAAGTTTCATCTCAGATTTCATTGTCGCAAGGTTCTTATTACACGAGCTCACGGCAGAACGAAACTCTTTTTCTCCATCCAGCGTAATATAAGCGCCTATTTTTTTCTTTGCCATTTTCTCACCTGCCTTCGCTTAAAAACTTTATATAAAAAGAACACCTACCGTTTTTGATAGATGTTCTCTCTAAATTTTATTATTCGTATTTTTCTATATATCTTTTTAGATAATTTACAAATCTTCCTTTTGGTGCTACTCTTAATAATTCCTCATCATAACGATTTCTTCCACCAACTCTGCTTATCGCAAGCAGAATTTTTTTTATTATAATCGGAAGCGTAATCAGAATCAGCGCCATCAAAATCCCCACTGTAAATTCTCCATTAAGTCCAATCCACAGTCCACCAAGCAACAATGCTACTATCCATGTTGTCATATATGGTCTATATTTCATACAATATGATATTATTCCTTTTAACACAATCATGAATCTGCTTAGTTTCATTTTTATCTCCTCCTATGGTTTTATATTACCACATTTCCTTTTATAAATCCATAAGCGATTGCACTTTTTCCTCTTCAAACACCATTCTTTTCATTCGGATATTGTGCATATTTTTCCATTCTTCAAACAGATCGCACCACTTTCCATAATACATATGAGCTACTTCTTTTTCGCTGTATCCGATGTCCATTCCGACATATACGATCCACGCAAAGTTTATTTCTGAGTCTCCTCCGTCTCCCTCGGCGTGGTCTCCCCGTTTTTTCTTGCGAAACACTTTGAAAATTCATTTTTCAGTACGCGTCCAAGTTCCACTGGAGACATATCCACTTTTCTTGCAAGTTCAATCTCTGTAATGTCTGCTTGTCCGCTTTCAATTTCCATTCCTTCCTGCACCATCCACGCCAATGCTTTTCTTAGTGTTTTTGCGTCTGGAATCCCGTAGGAACCAATCATGTACCCCTCTTCATTTTTTACGATTTCTCCGTCTTTATCACGTTCCGGTACAAATCCAGTTAAATTATTTTCAAACTCTGTCAGATTTTTATACTCCTCTTGAATTTTTTCTAATACTAAAATATCACATTTCAGGGGATAGCTATCCCCTGATAATTCAATATAATTTACTTTCTCAAACATTATTACTTGCCCTCCCTTGTATTTAACGTTTATTTCGATGTAACGGTAGTCTCTCCTGCTTTCTTTGCAAGATTTCCTTCTGCTGTAGCTTCCACAATCACAATTTTATCTCCTGTTTTCGCCACAATTTCAGCTGTTCCATCCCATGTTTTCCACCCCGTTGTCGCACTACACACCTCGTTATAAGCCGGCATCGTTACCGATGCTCCTGTTTTATAAAAATATGTATTGGTTTCATCTTTCTGTCCCGTTACCGTAATCTTGGTTTTTCCTGTTTCCGATGCACTTGCAGCGCTTTTAATCGTTAGCTCCTTTAATGTAGCTCCTAGCTTTTCGTAAACCCAATTCAAAGCCTCTTGCACTGAATGAAAACTTTGTGTATCTTTCCAATCCCCATCGCCTGCCGGCAATGCTCTTCCTGTGATGGACGGTGTCTTGTATTCAATTGCATCTGCCTTTGTCGCATAATCTTCCGATGGCTCTGAAAATTTTATCTTGTACAATACATTTCCAATGAACGAACGTTTTCCATTTACCTTTTCAACTGAGATCCAACCAAGACCTACGTAGTTCGCTTGATCGTCTTTATTGAATGTAACACCATTCATTTCTTTATTGACTTTATGTCCAAACATTTTTTCATGTGCTGCAATTGGAATTGTACTTGTATTCAGTACAACCTCTGCGTAATTAAATTCTTTGTCATATTCTGCCTGCTCGTCATCCGCATTTAAACTTCCTTCTGCGTAATTCGGCGTAACTTGTAACCCCACTGCCTTTCCAAAAGCAAACGGTTCATCATATGTTTTTTCTCCTGTCATTTTTGCTACAATTGGTTTTCTAAGTCCTACATATGCCATCATTCTTCCTCCTTAAATTCCTGCTTTTCGTTGTAACCATTCGTCGGCTTCTTTTTTTGTCCAAAATCGTTTTTTTGTTCTCCATTTTCCATTACAATCCGGGACCGCCTTCCCTTTTATCTCTGGAGTTCCGTATTTGATGGAATCGCCCTTCGTCTCATGTTCCTGTTCTCCATCCGAAAACTTTACTTTATGTATCCATATCGCTACATATACTTTTTTCCCTGATGCCACTTCCGCAACTCTAATTCCCATCCCGACATAATTTGCCCTATCTTCTACGCCTGACATCACTTCATCTCCGTTTGTAATATGTCCGAACATAAGCCGTTCAGCCACTTCTGGTGTCTCACTTGTATTCATCACTATGTCTGCGTCAGAAAACTCTTGGTCTTCCTCCGTGTCGTTTATTCCTCCGTACTCACTTACATCCTCATAATTGGGTGATATTACTACTTTTATTGCTTTCCCGAACCGGAAACCTTCGGAGTAAGTTATATTTCCGTTGCTTTCTTCGTATTTCGCGATTACTGGTCTTGCAACTCCTATATATGCCATCATTCTTCCTCCTCAACATAACAACTAAAAATCAAGTGATAATACCGTGTATCCTTTTCGTACATGGTCTCTATACCAGTTACCATGATGTCTGCTTCTCTTAACTTACTTCGGATATTTTTTCTGAGACTGATATAATTCCCCTTGTGAAACAAATGTATTTGCATATATTGTAACCAGTTCAAATCCTCATCATCTGCATAATATCCCGGTTCTTCCAATTCCGGATTGTACACAATATAAGTATCCGGCTTTTCTTCATCATACGGATAGCTTAATGGATATATCTCATCAGTTATATTGCGAAGTGTCTGTTCTATTTTTTGATTTACATTCATTTTCCCACAACCTCATTAAACTTCTCCTGCATGATCTGCAAGCACTCATTCTCCGAATGATGTACCGCTTTCCCTATTACCGGTCTTGCCTCCTGCTTCGATGTTCCATATTCCAAATACGCAAGCTTTTCATTATTTCGGATTCCTTTTCTGTCCTTCCCTGTAGCTGTTACCGCTATATAATACCCATACTTGTTCCTTCCTGGTTTCATCGGTTTTATAGATTTCTTCAAATCTCCTTTTGCATATCCTCTATTTGTTTCTTTTGATACCTCTTTTTTTAATTCTCTTTCAAGTATTGGAGCTGCTTCCGTAAGTAATTCCGGTGCGTATTTGTCAATGTCCCCTAGCCGTTCTAATTCTTTTGCCAAATCATCAAACCCGAACTCTTCAAACATTTAACCACACACCACTTCTATTTTTGATTTTCCTACTTTGTAAGTTCTTATAATTTTATATTGTTGTTCATCGCATCCGATTATATTTTCTATGCATCTTTTATCTGCGAGTTTTTTTGCGTATTCCCAGTCTTCTTGCCTGATTTCATATACTGTTTTAACATTCACTCCTGCTTTCATGGATTCATACGCTTCTGTCCTTGTAACAGATTTTTCTTCCGCAAATACTCTGACTATCTTCTTTATTTGACTTGGGAATCCATCTTTATCCTTTTCTGTTTTTGTGATAACCAGTTTAATCTCCATATCAGCTTTCCTTTTCGTAATCTCCTGAAAGTTTCATCGCATCCTTAAGTTTTTCAAACGCCTTTTGAAATCTTTCTGTTTTCTCATCGTATCCATAGTTTGCCTTGCAATATAAGACAATCGCCTGAAAATATGTCGGGTCGTCTACACTTCCGTAAACGCCCGATATTTCCAATTCTCTTATGCAAGTTTTGACCAAATCCTCCAACTCATCTGCTGCTGATTCTCCAACCCTTACTCTCTGCATCAGCTTTTCGATTACTTCATACCCTATTTCTTGCATCGCTTCACCGCCTATTTCTCGGTAACCTTTAAATTGTTTCTTCGCTTGATTTATTAGGCTTTTTTCTTTGTGACTGTCACAAGCGAATGCTTGTCAATCACTTTTCCATCACAAATCATAACCGCTTTCGTAATCTGATCTTCTGTGTCATCATCCTCATACGTTTTTACCCGCATCGCATAATTTGTATTGAACATGTAATCAGACCAGTCAAACAAGAACGCAACAACCGTATCTGCTGAAATAGTCGCTCCTAAGCTTGTCATGTATTCGTTTAGCACCACTCTTCTTCCCAAAAGTGTTCTTTCCGGCTTCCCGTTAATTCCATAATTCACTCGTGCAATCGGCTGTTTGTTTGTATCTAACATTCCGATAAATTTCATAAAAGTTTTCTTCGTCATATTCCATACTGCTCCATTTTCGTACGCCAACGGAAGAGCCGCTTCTGCGTCAACTAGCGTCTGATAAGTAACATCCCCTGCTGCCGCAATGTCCACATTTTGTCCTGTTTCTACAGTTTCTTTTAATACTCCTTTTGGCTGCCCTGTTCCTGTTCCGCTGATAAATGCCATTTCTTGTGCTTTTACCATTGCCTTAGATACGCTGTTTACAAAAACATTTTCGAATACCTGCAGCGACATTACACTTGCTTCCAATGTCATAGAAATTGCGCATCTTAATTTGTATCCTTTAATATCAATTTGACCGGTTGTTTTTTTCTGTTTTTCAGACGTTGCACCTTCCGCAACCCATGTCGCCACCGGCTTTACGGTTGATGTCGGAATTGTTACCCCTGCCGGATATGCCGTTTTTGTTACTAGCGGTAAGATCATTCCGATAGTTTCCATTTTTTCAATGATTCTTTGCACTACCACCGGCGAAATCACGGAGCCGATATCTGTTGTTTTTGTCGGTCCTGCTTCGTTTTTAAATTTTTCCGGAATTTCTTTTCCACTTAGCACGTAATTCATGAATGCGTTTCTGTACTCCGTCGAATCATAGATATTTTCCTGTTCCTCAATTTCTCCTGCGAAATTCATCACGCTTCCATTTTGTCCAAATGGATTCATTGCAACTGGATCCCTGTTCATTGCATTAAAATTCGCCTGCGCCTGTGCAATCGCATCCCATTTTTCATCCAATTCCTTTACTTCGTTCATTTTAGTCTCTGCACCTTCTGCATCTCCGTTATCGATTAACACCTGTGCTTCATTCATCAATGTTTTCCTTTTCTCTTGATACTGTTGATTATTCATCTTGTTTCTCCCTTCATTCTTTAAAAAAATTAGTTTTTGTTGTAATAAAAAAACAGAATCTCCTTTTTTTGGTTCTTCTGCTTGTCCCATAATTTTTCTTATTCTTCCAAGCACCTCTTCACTCGGAAGTTCAAAATTTCCTGCAACCATAAATCTTTTTTCTTCTTTTTCTTCAAACATGATCGCATCAATTAACTTCTTTTCTTTTGCTTGTTCCGCTGTAAGCCATGTTTCATGTTCCATCATGCTCAGCGCTTCATCTTCGCTCATTCCACTTTTTGTTGTATACGCGGTGCAAAGTGCCCTGTCTGCCGTCCTCAAAACTTCCGCTGTATGTTCCATCGCGTTATGATTCCCCCGGGCACCGGTCGATACGCAGTGTACCATCATAAGTGCTGTTGGCGACATTTCGCAATATCCTGACATCGCTACAATTGATGCTGCGCTACACGCTTCTCCTGTGATGTAGATTTTTACATTCTCACAACTTCGAAGCATCGTGTAAATTTCACTTCCTACATCAATTACTCCACCACCAGAATTTATGTATACTTCCACTTCATCTCCCGGTTGCATTGCATCTAGTACTTTTTTTACATCATCCGGACATGTACTGTCCATTTCGAAATAATTGTAAAAAAACTTGTAATCATTCGGAATCATAACTCCTCTAATGTCAACTCGTTTTTTCATACTTTTTCACCTCCATGCATATCCAAATACGCGCTTTTTAAGATTTGCCCCATAACATTTGTCATTTGCACATAATTTTCTTGATTCATTTTGTTTAAGCAATCTTCCAACATATTCACAACTTGCGTATCCAGTCTTCTGATCGGTTGATCTCCTCCTGGAACAGGTGCCATATTCATGGTTGCTCTCCATTCGTTTGGCGTCATCGCCCCTCTATCCACCATTGCTTGGAATGCAAGCTTTGTTGTAAGACTTGCGCATTGTAGATTGTTCGCCTCGAATGTGATTCTATTTCCAAAGCCTCTTTCCTTTCTTGAAAAAATTCTTACAGTATATGTCTGATGCATTTGCACCACTACCGGTTCTATTTCTGCTTCGTAGTATGCTGTCCATTCATCCTCATTGTAATCGCTTTGTACAATTTTCTTATTCGTGTTGAAAAATGAGTAAATCCGTTCAATTGTTCTGTCTGTAATCGCCGCATTCGGTACATAATCTTTCGGTTCAATACGCTGTACGTCTGCTTTTGAATCCACCCCCGCCGCTCCAAAAGAATCCGTTTCTACCGCGAGATAATTTTCGACAAAATTTTGTACATTTCTTTTTATATCTTCATCTCGCATAGATGCTGTATATTTTAGCAACCATCTTACTACCCCACTGTTCTTTATCGCTCTTACAATTCCTTTATCTATCGTTCCGATTACTTCCATCATTGTTGTTAGAGCTTGTGCCGGACTTTCTCCGAATATGTCATCTTCATTGTAGTCCTGCTTTAAATGTATAACATCCGAATATCGAAATACCCCCTGTTTTCCATTCCTATACTGAAATTTCAAGAACAGTTCTCCACTCCCGTTATATTTCGCCTCCGCCGTTACACAAGGAATCGGATATAGCTGCATTACTTTTCCGTTTTCATCTCTTACGATTAAAATGAACGCATTATTATTCAGGCATAGTTGGTTTGCCACTTTTTCTTGCATCTGCTGCCCCGTCATATAAGGGTTTGGCTCTTCCAGTAAAAATCGAATATTTGCATCCGGATTCACTGTCAATCCTCCGTTTGTTGGATCATCTCGAATATGCTTTCCTACCAATTTTCCAATCGCTTTCACTTTCGGTCGGATGCACGCTCTTACGATATCACTTTGATACATTTTTCCATCCCATGCATAGTAAAAATCTCCAAGTGTAGTTACCATTTTCAGCACCGTATTCCCCGCCTGCTCCTTTTTATTTTTTGTTGGTTCCCTTTTTCTAAATAGTTTCATCTTTCCTCCTATATCACGCTCAGATATTCATTCATTTTTTCTTCTAAAACGACATATGCATCTAGTAACGCTGCTGTTCCATCAATTCTCCTTCTTTGATTGCTTGTCTTATGTGGCTGTATATTGTCGTTTTTGTCAATATCAACTGCTGTATTACATAAACACCACCTGTCAATTGGATTGTTGTTGTAATTTATCAGTTTCGCCTGCAAATCTGCTTTCATGTTTTTCATCGGCGCAGACAATGTCTGTTTTCCCTGCCTTACTGGTATCATTACGTTTTTTCCAAATTCCATTTCCATTTCATCCACCCAGTAAGCTGCCGACCACGCATCATATCCAACTGCATAGATATAAATGTCCAATTCGTTTTGCACTTCTTTAAACCATTCCGTCACATACTTCGGATGGTTCTTATTTCCCGGACACGTCCTTACATACCCTTTTTCTATCCATATGTCATATGGTATTTTATCCTCTATTACACGCTTTTCAACCAAGTCCTCTGGTATCCAATACATTTGTAATACATAAATGTGTGGATCTCCTGGCACCATAAACAGTACTTTAGCAGCTGTGAGGTCCGTTGTTTCAGATAAATCTGTTCCACCGATTCCATAACGAGGTTTCAGTGCTTTCAAGTCATAAACATCAGTATTGTTTGCTTCTTCTAAAGTCAGCCACGCTTCTGCTGTTGTCTCTGGTACATTAAAATCTTTACATAACAGATTCTTTACAAGCAATGAATTCAACTTTGCTTTTGCAACTTTCGCCTCAAGCTGGTCCAGTCTTTTAATTGTTCCCAGCCCCGGATTTGCCTTGATGTATGTTTCCGGATTCGTCCATTCTTTTCGGTTATCCAGTTCATATATCAGTGCAAGTAAATGTTCGTCCTTGTAACCTTCCGGATCTTCGAATCCATTGATAACATTCTCCGCCTCATCATATTTCCGGTCAAATACATGTTCTCTCACTGTTCCAGCTGTTGTTGTGATAAAAATCAAAGGTTCTTCTCTCGCACTCGTACCGTCCACAATTACGTCATACAGATTATCGTCTGTCCACGCATGAATTTCGTCCATCGTTGCACAATGTACGTTCAATCCATCTAACGTCTCCGAATCACGTCCGAGCGGTTTGAAAAAGCTATCGTTGAACTCTGCAGTTAATTCCGCAACAAGAGGTTTGTTTCGTTTTAGCAGCACTCCGCTCTTTTTCACCATGCGCTTTGCTTCCAACCAAATGATTTTTGCTTGATCTTTTTTGGTAGCAACCGCATACACTTCTGCTCCCGGCTCTCCATCTGCCATCTGCATATACAGACCGATAGCGGCTGATAAAGTGGACTTACCGTTTTTACGCGCCACCATAAGCAGTACCTCTCGGTATTTCCTCAAGCCTGTTATTTTATGTACAATTCCGAATGTGGCTGCTACCAATGCCTTTTGCCATAGTTCCAAAATAAAAGGTTGGCCACCCATTTTACCTTTACTGTGTTTGCAATAATTTTCTATAAACTCAATCGCATGATTCGCTCTTTCTGAGTTATATTCCCATTCACTTTCCGGATCATCTAAAAAACGAATAATTTCTTTGTACATCCGGTATACTTTCCAGCTTGTGTTGATCACACAATACTGTTTTTTCAGACTGCTCCGTTTTTCTATTTTCTTTTCAAGTTCTTCTTTTCTTTGTACCAAAAAAGCAGAGCTGACATTTTCCTTCAACTCTGCTTCCTGTATCTCTGTTTGTAATTTTTCTATTTCTGCAAATAACGGTTTTTCTTTTATCTTCTCCCAATACTCTCTTATCGGATTGTAGTTTTTCTCATAAATAATTTTTCTAGCTGCGTTCATTATTTCATCCGCTCCCGCAAGAAATCATCAAAACCATCATTTTCTTGTATAGGCTTTTCCGTTTTAGGTAAACACTCAACCAATATTTTCATTGCTTGTGTTTGCTTCTGTGACATTTGCAGATATAGCTGTGCATCTGGACTTTGCTTTGTGCCATATTGATTTTCTCCATTCTTGTATTCCACCGTTGTCCCATCCCTTATGATCGACTCCCTTAAATCTTGCATTGTAATTGTTAAAAAAGCTACGTCTTCTATCGTTGCAAATACCAATTTCTTTTTATTTTCATCTATTTTTGAGAACAATCTTTTTAATCTTCGCACCTCTTTGTCAATCCGTTTCTTTTTCTCTAAATACTCCGCAACGCTGTCAAATTCAGCCTCTCTTCGTCTTTGCTCTTCTTCAAATTCATCATAATCTATCAAGATACCACACCCCCCTTATGATAACCTGTGTGTTAAATGAATGAGTACTCTCGGTCTTCCCCCAAAAAAAATATTATTATTTTAAGGGGGGGGGATTGGCAGATTGCATTCCCTTCTTCATCAAATTCTACTCTCACAAGTCCATTAATTTCCTCTTGCTTGTTCTCTTTATTGTGACAAACATGGCAGTCATATTTTAAATTCGCAAAGTTTAATGCAATATCCGGATTATTTATATTTCTCGGTGTCAACTCCTCTTTGTGATGCACGATGTATCCAGGTACTTCATGGCATGTCTCACACATTCCTCCATCTATTGCTTCTCTGTGCTTTATGTACGCTTCTCTGCATCTCCTCCATGTTTTCGAATTGTAAAATCCTTTTGCAAATTCTTTAGCCATCTTCCTGCACCGCTTTTATCTCGTATGTGTTTCTTATTATTTTGACATCTAAATTCATTTTTTCTTTAAGCCATGATCTTTCTTTTTCCAATTCTTCTTTACTTATCGCGCGCATCGATTGTAATATCAATGTGCTTCCCGGTTTTATTAATATAATTCCATCCATTTCTCCATCTCCTTTCATCGTTTTAAATGGATACTGTCGGAATCGAACCGACGACTTGCTGTTTATGAGACAACCGCTCTAACCGCTGAACTAAGTATCCAAATAAAAATGACAACAGACTGCTGCCTGCTGCCACTTTCGTGTTTGTACACTTTTCGTTTTTATCATACTAGCACATTTGTAGCGAACAGTGGCGAACATTTATAAAACTTTTTCAAGAAATCTATTATGCATCATTCTGCACCCGTCTTTTGTAAATGGTATTTTCTTCCTCGGAAACATGTTATTCATTTTCATCGCCACCATTTCCCATGTTAGCCCGTCCACGTAATACAGTTGGAATATCATTCTTAATTTACTTTTTTCAATCTGCTGTATATATTCTTCTACTTGTGTTTGTTTCTCTAGCAGATCCATTTCTAATCGTTCCAATTGATCTATTTTCTTTATGTATGCGTTTTTCTTTAGCTCGATCGTCATTCGTGGTTTTCCTTCGACTCTTGTCGTTCCAAGTGACTTTCTTCCTTTCTTTCCACGTGATACTGTATCTATTACAGTTTCTTTATTGAGTTTTTCCAACGCTCTTTTATCTTTCTCTATCCTTCTTCGTAAGTCTTTTATTTCCTCTTTCATATCTGCGTACTCAATTAGTATTGTTCTGTCCATCGGCAATCGCTCCCTTTAAGTTAACTCCCCATTTTGTTAAGCATTGTTTTACCCCGTATTCCTTGCGTACGTCTCGCTTAAATGCAGCTCTTGCATTATTAGGAGGCTTGTTTGTTTCCATCTCATCGTAATGGCTGTTTCGTTCAATTTTTCGTTCGTCATTAGTGTGTTTTCTCTTCAAATTTGATCTCCTCGTAAATTATCCTTGCTCCTTTTACAATTATGTAGCCTGCTGCCACAAATCCACTTATGACAGTAAGAGCACTCGCTACAAAATCTAATGTTTGTAAAAAGTACAAATTATCACCTTCTTTATTTTTTATATTTTTTTCTTCAAAACTGCGTTAGATTTCCTCGACTTATGTGTATATATAGTAGAGGAGCCTATAATACTGTGAGGTCGGAGCAACGGCACTTAAGACCGTGCTCCGCTGTCCTCTTTAAACGCTTTACTCCGTCGTATATATATGCATACAAATCTTCAATACCCTGTTTGTATCCATCACAGTATGCTCTTTCTTTTTCTACTGTTCTTGTGTATTTCATTTCTGCGTCGCTTTGCATTTTATTTACAATGTTTTCCAGGTTGTCCACCTTTTCACTCCTCCTACTCCTCTTTCGCAAATCTTTAAAACTTCGTTCGCTTTAACGTGCATGCTACAAACAACTGTCGCATGCCCAATCACTTCGTATTCTTTCATATCTACTCCCTCCAATCTAACCTCTGTCCGCACTCGTCGCAAAACCTCATATAACTTCTAAGTATTCCTCCGCATTTTGGACATTCCCCCACTCTGCATCCAATTGCTCCATTCACCCCGATGATAATCGGTTTCTTCGCCGTATCCCGTTCCTTCAGCTCCTGCACCTGCTTTAGCAGCTTTGCAGTCTGCGTCTTATCAAAATCATTAATCCGATTGTATTCATTCAAGATATCGCAGATAAACTTCCCAATTTTACATTCTGAACATATAATTTCTAAAGACTTTCCATCTGCCATGTGCGGATATCGGCACAGATTGTCACAGATATGCTCTGCAAATTCCGTTGTTATCTTGTCCATCTTTGTTTCGTATTTGTTCATTTTCCTGATTCCTCCTTAATCCGTTTTATCCTTGCTTTCAAACTCTGCATCACGTAATTCTGCACATCATCTTTTCGTTCCAACGCCTGTACTACATCTTCGTCTCTTGTGCCATCACATACCAACTGATGAATGATTACCTTCTCCGTCTGCCCCTGCCTGTGCAGTCTTTTATTTGCCTGGGTATACAGTTCGTAATTCCAAGTGAGACCGAACCAGATTACATGGTTTCCTCCGTGCTGCAGGTTCAACCCATAGGCACTGCTTGCCGGGTGCGTCAGAAGAATATCAATTTCACGATTATTCCAGTCATCCTCATCCTGTGTGGTCTTTAACTCTCTTACGCGTAACCCTGTCTTTGCGAGTGCCTTTAAGACCCGTTCCTTATCATGCTGGAAATTATAAAACACTAATGCCGGTTTTCCCTGAAGAGATTCCACCAGTTCCATGAATGCCTCAATCTTGCAGTTATGAATTTCATGCACGTTTCGATCCTCGTCATAAATCGCACCGTTCCCAAGCTGCAGAAGTTTATTGCTCAACGCCGCTGCACTTGTCACACTGATTTCTTCTTCATCCTCCGGAAGTGCCAGCACCATTTTTCTCTCCAGTTCCTGATATGCCTTTCTTGCTTTTGTATCCAGGGTAACGGTTACTGGATGGTATGTCACATCCGGAAGCTGCAGATAATCCTCTGCCTTCATGCTGATGCAGATGTCGGAAATGATTTTCAGAATGCTTTCCTCGCTCCCCTGCTTTGCCTTGTAGTTATATACCACATTGTTCCCGCGTTCTCCCGGATCAAAATACCGTTCCCTGAACTGCGTATATCTTTTTCCGAGTCGTTCACCTCCGTCTAACAGATAGATCTGTGCCCACAGGTCGTCAAGTCCGTTCGGGGATGGGGTTCCCGTAAGCTCTACAAGACGGTTGATCCTTGTTCCCACACCTGCAAGTGCTTTGAACCGTTTTGCTTTATGGCTCTTAAAGCTGCTGGATTCATCGATCACCACCATGTCAAACGGCCAGCTGTTCCGGTAATAATCCACTAACCACACTACGTTCTCCCTGTTGGTGATGTAGATGTCCGCCGGTGTGTTCAGTGCACGGATGCGTTTTGTCTGACTTCCAAGTACCTGAGATACCCTCAGCATCTTCGTGTGCTCCCATTTATCTTTTTCCTTGGTCCATGTTCCTTCGGCCACTTTCTTCGGTGCGATCACAAGCACTTTCCGTACTTCAAACCGGTTATATTTCAATTCCTTCACGGCCGTTAATGTTGTGATCGTTTTTCCCAGTCCCATATCGAGAAATAACCCGATTTTTTTTATCTTGATGATCTTTTCAATACAGTGTTTCTGATAGCCGTGTGGTTTAAACTCCATCTGTTTTCACCCCTTTGTATTTTCCGGAAAGTAGAATGCTCACTTGCGGATATCCGTATTTCCCGAAAAATTTGATCAATCCGGCTATCCCCTTTACTACTTCCACCGTTTGGCCAAGTTCTCTCAGCCTTTTCACCTGTACAGTCTGCAGGTTCGTAAGCACGCCTGTGTCCGTTTTCAATTCCACAAACACCGGGGGTTTTTTCGGGAATATTACAATCCGGTCCGGTACCCCGCTGTTACCGGGACTGACAAACTTATATGCCTTACCTCCCAACTTCTTCACTTCTGTCACCAATATTTTCTCAATCTCTTTCTCTAACATTTTCACACCTCCTGCAACATCTACAACCTCGCACGCGTATGTGTACTCTCTATTAGGCGCGTTAGGTAATACATATAGCGTACGTGTACTCTTTATTTTTATATTTTTATTTTTTATAAAAAGTTTGTTGACATTGTTGACATATATTTATAAATGTTGTATTTCTGCGGTTTTTCGTGTCAACATCTTTGCAACAATCCCGTCAACATGTAAACAAACTTGTTATTTTTCTAATTTTTGCATTTTTTGTCCTTTTGTTGACAATTTCGGACTTTGTTTACGCATGTCGTCCTACATTGTTGACACCCTTTCAAACCCTCTTTGAGTTCCATAAAAGCCATATCTCTGCGAAGTCCGGTTCCTTTTCCACCCTGGTATTCCTGATAAAATGCTATTGATCTCCATACTGTCTCTTTTTCCCATGTACTTGATATCACTTCCAAAACATTCCTGCCAAATCTCTGCAGCACATACTTTTCTGCGTTCTGTCAGTTCTTCATTTTTAGGCGCCTGCATTCCTCCCTGCAGGTACTGCCGCCTCTGCATCAGGTTCATTGCATCCCAGTTCACAGGAAGTTTTCTTTCCAAAAATTCCCTTACCACGCCTTCTTTTGCATAGGATTCTCTGTGTTTTTCCTGCTGTTCTTCTGCCAGTTTTTCGATCTCTTTCGGTAAAAACAAGTCTTCCCCCATTGCCCAGTACATATATGCTTCAGCCCATATCTGATCCACTTCCAAAGGGAGTTGCTGCCATACCGATTTCTTTGCTTTATGTTCTCCTACATCCACCGGCCAGAACCTTCTGTTCCCCGTGGAATCCTTTAAAAACTCGCTGTCATTGCTTGTACCGAAGAATACGCACCGTCTTGGGTATTTATTCGTTGTACGTCCATAAGCCGCCCTATAGATATCATGCGTCTTGCTCAGAAACTGTTTGACCGCACTGGTCTCCTGCTTCGTCATCGCCGTCAGTTCCCCGACTTCATTGATCCAAGTTCCCTGTATCAGCTCCGCGGACTCTTTTCCTTCGAAACTTGTGAGGGAATCAGAAAACCACTCTCTTCCAAGAATTGCAAGAAATGTACTCTTTCCAATCCCCTGCGGTCCTGCAAAGATCGGCATGTAATCATATTTCACACCGCCTAAGATTCCCCTTGCCACTGCAGCACACAATGATTTCCGTATTACTGCACGCGTATAGAGGTTATCATCAGCCCCAAGATAATCCGAAAGAAGCGTATCCACCCTCTTTACACCGTCCCATTTGAGACTTGTCAGGTATTCCTTCACCTCATTGACCTTGTTCTGACTGCTGACGATCAGAAGACCATTGTCCAGCTTTTCCTTGCCTGTAATCCCGTAAAACGTCTCCATATAACGATAATATCCGGCATAGTCCACATCTTCCCATCTCCGCTTTCCCTCTCTCTGGTTCCACGGGAGGCTCCCACGCACCATGCCACAGCTTGCAAACTCATCCGTCACAATCTTTCCTTTTAAAAAAGGATCATTCTCCAAAATCATTGTCACGTTATTGATTGTTTTTTCAATCCGGTTATTTCCGTCTCTTGTAAGTCTTAAGACCCAGTCCACGTTTTCGTCCTCCGCCGGATTCATGCCGGAGACTTCTTTTGCCTGTTCAAACTTTTCTTTTACAACAAGACCGGACACTGTCTTGTCTTCCCTTGCAAGTTTTGACATCGCTTGAAAAGAAGGAAGCTTATTCACCGGAGTTGCCTCTTTTGCTTCTTTATCCCTGTCAGAGAACATGTGTAGCCTAATCAAATCAAACGCATTCACAAGCTGTCCGGAACATGGATCCGTTGCATGATGGGAATATAAGAACAGATCGCCATCGTACAGGATCGCCCCGCCTGTTGTGGATCCACCAGTGTATGTATATCTCCCAGGAATATCCGTTGTCTCATACATGCCAGGGATAAATTTCTCCATTGCCTGCGTGACCGTATAAGTGCGGCAGAACGCCCCAATGATTCCTTTTTTCTCTAGCGGGTTCTCCTGCCTTGCAAGTCTTCTGCGCTCGATCGCATCACTTCCCGGTACCTGCGGCCACTCGCTCACGCACTTCCAGTCCTGATACATCCCGAGCAATCCGTCCAGACTGCAGAACGGATGGTCATAACTCTTACAGATATACTCCCCATCACTGCAACAACTTGGCCAGTACATCAGCCGGCTTGCGTCAAATGTCGTTGGATCACAGAACTCGATCCCGATCAGCGCTGCTGCTTTTCTTGCTGCCGGCTCATATTCATCAGAGGTAGCTGTCCTGTCTAATGGGATCAGCACCCTCAGTCTTGGCGCATATCCTGTATGTTTCCTTGTACTGTAGACTGCAGCCGCACATCCAAGCCCTGATACTCTTTTCAATATTTCATCAGTCTGTCCTGCGGGGATATTATCCATATCCAAAGTCAAAATATCCCTTCCTTGTACATAAGAGCTCTTTCTCCTGTCATTGATAAAGGTGCCGCCTACGAATCCTCCTACGTCCTTCAATTCCGCCTGCTGGCTTTTCCCCAGCGCCAGATATTCCTCCATTGTTTCAGAACTTCTCACCGGATTTTCCAGACGGTCCACAAAATCAGACCACATGATTTCATTCTTCGGCCAGTACGTTGCCTTTCTGGTTCCGGCCGTGCTGATCCATAATTTTCTATTGTAATCCATCTGTTTCCTCCTAGTCTTTCATATAATAACTGCTTTCAAATCCGGCTCCCTTTAAGAGCAACCCCGGTGCCCAGCTGATTGGTTCCGCCATCAAGTCACAGATTTGTTCCGCCGTTACTTCCATCGGCGCATCAATGATAACCTCGTCATGTACGTGGAATACGACCTGCAAGCCTAATTGCTCAATCCTTCTGAGGGTTTCAGCTAAACAGTCCCTTGCGATTGCCTGCACGATATTTTCCGTCATTTTTCCTCCATAAGTAGATGCCACTTCCCATTTTTTTGTCTGCTGTCCGACTGTATAATAATGGATTGCCATCTTTCCGAACTGATTTTCCTTTAAGAACGGTTTCGGATAAAAAAGTTTTCGCCCACTTGGCAATTGTACTGTCAGGAAGCTCTGTCCATACATCAGCTCTCCCTCATACCGGAAAATCAAACCGTTGATGCCCTGTGGCTGAGCCGTCTGCATCGTTGTAAGCGCTGCCTGTTCCACCGCATACCACAAATCTCGGATTCTCGGATTCGCATTTCTCCATCTCTGCACAATATCCGGAAGCTCCTCTTCTGCCAGTCCCATGTTCAATGCTCCCATCGCGATCAGCGCAGCTGTTCCTCCCTGGTATCCAAGCGCAAGTGTCGCAACCTTCCCTTTTTGTCTCAGACTGTACTCAGGGTTTCCTTTTACAATCTTTTCAATCGGTACATGGAACATCTGAGATGCTGTTGCTTCATAAATCTTTCCGTGAGTAGCAAATACTTCGTTTACCCACTGTTCCCCTGCAAGCCATGCGATCACGCGTGCCTCAATCGCAGAGAAATCGGCAACTACAAATTTATGTCCCTTCGATGGGATAAAGGCTGTTCTGATCAGTTGGGAAAGCGTGTCCGGAACATTTCCATACAAGAACCTTATCCCGTCATAATTCTTTTCCTTTACAAGTTGCCTTGCATAGTCCAATGTCTTCAAATAATTTCTTGGAAGATTCTGTAACTGCACAAGCCGTCCCGCCCATCTTCCGGTTCGATTCGCCCCATAATACTGTGTCAGACCGCGTACGCGCTCATCTGCACCCTTGGCCGTTTCCATCGCCACATATTTCTTGATAGATGTTTTCCCAAGCTGCTGACGAATCTCAAGAACTCGCCTTATTTCTTTTGGGAGATCGTTTCTTTCCAAAAGCATGGAGACATCTTCTTTCCGCAGTCCCGGAAGTTCCACATCCATCTCTAAGCTGTCTGAAAGTTCTTTTTCCACCCATACTTTCAACTGTGCTGTACTGTTTGGATTCTGCAGTCCTGTAATATTGATCGCCTCTTCTGTCAGCTCCGCACTGCTCACTCCGTCTATCGTCAGGGCTCCTTCAATCAGTTTCGAATCCACGCGCACACCAAAGGCGTTCATCCGGATATCCTGCTGCCATAACTCCTGTTCTTCTTCCGGAACCGGAAAATAATTCAGGCGTTTTAATATTGCACGCTCTGTTACCACGTCCTGTTTGCAGTATTCCTTGAACAATTCCCATTTCTCCGGTGCATGTCTCGGGAGATTCCATGTCCGATTTCCATTGCTCTTTGTCGGTTTACATGGAACGCAGAAGTACCGGATCAATGCTTTTCCGGTTGTCAGTTTCTGCTTGTCCTGCGGAAGTCCGATTGCCTTTCCGGTCGCATCCAGTCCGGCTGTGTAACCACAATACAGTCCATGTATCATAGTACATCTCCACTGTTCTAATGGTGTCTCATAACCGGCACGATTCAGGCAATACCATTCAAACGCTGCATTGTATGCATGTTTTACAACAGTCGCATCTTTCAGCATCAACTGCACATTTTCCGGGATCTGCTCTCCCTGTGCCAAATCCACAAGCTCAACTTCTCCATCATCCATCTGATAAGCAAACAATAACACTTCAAAATCTTCTGACTGTGCATATCTGTACAATCCGGCTTTTCCGATATCCACGCTGCTCTTTGTTTCAATGTCTATACTCAAATGCCTTAACATCTGCGTCCCTCCTGTTACGAAAAGGGGCATACGCCCCTAAATATCCTACATTGGTAATCCGGTAATCGGATTTATTGTAGGTTGTGTCTGCTGATATTGCTGCGTTTCTTGCGCTGCAGTCTGCTGAGGTGCAGGTGCTCCAAAAGCTTGTGAAGCTGTCGGTGCACTTCCTCCTAATGCTTCTCCATCTGCAAGCTTCTGCACCGGTCCAAGCCCGCACCCGATTCCTTTCTTTCCGCCAAATGCATACGGGAAGAAATTCACATTTACTCTTGCATAAATTCCACTGTAAATCTCTGACTGATTGATGATTGGATTCAGATTCGCGTCTACAACTTCCGGTGGATAATCAGCTTTTGCACTTGCAGTGAATACCCAGTGTCCTTTACACTCCGGGCCAAAAGCCATCCCGTCTGATGGTCTCACACCATCACCGTCGTATACCGGAGTCTGAACGATCGGAGGACACACTCCGTTCCATTTATCCGAAATCCCTTTCTGCTTGGCAGCTTCAATCGCCGCATTGATCCGGTTCATCGTATCCACATCTGTCTTTGGTACAAGGATGGTTACCTGAAATTTTTCTTCCTGTCCCGGCTGATACGCGTATGGTTTGAATACATGTACATATGATAATCTTACTTTTCCTGTTGTTACGTTTGTTAAATTTTCCATCTTATTGCTCCTCCTGAAATGCCTTCTCGGCTGTGATTTTATTTGTAATTGCTTCTCGTTTATCGGATTCCTTCACAAGGGTTGGCTTGCCTGGATTCTTTACGACCATACCGCCGACCATCTCTGCGAAATCTTTCTTCCCGATTGTCTTTTCTACCTGTGCAAGTGTTAATGCTTTCTTTTCGTACAGAATTTCTTCTGCAATTCCTTTTTCCTTCAACACTTCAAACGCTGCATCCATATCAGTCCAATCGCGTGAACCTCTTCCCTCTACTGCCTTCCATCCAGGAACCTCACGCCCGGCAAGGCATTCTTTCAATGCATGTTCTTTTAAGTCTGAAAGCCATTTAGCCACATCTTCTCCGTAGGCGAGATATTTCCCCATTTCCTTGTTACTGATCAGTGGCGGAAGTTTTCCTTTATCCGGGTTAAAAGCCAGCTTTACGTTTTCTTCTGCCCTTGCCCTGCACTGTGCTTTTGCCCTACAGAACCGACACTGTTTTTCTCCAGGGCAGAACTCTCCCTCTCCATTGATTGCCAGTTTCGCACGATCCTTTACATATTCTGCAAATTCAAGTAATTCCCCTAATGGACATTCCCATTCTGAAATACTGTCTAGCCTAGGCTGAATGATCACAAGATGGATGCTCCGAATGTCGTATAAGAAACTGTACGCTTGATATGCGCCGAGCGCATACAGCATCATCTGTGGATTTTCTTCTGCGCTGACTGGCACCCCTTTTCCATACTTGAGGTCAATTACGTGCAACGTATTACCACTTAACAGGATGCAGTCTGCAGTTCCAAATCCATCCGGAACATACTGACTAAAATCCACCCTCTTTTCAATCGCCGAATAAGGTTCTGCAGGAAATGAAAGCGCAAGCGTTTTAATGTAATCCTTATAGATTTCTGTATAACCGTCCATTTCATCCTGCCACAACTCTTCGGTTTTCAGCTTTTTAACCTCGGCGTTATATTTCCGTTTTCCAAACTCTTTTGTCTGAAAATAATGTCTCAGTTTCATCTCGGCCAGCTCATGCGCCAGAGTTCCTTCTCTAGCCGCGTCTGATGTGGTATCCGGAAACTGTTCTTCCAGTCTTGCACTTGGAGTGCACAGGAGCCATCGATGTGCTCCCGATGCACTTAAGACCGCATGTGTTCTCTCCTGATGATTCATTAGATCTGCGCCCCCATTCCGCGAAGTCCAGTTGCAAAGTTCCCATAATGTTCCGGTGAAAGCTCCATCAAAGATGCCACTCCGAAACTTTGGATCAGCTGCATAAGCTGCGCCTGCATCCCCCTGTCCATCAGCTGCATGGCTGCCTTAGACAGATCATCCCTTGTATACGTCGGTTCAGATGTCGGTATTGCTGCAGGTGCCTGCACTGACTGCGCTGATGCTTGTACTGGTGCCGAAGGAGTTGGTACGGCCCCCGTTGTGTTCTGCTGTGGAATGGATGCATTCCCCCAAGGAGCTTCTTCCGTACTCTGCTGTTCGTGCACGGCTTGTCCGACAGCTGCCTCGTCCATTTGTACAGATTTTCCTCCCATTGCAACTGCCAGCTGCATAAGTGCCTCTGATAATTCTTTTAATCCTGGTACATTGATTGTTACTTCTAAACTCATTACTGTTTCCTCTCTTTCATATATGTATGGTTAATTGTTACTATTTTTCTCTGCTAAAAATTTGCCAAAAAGTACCTCTCCAGCGTTTCCCTCAAATTCCCCACTTGATAACTTACTTAAAAATGCTAAAGAATCAATAAATGAATCTGCCTCCGCCTTACTCATTGTTCTAGAAATTGATGCGTGAAAATTTTTCAAAATCTCAAGTGTTTCACACCAAATAGTCTCCAAGTCACCGGATATCTTTAACTCCATTGCTTCATTTTTTTTGTATTCTGCTTTAATCAATTGACTTTCCCTCCAAAATCCTCTACAATTTAATTGGTTTATTATCCGAGTACCCGAGCTTGCCGGCTCATGTGGGTGCTCTTTCTTATAGTAAAATTGATGCTGCTGTAATTTCTCCAGCTAAAAACCCTAGCATTGTGAGTATTACCATCACACCGCCTGTCATAATTCTGCGGAACAACAACTCGTCACGAAACTCTTTTACTGCCAACTGATTCTTCAATCTTCTCTGTCTTAACACATCCGAGCGTTCGAACTGCATCACCTTGATTTCTTCCATAGCTACACACCTCCTATCAAAATTATCTGCCCTACAATCCCGACGACAATTATCGCCAGTACCAAAAGAGCCATTACGCAAGCTGTTCTCTTTTCCTTACGCAGATATTTCTTATGTCTGTTTCGGATTCTTCTTTTCTCCCAATCAGGGAGTGCTTTTCTTCTGTTCCAGTTCAATTCCATCTTCCTCCAAAATCTTAATCAGTTCTTTCTTGAGTTCCCTCAACACACTTTCCTCGGCACTATACGGTATCGTACAGCCCTTATCTGATGCCACAAATAAACGTCTTACTGCTCTATCTACGTTCATGCTTCTTTCTCCTTTTCTTCGCCCTGTTTTTATTGCGTTTGTAACGCTGGTATTCTTTGTATGTCACAGTTCTTTCTCACCTCCCTTCAAGCCTACGAATTGCCTCTTCTCTGCTAATCTCGATATATCTTGCCACTTCGGTTATCGTAGCTTCATATCTGTGCTTTTTCGGTCCGGTTTTGATAACTCGACCGAATTTCCAAAAACCATTTTTCATATTGTAATGAACTGTACCGACATTACATCCCATTATTTTTGCAATTGCCGGTCCTTGTATGATTTCACTCATGCTTCCCACCTCCTATCTTGTCTCTCAATTATTTCTTTGGTATAATTTTCCTATCACATTACGAAAGGAATGATTAATATGTCCAATATTAAAATTGAAAGTAATAAATTTTCGTCCAAATACATCTCTTCTTTAGCATATAAGCCTACAAATGTTTGTCCCGTTTGCAAAGCAAATATCTCACCATTCCCTTTATATGCTTTTGCTTATGATGTCGGATATTGTGTCCAACACGCATGTGTTTTGAATTACTGCACTGGATGCCATGCTCCATTTATAAGTACTTATGAAGTATCTGCTGATGGAAGTGGCAACTCATGCGAAATTAACTATATTGGTTCTGAACCAAATCGTTTTGTCAAACAGGATTTCGATAATAAGATATCTGAGCTGTCACCTCAATTTGATAAAATATATAATCAAGCTCTTGCCGCCGAATCTTCTGGTCTCGATGAAATTGCAGGTCTTGGATATCGAAAAGCTCTGGAATTCCTTATCAAGGATTATGCTATCCATGAGTATCCAGATGAAGCTGAATCAATTAAATCTAAACCATTGGTACAATGCATTAAAAACTACATTTCTGCCGATAATATAAAAACTTTAGCTGAACGTTCTGCATGGATCGGGAATGATGAAGCCCACTACATTCGAAAACAAGAAGATCGCGATGTTTCTGATATGAAATCATTTATTCAAGCAATTGTATACTTTATCGGGATGATGCTTATTACTGAAGATGCCGCATCTATGAATCCTGTGAAATAGGCTCTTTCACACCAAAATCTATATTCAGTTCAAAATTATGAAGCCGATCAATTGTCATTCTCAGTTGTTCGGCTTCTTTATAAGCCTGATTTATCAAGTCTCGAAATTCTGGTAAATTCTTTACTTCTATACTTAGCCTTCCGGTTGGAACTTCTAATCCTGTTCCTGAATCTTCCTGATTGTAATATCCTTTCATCTCTATCACTCTCCTTTCTCTCTTCCACATCCACACTCACCTCCTATCCTGCTTTCCTAACACTCCCAATAATCCCTTAAATTTCCGCCTGATAGAAAAGAACAAATGTTCTAAAATCATTCAAGGAAGTATTCTATACTTACTCCGAAGTAATCAGCTAGAATTTTGAGTTTATCCAATTTTGGGGTCGTTACCCCATCTCTCCAATCGTATAAAGTAGCTGTTGCAATTCCAGTATCTTTCGCAACCCTATAAATTGTTTTGTTTGTTTTTGATAATAATTCATCAAATTTTTTGTACACTTTTACACCACCTTTCCGTGATAAAATATTGAAAATATATCGGAAATATGATATAGTCAAGTTACCAGCTAGATTAAAACATATTTCCGAGATACGAAATCCGTTTTATATCACGGTTTTCTTTCGTATCTCTAATATATCACGGTTTTCTTTCATAGTCAATACTGATTTATGAAATTTTTCCGTTTTATTTTGGAGGCGTAACATGTATGAAAAATTTGAAACACTTTTAAAACAAAATAATGTGACCCCATATAGGGTTCACAAAGAAACTGGTATATCCACAGCTACTCTTTCAGACTGGAAAAATGGCAAGAGTGAACCTAAAAAAGATAAAATCGAAAAAATATGTGACTATTTTGAAGTTCCTTTATCCTATTTTTATGGAAATGATGGCATCGAAGAAAAACCAGTCTTAACAAAAAGAGATACTAAGGAAATAACCGAAATGTTGAATAATATGGAGAATTTGCTTCAACAAGACGGTCTCATGTTTGACGGAGACCCAGCTACACCGGAAGCGATTGATTCCATATTGTCTGCCATGAAAATCGGAATGGAGATGGCTAAGCAGAAAAACAAAGAAAAGTACACACCTAAAAAATATAAAAAGGATTGATACTTATGGATATTAAAAAACGAGTGAATCAAATTGTCCGAAAATACGGCACAAGAAATCCACTCGAAATTATTGAGAAAATGGATATGATTTTGGTACGATATCCATTAGAAGGTGTTCGTGGCTTCTATCACTACTTTCAGCGTAATCATATAATTTACGTCGACGATAGACTTCCGGATCACATGGTATTGTTTGTGATTGCACATGAACTTGGACATGTGTTCCTACATAAGAAAAGTAATGCAATATTCATGGATACAAGAACGCACTTTGTCAAAAACAAATATGAAAACGAAGCGAATCTTTTTGCTATGAATTTACTTATAAGCGATGAAGATATAGAAGAACATCTTGAATATACAACATCTCAGCTATCACGTCTTTTCGGATATGAAAAAAGTTTGATAGAATTGAGACTAAAAAATTTTAATTGATATAACCGCTACGGCGTTATATAAAGGGGTGGTTCCCCTTGGATGTGAGCTAAAGAGAAGGAGGGGAAGAAAATGGGATTACGATTCAGAAAAAGCATTAAAATTGCGCCCGGATTGAAAATCAATTTAAACAAAAAGAGTATCAGCGCAACTGTTGGAACAAAAGGTGCTCATTACACTGTAAATTCAAACGGAAAAAGAACTGCATCTGTAGGGATACCTGGAACTGGTATTTATTACACAAAGTCAAGCGGTGACCAAAAAAGTCAAACAACCGCAAACAATGATGCAGGTAGCTCTTACAGTTATTCGCAGTCTGGTGGACTGGAGCCAAACAACAATAGGGATAATAAAAAATGGTATCAAAAAACAGGTTGGATTATTGCATGGTTAATCTTATTTTTCCCGGTTGGATTGTTCCTAATGTGGAAATATGCAGATTGGAAGAAGCCTGTCAAAGGAATTATTTCTGCTCTATTCGCTTTTATAATTATCGGAGCTGCATTATCTCCAAAACAGTCACTTGAAAGTGCAAAGCTATCCGCCGATACCTCAAAGGCATACGACATAAAACAAGAGGTACAAATAAAATCTACTCTTACTCCATCTGATTACACTGTGCCGGATACCGCTTACAAAACATCCGGCGGAAAAATGAAAATATCTGATGGGAAAATATATTTCTCGGCTGATAAAGCTGGGACATACGAAATTTGGCTAGATTATGAGGGAATCAAAAGCAATAAAGTAGGAATCAAGATAGAGGATAAAAAGGCTATCGCCAAGAAGAAAGCCGAAGAAGAAGCTAAACGAAAGGCCGAGGAAGAAGCTAAAAAGAAAGCCGAAGAAGAAGCAAGAAAAAAGGCTGAAGAGGAAGCTGCTAAGAAAGCCGAAGAAGAGCGAATTGCGGCCGAAAAAGCCGCTGCTGAACAGGCTGAGCAAGAAAGGATAGCTGCTGAACAGGCTGCTGCTGAAGAATCTCGTATAACAAACGAACAACAAGCGCAGTCTACTGAGGAGACAGTATATTGGGTATCCGAAGGAGAAGTATACCATTCGAGCCAAAACTGTCGAACATTGAAACGTTCTAGCAATATTCAAAGCGGAACAATTTCGGAAAGCGGAAAATCAAGACCTTGTAAAGTTTGTCACTAAAATTTAAAAACCGCCCCTGCGCTACCAATACAGAGACGGCTCACATACACCCGAAGATGTACACACATTCTGAACAAATATATTGTATCATCTTCGGAAACAGTCTGCAAGTGGTTCTTTCCAAAATGGAAATAGCCATAGGCTGTTATTTTTATACCCAAAATTCAAAAGGAGATGATTTCATGCCAAGAAAAAGAAAGAAATATCCAAAATTACCAAACGGCTACGGGCAAATTCGCTATTTAGGCTCTAATCGGCGTAATCCCTACGGTGTTTATCCTCCTGCTACGGAAGAGTATCCAAACGGACAGATGAAGCCACAGAAAGCACTCTGCTACGTGCCTGACTGGCCAACAGGCTTTGCAGTCCTGACAGCCTATAGAGCTGGCACATACATACAGGGAATGGAAAAGGATTTTGCAGAGATAAACAATGCACAGAACGCTGACAAGTTTATACAAAGTCTGCTCGCAAATTATAATATAATGGAAGGAATCAAAAGCAAGTCAAACGAAAACTTGAGTTTTAAGGAAGTGTTTTATAAATTTTATAAAAGAAAATTCGGCCACGAATTTGCTGAAAAAATTCAGAAGCGTAGTAGTTTGGAATACGCGTTCCGTGCCGGCTTTAAAAACTGCCAATCATTACATGACAGAATTTTTACTGATATCGTATCTGACGATCTGCAAGAAGTGATGGACAATTGCACGCTTAAACACGCCAGCGTCGAACATATACAAAGAGTTTTTCGTAACTTGTACAAATATGCCATTGCAAACGATATTGTAAAGAAAGATTACTCGGCATTTATCGAAATAACACAAGATGATGATGACGAGCATGGCATACCGTTTTCGAAAGCAGATATCAAAAAATTATGGGACGAAAAGGAAAATGAAATTGCAGAGATGTTGATAATTATGTGTTATTCAGGTTTCAGAATAACAGAGTACAAAACACTGGAAGTAAATTTGAAAGAAAAATATTTCTTAGGTGGAATAAAGACCGATGCCGGGAAGGACCGTATAGTTCCAATTCACTCTGCCATTCTTCCGCTGGTTGTCCAAAGAATAAAAAAGAATAAAAAATTACTCCTAACATCCGATGTGCAGTTCAGGAAAAATATGTACGCTCTTTTAAGTAAACTCGGTATAGCGAAACATACACCTCACGACTGCCGGCACACCTTTTCAAAATTATGCGAAGATTTTGAGGTGAAAGAAAATGATAAAAAGAGAATGCTCGGGCATGCATTTAAAGATGTGACTAACAAAATCTACGGGCACAGGGACATTGAAGACTTACGAATTGAGATTGAAAAAATAGTCTCCCCTGATTTGTTGTAAATGTGTTGTAAACCGCTTTATTATATCGCATTACTAATCGTTACATTTTGCGGTATTTTAACACTTGGAAAATCCCGTGGTTGACAGGTTTTCTCTGAATTTGCGTCAACCACAAGGAATTTCAATAAACCTATTAATTTTAAATCTATGTAAAATAATTTTACAAAAACAGGTTGGAAAATCAAACGATTTTCCAACCTATCAAACATTTTACCATATATGCATTACATGCTGCATTCCAAGACTTACGATTGTAATTCCAAGCCAACATGACATTCCAAGAAGAATCGGGCGTCCTCCGCTTTTTATTAACTTTACAATGTCTGTGTTGAATCCAATTGCCGCCATCGCCATAATAATAAAGAATTTAGACAAATCTTTAAGCGGCACAAATACTTCTGCCGGTACTCCCACTGCTGTAGCGATTGTCGTAATCACACTCGCTCCGATAAAGAATAAAATAAAGAACGGAAATACCTGTTTCAGGGACACTTTATCTCCTTCTTTCTCCTCTGCTTTTCTCGCCCTTATAAATGCAAGTACAAGTGTAATCGGAATAATTGCTAAAGTTCTCGTCAGCTTTACAGTCACTGCCTTATCAAGTGTCTGGCTTCCCAAATTATAAAGGCTGTCCCATGTAGATGCTGCTGCTGTAACAGAAGATGTATCATTTACCGCCGTTCCCGCAAATACACCGAACGCTTCTCCGGATGTGGTAGAAAAACCAAGTGCACCTCCAAGTGCTGGGAAAATTAATGCCGCCAAGATATTAAAGAGAAAGATAACGGAAATCGCCTGCGCCACTTCTTCTTCATCTGCATCAATGACAGGTGCCGTGGCTGCAATCGCAGAACCTCCACAGATGGAAGAGCCAACTCCAACCAATGTTGAAATCTTCGCTGGTATGCGAAGTACACGGTGAAGTACATATGCAATCACCAATGATACCGTAATCGTACAGATAATAATCGGCAAAGACTGTTTTCCGGTCTCCATCACAACTTTTAGATTCATTCCAAATCCTAACAGCACAACTGCATACTGCAAAATCTTTTTCGATGTATACTTAACTCCTGGTGCAAAGGATTCTTTCTTTTTTACAAGCGGAGCAAAAGTCATCCCTCCAAGAATCGCAAATACAGGACCTCCTATAATCGGAAATTGTTTTCCAAGCAGACTTGCTGGTACTGCCAATAACAGGCACAATAAAAGTCCTTTCCAGTTTTGTCTAATTAAATTCATACTAACCTCCCTCTACATTGATGCCCGAATTGCTGCTATCGTTCCATCTGAAACTGCTGTTGCCACCTGACGCACCTGTTTTTCACAAATATCTCCTGCTGCATATACCCCATCTATCTTTGTTTCCTGATTCTCATTGACTGGAATAAATCCGTTATGCAACTGTAGTTCAGTATACAATTCTGTATTTGGTATCGTTCCTGCATAGACAAATATTCCGCATCCCGGATCAGAAATTGTCTCAATGCTCCCAGTTTTCTCATCTGAAATTTCCAGAGATTCTACTTGCTCTACCCCGTATACTGCATGCAGCCTCGATCCAAGACGCAACTCAATATTTGAAGTATTTGAAACTTTTTCCTTGAATTCCGCAATACATCCTAATGTCTCTTCAAAATGAATAATTGTGACCTGTTCTGCATACTTTGCCAGATACAATGCTTCTTTTACAGCTCCATCTGCCCCTCCAACTACATAAATATGCTTTCCTTCATAGCTTTTCCCATCTTTTGCCGCATTGAGGCCCACCCCTTTTCCTGATAATTCTAATTCTCCTCGGATTCCAAGTTTTCTAGGTGTCATTCCATTAGCTATAATTACTTTTTTTGTCCTATAAACTGCATCTCCCGTATAAATTTTTTTAATGTTATTGCTCAATTCTACTTGCTTTACCGTCTCATATATAATTTCCACCCCTGCATTTTCTGCCTGCTGTTTCATACGTTCTGCTAATGTTACTCCTGTCTCACCTTCTATAACTCCTGCATAATGTGTAACCGTTGATACTTTACCAATCAATCCACCCACTACATTTTTTTCAATCAATAATGTCTTTTTGCCTCTGCTCACCGCATAGATTCCAGCACTAATTCCTGCTGGTCCCGCTCCGATAATAATAATGTCATACATAGCTACTCCTCCTTATTCCCTGTCTTTCTCTATGTTTTACAACTACACTATATACAATTATCACCATTTTGTAAAATTATATATATTGATATAACCATAAATATTTGTTATGATTATAAAAACTATTACCACATTAAAAGGAGAAGCCATGCTTGATTTTCGAATGGAAACATTTTTAAAGGTCTGTGAATATATGAATTTTACGCATGCCGCTCATGATTTGAATCTGACTCAGCCTGCTGTTTCACAACACATCAAATATCTGGAAAAAGAATATGATGCACCATTGTTCGCGCGTGATAAGAAAAAACTAACACTGACTCCTGCGGGTGAAATTCTTCGCTCTGCTTTGGAGACGATGCGAAATGATGAGAACACTATGAAGATACGCATGAAAGAAAGTCTCTGTGAAAAAAAGATCCTGACTTTTGGTGTCACAATGACAATTGGCGAATATGCCATAGTACCTTCCCTTTCTGCATTCATTAAAAAGCACCCCGACACCGATATTCACGTTCGTTACGCCAATACGCAGACGCTGCTCTCTTTTTTATACGAGGGAAGCATTGATTTCGCCATTGTGGAAGGGTATTTTAAATCCGATAATTACGAGACCCGTATTTTTAAGACAGAAGAATATATTGCTGTGGCTTCCAAAAACCATGTGTTTCAAAAACCTGTTCACTGTCTGAAAGACTTAACCTCTGAATGTCTTTTGATTCGGGAGCACGGCTCCGGCACAAGAGCAATCCTGACGAAAACACTTGCGCTCAAAAATATGTCGATTCAGAATTTCCCTCATATTGTGGAAATTGAAAATATCCACGCTATCGTGAGCCTGCTTTGTCAGGACTGCGGCATCTCATTCCTGTACAAATCAGCTGTTGAACAGGAAATAAACGATGGTCGCCTGAGACAAATTCCACTCTCTGACTTTATGGTCATGCATGATTTTACATTTCTTTGGAATAAAGACAGTGTGTTTTCACAGGAATATGAAGTAATCTTTAATGAATTACAATCTTCTATCCTTCCATAATATCAAAAAAGGACTGCTTTTTGCAGCCCTTTCTTCTATAATCCAAATTGAATCTGATTCTCCTCAAGCTCTTCCTGTCTTTCCTCTTCTCGCCCGTTCTTCTGCTGCCTGAGGCATTCTAAAATAGCTTCGTTCAAAGACAGCATCTTTTCATCCAACGCAGATACCATCTCCGCACATTCTCTTAAGTCTCTGCTGATGTAAGCCGGTGCTTTTCCCTCAAACTTATAGTAAATCTTATGCTCTAAACTAGCCCAAAAATCCATTGCAATCGTACGTATCTGAATCTCAACTTTCGTATTCACAACACTATCTGACAGAAAAATCGGAACTGCCACAAGCATATGATAACTTTTATATCCGCTTTCCTTTGGATTTTTAATATAGTCCTTAATAGAAAGCACTTTCAAATCACTTTGATTCCCGATCATCTCCGCAAGTCTGTAAATATCAGAAGTAAACGAACAGATCAATCTCACTCCTGCAATATCATTCACATATTTTACCATGTTCTCAATCGTTGCCTCATATCCGTATCTTTTCAGCTTTTTGACGATACTCTCCGCCGTTTTGATTCTTGTCTTTATATGCTCGATTGGATTATACTGATGCACATGCTGAAATTCATCATTCAAAATCTCTAATTTGGTGCCCACTTCTTTCAATGCCGAATTATACAAAAACATAACTGTTTTCCAACTGTCGACATCTTCATAACTTTTAATTGCATCTAACATCAAGTTCTTCTCCCCTATCTTACTCGAAGAGTAATTATTACTACAATAGTATACCATAATCCAAAGAGACTGTCATAAACTTCATGCTTTTTTTAGAAAGTTTCTCCTCATCGGCCCTTATAATTCTAATTTCATATCGCCATACTGAATCCATTTTTTCTTTCTCATAAATTCTGAAATGAGCAGTGTCACAATCGCCGGAAGGGCAATCTGTATCACGATAATTTTTATAAGTACGATCATCGGCGGCTCCACTGCCGTCATCGTCTGCCATGTCACAATCTGCGTCCGACAATTTCACTGTGATTTTTCTCTC